>Ga0302325_10009835_pt1 | contig 20808 bp, 22 predicted proteins | sample Palsa_T0_2_FD_201948 | JGI IMG/M metagenome (GOLD analysis project Ga0302325, IMG submission 201948) | Peat permafrost microbial communities from Stordalen Mire near Abisko, Sweden - Palsa_T0_2 | ecosystem: Environmental > Terrestrial > Soil > Palsa > Peat permafrost | place: Sweden: Abisko...
AAGCAGCTTCTGGAGATGACGGGAATGCTGCACGAGCTTCCGCTCCAGGAACCGGGAAGGACGTCGGAGGGCCCGGGCCTGTGACCACCGATGGCCGAAGGGATCGTCTGCTCCTGTTCACCGATGACCTGATCGAGCGACGGGGTATCGATCTGAGCATCGGCGTCGCCCATCTGATGATCCAGGCAGAGCAGACCCGCGGGCTGGGCACGGAGGCGGCATGCGAGACGATCCTGCACGACGTCCTCGCCGCGTCGCACGAAGACGACGTCTGTCTCCTGATCGCCGACTTCCGGCCGAATGGCTAAGCCTAAACGCCCACGGTGACTCCCGTGAGCACCTCTCGCTCTATCCCCATCGGCTCCTCGGCTTTAACTTCGACCGCGCCGCGCACGACCACATCGGGACCAAAGGTCACGTCGCCGTCAACCACGAATCGGTCGGCTTCCAGCAGCGACGGAGGCCCATCGGGAAAGCGTGCCTCGAAGTCGTCCAGGAGCTTGTAGAACCGCGGGTCGAGCTCGACGAAGGGCAGGCGCTCGCCGCGCTCGGGTCGCGGCTCGACGAGGAGCTCGTCCGAGAGCGTGTATACGTCGGAGCGGAGCACGAGCAGATCATCGGTGGTCTTGACGGGCACGAACCTCGTGCGGGGGACCAAGAGCAGGCCCGCGTCCGGGAAGCTCCCGATCGCAGCGCCCATCGCGCTCTCGAGCTGGAGCACCGGGGGTGAGTCTGGATCCCGCGGATCGACGGTCTTGCCATTGACGATGAGCGGCAGCTCCAGTGCTCCACCACTCTCACCCAGGGCCTCGCCGAGCGCGCGCAGATCAACCCAAAGGTTGTTCGTGTTGTAGTAGCGCCAACGGCGATAGTCGCGGAAGGAATCGAGATCCTCGGGAGGAGTCTGCGCGGTCTCGCGCAGGACCAGGCGCCCGTCCGCGCGGCGGCGGGCGATGTGGCCGCCCTTGCGGTCGGCCTCGGTCCCTTCGACGACCTCCATCAGGAAGTGGACCCCCTCCGCCTCGAGATGGGCGGCGATCTGGGGATCGAGCGTCGCCCCCAGATTGTCCGAGTTGGAGATCATCGCGTAGCGGAACCCGCGCTCGAGCAGCGTCTCGAGCATCCCCGAACTGGCGAGGGCACCGTAGACGTCGCCGTGACCGGGGGGACACCATTCGAGCGCGGGCTCGCGAGGCCAGCTGACCGGTGCCAGCGTCTCGGCGTCGAGCTTGGGGATCATGCTCTGAAGGAAGTCCGGAGCAAGGTCATCGCGCAGCTCGGGGTGATCGGCGAGCGCCCGCAGCGTCTCCGCGCGCGTCGCCTCGCTGTCCATGAGCACGAGCGGCAGCTCGATGCCGTAGCGGCGACGGAGAGCGAGGGTCTGGCCGATGATGACGTCGAGGAAGGAGCGGCCTTCGCGCGCCTCCACCAGGGACTTCGGGCTGCGCAACCCCATCGACGTCGCCAGGCCACCGTTGAGCTTGATCACCGCGACGTGCTCGAGCGCGCCGGCGGCATCGGCGTCAGGCAGCTCCGCCAGCGACGGTACGTCGCCCACGGGCTCGAGCTCGTCGCTCGCGAGCACGCCCGACTCCCCGGCCACCAGGCGCTGATACGCGCTGACGAACGCCCGGATCGACCCTCCGGACTGACCCGCTTCGTGCATCTTCGCCTCGGCTGCTTTCAGGCCTTCGGTGCTCATCGCATGCCTATTGTGGCGTGAACGGGCGGGCCGGGCGGGGCCCTTGGACGGACTGTCGCTAGCGCGCCCCTGAGATACTCGGTCGGTGCCCTTCAACTCCGACCTGGCGCCGGTGCGCTATCTCGCCGCGCCCGATCGCTACGAGAAGATGGCGTACCGCCGGTGCGGGCGCAGCGGCATACAGCTCCCCGCGATCTCGCTTGGCCTGTGGCAGAACTTCGGCGACGACCGGCCCCTCGCCACCAGCCGGGCGATCATCCGGCGGGCCTTCGATCTGGGTATCACCCACTTCGACCTGGCCAATAACTACGGGCCGCCGTACGGGTCAGCCGAGACCAACTTCGGACGGATTCTCGCCGAGGATCTCCGTCCCTACCGCGACGAGCTGGTGGTCTCGACCAAGGCCGGGTACGACATGTGGCCGGGTCCCTACGGCGAGTGGGGCTCACGCAAGTACCTGCTGGCCTCGCTCGACCAGAGCTTACGGCGGATGGGGCTCGACTACGTCGACATCTTCTACTCGCACCGCTTCGACCCGAGCACCCCGCTCGAGGAGACGATGGGCGCGCTGAGCAGCGCCGTGCACCAGGGAAAGGCGCTCTACGTCGGGGTCTCCTCGTACTCGCCAGAGCGCACCGAGGAGGCCGCCCGGATCCTGCGCGAGCTCGGGACGCCGCTCCTCATCCACCAGCCCTCGTACTCGATGTTCAACCGCTGGATCGAGCAGGGGCTGCTCGACGTCCTCGAGCAAGAAGGCTTAGGGGCGATCGTCTTCTCTCCCCTGGCACAAGGGATGCTCACCGAGAAATACCTCGCCGGCGTTCCCGAAGACTCGCGCCTCACCCGCGGCAACTACTTCTCGGAAACGATGATCAGCGAGGAGAACCTCGCGCGCGTCCGGGCGCTGCAGGAGATCGCCGAGCGCCGGGGGCAGACACTCGCCCAGCTCGCCCTCGCGTGGGCGTTGCGCGATGACCGGGTGACGTCGGCCCTGATCGGCGCGAGCAGCGTGGCGCAGCTCGAGCAGAACGTCGGGGCCTTGAAGCGACTCGAGTTCGACTCCGCCGAGCTCGAGGAGATCGAGCCGCTGGCGCAGGAGGGCGGCGTCAACATCTGGGCGCCATCGAGCAACGCCTAACCATCTTCCGGAAGACCATCGACGGCGAGGCGCTGGTTCTTATAGGCGTCGTCGTCGGTGACCTCCTTACCGAACCAGGGCGGAGGGACGAACCGGTCCGCGTCCTCCTCGGAGGGGAACTCGACCTCTGCGGTGACGAGCCCCGCCAGCCTGCCCTCATAGACATCGAGCTCGATGGTCAGGACGCCATCGCCTGGGAGCTCGTAACGGGTCTTCTCCAGGCAGCGTCCGTGCGCGAGCTCCCACAGCCGCGCGAAGCGGCCCGAGTCGATTTCGATCTCCTCCTCGGCGCGCGAGCGACCGCGCCCCCCTTTGACGGTGAGACTGGTCGCGCCCGCCCGCCTGCGGATCCTCACCTCGGTGCCGGCGGGATCGATCGCCAGGTACGCCTGCTCGATCTGCGAGCAGGGATAGCGCTCGAGGTGTGGTGGCCTCGAGGTGACCAGGAACTTGCGCTCGATCTCCATGTGCGTATACACATACCGCAGTGCGCGCGATGGTGTTCGAAGAGGTGGGGCGCCCGCTGGCCCTGGTCGAGCGGCCCATCCCCACGCCCGAGCCCGGCGAGCTGCTCCTGCGCGTGCTCGCGTGCGGGGTCTGCCGCACCGATCTGCACCTGCTCGACGGCGAGGTGGAGATAGCCCATCCACCCCGCGTACTCGGTCATCAGATCGTCGGCGAGGTGCAGTCGAGCGGTATCCGCGTCGGGGTGCCCTGGCTCGGCTGGACCTGCGGTGAGTGTCGGTACTGCCGTGCCGGCCAGGAGAACCTGTGCGTGCGCGCTCGCTTCACGGGTCGGGACATCGACGGCGGATTCGCGGAGTACACGGTTGCCGACGAGCGGTTCTGCTTCCCGATCCCCGAGTCCTTCCCCAACCTCCAGGCCGCGCCGCTCCTGTGCGCAGGACTGATCGGCTATCGCTCATTGCGGATGTGCGGCGACGCGCAGCGGCTCGGCTTCTACGGCTTCGGCGCCGCCGCGCACATCCTCGTGCAGGTGGCGAACTGGCAGGATCGCGAGGTGCTCGCGTTCACCCGGCCGGGCGACGAGAAGGGACAGGCGTTCGCGCTCGAGATGGGCGCGAGTTGGGCGGGCTCGTCGGACGAAGCCCCGCCCGAGCCCCTCGACGCGGCGATCATCTTCGCACCCGACGGAGCGCTCGTGCCTGCTGCATTACGAGCCGTGCGCCCGAGCTGCCCGGTCGTGTGCGGCGGCATCCACATGAGCGACATCCCGGCGTTCCCCTACGACATCCTGTGGGGAGAGCGCACCGTCCGCTCGGTCGCCAACCTGACACGAACCGACGCCACGGAGTTCCTCGAGCTTGCCCCGCGCGTTCCCGTGCATACCCACGTCACGCAATATCCCCTCGAGGAGACCAATCAAGCGCTCGAGGACCTGCGCGCGGGTCGGTTCGAGGGCGCGGCGGTGGTCCTTCCCTAGTGCCCTGAGTCGTAGTCCGCATCAACTACTGAGCGAAATCCGGGAATCCTCCGGATGACGGAACGTTAACGGAAAGCTAGTGTGGATCGCGAAGTAGGGCTGGCCCCCGACAGCTCGATCTGGACCAGGGGGTTGTGTGGCGGTTTTCGACGAGCCTGCCGTCCCGACCTCCCCTGACAAGCAGCCAGCCCGTCGCGGACACCCTGCCGCGGCGGGCCGCTGTTCCTCATGTCAGCCCGAGCTGACCCGCGACCGTGTTCGCCGCATCGACGATCTCGTCGAGCTCGGTCAGCAGGACTGGGTCGAGCTCTGCGCCCGCTTCGTCCGCCGCGAGGTCGTGATGGAGCGCGCGAAGCGGCGGCAGGTTGGTTTTCGCGGGCACGCCGGTGGCGAGCGTCTCGGCGATGGCCGCGAGCGTCCGGTCGACCCCTTCCGCCAGGGGCCTCAGCGCCGGCAGCGGCCGATCGTCCTTGCCACCCTCCTCGAGCTCGAGCCTGATCACGTGCGCGGCCTGGACGAGCCGACGGAGCCCGGTGAGGACGCGACGCGCCTGCTCGACGTCGATCCGCCGCGACGGCGGTTCGGTCAGCGAGCGCTCCACCGTCGCCTCGGCATTCGTCCATGCCAGACGAGCCCGCCGCGCGAGCGTGCGAAGCTCGTCCTCGGCAGGAGGGCGGCCGTCGATGGCCACGCCGAGGACGGCGCGAAGGTATTCCCGCTGCGCCGCTACGAGGTCCGCGAGCGCCTGACGCGCCGGGATGCTCGACCACGTCGGCCACAGCGCATACCCGATCAAGCCGATCGCGCCACCCACGATCGTGTCGATGCCGCGATCGGTTGCCGTCGCCAGCGTGCTTGGCGACACCGCCTCGAGAAGGAAGACGATCATCGCGGTGAGGAAGACGATGCCGGCGGCGAAGCTCGCCGGGAAGACCGAGTACGCCGCCCAGGCGAGGACTCCGACGAGTGCGACCGTCGCCCATCCGGTCGGATGCAGGCCGACGGCAACGAGCCCCGCGAGGACCACCCCGACGCAGGTCCCAGCCATGCGCTCGACACCGCGGGTGAACGTGCCGCCGAAGTCCGGGCGCAAGACCGTGGCCGCGGCGACGACGATCCAGTACGGGCGCTGGAGGGAGATGTGCTCTGAGAGCACCTCTGTCGCGGGGACGATCACCGCGAGCCGGACCGCATGGCGTCCCGCGGGCGACTGGAGCGAAGCGTTGGCCCGAATCTGGCCGAAGTCCGCCACCAGGCTTTGCCACGGGCTCACCGAGCCGAGGCTCGGGCGCACGGTGATGCGTCCACGCCCTTCGTGCACGCCGGCCGCGAGGCCGGCGGCCGCGCGGATCTGGCCGGCGAGCGCGACCGCGTGGTGCTCGATCCGCTCCGCGAGCCGCGGCGCGCGGGAATCCCGATCGGATCCAGTCCAATGAGCGTGAACGAGTTCAACCTCCTCGAGGGCCGCGTCGAGCGCTTCCAGAGACGACTGGACCCGATCGGCCGGCGCCCGTCCCTGCACCACCTCCGCGATGCAACGCAGGGCATCGGCGGCGCGGAGGCGGATGCGGGCCATGGCGCGGTGCACGGCCGTATCGGAAGCGGCGTGGGCACGCGCGTACTGAGCGAGGAGAAGCGAGAGCGCAGAGAACTCGAGGCGCATTCGGCGGCCCTCTTCGACGAGCGCCGAGAGTGGCATGGTCGCGGTGTCACCGAGGAGCGTGGGGACGGCCAGCGTGTGTCCCGCTTCATCGAGCGCGGCCGCGGCCACGCCGGTGGGGACGTCGGGACCCAAGGCGACCAGGGCGAGGCGGCGGTACGCCTCGGCGACGGCGGAGCGCTGCACGCGGAGCGCGGGCGGAGCGCCGAAGAGCGAGGAGAAGAGAACCTGAACCGCTCCGCCGGCAAGGACGAGACCAGCGAGCTCCGCGGCCCCAGGAAGAGGCTGGCTGAAGCGCCCGAAGACGACGAAGGCGATGATCGCCTGGCTGCCGACGACGGCACTGCGGCGGCCGACGGCGACGATCAGACCGGCGGCCAAGCACCAGACGACGAGGAGAGCGAGGTGGAGCCACACCACCCGGCCGCTCGCGGAACCGGCAAAGGTCGACAGGCCCATGACGGCGGTGTCGGTGACCATGGTCGCCCGCGGCGGCATTCCGCCCCCGGCACGCCAGGCGATTCCCACCAGCATCGCTCCCGCCCCCGCGGTAACGGCGGCGACGGTGTCACCGGCGAGCGTGCCGGCGGCGAGAACGGCGACGACGGGGATCGCCGCCACCGCGCCCGCGCGCAGCGATACCGCCGATCGATCGAAGCGTGCCGCCTGCCGTACGGCGAGCGCCACCGCTGACGGCTCGTCGTGGTCTTGGCCACGGGGCGTGGGGACGGGCATCCGGTTCTGTGCGGCGGATTATCGTTGCCTCGGGGCACGTCAGTACCCATAGTCACCGCCGCCCTAACCGCAGGCGCCAAGCCGGAGCCGCCGATGTTGAACTAGGGTGGCGGTCGCGTCCACACCGGAAGGAGATCTGATGAGCACCATGCTCGCGGTCCGCGATCAGGGACAGGCGATCGCCTTCTCGTTCGAGGACATGATGCGCTACCACGGCCCGGGATCCCCGGGCGGGGTCGCCCACGCGTTCAAGGTTCTCGAGCGTGCGCTGCCGTTGCTCGAGCCAGACGGGATACCCGAGCGGCGCGAGATCACCGTGCACACGGCATTCGGCGGTCCGGGGGCGCGCGACGGCTTCGAGCTGGTGACACGAGCGGTGACCGAGGACCGGTACCTGATCGACCCCGAGCTCGAGCGCGCCGAGCGCGGACGCGCGCTCGCGCGCTTCGTCTTCCGGCTCGGCTACCGCGATCAGGCCGTCACGCTGATCGTCCGGGAGGGATACGTCACCGACGAGTTCGTCGACCTCGCGCGCACGCCCGACCGTGATCGCACCCAGGAGAGCCGGCTCGCTGCCCTCAAGCAGGAGATGGCCAGCCTGGTGATGTCGAACGCAGCCGCCGAGGTCTACGACGTGACGGACGACGCCCTGAGCCGTCGCGACGGTTAAGGACCCGGCTTCCCGGGTAACGAGCGTTAGGTTTCGCCCGACGCCGGAGAGGCAGAGGTAGATGGCCGAGCGCAACGACATCGAGTTCAGCTATTCGCTCACCGATCGAGTGGTCCGCCTCGCACTGGGGGAGCTCGCGGACTTCAGCGCCGCCAAGTACGACGGCGACTACTCGCTTACGCTCGAGCAGGCCCAGCGCCGCAAGCACGACTACGTGGCCGAGCAGATCGGGATCGGCCCGGGCCGTAGCGTGATCGACCTCGGCTGCGGGTGGGGTGGGTTGCTCAACTACATGCGCGACCGCGGCGCCGCCGGCGTGGGCCTCTCGCTGTCCTCGGCCCAGGTGGCCGCCTGCCGCCGCCACGGGCTCGACGTCCACCTCCAGGACGCTCGACGCGTGACCCGCGAGCGCTTCGGGTCCTTCGATGCCGCGGCGAGCCTCGGCGCCTTCGAGCACTTCTGCTCGCCCGAGGACTACCGGGCCGGGCGTCAAGAGGACGTCTACCGAGACTTCTTCGCGCGGGTCGCGAGCCTGCTCCCGGCCGGCGGGCGGTTCTACCTGCAGACGATGGTGTTCGGACGCAACATGATCCCCCTCGATCAGATCAGCCGCTACGCCCCGCGCGATTCCGACGCGTGGTACCTGGCGATGATGGGGGCGGCGTTTCCCGGCTCCTGGCTTCCCTTCGGCCGGGAGCAGGTGATCCGCTGCGCCGAACCGCACTTCAGCCTGGTGTCGAGCGTCAGCGGTCGGATCGACTACATCGAGACGATCCATCAGTGGGATCTCAGGACCGAGGCGTGGAATCCGCGGATGACGCTCCTCAAGCTGCGCCTGCTCCCCCGCTGGCTCACGAGCCCCGAGTTCCGCTTCGCGTACACGGCGGGGGCGAGCTCTAACAAGGTGTGCTTCGAGCGCGAGCTGATCGACCACTACCGGATCGTGTTCGAGAAGGCCTGAGCGGCAGCTACTGAGGGCGCCCGCGGTGATCAGGCTGCGGCCGCCTGGTGAGTCGCGCTCGAGCAGCTCGTGACAGAGGAGCACGAGCGAGATGATGTTGGCGGCACTGACTGCGGCGGTCAGGGTGATGCCTGCCCTGCGCCGCCGGCGATCCTCTGCCTGAACCTGACCGGGCAAGGCGATCACCAGGGCCGCGAGGAGCGCGCCCTCGATGCCGGTAATCGGCGGGATAAGGGCCCACGCCCTAAGGTGGCGAGATGCCGCTGTCTCTCCCCGAGGATTGGATCGACGGGCTCAGGCGCCGACGCTGGATCGCCAGGATCCGCCGGGGCCGCGGAGCGCGGGGCCCTTGGTACACGGAGGTGCTCGCCGGCGTCGCCCTGAGCTATCTCGACTGCTGCTATGTCGAGGTCGGCGTCGAGCACGGGGTCTCCATGACCGTGGTCGCCCCCTGCTGTCGTGAGGCCCACGGGTGCGACATCGCAGATCGCTCGAGGTCGATGCCCCACGGCACGCGTTTCTGGCACATGCCCTCAGACGAGTTCTTCTCACGCTACGACGGGTCGCCTCCCTCGCTCGTCTTCATCGACGGCGGCCACACCTACGAGCAGGCCAAGCGCGACTACGAGAACGCGAAGGGCATCCTCGCGCCCGGCGGCACCATCGCCCTCCACGACACCTGGCCGGAAGAGGAAGCCAACGCCACGCCGAACCGGTGTGGAGAGGTATGGCGGCTCGAGCGAGAGATCACCAGCGCGAAGTTCACCTTTGCGGTGTTTCCGGGGCTCACGCTGGTGCGCCCGGAGCTCCCGGAACGCGGCTGAGCACAGGCGTACCACGCCGCTCGACGGCTGGAGGCGTGACGATAGGGTGCAGGGTTCGCATGAAGCTCATCTACACCCTTACCGACGAGGCGCCGGCGCTGGCGACCGCATCACTTCTCCCGATTCTGCGGGCGTTTGCCGCCGCGGCGGACATCGAGGTCGAGCTGCGCGACATCTCGCTCGCGGGCCGGATCCTCGCCCAGTTTCCCGAGCGCCTGAGCTCCGAGCAGCGCGTTGCCGATGCCCTGACCGAGCTCGGCGAGCTCGCGAAGACTCCAGAGGCGAACATCATCAAGCTCCCGAACATCAGCGCCTCGGTACCGCAGCTCAAGGCGGCCATCGCCGAGCTTCAGGGCAAGGGCTACGCGATCCCCGATTACCCGGACGAGCCCGCCGACGAGGAGCAGCGCGAGGCGCGTGCGCGCTATGACAGGGTCAAGGGCAGCGCCGTGAACCCCGTGTTGCGCGAGGGCAACTCCGACCGCCGCGCGCCCGCCTCGGTCAAGGCGTTCGCGCGTCGCCACCCGCACTCGATGGGCGCCTGGTCGCCGAGCTCTCGCTCGCACGTCTCGACGATGACCGAGGGGGACTTCCGCTCGACTGAGCGCTCGACCACGGTCGAGGACGAAGGCACGGTCCGGATCGAGCACCTCGCTCCGGACGGGACCGTCACCGTGCTCAAGGAGGCGCTTCCCGTCCTCGCCGGCGAGGTGCTCGACGGCGCCGTGATGCGTGCCGAGGCCCTCGACGAGTTTCTCGCCACGCAGATCGCCGAGGCGAGGGAGCAGGGCGTCCTCTTCTCCGTTCACCTGAAGGCAACGATGATGAAGGTGTCCGATCCGATCATGTTCGGTCACGCGGTGCGCGCCTATTTCGCCGATCTCTTCGCCGCGCAGGGGGCGGCCCTCGCATCGGTGGGCGTGAACGCGAACGACGGCGTGGCAGCCCTACTCACCGCGATCGAGAAGCTCCCCGAGGATGAGCGCGAGGCGGTGCGCACCGCGATCGACGCCGCCTACTCGAGCGGACCGGCACTGGCCATGGTCGACTCCGATCGCGGTATTTCGAACCTCCACGCCCCGAGCGATGTGATTATCGACGCTTCGATGCCCGCGGCAATCCGCACCTCAGGACAGATGTGGAACGCCCAGGGTGAGCCTCAGGACACCAAGTTCACCATCCCCGACCACTCGTATGCACCGCTCTATGCCGAGACCGTCAACCACTGCCGCGAGCACGGCGCCTTCGACCCGGCGACCATGGGCACCACACCGAACGTCGGCCTGATGGCCCAGGCGGCCGAGGAGTACGGCTCCCACGACACGACCTTCGAGATGCGGGGCGCCGGCATCGTCCGCGTCACCGACGCCGACGGAGCGACGCTGCTCGAGCACGAGGTCGCGCGGGGCGACATCTGGCGCATGTGCCGTACCAGCGACGCGGCCATCGAAGACTGGACGCGGCTCGCGGCGTCGCGCGCGCGCGAGACGGGAGCACCGGCGGTCTTCTGGCTCGATGAGGCCCGCCCCCACGACGCGGAACTGCTGCGCAAGGTGCGCGCCGCGCTCGCCGAGCTCGAGACCGAAGGCCTGGACGTCGAGATCATGGACGTCGCCGCGGCTACACGTTTCACCCTCGAGCGCGCACGCCGTGGCGAGGACACGATCTCGGTCACGGGCAACGTGCTGCGCGACTACCTGACGGACCTATTTCCGATCCTCGAGCTCGGCACCAGCGCGAAGGTGCTCTCGATCGTGCCGCTGATGGACGGCGGGGGCCTGTTCGAGACCGGCGCCGGCGGCTCGGCGCCCAGGCATGTCCAGCAGTTCCTCAAGGAGAACCACCTGCGGTGGGATTCTCTCGGCGAATTCCTCGCGCTCGTCCCTGCTCTCGAGTTGCTCGCCGAGAAGACCGACAACCCGAGCGCCAAGCTCCTCGCCGACACCCTGGATCGGGCAACGGGCCGCGTGCTCGAGGAGAATCGATCGCCGTCGCGTAGAGCCGGAGAGCTCGACAACCGCGGCAGCCATTTCTACCTGGCGCTGTACTGGGCGCGGGAGTTGGCCGAGCAGACTGATGACGCTGACCTCGCTGCCCGCTTCACGCCGCTGGCCGAGCGCCTGGCAGCGAGCGAGACGACGATCGTGGACGAGCTGAACGCCGTCCAAGGGTCACCCGTCGACATCGACGGCTACTACCGTCCGGATCCGGAACGGGTGGTGGCGGCGATGCGCCCGAGCGCCGAGCTGAACGACGCCCTCGCCGGACTCTAGGTGCTCACCGGACTCCAGGTGCACTCTCGCGCGCATTCCCGTGGTGCCGATTCATGGCTCGTGAGCACAGGCGCTGTCAAAGCTCGAGCAGCTCACGCAGATATATGAGATGCCGGTTGACGTGTGGATCGATGAGCAGCACCGGATCCGGCTGAGCGTTCGCGGGCGGTGTCGAGGGGCTGGCCGGCGAGTTGACCGCCGGCGCAGTCCTCGCTGTTGACCCTGCGCCGCGGGTTGCGGATTCCGGCCAGGCCGAGCACTCCCCCCAGCGCGACGAGCGTCGCGGAGATGCCGAGTCCGACGTGGAAGGCGTGCACCGACGCCGATTGCACCGCGAGTGACACTCGCTCCCCCGCCGTGGAGGGCTTTACGTCGGCGAGCGTCTCACTGCGTGCATGGGCCACGGCCTCGCGCCCGACTTGGGTGAGCCTGACGTGCTCGAGGCGCTGGGTCAGTGTCGAGCTGAACTGGGCGGAGATGACCGCGCCGACCGCGGCGATGGCGAGCAGGCTGGCGATGCGGGCGATCGCGTTGTTAACTCCGGAGGCGATTCCCGCGTTGGACTCGTCGGCGTCGGAGAGGACGGCGGCGGTGAGGGGCGCGACGGTGGAGGCGAGCCCGAACGAGAAGACCACCAGCGCGGGAAGCAATTCCGTGAAGTAGTTCACCCGCGGGCCGAGGCGCTGCATCAGGGCGAGCCCGACGGCCGCGATCAGTGGCCCTAGACCCATGAACAGCCGCGGCCCGAGGCGGTCCGCGAGCTTGCCCATACGCCTCGAGAGGGTGAACATGACGATCGTCGAGGGCAGCAAGGCGACGCCGGCGTGGAGCGCGCTGTAACCGGCGACCTCCTGGAGATAGAGGACGAGGAGAAAGAACGTGATCCCCAGGCCGCCGTACATGGCAAAGGTCTGCACGTTGCCGATCGCGAAGTTGCGCCGCTTGAACAGGCCCAGAGGCAGCATCGGAGCCGCAGTCCGACGCTCGTGGACCAAGAACAAGGCCAGGAGCACCGGCCCGCCAAGGCCCGGGCCCCAAACCTGGGGACTGCCCCAGCCGACGACCGGCTCGCGGATCAGGGCCAGCACCGGACCGGCGAGACCGAGGAAGGTGAGCAGCGCCCCGAGCCAGTCCACCTGGGCATGGGCCGTATCCCGCGGTCGAGCGGGAACGGCAAGCGACACGAGGACGAGTGTCGCCAACACGAACGGTACGTTGACGGCGAAGATCAGCCGCCACGAGACCGCGTCCACGAGGAACCCGCCCGCGAGTGGTCCGACGACCGCGGCGATCCCCGCCCACGCCGTCCACGATCCGATCGCCGCACCCCGCTCCTCGGGGGGAAAGGTTGCCACGATCACCGCCAACGCGCTCGGGGTGAGCAACGCGCCGAAGGCGCCCTGGAGCGCCCGGCACGCGATCAGCACCTCGATGCTGGGGGCGAGCGCGCACAGCAGCGAGACAAACCCGAAGCCCGCGACGCCGATGGAGAAGACGCGCCGCTCACCGAACACGTCGCCGAGCGAGCCGCCGACGAGGATGAGCGATCCGAGCGCCAGCAGGTAAGCATTGGACACCCACTGCTGGCCGGCGAGCCCGCCGCCGAGATCGGAGCGAATCGCGGGGAGAGCGACATTGACGGCAGTGGCATCGAGCCCGGCCACGAACGAGCCCATGATCGCCGCGAGAAGAGCCAGGCGCTTGCGGCGTTCGGGCAATTTCCTTCCTCCTGATCTGGCCGCCCCCAATGGCGTTAGCGCACGCCGGCGACGTTCATACGCTCACAGGCCAGCATCGTAGTCAATGCTCCGGAACCCGAGCCGCGCCGGAGCCTGTGGCTCGCTCCCATTAGCCTTTCGGTATGGACCTCTTAGCGATGGTGCCGGCGTCGTGCTCCCTTGACGAGGACGGGCTCAGCACTCAGGTCTCGCGCTACCGCGCCGCCGGCTCCGGAGCGCAACTCATCGAGCGGGGAACCCGGCGGCTGATGATTCGGGTCAGCGAGCAGACGTCGAGCGCCGTGATCGAGGAGCTCGTGGCGGTCGAGCGAAGCTGCTGTCCCTTCTTCGCCCTGCGTTGGGAGCCTGAGTCACGCCTTCTTACCGTCGCCGTGACTCAACCGGAGGACGAGCCTGCCCTCGCCGCGATCGCGCACGCGCTCGGCCTAACCGAAGCTTGACGGCCATGGGGACACTCCTCGTTAACAACGTTAGGTCGGTGACGCTTCCTGCTCGCAGAGACCGAGCCGAAGCTGGCCCGTATCCTGCTCCGCCATGGACGGGCGGGGATCCCATTGCGCCGAACCGATCACGGTAAGCGCGATGCGGATGCGATCGCTGGTGGCGGGGAGGCTCCGGTGGACGAGATTGAGGTCGAAGGCGAACAGGTCTCCGATCGACATCGCCGCCGTGCACCAGTTGCCGTCGATGAGCTCATCCAGCGCCAGGCGACGGTAAAGATGCGATCCGGCGGCCAGCCCGAGGCCGCCGTCGCCGAACGGGATGTCGCCGAGCGCAATCCAGAACCGCCGGTAGTCACCGATCCAGTCGAGGGCACGGCTGTCCTGGTGCGGCGGCGTGGCGCGCTCGAGGTCGCGGGGAAGGACGACGTGGAGCCGCGCCCCCGGCCAGAGCTGCATCGGGCAGCCGAAGGCCTGCGCCGCCACAGGGGCGATGGGGTCGGTGCCGGCGCCGATCTGATCGGCGAGCGCGACGAGTGCGGGCAGGCCCTGCAGCTCGCTCGGGTCGACGGTCGGAAGGGGCGTTCCCGTGGCGCGCACGGCGTCGGCGCGGCGCGCAACGCCCCAGGTCTCGAGCAGTGCCGCCGCTTGGTCGGCTAGCTCCGCGAGGACGCTCGGATCGATGGCGGCGCGGACGAACAGGCAACCCTCCTGCCGGTGGCGCGCCGCCAGCGCGGCGGGATCGCCCAGGAGCGCGTTGGCGGCGTGGAGCTCGGTGAGGGGCAACGGCCGGGATCCTAACGCCATAGCAACAGGGCAACGAGAACCGCGGAGCCTAAAATCCCGTCGAAGGTGAGCGTGCGGCGGTTTCTCCTGCGGTTGGGGTGGGCGATCGGGCTTCGCGAATGGGTCAGCTGTTCGCGCATCCGCCCAGAGATGAGGGTGCGCACGGTTGTGTTCCTCGGCGTCATCATCGCTCCGTTCTCCGTGTTCGTGTTACCGGTCATACGGCTGTACTGGCTCATCACGGGACGACGCCTTCCTCGCCCGTTGGGGCTGCTCGATCCGGCGCCCCATGTGTTTGTGAATTCCTTCGCCGATTACCCTCCACCCGAGATTCGTCAATTACTCGAGCGGCCGGAGTACAACTGGGAACCTGGTCCAAGGGATATCCCACCGTGGTTCAACGTCTGGATTCGCGTCACGCAAGCCTTGTTCTGGCAGATGCCGACCGGGGTGGCAACACCGCAGGATGCGACGCCGCGGGCGGGCACAGGAGAACGGAAATGAGCCTCATCCGAAGGCCGCACGTCGTCTACGCTTCGCCCACCAATCGGAAGGAGCGGGATCTTGGGCGTGGGCGTGCGTCGGTCAGTTGAGCTGGCGACCGGATCCATGGCTGCGCTCGCGTGCTGCGTCGCAGCCGCGGCGATAGCTGACTCAGACCGTGCGGGTGCGCGGTCGCCGATCGTGCTGCGAAAGCCGCTCCCCAATCTGGTTCGGGTAGCCCAACGGGTCACGATCACCGGCCGCGTACGGAACCCGTCACGCGGGGACCGTGTCGCACTCGAATTAGAGCGCACGATTCACTGGCGCGTGGTGGCAAGCACCGGTCTGCGCGCTTCCGGAGCATTCAGCCTGCACTGGCAGGTCCAGAAGCGAACCGCGACCGGCCCGGTGAAGCTCCGCCTCGTCTTGAGGGGCCGGGAGCGGCCACCCTTGAGTACCGCCTCGGTGCAATCGACGGTCGGACCGGCCGCCGTATATTGCGAGCCTCCGGCCCCGCCAGCCGTCGATATCCCGCCGGGCGACGGCTGGATCAGTGGAGGGGTGTACAGCCAGGGTGGCCCGTTCCCCGGAATCTACGCATGCGCAGAGAAGGCCTACACGGTCAGTGCCACAGACGCCGCGGGGACGGTGATTGCGAGCGAGACTTTCCCGGCCCTTCGCAGCTACACGCTCGTCGTTCCTGCCGGTAGCTATACGCTCACGAGCGGAGCCTGCCGCGGGAGCGCGACGGTCACGGCCGGTCGGGAAACCTTGGCCGACACGGACTGCGACTACCCGTAGCCATACGTTCGAGGCAGCCGTCGGGCGGCATCGGCGGCGTGCGCGCGACGGTGGGTCGGGGCGTGTTTGCCGAGGACCTTCTATTGTGAGGATAGAAAGCAGATGAACGCCGAAGACCTAACCGTGATCGAAGCCGCCGGACGCCGCTGCGGCGTCTGCCGCTCGCAGCGCGGATGGCGGCGGTTCCACATCGTCCGTCCCGCCGACCGCGAGCCTGTCGTCTTGTGCGGAAGCTGCCGAGCCCGGTTCGGCGAGAACTCACCGGCGGCTCGCGAGCCGGCGCCCGAACCCGCCCCCTCCGTTCCTGAGCGGCCCGCGCCGCCGAAGCCGCGCGCAGCCAAGCGCCGCCCCGAGCCGGCGCCGGATCGACTCCGAGCGGCACTGAGCAAGATGCCCAGCACGTTCTCGACGGCGATGGCCGCGCGAGCGGCAGGCCTCAGCGACGAGAAGGCAGTCGCCCGCCTGAAGGACCTCGCGCGTCGCGGCGACGTCCACCGTGTAGGCAACCGCTGGTCGACCGAGTCCCCACCGAGTGACCTCGCCGCCGCGATCGATCGCCTCGAGGCGCGCACGAGCAACCTTCGCATCGTCAGAGACCGCGCCGTCAGCTGAACAGCGGTATCGCCGCGATCTCGACACGCGGCTTCTCTTCGGCGGGCTGCCGGCGTTTGGGAGGTCGGGTAATCGGCGTCTGTCTGGCCGGCGCCGGGATGGCCGGGATCTCCGACCCTGGACCCTCCTAGCCGCCGGCACCCTCATCCGGCACGCCGTAGGCCGAGGCGCTCATAAGAGCGTACGCGCGCGAGCGCGGATCCACCTCACATGCAGCGAGATGCGATCGATAGCGGCCCTGAACCCTGACGAGCGCCAGCTCGAGGTCGTCTTCGGGCTCGTCGTCCATACGCCGACCCACGGCCCGAGCGAGCTTGATGCAGGGCGTGCAGTATTCCCGGCCCGTCTCTTTCGGCCTCCTGCACCACCCATCCGAGCAGTAGAGATGGGGGTTGATCCAGTAGCTCACGTGCTCTCCTTCATCTACTCGATGCGACCAGGATACCGCCGAGGTACAGGGCGCTGGCATCCGCCGGCGAATTGATGCCCGTCGAACTACGGCTCGAAACCGATGCTTGGGGCCGCGCGGAGAGCCTGAGATTCCCGACAGCGACTGGAGTCGCAGGTCCGGTCTGGCTCTCCGCGCATTCTTCGTTGCCCCACGCAGCAGTAGCGCGGCTATTGGCTCGCTCGGACGCGAACCCCGATCAGCCCCTGCCTAGCTGCAGTCCCACACGGGCACGCACCTCGGGATGACATGGGTCGGTGCGATGATCGGCGGCAGCGGCTGTGGGTTGAGCGCCGCTGCGGTCGAAGCCGTCATGGCCAAGCACGCGATCGCGCTCACCACGGAGCACGCCAGCCTTCTGCGGTTCTTCCTTGCAAACATTGTCTTGCCCCCTTCTCGTTGAGTTGCGTCGTTGCATTGATGAGTCGGTAGCAGCCGACGTGATACGTGTCGCGCCCAAGATTCGTGTGCGGCACGCCGCTACAGGGACCTAGGTAGGCGTCCGGGCCGTATTGCTCGCTGTGCTCTCGGTCGCCTGCACCGGCCCGCCCGGTGCGGTCTCTGGCACTGACCCATGACCCGAATCCGGGTATTGCTCATATGCCTAGTCGTATCCGCCACGGCCGCGGTCAGGGGAATCGAGCACGGGCAGGCCGCTGCTGGCGCGGCGAGCGGCGGCTCGCTGTCCGTCCCGGGCTCGGCGTTCGAGCCCACGCTGTCGCCGAGCGAACGGACGTACTTCGCCGCGGCGCGGCGCGCGACCATCGCGCGCGACCGAGCCTGCTCCGGGTTCGCCGGCCCGGAACTGACGAGCGGTTCTCCGAGCCGGGCGCTGGCCTCGATCCTCGGGATCCTGCGTCGGCCCGCGAAGCCGGCGGTAGAGCTCGTCGATCTGCTCGAGCGAACCCGGCGGCCGTGGAGTCGGGCCGCTGAGCTCTACATCAGCCAGATTCGTCGCGCGCGCTCAACGTTCGGCGCGAGCTTCTACGTCATTCCTGCCGGCAACGTCACCGGGCAGCGTGGGGTGCCCGCCCGCTGCGAGCCCGAGCAGCGGGCCGCGCTTCGACGCGCCTTGCGGCATGTTGCGAAGGCGCGACGCACGCGGATCCTGGTTGCTCAGGCGCGCTATCTCGCCTACATGCGCTACCAGGCTCTCCACCCGGAGGGGATCTGCGCCGCGTGGGCCACCCGCCACACCATGGCGCTCGACGCCGGTGAGGATTTCGGATGCGCGACGATGGCTGACCTCGAACGGTACGGAATACTCGTCGACGCCAATGCGCCTCTCCGCCGCGACGGCGTGTTCTGGACCGTCGTGCCCGACGGCGTCGCGACAGCCTCGCTGCGCTTTGCGCCAGGACAGGGGATCCCACCCCCACGCAGAGGCCGACGGACCACGATGACCGTTCGCGTCGTCAACAACATGGTCGTCGCAGCCGAGCCGTACGGCGCCCCTTTCCCGGCGACGATTCTGCTGCGCTCCGCCCGGGGTCGCGTGATCAGGAGAACTGCCGTTACGTCCGCGATGCCCACGCTCTGCGCCTTCGGATGCTAGGCATTGGAAGCGCAGGTACGCGGGCCCGGGATCCGCACGAGCTTTCACGTGCAGCCCCTCGCTGGCTCTGATATCCGACTCGGGGTCCCACACCGTTCCCGGTGGTATGGCTCTTAATCGACGACGGCAGCGGTCACTACACGGTCACGTTTGCGGCTCGTCACAGGCGTCACCGATCCGTCACCGTTTGACGGAGCCTGGTCGAGAAAGGTGCCTGTGCAGGTATGTTTCTCGACCAGGGTCCACAGGGGCGGACGCATGGGGCGATGATCTCAGCACGAATCACGTATTCCGTCGCCGGACGCTGCTCTTACTGGGTGTATGGGCATCCGCGGCGCTCGATCCCATTCGCCTCGCTTAGGCGGCCGCCGTGGGCGCGGGCTCGTAGTAGTGCCCTTGTTCGAGGTCCTCGATGAGCCCGGGTTGCGTGGGGTTCCATCCCAGCAGCTCGCGTGTGATGGCGCTGGAAGCGGGGCTGTCGGCCCCGAGGAAGCCGGCCAGCCAGGTGAAGTGCGCTGGCGCCTCTTCGGGGGAGATGGAAACGACCGGGACGACGAGATGCCGGCCTATGACCTCGGCGATGTCGCGGATCGGGACACCCTCGTCGGCGACCGCATGCAGCGTCGATCCGGCTGGAGCCTGGTCGAGAGCGAGGCGGAAGAGGTGTGCAGAATCGAGGCGGTGCACGGCGGGCCAGCGGTTGGTGCCGTCGCCGATGTAGCCGGAGACGCCCTTCTCGCGGGCGATGGCGACGAGGGTCGCCATGAAGCCGTTGTCACCATCGCCGTGATTGGTCGGCGAGAGCCGCACGACGGACGAGCGGACCCCGCGGGACGCGAGCGACAGCGCGTACTCGGCGGTCGCCCATCGGGTCCGGGGGCCTTCGCCCCAGAGCGCCGCTGCTGTATCGGGACCATGTCCGTCCTGCTCGGTGGCGATGCGCCCCGCCGCGACCCCGAGCGTCCCGGAGGCGATGAGGAACGGCCGACCGGAATCCGTCAACGCCTCGCCGATAGTTTCGACGGCGCGACGGTCTGCGTCGGCGGCCCCCTGAAAGTCTCCGGAGAACGCGAGGTCGTGCTTGAACGCGAGGTGGATCACGCCGTCTGAAGCGGCGGCGGCCTCCCGCAGGGTGTCGAGGTCATCAAGGGTGCCGCGGTGCACTACTGCTCCGGCGGCGGTGAGGGCGTCGGCCGAGGCGTCTGAGCGGGCCAGCCCGATGACGTGGTAGCCCGCTTCTGTGAGTTCGGCAACGACAGCCGAGCCGATCCAGCCTGATGCGCCGGTGATGAATACTTGCATGAGAAACCTCCAGGTGGGTTGACCATCGTGATCGGGCAGCGTGCTCTGCGACGACTGATGTCAGTTACTGACATCAGCGTAGCACGTGATGTCAGTCCCTGTCGTCGGATAGCATCGGAGGCATGGGTCGATGGGAACCGAACGCGCGCGGCCGCCTCCTGCAGGCGGCGCTGGAGCTTTACGGCGAGCGCGGATTCGAGCAGACCACGGCGGCTGAGATCGCCCAGCGGGCAGGGCTAACGGAGCGAACGTTCTTCCGGCATTTCGCCGATAAGCGCGAGGTCCTGTTCGCCGGCGCGGAAGCGCTTCGGGATCTGCTCGTGAGCGCCGTCGCCGACGCGCCGGATTCCGCAGCTCCGATCGACGCGGCGGTCGCGGGCATCGAGGCCGCCGGCGCTGCCATACAGGAGGGAGGAGACCTCGCACGACGGCGCCAGACCATCATCGCTGCGAGCGCAGAACTCCAGGAGCGTGAGCTGATCAAGCTTGCGTCACTGGCATCGGCGCTCGCCGACGAACTGCGCCGGCGTGGCGTCCCCGAGCCCGCGGCGAGTCTGACCGCGGAGGCAGGCATCGCCGTCTTCAGGATCGCGTTCGATCGCTGGATCCTGGACCCCGGCCAACAAGACTTCCCGCAACTGATTCGAGAGTCGCTCGAGGCGCTGAAAGCCGTGACCGCGGGTCAATAGATAAAGGCTGAGCGCGGAGTCCTCCCGACGAGACTCCTGTCACGAAGCTACACCGCCGATGCCAAAAGACAACCGAACGAATCGTTTTCTGCCCATGCGCACATCGCTGTAGCCGCCAGGCTGGCGTGGGATAGGATCTCGGCCTCGACGGGCGGCCGGTCATGAGGCACGAGAGGAGGAAGAAGAGGTGCGTGGGTTCTTACAGCGGCGAAGCGCTCCAGCGACGGTGTTAGGGGTAATGGCACTCGTAATCGCGACCGCGGGTGGCGCTTTCGCGTTCGGCAGCGGGGGCGTCATCACCGTGTGTGTGAGCCATTCGGGTGGCGCCCTGTACCAGGCCAATAAGTGCCACAAGATGGACAAGGAGCTGAGCTGGAATGCCGCCGGGCAGCGGGGACCGGCCGGCCCGCAGGGAGCGACCGGCCCGCAGGGAGCGACCGGCCCGCAGGGAGCGACCGGCCCGCAGGGAGCGACCGGCCCGCAGGGAGCGACCGGCTCTGCGGGTCCTCAGGGACTGCAGGGACTTACCGGCGATACCGGGGCGAG
>Ga0302325_10009836_pt1 | contig 20808 bp, 17 predicted proteins | sample Palsa_T0_2_FD_201948 | JGI IMG/M metagenome (GOLD analysis project Ga0302325, IMG submission 201948) | Peat permafrost microbial communities from Stordalen Mire near Abisko, Sweden - Palsa_T0_2 | ecosystem: Environmental > Terrestrial > Soil > Palsa > Peat permafrost | place: Sweden: Abisko...
GCTGCCGGCATTCCACCGGACAAGATCATGTTCTCAGGTGTCGGCAAGACCGCGCGCGAATTGGCGCTCGCGGTGGACGAAGGCATTCTCTGCGTCAACGTCGAGTCCGAAGGCGAGCTTGAACTGCTTGCCTCGATCGCCGCCGCCAAGGGCCGCACGGTGGCGATTTCGGTGCGCGTCAATCCGGACATTGATCCGAAAACCCATGCCAAGATCGCGACCGGAAAGGCCGAGAACAAGTTCGGCATTCCGATCAGCCGCGCCCGTGAGGTCTATGCCCGCGCCGCGAAGCTGAAAGGCGTGCGCGTCGCCGGCGTCGACATGCACATCGGCAGCCAGATCATCGAGCTCGATCCGTTCGGCGATGCGTTCGCGCTGATCGCGGATTTCGTGCGCGTGCTGCGCGCCGACGGCCACACCATCAGCCACATCGATCTCGGCGGCGGCTTGGGCATTCCCTATCGCGACGACAACGAGCCGCCGCCCGATCCCGATGCCTATGCGGCGATCGTCAAGCGCGCCACGGCGGGGCTCGACTGCAAGCTGATTTTCGAGCCGGGACGGTTGATCGTCGGCAATGCCGGCATCCTGGTGACGCGTGTACTGTATGTGAAGCGCGGCGAGGCCAAGACTTTTATTATCGTCGACGCCGGCATGAACGATCTGATCCGGCCGACGCTCTACGAAGCGTTTCACCAAATCTGGCCGGTGCGGCAGGCGGCGGTCGGCGCGCCGCGAATCATTGCCGACGTGGTCGGGCCGGTATGCGAGTCCGGCGACTATCTGGCGCTCGACCGCTCGATGCCGGAGCCGAAGCCCGGTGAGCTGCTGGCGGTGATGACGGCGGGCGCCTATGGCGCAACCCAGTCCGGCACTTACAACACCCGCGCGCTGGTCCCCGAAGTGCTTGTGCGCGCTGACAAATGGGCGCTGGTGCGGCCGCGGGTTCCGGCCGATGCGCTGATTGCGCTGGATAAGCTGCCGCATTGGCTCTGATTTTGCTTGCCTGATGTGTCCAGAGGGCGGGCGGCGCCGAAAGTGCCAAGAACTGTGCCATCAACCCGCCCTCATGTTACTGTGTTGTCAGGCACAATCGTACTGTGCGGAGCCTCTATTGACGGCGACAATAGTACCCGATCCGGCGCCCGGCGGACCGCCCGCGAATGCGGCGCGGGCGCTGCTCGACGCGATGCTCAAGCGCGCCCGGCTGGCGATTTTCTGGGAGCGGTTGTGGCCGGCGCTGACCGGGCTTGTCTGCGCGATCGGCGTATTCCTCGCGCTGGCCTGGCTCGGCGTGTTCCTGTGGCTGCCGCCGCTCGGCCGCGCCGCGGTGACGATTGTCTGCGCGCTGCTTGCCGCTGGCGCGCTCTATCCGCTGCTGGGGCTGCGCATGCCCGGCGCGCGCGACGGTTTGAGCCGGCTCGATCTGGACAGCGGCTTGCGCCATCGCCCGGCGACTGCGATCACCGACGATCTCGCCGTCACGCCGAAAGATCCTTACTCGCTCGCGCTGTGGAATGCGCACGTCGAGCGCGCGCTCGCCGCGGCTCGATCGTTGAAAGCCGGCTGGCCGTCGCCGCGCGTCGCGCGATGGGATCCTTATGCGGTGCGCGCGCTGGTGCTGGTTGCCTGCGTCGCGACCTTCTTTGCCGCGGGTGGTGAGCGCTGGCGGCGGATCGCGGCGGGGTTCGATTGGCACGGCGTGGTGCTGCCGGCGAATTTCCGCGTCGATGCCTGGGTTATTCCGCCGACCTATACCGGCAAGCCGCCGGTCATGCTGCCGGGCATTCACCCGGGCGAAACCGCGGCGCTGCCGCCGTCGAGCGGTATCGTTGCGGTGCCGGTGAATTCGACATTGGTGGTGCGGTCGACCGGCAAGGTCGATCTTGAGGTGACGGGCACCGGCGGCGTGACGCCGTCAAAAGATGAGGTGAAAGCACCGGCCGGCACCGACGAGCGCCGTTTCACCATTGCCGCGACCGGCAGAGCCAGTTTGCGCGGCGCCGGTGACGATCTGAACTGGGCGTTCAACGCCATTCCGGATCTGCCGCCGACCATCGCGCTGACCAAGGATCCGGAACAGCAGCAGCGCGGCTCGCTGTTGCTGTCGTACCACCTTGAGGACGATTACGGTGTGAGCGAAGCGCACGCGACGTTCGCGCGCAAGGATGACGACCCGGCGAAGGAAACGCCGCATCCGCTCTACGGCCCGCCGGATTTGCCGCTGGTGCTGCCGCAGGCGCGCACCAAAAACGGCACCGGCCAGACCATCAAGGATCTTACCGATCATCCGTGGGCAGGCGCCGAAGTGGTGATGACACTGACCGCCAAGGACGACGGCGGCAACGAAGGCAAGAGCGAACCATTCACGTTCCGCCTGCCGGAGCGCGTTTTCACCAAGCCGCTCGCCCGCGCGCTGGTGGAGCAGCGGCGCAATCTCGCGCTCGATGCCAATTTGCGGCCGCTGGTCATCACCGCGTTCGATGCGCTGACCATGGCGCCGGAACAATTCCAACCCGAGGCCGGGGTTTATCTCGGCCTGCGCCACATTTTCTGGTCGCTGGTGCGCGCCAAGAACGACGACGACCTGCGCGACGCGGCGCAAAGCATGTGGTCGATGGCGCTGCAGCTCGAGGACGGCGACATTTCCGATGCCCAGCAGCAGTTACGCAATGCCGAGGAGGCGTTGCGCCAGGCGTTGGAGCGCGGCGCATCCGATCAGGAGATCAAATCGCTGATGGATCAGCTGCGCGCGGCAATGGATCGCTTCATGCAAGCGATGCGCGAGCAGCTCAAGAATTCGCAGCAGCTGTCGCGACCGCTGCCCCCGAACGCGCATACGCTGAGCCAGCGCGATTTGCAGAACATGCTCGACCGGATGCAGCAGCTGGCGCAAAGCGGCAACAAGGATGCCGCGAAACAGTTGCTGCAACAGCTTCAGCAGATGATGGAAAATCTGCAGATGGCACAGCCGAACATGGACCAGGACAGCGGCGACGACGACATGATGTCGGCGCTCGACGAGCTTGGCGACATGATCCACAAGCAGCAGGATTTGCGCGACCGTACTTTCAAGCAGGGCCAGGACCAGCACCAGCAGGGCGGCCAATCGCGGCGGAACGGCCAGCAGAATCCCAATGCCGGCAATGGCAACAGCGACCTGCAGCAAAACCAGCAGGCGCTGCGCGACCGCCTGAACAAATTGCTCGACGACCTGAAAAGCCGCGGCCTAGGCCAGAAGGGTCAGCAGGGCCAGGAAGGCCAGCAGGGTCAGGGCCAAACGCCGGGCAGTGACCCGCTCGATCAGCTCGGCCGCGCCGGCGGTGAGATGAACGAGGCGCAGGGCGAGCTCGGCGACAACAACACCGACAGCGCCGTTGATTCCCAAGGCCGCGCGCTCGACGCCATGCGCAAGGGCGCGCAGTCGCTGGCGCAGTCGATGCAGCAGCAGATGGGGCAGGGGCAGTCACCCGGCCGCGTCGGCCGGCTCGGCCAGCCGCGCGCCGATCAGGACACCGATCCGCTCGGCCGTCCGCTGCGCGGCCGCGACTACGGCGACGACAACACCGTGCGCGTACCCGGCGAAATCGACACGCAGCGCGCCCGCCGCATCATCGAGGAATTGCGCAAGCGCTTCGGCGACTTCGCGCGCACGCAGGAAGAGCTCGACTACATCGAGCGCCTGCTGAAGGATTATTGATCCCATTAGCAGTGAACGAACTCGCCGCTAGCGCGGCGAACTCCTTCTCCCCGCACGCGGGGAGAAGGTTGGGTTAAGGGGGCGCCTCGGCCTGGTGTTGCCAATGCGTGAACACGCGCGCCTCACCGCTCTGACTCGCGGATAGGCCCCCTCACCCTTCGCTCGACCTCTCCCCGCGTGCGGGGAGAGGTTAGAAGTGGATCGCGGCGCGTTAAACCCTGAACAGCTCTTCCACCCTTACATCTTCCAGATTGTTCAGCCGCGCCAGCAATTCGCCGCGCTGCTTCTCCGCGATCACCGACGATGACAATTTCAAAAACTTCTGCTCCAGCCGCTCGCGGGTGAGCGGCGAGGTGGTGGTGCCTTCGAAATCGGTGCGGGCGATGCTCAAGGTGCGGCCGTCTTTCAGGGTGATGTGCAGCCGGCACGCCATGTCGTTGCTGTTCGGCCCGTCCTTGGCGTAAGGCGCGAGCGTGACGCGCTTCGCCAGATCCAGGATCGCCGGGTTCTGGTTCGGGCCGTCGAGAAAGGCTTGCGGATCGCCGGGGTCGCGGTAGAGCGCAAGCGCAATGGTGAAGGGCAGGCTGTACTGCGCGGTCGCCACGTCGCGCGGCGCGGGGTCGGCGTGATGCGACAGCACCTTGTCCGACACTTCGATCAGGATCTTCTCGACGTCTTCCGGCGCGAACTTGTTTTGTGCGCGCAGCGTCTGCAGCGCCTGCACCGGCGATTGCGAGGTGACGTGGCAAGGAAAGGTCTTGAACGTGATGGTCAGCGTTTCCCACCGCGTGCCGAGGTCGGCGGGGATCGCGGCGAGATCGGCGTCGCGGGCAAACACGTCGAGCACGCCGAACTTGCCTTCGAGGATTACCTCCGGCCCTTCGAAGCCGCGCGCGGCGAGGCTTGCCGCGGTGACGCCGCCTTCCGCGGCGCGGCCCATGTGGATGCGTTTGACCATGCCGCCCTGGCCGGATTTCACGAAGGCGAGCAGGCCGGAGCAGAACGAGCCGCCGATGCCCATCGCCATGGTGATCTGCTGCGGCGAAAGCTGCATCACCTTGCTCGCCGCGATTGCCGAGCCGAACACGCCGGTCATGCCCGGCGCGTGAAAGCCGAGCTTCTCGCTGCTGCTCTTCGCCGCAGCCGCGATCCGAAACATGCATTCGAGCCCGGCGACGAACGCGGTGATCAGCTCCTTGCCGCTGACCTTGGCTTCCTCCGCCGCCGCGAGCGCGCCGGTGAGCGCGGTGGCGCCAGGATGCACGCCGGTCGAGGGCTGGCGCAGATTGTCGAACTCGAACGCATGCGCGAACGCGCCGTTGGCGAACGCGGCGCCCGGCGCGCTGGCCTTGCGGAATCCGGCGCCGAGCACCGTGCTCGCGCCGTTGCCGACATGATGCACGTAATCGTCGACGATCTTGCTCCACGGCAAGGTCGAGCCGAACAGCACCACGCCGACGGTGTCGATAATGCAGGCCTTGGCGATGGCGACCGCCGGCTGCGGAATGTCGTCGTAACGCAGCCGCGCGGCGAATTCCGCCAGCGCTTTTGTTTCACCGGGCATGATTGTTTCCCCTCATGAGGAACCGCATAGTTGGAGCCTGAGTATATGTAAACGGCTGGTAGCGAGGCGTTGAACTGCATCCGCCCCCGCGATAGCGGGGGAGGGGGACCATGCGTAGCGAAGCGAAGCATGGTGGAGGGGGCGCGTGAGGTTCGGAACATGAGAGCGCCAACGCGAACAATCGGCGTCGCGCAAAATCTTCGGCGCAAGATGTCGCCGCCAGAGGTCCGATTGTGGAATCGACTGCGAAGACGTGAGCCTGGCCTGCCGGTTTTCCGCCGGCAGCATCCGGTCGGACCGTACGTCCTCGATTTTTATTGTTCTGCCGCGCGGCTGGCGGTTGAGCTCGATGGCATAAGCCATGATATGGGCGACCGGCCGCAACGTGATCTGGAGCGCGACGCCTGGCTCAAAGCACACGGCATTGAAGTTGTCCGGATTGCTGTGAGTGACTTGCCGCATAACGTCGATGAGTTGGCGGATTCGATCGTTCAAATGGCGTCGGAGAAGCGGTGAGGGCGACGCCCCCTCCACCGCGCAAGAGCGCGGTCCCCCTCCCCCGCTTTCGCGGGGGCGGATGAGGAAAGCCATGCCTCGCGGACGCCTCTGAGCCTCATGACACCGCGTTGACACCCGGGCGCATCGGCCTATTTTAGGGGTGTTCCGAGGGGTGCCCGAAAGGGCTGAGAAAAACCCTTTGAACCTGATCCGGGTCATGCCGGCGAAGGGACGGAAACTTCTCCCAGAATCCGCCCCAAAACCGTGGTTATCCGGACCTCATCCTGAGGAGGCTGCGCAGCAGCCGTCTCGAAGGATGAACGGAACAGGCCGCATGCTTCGAGACGCGCGTTCCGCGCTCCTCAGCATGAGGAAGAATTTATGAGCATGGTCCCGAAAAGCATGCCCTCGGACTTGATCCGAGGGTGGGTTTGAAAAAAGACCATGCTCCAACGGAGATGGAGCGCCCGATGAACAAGCCGCTGTCCGAAGCCGATCTCAGCACGCCCAAGGTCACCACCGGCCCGATCGCCGGTTCGCGCAAGGCTTACGCCAGCCCCGACAGCTCGCCGGAGCTGCGCGTGCCGATCCGCGAGATCGTGCTGTCGAAGGAATCGGGCGAGCCGCCGCTGCCGGTCTATGACACCACCGGCCCCTACACCGACAATGACGCCGCAATCGACGTCGAGAAGGGGCTCAAGCGCCCCCGCGTCGAATGGGTCAAGGAACGCGGCGGTGTCGAGGAATACGAAGGCCGGCCGCTCAAGCCGATCGACAACGGCAATGTCTCCGGCAAGCACCTCGCGCGCGCCTTCGCCAACACGCCGAAGCCGATGCGCGCTCTCGATGGCAAGCCGGTCACGCAATACGAGTGGGCGAAGCTCGGCGTCATCACCAAGGAAATGATCTACGTCGCCGAACGCGAGAACATGGGCCGCAAGAAGCAGCTCGACCGCGCCGAATGGGCGCAAAACGACGGCGAGAGCTTCGGCGCGTCGGTGCCGCTGTTCATCACGCCGGAATTCGTGCGCTCGGAAGTGGCGCGCGGCCGCGCCATCATCCCGGCCAACATCAATCACGCCGAGCTCGAGCCGATGGCGATCGGCCGCAACTTCCTCACCAAGATCAACGCCAATATCGGCAACTCCGCCGTCACCTCCTCGGTCGAGGAGGAAGTCGACAAGATGGTGTGGTCGATCCGCTGGGGCGCCGACACGGTGATGGACCTCTCCACCGGCCGCAACATCCACAACACCCGCGAATGGATCATCCGCAATTCCCCGGTGCCGATCGGCACCGTGCCGATCTACCAGGCGCTGGAGAAGTGCGACGGCGATCCGGTCAAGCTCGACTGGGAGCTCTACAAGGACACGCTGATCGAGCAGGCCGAGCAGGGCGTCGACTATTTCACCATCCACGCCGGCGTCCGCCTCGCCTATGTGCCGCTCACCGCCAACCGCGTCACCGGCATCGTCTCGCGCGGCGGCTCGATCATGGCGAAGTGGTGCCTGTCGCGGCACAAGGAGAGCTTCCTCTACGAGCGCTTCGACGAGATCTGCGACATCATGCGCAAGTATGACGTCAGCTTCTCGCTCGGCGACGGCCTGCGCCCCGGCTCGATCGCCGACGCCAACGACCGCGCCCAGTTCGCCGAACTGGAAACGCTCGGCGAGCTCACGCAGATCGCCTGGAAGAAGGGCTGCCAGGTGATGATCGAAGGCCCCGGCCACGTGCCGCTGCACAAGATCAAGATCAACATGGACAAGCAGCTCAAGGAGTGCGGCGAGGCGCCGTTCTACACGCTTGGGCCCCTCACCACCGACATCGCGCCGGGTTACGACCACATCACCTCGGGCATCGGCGCCGCCATGATCGGCTGGTTCGGCTGCGCCATGCTCTGTTACGTCACGCCGAAGGAGCACCTCGGCCTGCCGAACCGCGACGACGTCAAGGAAGGCGTCATCACCTACAAGATCGCGGCGCACGCCTCCGACGTCGCCAAGGGCCACCCGGCGGCGCAGCTGCGCGACGATGCGCTGTCGCGCGCCCGTTTCGACTTCCGCTGGGAGGACCAGTTCAACCTCGGTCTCGATCCCGACACCGCGCGCGAATACCACGACGAGACCCTGCCGAAGGACGCGCACAAGGTGGCGCACTTCTGCTCGATGTGCGGCCCGAAGTTTTGCTCGATGAAGATCACGCAGGACGTGCGCGACTACGCGGCGAGCCTCGGCGACAACGAGAAGGCCGCGCTTGGGCTGGATGTTGCGCAGAAGGGCATGGCGGAGATGAGCGAAAAATTCCGGCAGATGGGCGAGCAGGTTTACGTCGACGCCGGCAAGGTAGCGAAAGCGCCGCACACCACCGCGCTCGACTCCGAAGCCGCCCACGCCACAAAGAATGCCGCTCTGGTCAAGGAAAGCAACAAGGCGCTCTAAATGTGCCGACGCTGATCATCATTGCCGGCCCGAATGGGGCCGGCAAAACGACTTTCGCGCGGGAATATGTGCCTGATGATGGGCGGCCATTCGAGTTCGTTAATGCCGATGAGATAGCCGGTGGGCTGGCCGCTCAGGTTCGGCAGGCGTCCGTGGATATTAGTGCGGCGCGGTCAATGCTTCGGCGCGTTGAGGAATTGATCGAAGCCGGTTCGGACTTTGTTATCGAGACGACGCTCGCCAATTTGACCTACGCGCAAAAAATTCCGGATTGGCGGCGGCGCGGCTATCTGGTGTCGTTGATGTATCTGCGGCTAGACTCAGTCGAAGACTTGATCGCGCGTGTCCGCAAACGTGTCTTGGCTGGCGGGCATGGTATTCCGGAGGATATAATCCGAAGGCGCTTCGCAAAGAGCCGGCATTATTTTGAGACCATTTATCGGCCGATTGTCGATGAATGGTCCGTGTGGGCCAGTCGGGAAGGCCCTCTGACTCTGGTGGACTCATGGGATGGAAGGCATGAGAAGAGGACTTGATTTTGAAAAGGCTGAAGCTGCGTTCAAGCGCGCTGCTGACAAAGCCGCGCACGGGACGCGCGAGGAAAGATCGGGGCGTTTTGAACTTTACGTTGAGCGCCGTCCGGAGGGCGATTACGCGGTGAGAAGGGGCGGCTCCCAACGAGCCTCTGTTGTTGCGCCAACACAAAAAGATGCAATTAAGAAAGCTGGAAAGCTCGATCCCAAAGCGGCTGTCCTTGTCGAACGCGTCCGCGATACCAGTGTCGGCAATAGGGATAAGTGGCGTAAATCTTAGGTCGTGGACCTCGGTAGCGAGGTTTATGTCGATAAGGCCGCGGCGGCGAGGGAGCGTAATAAGGCGTTGTGAGCCTTTTTGGTGAGGGGAGAATCGTTTGCTGGACGTTTTTCGGGAATTGGAGATTCGCGGTGGTAACGAGAAGAAGCTCGATAGGTTTATCTCTGAGCTAAACAAAGTGCTCCCAAAAGGCTGGACAAGGGATCGTGATCGCGAACGACAGGTAAACCGTTATTCTGGCACTCCAGCCCAAGTTGCATATTACATAGCTCAAAATCCGAACCGTCCGGCTGTGCATTTGTTCCTTATTCGCACGCCGGAGGGCTACAGAGTCTCGAATGTTGTACCCGAACAGTTGGGCCAGCTTACGCGGGCAGAATATAATTCTTTCGTGCAGGACTTTCAGGCTATCTGCGCGCCCGTTGCTTAGGCAATTGGACTTCGTCTCGATGTTACGTCGGATAAGTTAGATATAGCCAATGAGCTAACTCCTAGATCAATGAAGGCACTCAATGCTTTCGAGAGTATGGCGAATATAGGCTCACTACATCCGTTGGACAGAGATCGATGGAGAAAGTTTCTCCTCCTAGCGCACAAAGATAGAGTGGATCTTTCGTCCGATACCCTAGAACGCTGGTTCAGGGAGGAGCACCGGTGGCCGGATGATCGGGCTTCTCAATTGGCCATTGAGTATGATCACGCGCGCGACCTTCTAAAAGACTATGACGGAAGCGGTCCAGTACGTTAGAAACGCTCGTGACGTGAATAGAAGGGCGATTGCGCGCATGGCAGCAAATCGCGCTCCCTCTAAACGGGGTCAGCAAACTAAAGATTGCATTGTATTTGAAAGCTATTTGGCTTTGGTCGCGTTGCTCAGGCAAGCAGGGCTTCAACGTCAAATCGTTTTCTTCACAACAAATACTCAAGATTATTCCGATCCACAAAACAAAGGTGCAGTACATCCAGATTTAGTTGCCGAGTTTGGGGCACTTAATATGCGGTATGCCGTCAATTTTCAGATGGCAGAGCATCAGCTAACTCAGCAACCGTAGTCCGGATTTTCGCTCGCGCTTAATCTGGGCCAGGCGTGAGGATTGCGCACCTAGAAGCGAACTAGTAGCGCGCGTAGCCCGTAGGACGGATTAGCCGAAGGCGTAATCCACCACTTGATTTTATATCATTGCCGAGGATGGCGGATTACGGCTGTGCCTAATCCGCCCTACGAGCTGGAAATTATTGCGACAACGCCGTGTGAAGACAACAATGGAAGCCGAAGGAACGCTAGGAGGTGCGCATGAGTGGGTTTCGCCGACTTATCATTGGGGTTGCCGAATTTTTTCAAGTCATATCAATTTTTGCTCTTACAGCGGGCGGAGGCTACGCGGGGTACTGGTGCGCGAGCCTCCTCGAATCTAGCCCCAGCATCAGGGATACTTATCTGGGGAGCCTTCAGATTTCTATTGGAGGCTTCCCGGCGCGAGTTGTTCTTTTTGTGATCCTTGGAGCTCTGATAGGCTTAATTTCGGCAGCGTCTATGGCGGCGATTCTTTTCGCTTTGGCGCAGATAGAGAAAAACACGCGAAGCGCGCCAACACGGTTGGCCCATACGACTTCTAGGCTCGAACCTAGACTTTGATATGAATATACAACGAGGCCATCCAAAGGTACGAGCATTATGCGCCGGATCGCTTCGCTGCGCTCGCAATGACGGATGCTACCCCTTACGACTTCACCTTCTGCCAACCGGCAATCAAGGGGTATGAAGTTGATCGGCGCCACGTTCGCCCGCGCTCTTGTGATTTTGGCGGCTATCACCGTCGCTTTGGCGCCGGTCGCGTGTCTTGGCGAGGGCGCGCCCGCGTTGCCGGAGAAAGCCACGCGGGAGCTGCCGGCCGCGCTGCTGTCGCTGCTGGCGCAGAAGAAGATGCCCAGGCTCTCGCCGATCCTGCTGCGCGTCTTCAAGGAAGAATCCGAGCTTGAAGTCTGGAAGCAGACGGCCGCCGGCCGTTTCGAGCTTCTCAAGCTTTACCCGATCTGCCGCTGGTCGGGCGAGCTCGGGCCGAAGCTGCACGAGGGCGACTATCAGGCGCCCGAGGGCTTCTATGCCATCACGCCCAAGCTGATGAACCCGAATTCCAGCTACTATCTGGCCATCAACATAGGCTTCCCAAATGCCTTCGACGCGGCGAATGACCGCGACGGCTCTTTTCTCATGATCCACGGCAATTGCGCATCGGTCGGCTGCTACGCCATGACCGACGACCAGATCGGCGAAATCTATGGGTTGGCGCGCGACTCGTTCCTCGGCGGCAAGCCGGCATTCCAGGTCCAGGCCTATCCGTTCCGCATGACGCCGGAAAATCTGGCGCGGCACCGCACCAATCCGAACATGCCGTTCTGGCAGATGCTCAAGATCGGCAACGATCATTTCGAAGCGACGCATCTCGAGCCCAGGGTGGATGTGTGCGATCGCCGCTACGTGTTCGATGCGCGGCTCTTGCCGGGATCGTCGACGACCGGATCGTCAGCGTCTCTTGCGTTCGACCCGGGAGAACAATGTCCCGCCTTCATCGTCGACCCGAAGGTCGCGCAGCCGGCGCTGGAGAAACAACGCGCCGATGAAGCCGAATATGCGCACCTGGTCAAAGACAATGTACCGGCGGTCCCGATCCATACCGGACTCGACGGCGGCATGAATGCGGCCTTCCACCCTTCTTTCCCGTACAACTTCATATCGCTTGCGAACGTGCTGCTGGACGGATCTCTGGATTTGCCGCCGTTGCAGCCGATCCGGTATCTCGAGGGCTATCGCGCGCTATGGTCGCCTCGATAATGTGCTGCCTCACCCCATGATCCCCAAACCCCAGCTTGATGCCCTGACCGACGGCGTGTTCGCCGTCGCCGTGCTGATGGGTCTGTTGCCACGACTTCGTCATTGCCGGACTTGATCCGGCAATCCATGCGGCTACTCAGCATGGACCACCGGGTCGAGCCCGGTGGTGACGAATAGGAACGTGATCAGAAAGCGGTTGAGGTCCGCGCTGACGATGGCGGCAACTAAAACCGCAAACCTCAGAAGAAGTGCTTGAGCGCGGTGAGCACGTTGATGTTCGCAGGCGGCGGCTGGGGCGGCAGCCTCGAACTGCCGGCGGCCGGCAGGCGACCGGTGCCGCTCATCGGAGACGGATCGGACGGCCATCCTTCCGGCTCGGCCGGAAGGGGCGAGTCGGCGGCGGCGACCGGCAGCGATCTGATCTCGGCCGTAGCGAGCGGCGGGGCGATTGCGGTCGCCGATGCCTGTGTCTCAGGTAAGGCTTGGGTCTCAGGTGATGCCTGGGTCTCGGGCGAAGCCGGCGTGGATGAAGCGGGCGTTGGTGGCTGTAGTGTCGCGACAACCGGCGCCGCCTGGCTCACGTCGTGACTCGCCAGCGCGGCGCGAACCGTGGCTTCGATCGAGGTACTGCCGTGCTGCACGGCAGACCAACCGGTCGCCTGCGGCGGAGTGGGCTCGACGGTGGCCGGTGTGAACATGGAAAATAAGGAAAGATGCCCGGTAATGTAGGCGACGAGGTATCCGCTCACCGCCGTGCCGATTCCCGCCGCCACGATCTCGACAAGTTTTACCGTGAACCGCCGCAGGTAGGTCACTTCGCCCGCCACAGACATCGTCAAATACCGCTCAAATCGCTCCGTCCCACATCCATACAAACGCCAGTATTGGGCGAAATTGAGATGGAACTCAAACGGCCGTTCGGTTTTTTTGGCTTGTGCACGGCCCCTACGATCGTACCCGTCCGCCATCGGCATTCAGCGTCTGTCCGATTTGTAATCCGGCGCCTCGAACGGCGGCTGGCGCGGCGCGCGACCAACCCATAAGGGCGATTGACGAACGGCAGAGAGGATTGCCAAGGAGATTCGCGATGAAACGCCTTGTCCTGGTCGCGGTGTTGCTGCTTGGCGCAGGGCTGAGTGCGCACGCCGATAACGTCACCTACAACAATATTTTGAAACAGCCGCGCGGCGACGATCAGCTGCATGAGGACGGTTACTATTGCGACAGCCTCGTCGGCCTGGACAAAAACGGCGTGCCGACCTCGGCGGCGTACAAGAAATGCATGCTCTGCCGCGGCTGGCGCTACCAGTTCACCAGGCGCGAGGCTCTTCCGAAAACCTGGATCGATCCCGACACCGGGCTGACCTGTCACGATATCCTGAACGGGCTGGGCTCATCGTGTTCGAATTTCTGACACGGCTTGATCCGGCAACGACATCTGAAAAATCATCCGCCCCCGCGATAGCGGGGGAGGGGGACCATGCGAAGCATGGTGGAGGGGGCTCGGACCGTCGCGAATATTCTGCGGCCTCAGGCGACGCGTTGAGTCAAACGCCCCTTCCACCGCGCAAGTGCGCGGTCCCCCTCCCCCGTTATCACGGGGGCGGATAAAGAAGCGCCGCCGCTCACAACCTAAGACCTCACCCTTCCACCATCGACGTTCAGCGTCTGCCCGGTCATGAAAGCTGAATCGTCGCTGGTCAGAAACGACAACGCGCCGACCAGATCCTCCGGCACCTCGACCCGCTTGATCGCCTGCAGGCCGGCGACGGCGACGAATTCCTCGTCCATGGTTGCAAAACCCGGGCGCGGTGCGCGCACCAGCGTTCCCGGCGAGCGCGTCAGCCCCGGCGCGATGGCGTTGACGGTGATGCCGTCGGCTGCGACATCGCCGGCAAGCCCGCGGGTGAAGCCGATGATGCCGCCCTTCGACGCGACGTAATGCGCAAAGCCGGTGGTCACCGAGCCGAACGTGCTCGAAGCCATATTGACGATGCGGCCCCATTTCCGCGCGCGCATGCCCGGCACGAACGCCGCGGTGACGAGGAACGTGCCGTCGAGATTGATCGAGAGCACCTTGCGCCAGTCGGCAAACGTCATGGTGGCGAAATCCTGCTGCGGATAAATGCCGGCGCAGTTCACCACGATATCGGCGCGGCCGAATTTGTCTGCCACCGCTTTCGCCATCGCCGCGACCGAGTCCGGGTTCGCCACGTCGCACTTGACCGCGAGCGCATTGCGTCCGGAGGCTTCGACCAGCTTCACGGTCTCGCGTCCATCCGCCATGTCGGCAACGGCGATGTGCACGCCATCTTCGGCGAGGCGTTTTGCGAAGGCTTGCCCAATGCCATTGGCGCCGCCGGTGATGACGGCGACTTTATCCTTGTGGTCTTTGGCCATGATTTTCTCCTCCCGACATCGCGCGTTTCTCGGAGTTTGTCATCGCGAGCGGTAGCGAAGCAATCCAGCGCTCTTAAAAACCTCTCCCCGCGTGCGGGGAGAGGTCGAGCCATCAGCGCGTTCACGCGCGTCTTCGACGCGCTATGGCGAGGGTGAGGGGGCGTTTCAGCGAGTCTGAGCAACGGGTGCAAGGTACAAAAGCTGAGGCCAGCGGAAACGCCCCCTCATCCCAACCTTCTCCCCGCGCGCGGGGAGAAGGAGTTCGCCGTGCTCGCAATGACGATCTGAAATTCCCCCTCCCCCGTTATCACGGGGGAGGATGCGAGAAGCGTTCGCGCTTACCTGAGCGTGATCACCAGCCCATTGAGGTCCGCGCTGACGATTGCGCCGACCGAATTGCCGGTCAGGGTCAGCACCGCGCCTTTCGGGTTGGTCAGTACGATCGCCTGCGCGCCGCGCCCGACGGCCGCACCGACGTTTCCGGCGGCATAGACGCCGGCGACATCGGACGGGCTGTGGATGTTGCTCGCCGTGCCACGAAAGCGTGTCTCGGAAGCGCCGAAGGTAAACCCGTAGCTTAAGCCGCCGATGCCGAGCGAATATTGCCGGCCATGGAAAGAGAGCGTGCCCGAGCCGGCTGAACCGCCGATGACAATACCCGCCTTGATCACGCTGAAGGTGATGCCGCCGTCATCGGCAAAGGCAGTGGACTCGAAGGTGAGGCCGGCGAGGGCCAGCAATGCAATCAGTCCTGTACGAAATCTTGCACGAAAGGCGGCTGCGGTGCGCATGACTGTGTGTTCCCGGTGATGGTGTGAGTAGGCGAATCGGCTTTACCGGCTGCCACAATATCGTGCGGGCGGCCTGATGACGTGAAGTTTCCTCGGCTTGTCATGCTCCGCGAAGGCGGGGGCATCCAGTACTCACCGCGATGCCGGTGATTACTGGATCGTCCGTCTGCACGGACGATGACAACGATGCTTAACTGCGGCGGCCCTCTTTGGCCTGTCCGTCCAGCCAATCCGCCAATTTGCCGGAAGGGCCTTTGGTCTTGCGCTTGCGCTTTGGTGCGGCGGGTGGCGGCGGCGGGTTAGCGGCGTCGCGGGCGAGGCGGAGCGCCTTCAGCTTCTCGGTCTGCACGCGGAGCGCTTCAGCCCGGGTTTCGTAGTCGGATGGCCCCTTTTTGGCGATAGCGGCGCGCTGCATCTTGGCAAACTGCGCGCCCGCCTCGTGCTTGGATTTCTCCATCGCGGCACCATCCTTTTTTCATGGGTCATGCGCGCGCCATCGCCCGCCTGATGGGCGTAACAGCTACAGGGGCCAATAGCGAGGATTCTATTGGGGGCGAGCGTGAGACCCCCGCGATAGCCTCTGCGGCAAGGCAAAACGCTACTTTTAGTCCAGAAACTTTTTCTGTCGGCCAGCGGGGGACAAACACGGCAACTCCGGCCGGCGTGCGAAAAATCATGTGCAGGATTCGTTCCCGCGGCGGATGGCCGCGAACTATTTGCGGCCGCCGCGAAACTACGGCGGGTTGCCGTCCGTATCTCTCCACAGGGCTGGACAACACACCAAGGAACTTCCAAATGAGAAAATTAGCACTTCTGGCGCTTTTGACGGCGCTGCTGTCCGGCGCGGCCTTTGCCGCCGGCGAGCCGATGGTCGGCGGCGCGGCGATGTATCCCAACAAGAACATCGTCGAAAACGCGATTAACTCGAAAGACCACACCACGCTCGTTGCCGCGGTCAAGGCCGGCGGTCTGGTCGACACGCCGGAAGGCAAGGGACCGTTTACGGTGTTCGCGCCGACCAACGAAGCTTTCGCGGCGTTGCCGGCCGGCACGGTCGACACCCTGCTCAAGCCCGAGAACAAGAAGACGCTCGACAAGATCCTGACCTACCATGTCGTGCCTGGCCGGCTCGACACCGCAACGCTCGATGCCGACATCAAAAAAGGCGACGGCAACGCCATGCTGAAAACCGTGCAAGGTGACACGCTCACCATTGCCGGCAGTGGCAAGGATCTCACCGTGACCGACGAGAAGGGCAACACTGCTGACGTGACGATCGCCGACGTGATGCAGAGCAATGGCGTCATCATGGTCGTCAACAAAGTGCTGATGCCGAACTGAACGTCTCCCAAGTTCGTGTGTCATCGCGATGCCGGGTCTGCGCCCACGCGCGGCCCGGCGTTCTCCGTCACTGACGACCGCGTGGCAGCAGAGCACTGTCGATGACCGGATCGAACGCCGTGACGACTGAACCGGCACCGCGGTTTGCGGGGCTGCCCCGCGCCATCATGCGCTGGATGCTGGCGGCGTTGTTTGTTGCCGCCGGCGCTGCACATATCTCTACACCGGAGCCCTTTCTCAAGATCACGCCCGATTGGGTGCCGTTCGCGCCGCAGGTGATCTTCGTCACCGGGCTGTGCGAACTCGCCGGCGCCGCCGGGCTGGTCACGCGGCCGCTGCGGCGCTGGGCCGGTATTGCGCTGGCGCTTTACGCGCTGTGCGTCTGGCCCGCCAACATCAAGCAGGCGCTCGACCACATCGTCCTTCCGCATATTCCCGATAGCTGGTGGTATCACGGGCCGCGGCTCGCGTTTCAGCTGGTGCTGATCTGGTGGGCGCTGTTTTGCGCGGGCGTGATCGATTGGCCGTGGCGGCGGTATACTGACCGTCACCACCGGACTTGATCCGGTGGTCGATGCTGAGATGCCCTGTGGATTGCCGGATCAAGTCCGGCAATGACGGCAGGAAAGGTCAATCCCCAAAAACCCAGCGGACGATCCGCGCGTCTTTCTGATAGCCGCCGTTCCGCGCGAACGGTTCCTCATTCCAGAACTTGTCCGCAGCAGCCCGGTCCGGCAATTCGAGCAAGAGCGCGGTGCCGATGTTGTCCGCGCCGTCGGCGGAGCGGATCGGGCCGCGGAAGATGAAGTTTTCGCCATACGACGCGAAATAGGATTCGTGGGCGTGCAGGTGCGCGCGGAAGAATTCCGGCGTGCCGGTCTTCGGTCCCGTGCACAGGAACTGCTGCAGGCCCTTGTGGCGATAGTCGGCGGCGCGCTTGCCAAAACTGTTCGACCAGCGGTGGATGTCAACGCGCTGATAAATGCCGGCCTTGTTCATTGGATCATTGGATACAAATTCGTTTGCCGCCGCGCGGTCGGGAAGCTGCATGAAGAACGAGGTGCCGAGCGTTTCGCTGCCGTCGTCCGACACGAAATGGCCGTAGCCGATGACGCGCTCGCCGAATTCCTTGACGTAGTCTTTCTGTTCGGCCAGCAGCGCGTTCCGCGCCTTGTGCTTGCCCAGCTCGTCCCAGCAATAGATCGCCCATTGCGCCGGTTTGTTGCGGTAGTAATCCTTCAGTGCCTCGCCGTGCAAACCGTAGCGCGGATCGCCCGACAGGTAGCCCGTGGTGTTATCGTTGGACATTTTTGTCTCCTGCAATTTCTTGAGCGTAAGTGTTCGTTGTAGCGGTGCCAGGATCAAGTCCGGCAATGACGAATTACGATATGCGCTGGTCCGCCGTCGCGCTATTCTCACTGCATGATGAAAACATCCAGCATCGTATTCACTTGCTTACTCGCAACCGCGTCTGCCGCGCTCGCCGACGACCATTTCACCTACACCACGCCGAAGAATCATCCGGCCGCGGCGCAGATTGCGAAGGCCGGCGGCTGCGCGCCGAAAGACAACACGGCGCGCATTCTCAAAAGTGCGCATCCGCTCGATCTAGCGCCGAACTGGACCGGCACCAATTACATCGGCACCGGCTGGTCGTTCATGCCGAAGCGCTATGTAGTCGATTCCGATTTGACGGGCGGCGTTTATCTGGAAGGCAATCTGATCACCACCCGCGGCGCCGCCACGCCGGACGATCTCTTCATCCTCTACGCCGAGTGGGATTGCGTGGGGAAGTGAAGGCTACCTCTCCCCGCGTGCGGGGAGAGGTCGAGCGAAGCGACCCCCTCATCCCAACCTTCTCCCCGCGTGCGGGGAGAAGGAGCGCGCACCAAGCTTAAACCATTGCCGTCACAGCGAATCTTGGCGATTGTCCTGGACTTGACTGGTATCTCCCGACAGGGGTATTCCCTTCTCCCGACAGGCCGACGCAAAAAATCTATCCAATCAGGGAAGCGCCGCCGCTTAATTCAATGGAGCGCCTTCGGTCCATTGGCCGGTCGATGCATTCCAAGTGAAGTGGTCCGAAGTCGCCACTCGATGAAATCCGAAAGTCGTAAAGCTGGTTTGGATAGCTACATCCGCTTTAACTATCGGACCTCCCGGCAAGCCGCCCAGAACACGATCATACGGGCATGTGTATTGCCTTGTTGTCATAGGCCCTATCGACGCTGGTTTGTTGCCTTGGGTGACCGACAAAGATCGTGCGCCACCCCCATTAGCGAGCGTTACGTCGTAAATCACGCACAAGAAAGTTGCCTCGTTTATCGCAAAAAACCAGCTTGGATTCCGAAATGAAAACGGCAGCAAAAAAGGCTTTTCAAGTCGCGCCGTGCTCGGATGAATTTCCGGCTCACGGAGAGCGTCGTAAATCCAGCCTCCAATTGCGGCGCAACCGACAACCAAACTCACCCCAAATTCGACTTGATGCCACCAACTGGCGAACAGCCATTTGGAAAACCGTTTTAGTAGCGATGCTCGGATTTGCGGTGGGGGCGGTGATGGCGGTGGGTTTGTTTGTGATTTTTTCTTTCGTGTTTTGGATCGCGGCATGAATTTAGCATCCGGCTATAGGCCGTCGCGCTGGCAGGGGCCGTTATGACCCTTTGCCTTTGTGCTCGATTAAGGGCGTTCCGTGGAGCGATTGGGTGGCTTTTAGGACGCGCAGCAATTCCGTTTGCAATTCCTGGTTCAACTGGCCTTGCGTGGCATGGACTTGCGGCGAGTAAAACCGATCGATGTCAGTCTGACTTAAGCGACGATAACCTAGGGCCACCGCCATTTCAGACAGAAGCTCAATCCTCAAATGACCAGCTTGTCTCCAGTTTATTTGCTCCGATGGGTGATTCAACTCTTGATACAATTCGTGCCATTTATCCACCACCGACCGATTATCTTCAAATACAACGTCTATCAAATTCAAAGAAGTCACATAGTCAATCGGTGGTGGACTGGATTGTCTATGGCCCATAAGAATAGCAAACAACCTACCTTTGCAGCTCTTTTTTCGGATCGCCTTTGGTGCCAAAGCGTGATGAGGACTGCTACTGCCGGGCCAATCAGCAATGCAAGTACGGTGGCCCAATCTTTCATTTCCATTTTTTCCTCCCCGTAACCCTAGCAACCGGAAATTGCCGTGCCGAAAATATCGGCGTTGTGTCGGTTGTTATATCGGAACTGAAACTCGGCAACGTACAGCGGCAAATATTTTGCGCTGACTTTGTGGAACGTGCCGACCACGCCGCGTTTCAGTATCGACCAAAATCCTTCAATCGTATTGGTGTGGATCGTACCCACGACGTCATGCTTGGCATACTCGCCCTTAGCGTGATTAACGACGCCATGCGGATAGCGATAGTGAAGGCGGCGATAGGAGGCGTAATCATCGGTGCAAAGCAAGCTAACGCGGTTGGAAACTGTTTCTTTGATGAACGTTTCAATCGTGTCGCGCTTAACGTTGTCAACGACACGAGCGATGACGTTGCCCTTACGCTTCACAGCACCGATCACGACTTCCTTGCCAAGTCCGCGCCCCTGATTGTGCTGGCGCTTATCCCAATGACGGTTCTTGTCCTTGCCGCCAACGTAGGTTTCGTCAACCTCGACAATGCCGCCAAGTTTGGTTTCCGGCTCAATCAAAGCGGCGCGGATTTTGTGGCACATGCTGTGCGCGGTCTCGTAAGACCCAAAGCCCAACTGCCGCTGAATTTGCAGCGCGCTAATTCCCTTTTTGCTGCACAGCATCAAGTGAACCACCTTGAACCACTGGCGAAGCGGCTTGTTGGTGTTCTCGAAAATGGTGCCCGCGATATGCGAGAAGCGATAACCCGCACCCTTGACCGTCTCACACTGATAGCACTGCCATTTAAACGGCATCGAACCGACCGGGAAAACCTTGGGGTTGTTACAGCGCGGGCAAAAGACTCCATTCGGCCAGCGGCGCGCAACGAGGTAGTTGGCGCAGGCTTCCTCATCAGTGAAGCGCGCCTCGAACTGCGCTTCGGTCATTTGATGGACTGGCTTCGGACGCTTGGCCATGACGGCACCCCTGTTTATGGAGGCCAATATGGCAGGTTATTCTAGACCAGTCAAGAGGCAGATAATCGCCCGAATCTTTATGCTCAAAACGCACTGATTTTGCTGCCGATGCCACGCATCGCGACCGCGAAAAGCCCTATGAAATGGGCATAACTTGTATCAGGAAATAATTCCGTGACATCGCGTTCCGGATTTGAAAAAAGGCGCTCAATCTCGCTCCCGTACAAGGACGTTATGCGGTCACTCCGCATGGCGGAGCGAGAGTCGGTTCCCGCGGGCGGCGGCTCGGCACTGCCGTTCCCGGGCGACCTTGGCGGATACGCCCGGCCGGCACG
>Ga0302325_10009837_pt1 | contig 20808 bp, 23 predicted proteins | sample Palsa_T0_2_FD_201948 | JGI IMG/M metagenome (GOLD analysis project Ga0302325, IMG submission 201948) | Peat permafrost microbial communities from Stordalen Mire near Abisko, Sweden - Palsa_T0_2 | ecosystem: Environmental > Terrestrial > Soil > Palsa > Peat permafrost | place: Sweden: Abisko...
ACCACACCCCCGTTGAAATCATCGATGGATACTTGCGCATCGGTCGAGTTGAGCAGCGCCACCTCGAATACCGGGTTGACCGCGCCCGTCACCTGCCCGTTTGCATCCGTTTGCAGCGACTGCCGCAAGTCAAATTCCATTCGCAGCCCGAACAGGTCCGCGTTGGTCACCACGACAGGCTGCGCAAAATTTACGGTCACCGTGGACTGGGTCAGCGTGCCGTTGATGGTGCTCACGGTAGGAGGCGTCACCGAAGTATTGAGATACCCAATAACAGGCGACGCAATCGTAATGGTCGCGGATGTATACGTTCCGGTCGGCACCGCCGTCAGATCCAGCAACTGATGCAGGCCGCTGAGTTTCGCGAAATCGACGATCGCCGGTTGCGCCAGCACGCTGACCGGGGTTCCTCCGTTGTTCAGGCTGATTCCCGTCACGTTCACTTCGCACGATACGACGCTCGGCAGCGGCGCGTCCGTTCCCACGGTGTAAATCGAAGCTTGGCCGGCCTGCGGGGTCGTCGCAGAATTCGTCCCGCCGCAACTCGAAAGCCCAATCGCCGCGCAGATTGCTAAGAACACACCAATACCTTTTGGATTCCCCATTTATTTTCTCCTTATTGAACTTTCTGATAAACGGCCCGTGGCCGGGCCTCACGTCGGCTTGCAGTGGAACCCGCGGGTGCGGGTAAAGTTGCGACTATTTTCTAGCGATCGTCAGATTTTTGAACCCTAATCAGACGTGCCATTTTTTGGCACCCCTGGCCAGGTGCCAGGAATTGCAGTGTGCCTCGTTCCTCTGTGCCCCCATTGACTTCGGATTTTCTTCGCTCCGCCTCCTCAGTTCGCTTTCTTCGGGAATTTCCTCCGTTCGCGCCTTGCGCCTCTCCGCCAACTTGTTTACGATGATTTCCGCGCACACATGATTGGCGAAACGATTTCGCATTACCGCATCATTGATCCTCTCGGCGCGGGCGGCATGGGCCAGGTTTTTCGCGCCGAAGATACGCGCCTCGGCCGCCAGGTCGCCTTGAAATTTCTCACGCCGGACCTCGCCAAGGATCCAGCGTCGCTCGAACGCTTCCAGCGCGAAGCGCGTTCGGCCTCGTCCCTGAATCATCCCGGCATCTGCACGATCTACGATGTTGGCGAGTATGAAGGCCAACCCTTTCTCGTCATGGAATTGCTCGAGGGTCAAACTCTGCGCGAACGCATCAACGGCCGTCCCATGGCTATCGATGCCCTCCTCGATTTCGGCGCGCAGATTGCCGATGCGCTCGACGCGGCAAGTTCTCGCGGCATCGTGCACCGCGACATCAAGCCCGCGAATATCTTCATTACCTCGCGCGGCCACGCAAAAATTCTCGATTTTGGCCTCGCTAAGCAAGGCTCATCGCGCCGCGCCGCCGAAACGGTCGGCACGGGCAATTCCGTCACCCTACCGACCAGCGACAATTTATTCCTCACCAGCCCCGGCTCGGCGATCGGCACCATCGCTTACATGTCGCCCGAGCAGGCTCGCGGCGAAGACCTCGATGCCCGCACCGACCTCTTCAGCCTCGGGGCCGTTCTCTACGAAATGGCCGCCGGGCAGCCGGCATTCAACGGCAGCACCTCCGCCGTAATTTTCGATGCGATCCTGAATCGCACGCCTCCGGCGCCCAGCAATCTGAATCCGAATCTTCCCGCGAAACTCGAAGAAATCATCGGCAAATCCCTCGAAAAAGACCGCGACCTCCGCTATCAAACCGCCGCCGAACTGCGCGGCGACCTGAAACGATTGAAACGCGACACCGACTCCTCCCGCGTCCCCACCGGCTCAAGTGGCTCCTGGGCGTCGGCAAAATCCCCGGCGGCCGCGCCGCCCCTGCCTGCCGCTCCGGGCTCGTCGCAGGCAACTTCACTCAATCCATCGAGCGGCGCTTCGCCGCAATCCATGGCTCCGGCCGCCGGGGAGCCAGCTTTTCCTTGGCGCACCATCGCGAAAATTGCTCCGGTCGTCGTCGCGCTCGCCGCGACGATCGCTCTCATCGTCCACATGCGTGTCGGGCATCACGACGCCGCGCCCTCCTCCTTCACGCAAATGACCATCACTCCCATCACCTCCACCGGCAATATCCACTCCGCCACGATCTCCGCTGATGGAAAATGGCTGGCCTATATCCAGGACGATAAAAACGGCCACGCCGTGTGGGTGCGCCAGCTGGGCACCGGTAGCACCGCCCAGGCCGTCCCCGGAACGCCCGGAGAAATCTCCGGAATCGTTTTTTCGCTTGACGGGAATTATCTCTATTACGACAAAAGTACCCCCGGCAACCCGGTGAGCACATTATTTAAGGTCCCCTCTCTGGGCGGTACACCGACGCAGGTTCTCGTGGATATTGACAGCCCTCTCAGCTTTTCTCCGGACGGCAAACAATTCGTTTTTGTTCGGGGAGTCCCCCAACTGAAATCGATGGATCTTCTGATTGCGAATTCCGATGGATCCGGCGAAAGACCTGTGCTGACCACGCACGACCCTGTTGTTGTTTCCGTCATGGGACCGGCATGGTCGCCCGATGGGAAAGTCGTAGCCCTAGCAGAGACTCCCAAAGGTGATTTTACAAAATATCAGATCGAGACGGTTGATGTTGCCACCGGCGCGATCACCCGGCTCGGTGCCGAAAACTGGATCTTTCCCCGCCAGATGGCCTGGTTCCCGGACGGCTCGGCCATTGTTTTCAGTTCCGCCGGAGACCGTACCTCTTTGAATCCTCAAATTTGGTCGCTATCTTTTCCTGGCGGCGAGAAACGTCGCATTACCAATGATCTAAACTTCTATCAGGGCTTGAGCATCACTTCGGACGGTTCGACTCTAGCCACGGTACAAGTGACGTTGACGGGAAGCCTGCGGCGCACCAATTTCGGCAGCAACGCCGCGCTTTCCCCTCCCACTCAGGTCACTTCCGGAATCGGACGCGCGGACGGCATCGGGGGCCTCTCCTGGCCCACGCCCGACAAGATTCTGTATGAATACTACAGTTCCGGCTCGATTCGCCTAGCCACCACCAACACCGATGGAACGGACTCGCACGATCTTGCGCTCAACGCTGCGGCTATCTATTGGCCCGCGTCGTGCGGCGACGGGCAATATTTTATATATGGCGCGCCTAACAACTCCGGCGGCGCCTCCATCTGGCGCGCGAACATCGACGGCAGCAATCCAAAGCAACTTACCTCCGATTCCTACGGCGCGCTTCCCGCTTGCTCGCCTGACGGCAAAATTGTGGTTTATGTGGAATCTTCGGATTCCTCATCCTTGATGCGCGTCGGCATTGATGGCGGAGCGTCCACTTTGATCGCGAAAGGGGTTTTCAATTCGCCGCGCGTCTCGCCTGACGGTACGACGGTCGCGGCATTCTACTTCCCCGACCCGCTCAAGCCGCCCAAACTGGTCGTAATCGGCCTGAACGGCGGCGAGATTCGCAATTCGTTCGACGTTCCCGCCACAACCGTCTACCAGGCCGAGGGCGGCCACAAGTTAGAATGGACCAAAGATGGCCGCAGCATCATCTTCATCGTCAACAAGGATGAAGAGCCCAGCCTTTGGGCCCAGCCCGTCGGCGCACCCGGAGCGCCGCCCGCGTCGGCGAAACGCATCGCCACATTCCCGGCGGAGAGCACCGTGTATGCCTTTGCTCTCTCGCCCGATGGCAAGCAGATTGCCTTTGCCCAGGGCCGCGCGCTCACCGACGCGGTTCTCATCTCGCACTTCCACTGAAGGAGCTAAGGCGTTGTCATGAAGATCTCCCGGCGTGATGTGATGAAAACGGCCTCGCTCGGAATTGCGGCGAACGCCACACTACGGCCTGCAGAGTTCTTCCTGTCCAGGTCGGCAGAGGGTTCGCAAGCCAGCACACCCGCGTCCGCGCTCCCTCCCGCGTTCGATTCCCTAAAGCCTCTCGGCGATCGCGTTAAACCGATTCTCGCCGGCGAATATCAGCAGCGTATCGCGCACGCCCAAAAACTCATGGGCGAATCCGCCCCTCCATTCCAGGCTCTCTACATCACGCCCGGAACCACTCTCGTCTACTTTACCGGCATTCACTGGTGGCCCAGCGAACGCATCCTCGCCCTCCTGATTCCCCGCCAGGGTGATCCCTTCATGGTTTCTCCGGCGTTTGAAGAAGGCCGCCTCCGCGAACAGCTTCGCTGGCCCATCGAAATCCGCACTTGGCAGGAGGACGATAGCCCGTTCGCCGTCGCCGCCAAGGGCCTCGCCGAACGCGGGGTGCGCGACGGCCAGGTCGGCGTCGAAGAAACCACGCGCTACACCTTCTTCGACCACTTGCGCCAGGCCGCTCCTTCGCTCACTTTCACCAGCGGCGATTCCATCACCATCGGCTGCCGCGCCAAAAAAAGCGCGCACGAACTCGAATTGATGCGCCTCGCCTGCGCCGCGACCTTCGCCGTCTATAAGGCTTTATTCGCATCGCTAAAGGAAGGGATGACGCAACGCGAAGTTGGCCGTTTGCTGGAGCAGGGCTTTGCGAGAATGGCCCTGCAAGGCGATGCCTTGGTGCTTTTCGGGCCGTCCGCCGCATTGCCTCACGGCACCCGCGAAGAACAGCCGCTCCGCGAAGGCATGGGCATCCTCATCGACGGCGGCATCACTCTCGAAGGCTACCACTCCGACATTTCGCGGACCGGCGTGCTGGGGAAACCCACGGAAAAATTGCAGCGCGCCTTCGAAGTCGTGCGCGCCGCGCAGGATGCCGCGCTCGCGGCGGCCGTGGCCGGCCACCAGTGTGGCTCGGTGGATGACGCTGCCCGCAAAGTCATCACGGACGCCGGCTTCGGCCCCAACTACAAATATTTCACGCACCGCCTCGGCCACGGCATCGGACTCGACGAACACGAATACCCCTACCTCGTGCGCGGAAATAAAACGATCCTGAAACCCAATATAACCTTCTCCAACGAGCCGGGGATTTACGTGGTCGGAGAATACGGCGTGCGCTGCGAAGACGATATGGTCATCGCCGAATCCGGCCCAGCCCAACTCCTCACCCCAGGCTTCCAGCCGTCTCTGGAAAAACCAATCGCGTAGCAGTAGGCAGCCGATATGTAGGGGCGGGTCTTTGAAGCGTCGCTATTCCCATCAAATCGAAGAACGCGCAGCCTCTACATTCATTCCTTCACGCGCACTCAATAAGCGCGACCTGCTCTTGCAGTACTCCACGATCCTCGCCTCGGCCCAGAATCTCTCCGCCCCGCTCTCCTCCGAAATGAACGCGCAATGCCCTCCGTTCTCGGTAGCCACGAGCGTGATATTCGGGTTGCTCCAGATAGCCGCATTCTGGAACGGCCCAAACGGCACAAACGGATCATCCTTCGACGTAATAATCAAGGTAGGCAACCGAATCTCCGCCACGACCGCCGCCGCGCTCGACTGCGCGTAGTAATCGCCAGCATTCCGGAAATTGCAAAAACGAGCCGTAACCACATCGTCGAACTCCCGTACCGAACGAATCTTGCGGAATCCCGCTATGTCCTCCAGCGGAAACAACTCCGGAAACAAATTCGCCTTCAACTTCATCCTCCGCTTCAACCGTTTCACAAAATGCCGCTCGTAGATAAAATTCCTCGGTTCCGCCAGGGCGTCCGCGCACGCCGCCAAATCCAATGCCGGTGCAATCGCCACCGCGGCCCGCAATTCCTCCGGCGCATCCGCGCCCAATTCCCCGGCCATTTTCAGCACCAGGTTTCCGCCCATCGAAAATCCCGCCGCGAAAATCTCCGGCAATCCATCCTGCTCGATCAGCTCGGTAATCACCGCGAGAATGTCCCCGCTCAATCCGGAATGGTAAAGCGTATTCGACATCTTCTCGGTCCCGCCGCAATTCCGCTGATTCAATCGAACCACATTGAATCCCGCCACCCACGCTTTTTCCGCCGTCCCGCGGATGTACCCCGAATCGCACGACCCCTCCAGCCCATGCAAAATGACCAACGTCGGATGCCGCTCGGCCTCGGCCTGCCAGTGACACTCCCCCCTGACCGTCGTCCCCGGCTCCGTCTCAAACCAACGCGTGACGCTGCCGCCGAGCAACGGTACCGGCCGCCTCCAGAAATTCGCCGCAATCGTCATCGCATGTGGATTTCGCAGGAGAGAATGTGGTCTGAAGTCTTGCATCGTTCTTATCGTAGGGAGTTGGCCGCCTTTACGCAACTTCTCCAAGACTTCGCACCCTACATTCCTAACCGAAACTTAGGACCAGGACAATACCCGCGTTCGCGCGTCGCTTACGTAACTTGATTTCATTTCGCTCTGCCTCTAAAATATAAACTTCCCTGATGCAAACCATTTGTCACATTTGCAGCGTCTACCAGCCCAGCCACCGTTGTTGGGCTTTTACGTTTTAGCGCGTCTTTTTGATTCATAGGAGTTTGCATGATTGATGGACCCATACCCGAGGCGCTGACGTTCGACGACGTGCTGCTGCTTCCGGGCAAGTCTTCCGTCCTCCCCACCCAGACCGATACGCGCACCTGTCTCTCGCGCAAGATTTCGCTCAACATCCCCATCGTAGCTTCCGCCATGGACACCGTCACCGACGCCCGCCTCGCCATCGCCATCGCGCGCCAGGGCGGCATTGGGTTCATTCACCGCAACATGACCATCGACCGCCAGGCCGAAGAAGTCGACAAGGTAAAGCGCTCCGAAAGCGGCATGATCGTCGATCCCGTAACCATCTCGCCCGAGCTTACCGTTCGCCAGGCTCTCGACATCATGAACAAGTACAAGGTCTCGGGCCTCCCCGTCACGCGCGGCCAGCGCCTCGTCGGCATTCTCACCAATCGCGACTTGCGCTTTGAGCGCAATCTCGATCAGCCGGTCAGCGCCATCATGACCAAGGACAACCTCGTCACCGTCCCCGTCGGTACCACTCTCGAAGAATCCGAAAAACTTCTGCAGCGCCATCGCATCGAAAAACTTCTCGTCGTGGATAAGGACTTCAACCTCAAAGGCCTCATCACCGTAAAGGATATCCAGAAAAAAATAGAATTCCCCAACGCCACCAAGGACGATCACGGCCGCCTTCGCGTCGGCGCAGCCATCGGAGCCACTGGCGATTTCCTCGAACGCGCCGACGAAATGGCCCGCGAAAAAGTCGACGTCCTCGTCGTCGATACCGCCCACGGCCACTCGACTCGCGTCATGGAAGCGGTCCGCGCCGTGAAGCGCAAATTTCCCGAAATCGAAGTCATCGCCGGCAACGTCGCCACCGAGGAGGGCGCGCGCGATCTGATTTCGCTCGGCATCGACGCCCTTAAAGTCGGCATCGGCCCGGGTTCCATTTGCACCACGCGCGTGGTCACCGGCGCCGGCGTGCCGCAGATTACCGCCATCATCGAAACCACCCGCGCCGCAAAAGGCACGGGCGTGCCGGTCATCGCCGACGGCGGCATCAAATTTTCCGGGGACATCACCAAGGCCATCGCGGCGGGTGCCTCGTCCGTAATGATCGGTGGTCTTTTCGCCGGCACCGAAGAATCCCCCGGCGAAACCATTTTGTACCAGGGCCGCACCTTTAAGTCCTACCGGGGCATGGGCTCGCTCGGCGCCATGGAAGCCGGCTCCGCTGACCGTTACGCGCAAGAAGGCGTCGCGCGCGGCAAGTCCGTCCCCGAGGGCATCGAAGGCCAGGTTCCGTACAAAGGCCCGCTCGCCGCGCTCGTCGACCAGCTTGTCGGCGGGCTGCGCAGCGGCATGGGTTACTGCGGCGCGGCCAACCTGCAGGAACTTCACGAACGCAGCAAATTTATTCGCATCTCTTCCGCCGGCCTGCGCGAAAGTCACGTGCATGACGTGATCATCACCCGCGAAGCTCCCAATTACCGGCTCGAATAGTGCAGCCAATCCCAATCCGCGAATCCGAAACACAACTCTCGCTTATCGTGCGAGTGCTCTAGCATGGCTTGGCTCAAGCGCTGGTGGCCTGCCCTGGCTTGGGCCGCGATCATTTCAGTTTTATCCACCGGCTCGTTCACTTCGGATAATACCGCCCACTTTATCGTTCCTTTCCTTCACTGGCTGCTGCCGGCCGCCTCGCATCAAACCATCGAGTTTCTTCATCATCTCATTCGCAAATGCGCGCACTTCACCGAATATTTCATTCTCAGTTTGCTGATTTTCCGCGGGATTCGCTCCGGCGAAAAGGGCTGGCACTTGCGTTGGGCGTTGACCACGGTTCTCATCGTCGCCGGCTATGCGGCTCTCGACGAGTTTCACCAGTCTTTCGTCCCAGGGCGCCAGGCGGCAGTCGGCGACGTGCTCATCGACGCGTCGGGCGGCATCGCCGCGCAACTCGTCGCGTCCCTCGTCGTACTCTTCGGCGGCGTCAGGCAGCAACGGCGCGACGAGGAAGATGCGGCGAAGCGCAAAACCAGTTCGACCGGCTAGTAAAAATTAAAGACATAAAAGGTGGCCGTCATGCTCCGTCAAGTACTGCGTTCGACCTCGTTTCTCGCGATTGCAGCTCTCTTCGCTTCCCCTGTTTTTTCGCGCTCCGCCGCGCCATCGCCCACTCCTCTCCATTACGAACTGGCGTTCGAGCACCCCACGACCCATTTGATGGATGTGACGATCCGTGTCTCGGGCCTGAAAGGCGCGACCGTCGAATTCGCCATTCCAGATTGGGCGCCCGGCTCCTACAACATCGAAAACTACGCCGCGAATATCCAGCGCTTCCGCGCCACATCATCCAGCGGCCAGCAGCTCGCCTGGCGAAAGACCGATAGCCAAACCTGGCAGATTGATCTTGCCGGCGCCACCGCCGTCGCGGTTTCCTACCAGGTCTTCGCCAACACCCTGCGAAACAATGTCGCGCAGTACAACCAACTCCACGCCTTCATCGGCGGCCCCTCCGTCTGGATGTATCTCGTTAACGGCAAGGACCGCCCCATCGAACTTTCCATCGCCGTGCCATCCGGCTGGAAAATCGCGACCGGCATGGAGCCCACTTCCGACCATGCCTTCCGCGCCGCCGATTACGATTGGTTCGCCGACGCTCCTCTCGAAATTTCTGATTTCGCCGAGAAAGACTTCGAAGTGCTCGGCACCACGTACCACGTGATCGTACACAACGTCGAAAGCAATAAGGACTTCACTCAATTCGTGAGCGACCTGCAAAAAACCGTGGCCGCGACCGTGCCCATGTTTCAGTCCGTCACTGGCACGCCGCAAGCTGCTCCGTTCAAGGATTATTATTTCATCTTCCACGTCTGGCCCAAGGCCGGCGGCGGCCTCGAACATCTCAATTCCACGCAGATCGATTTCGGCACCGACTGGGACTCCCATGATCCCCTGCCCAACAGCGTGATGACTCAGTACGATCTGAAGCTATTCGTCGCCGCCCACGAATTTTTCCACGCCTGGAACGTCAAACGTCTGCGCCCGCTGCCCCTCGGTCCCTTCGATTACACTCAGATGGTCCACACGCCCTCGCTCTGGATCTCCGAAGGCCTCACGAGCTACTACGGCTTGCTCGCCGTCGAACGCACCGGGCTTATTCCTCCGCAAAAATACCTGGATTCCATGGCCCAGGAGATTACGAAGTTCGAGGCCGCGCCCGGACGCGCCGAGCGCAGTATTGAAGACACCAGCTGGGATACTTGGTGGGCGTATCAAGGCGCGATCGCCCAGGCCAACAACCTCGCGAACACCAATTACTCATATTACGACGGCGGCCAGATCATGGGTCACATTCTCGATTTCGCGATTCGCCAGGACACCGAGAACCGGAAATCTCTCGACGACTGGATGCGCCTGCTCTATTCCCGCTATGCCCTGCCTAAACCCGGATTCCGGCCCGAAGACGCGATTCGTGCCGCGAATGAAGTTGCCGGCGCGGATGTTTCGGATCTGTTCCGCCGCTACATTTCCGGTAAGGAACCGATTCCCTACGAGCAGTACTTCGCCTACGCCGGAATCGAAGTCACCAAAAAACTCGACGCCGAAAAATCCTGGTCGGGCCTCGAACTGAAAAAGTCTGAGGATGGCCACGCCCAAATCCGCAACATCATTCCCGGCAGCCCCGCCGAAACCAGCGGGCTCGAACGCGACGACGTAATCTTTGCCGTAGATGCACGCGCAATTGATAACGACGGATTTACCGCGCAGATGGCTGCCCACAAACCCGGCGATACAATTCGCTTCACCGTTCTTCGCCTTGGTGAATTCAAGGATTTCGTGGTCACGCTCGCGACCAGTCCTTATCCGGTGTACGCGCTGAAGCCCATGGAGAATCAAACAGAAAAACAAAAAGCCATCTACAATTCATGGCTGGGAATCAAACCCTAGCGGAGCGATGAAAACGCCGAGTCCATTTCGAGCCACGAACCACTGACGACTGTCTTTTTCATCAACCGCATTTTCGCGGAGTTCTCGGCTTAGGAAACTTTTCGGATCCTAAAAACAAAAGGCCCGCCAGAAACAATCTCCCTGGCGGGCCTTCGGATTTCCAGCCTGATTGAGAATTTACTTCGCTGCTACCTCTTTTTCTTCCGGTTCTTCCACTTCACGCTTCTTTCGAGGCGCCTTTTCTTTTTTCTTCAGTTCCGAACCAATGAACTCGAGAATCGCCAGGTCCGCGCCGTCTCCCAGCCGCCATCCGGCATGAATGATCCGGGTATAGCCGCCTGGACGATCCGCGAAACGCGGCGCCAGATCCTTGAACAGCTTTTCCGTCGCTCCCGGAGTCATCAGGAACGCCGAAGCCTGCCGCCGGGCGTGCAACGAATCGCGCTTGCCCAGCGTGATCATCTTCTCCGCAATCCGGCGCGTGGCCTTCGCGCGCAGAATCGTGGTGTGGATGCGTTCCTTCTCGATGAGGTTCGTCACCAGGTTGCGCAGCACGGCCCGGCGATGCGCCGGCTGCTTCCCGAGTTTTGAGCCTGATTTAAGGTGTCTCATATGCGTTTACCACGGCATTACACTCTAAAGTGCCGAGGCATCCCCCTCGGAAGGCGCGGGCGCCGTCTGGCTCGGCAGCGGCGGCCAGATGATCCGGCCGTGCTCGTCGAATTTCATCCCGAGGCTCAAGCCCATCTTGTGCATGATGTCCTTGATCTCGTTCAGCGACTTGCGTCCGAAATTCTTCGTTTTCAGCATTTCGGATTCGGTCTTCTGCACCAGCTCGCGCAGGTTCTGAATGTTCGCGTTCTTCAGGCAGTTGTACGAACGCACCGAAAGTTCGAGCTCCTCCACCGAGCGGTCCAGGAATTCCAGACGCGGGTCGCTGTAGTTCTCGATCACCTCGTCCGGCAAGTCCGGCGTCTCTTCGAAATTGATGAAGATGCTCATGTGGTCCTTCACCAATTTCGACGCCAGGCCAATCGCATCCTGCGGCGTGATCGCGGCGTTGGTCCAAACTTCCAGCGTCAACTTTTCGTAGTCCGTCATCTGGCCCAGACGAGCCGCTTCCACCGCGTAATTCACCTTGCGCACCGGCGAATGGATTGAATCGATGGGTATGTATCCAATCGGCAGGTCTTCGTCGAAGTTACGGTCCGCAGCCACGTATCCGCGCCCGTTCTTCACCCGAAGCTCCAGCTCGAATTTCCCGCCCTCGCTGACCGTCGCAATGTAAATGTTCTTGTCGAGCACCGCGATGTCCGCATCTTCTTCGATCTTCGCGGAGGTAACCGGTCCCGGCGTATCCACAATCAGCGTGATCGTCTTCGGCTGGTCCGTGTTCAGTTTCAGCGGCACCTGCTTCAGGTTCAGGATGATGTCCGTCGCGTCTTCGACGACGCCCGGAATCGGCGAAAATTCGTGCAGCACGCCTTCAATCTTCACGGCGGTGATCGCCGCGCCTTCGATCGAGCTCAACAGCGCCCGCCGCAAGGAATTTCCGACCGTGGTTCCCCATCCGCGCTCAAAAGGCTGCGCTGAGAATTTCCCGTACTTGTCGGTCAGCGTCTCTGGTTCTGCTGCCAAACGCTTTGGTTTCTGGAAGCCTTTCCACATCTCGACACTCCTCTGGCCCGTTTGTTGCGGACCAACCCGCTTTTCAAATTGCCTTTCAACTTTGAATAATCTTGTTTTACTTCGAGTACAGTTCGACGATCAGTTGCTCGTTCATCGGCGGCGTCTGCACGTCTTCGCGGCGCGGCAATGCCACAACCTTCGCCTTGAAGTTCGCGGCGTCGATATCGAGCCACGGAGCCACGCCCTGGGTCTTCGCCAGGTTGCGCGCTTCCAGAATCATGGCGTTCTCGTGCATGTTGTTCTTCAACTCGATCTCATCGCCCACATTCACCAGATAGCTGGGGATGTTTACCTTCTTCCCCTTGATCCGGATGTGGCCGTGCAGCACCAGCTGTCGTGCCTGCGCGCGCGACCCGCCGATTCCCATCCGGTAGATCACATTATCGAGGCGCCGTTCGAGCATGACCATCAGGTTCGAGCCCGTCGGGCCTTTCTCCCGCTCCGCCTTTTCGAAATAGTTGCGGAACTGGCGTTCGAGCAAGCCGTAGGTGCGCTTCACCTTCTGTTTTTCGCGCAACTGCACGCCATAGCCCACCATCTTCGCCTTGCGGGCCTGTCCGTGCTGCCCGGGAACGAAGTTGCGCTTTTCAATCGCGCACTTTTCTGTAAAACACCGGAGGCCTTTCAAAAAGAGCTTTTGCCCTTCCCGACGGCACAGCCGGCAGACTGCTTCACGATGTCTTGCCAAGGTCCTACTCTCCTTTGTCGCAAAATCTATTTCCGTATCTGAAACTGTGCTGAATCGTTCGCGTTATACGCGGCGGCGCTTCGGAGGACGGCAGCCGTTGTGCGGCACCGGCGTCACATCCTTAATCGCGTTGATGTGCAGCCCCGACGAAGCCAGCGCGCGCACGGCCGATTCGCGTCCCGCGCCCGGTCCCTTCACGCGCACTTCCACCGATTTCATTCCATATTGATCGCGCGCCACGCCCGCCGCCGTCGCTGCAGCCTGCTGCGCGGCGTACGGGGTGCCTTTGCGCGATCCCTTGAATCCCACCGAGCCCGCCGACGACCAGCTCACCGCTCGGCCATCCGGGTCGGTCAGCGTGACGATCGTGTTGTTAAACGTCGCCTGAATGCACACCACGCCGTGCGGCACCACGCGCTTTTCCCGCTTCTTGCGAAATTCCTTCTTGCGCTTCGAAGCCTTTGCCGCTGCTGCTGCGGGGGCTCCGCCTGGCGCTGCCGCTGCGTCTTTCGGTTCTTTTGCCACGCTCGCCTCTCTCCTGAAAATCCTTCCAGCTCAATTCTCAGTGCTTGCTATCGGCTCTTACTTGCGAGCCGCGATCTTCTTCGCTGCCACCGCGCCCTTCCGCGGACCCTTTCGCGTGCGCGCGTTGGTGTGCGTGCGCTGGCCGCGAACCGGCAAGTTTCGCCGGTGGCGAATCCCGCGATACGCCTGAATTTCAATCAAGCGCCGCACGTTCATCTGCGTTTCTTTGCGCAGGTCGCCTTCAATGCGCCCTTCCGATTCGATCGCCGCGCGAATCGCGGTCAATTCTTCTTCGGTCAGGTCCTTGATTTTCTTGGTATGGTCCACGTTGGCCTTGGCCGCCAGCGCCTTCGCGCGCGCCTGCCCGATCCCGTAAATTGCCGTGAGCCCAATCCAGAGCCGCTTGTTCGGCGGCAGATCCACACCTGCGACGCGAGCCATAATTTTCTCCCTAACCCTGGCGCTGCCGGTGCTTCGCGTTCGTGCAGATGACCCGCACCACGCCGCGCCGGTGCACCACTTTGCATTTCATGCAGATTTTCTTTACCGATGCCCTAACCTTCATTTTCGTTCTCCGGCTTGCCCGCCGCGCCGTTTCGATAAAAATGCCCGCGGCGTCCACGGAACGCGTGGCCGTCTACTTGTATCTGTAAACGATCCGCCCGCGCGTCAGGTCGTACGGCGAAAGCTCCACCGCCACGCGATCCCCTGACAGAATGCGGATGAAATTCTTCCGCATCTTTCCTGAAATATGCGCCAGTACCTGGTGCTTGTTCTCCAGCTCCACGCGAAACATCGCGTTCGGCAGCGGTTCGATCACGGTGGCCATCACTTCGATGGCGTCTTCCTTCCCGCTCGAATCGCCCGGCTTCTTTACTTTCTGCTCTGGCCGTCTTTGCATGTGCTCCCAAGTCCAGTTGTCTGAAACTCTAAATCTTGCCCGACTTTTTCTATCTACCTATTAGATGCTCCCGGGATTCACCAGACTGGCCCGACTGCTTCTTTCGGCCGCGTCAAAATCCATGGCCCGTTCTTCGTAACCGCCACCGTGTGCTCGAAGTGCGCTGAATCGCTGCCGTCGGTCGTTACCGCCGTCCATTCATCCGCCAGCACGCGCACGCCAGGGCCGCCCGTATTCACCATCGGCTCGATCGCCAGGACCATTCCCTCTTGCAACTTCGGTCCCTGGCCGGGCGACCCGTAATTCGGAAGCTGCGGATCTTCGTGCATCTTGGTTCCGATGCCGTGGCCTACGAATTCCCGCACCACCGAAAAGCCGCTCTTCTCCACCCACCGCTGCACCGCCGCCGAAACATCGCCCAACCGGTTTCCCGGACGGACTTTGTCGATCGCCTGCTCCAGCGATTCGCGCGTCACCCGCAACAGCTTCTCGCGCGCCGGACTCACCTTCCCCACCGGGACCGTCAGCGCCGCATCTCCAAAATACCCGTCCAGCTCGACGCCAAAATCCATCGACAAAATGTCGCCTTCTTTCAACTTCCGCGCTGCTGAAGGTATCCCGTGCACCACTTCCTGGTTGATCGAAGTGCACACCGACGCCGGATATCCGCGATAGCCCTTGAACGCCGGCTTGGCCTTGTGCTCGATCGTGTATGCCTCGGCGAATCGATCCAAATCCTTCGTCGAAATTCCCGGCTTCACCATCGTCCGCATCTCGGCCAGCGCGCCGTACACGATCTGGCCCGCGCGATACATCTTTTCCAACTCCGCCGGCGATTTACAGATGACCATCGCTTCCCGTTGCGCGCTTCAAAATATCGTTCAGAGCCCGCGTCACCACGTTCACTTCCGCGTCGCCGTCCACCGTCTGCAACTTGCCATGCGAGCGGTAGTAATCGGCCAGCGGCAGCGTCTGCGCCTGATACGCCGCGAACCGCTCTTTCACGATTTCGGGCCGGTCGTCCGCCCGCTGCATCAACTTCCCGCCATCGTTATCGCAAATCCCCGCCACTTTCGGCGCGCGCTCGTAAATATTGTACGTCTCGCCGCCCACGCTGCACGTCCACCGCCCCGCCACGCGCCGTACCAGCGTCTCCGGGCTGACCAGGAACTCGATCACCAGCGGCGCGCCAAATCCCCGGCGCTGCAATATTTCGTCCAGCTTTTCCGCCTGCGGTATCGTTCGCGGAAACCCGTCGAAAATGAACCCGCTCGCGCAGTCCGCGAGCTTCAGCCGCTCCTCGACCATTCCCAGCACGGTGTCGTCGGGAACCAGGTCGCCGCGCTCCATCATCGGCTTGGCCCGCAATCCCAATTCCGTGCCGCGCGCCACGGCGTCCCGCAGCATGTCGCCCGTCGAAAGGTGCGGCAGCCCCAACTCCCGCGAAACTCGCTTGGCCTGGGTGCCTTTTCCGGCTCCCGGAGGCCCCAGCAGAATCAGCGCCAGCTTCGCCGCCTTTTTCTCGGTCGGCAGGTTCACGTCGTTAGCTGCGCCGGCCACGCACTCGGCCCTTGCGCACGAAACCGTCGTAATTCCTCATCACCAGCTGCGCTTCGAGTTGCTGTACCGTGTCCATCGCCACGCCGACCACGATCAGCAGCGACGTGCCGCCAAAGTAAAATTGCACGTTCAAGCCGGACAGAATGAAACGCGGCATATGCACGTCGAACCAGTTCCCGATCAGCGGCAAATGCTGCAAGTGGATCCCGGCGATCATCCATTCCGGCAGCAGGCAGACGATCGCCAGATACACGCCGCCCACGAACGTCAACCGCGTCAAAATCCGGTTGATGTAATCCGAGGTATTGCGCCCCGGCCGAATTCCCGGCACGAACCCGCCGTACTTCCGCATGTTGTCCGCAAGCTCCGTGGGATTGAAAATAATTCCCACGTAGAAAAACGCGAAAAAGATAATCAGCGTTACGTAAATCAAGGTGTAGAGCGGCTCGCCCCACTTGATCGCGTTCGCAAAATGCGTGAAAAATATCGACTTGCCCGCGAAGAACAACGCCAAAGTCTGCGGAAACGTCAGCAGCGAACTCGCGAAAATCGGGGGTATTACTCCCCCGGAATTGACCCGCAGCGGCAGGTAGGTCATCTGTCCGCCCATCACTTTCCGTCCCATCACCCGCTTGGCGTATTGCACCGGAATGCGCCGCTGCCCGCCTTCCACGAATACGATGAACGCCACCACCGCTAGCATCAGCGCGATTAGCAGTAGGATCGCAATCGGTGTGAACGATCCCCACTCCTGTGTGGTCGCTTTCAGCACCAAGTCGTGTACCGCGTTCGGCAAACCCACCACGATGCCCGCGAAAATAATCAGCGACATGCCGTTGCCGATCCCGCGCTCGCTGATCTGCTCGCCCAGCCACATGATGAACGCCGATCCCGTGGTCAGTGTCAGCATGGTCATCAGGATGAAGCGCACGCCCGGGTGATATACCAGCGGCGTTGATCCCATGCTCTGCTTGGTCAGCGTTTCCGCGATCGTGAACGACTGGAACAAACTCAAAATAATCGTCAGGTAGCGCGTGTACTGCGTGATCTTCCGGCGCCCCAGCTCGCCTTCTTTCTGCAGGCGCTCCAGGTAAGGCCACACCACCACCATCAACTGCAAAATAATCGATGCCGTGATGTACGGCATGATGCCCAGCGCGAAAATCGTCAGCCGGCGCAGGTTGCCGCCGCTGAACAAATCGATCAGTCCGAGAACCGAGCCTTGCCCTTGCTGGAAAAGCTGCTGCAGTAATGCCGTGTTGATGCCCGGCGTCGGAATGTGCCCGCCGAGCCGGTACACCGCCAGCAGCCCCAGCGTAAACAGCACGCGGTTCCGCAGATCGGGCGTGCTGAAAATATTCCGGATTGCCACAACTAGCTTATTCATCGAATAACTTCAACCTTGCCACCCGCCGCGGTTATCTTCTCTGCCGCCGACTTGCTGAAGGCGTGCGCCTGCACCGTCAGCGCGACCTTCAATTCACCGGTGCCCAGAACCTTCACGCCTTCGCGCTTCACCCGCAGTACGCCCAGGCTGAAAAGCAAGTCCGGCGAAACCGTGTCGCCCGCCTCAAACGCGTTGAGCATGTCCACGTTCACCACTGCGTAGGTCGTCGAGTCTGGCGCTGTGAATCCGCGCTTTGGCAATCTGCGGTGGAGCGGCATCTGCCCGCCCTCGAATCCCGGCCGTCGCGAATAACCGCGCCTCGATTGCTGTCCCTTATTGCCCGCGCCCGAAGTCTTGCCCATCTTCGAGCCCATGCCGCGGCCCACCCGCACTTTGCGGTGGCGCGAACCTCGCGGCGGTTTCAAATTCGATAGTGTCGGTTTCTCAGCCATCCTACCCCTCAATCCTGACTAGATGATGCACGCGCGCGATCATGCCGCGAATCGATGGTGTGTCTTCCACTTCGAGTACCTGCTGCATCCGGCGGAATCCCAGCCCCCGAACCGTTTGCCGCATGTCGCGCGGGCAACCGATAAAACTCACTACCCACTTGATCGTGAGTTTGCCCGCTTTCTTCTCGGGCTTCGTTTTCGATCTCTTGTTGATATGCGTATCTTTAAATTTCGTCATGGTCCGTGTGCGAAGCCTAGAGATAAAAACTAGGAGGCGGTCGCTTCCTCCGCAATCTTCCCGCGGCCTTCCGCTACCTTGGCCGCATCCTTCAAATGCATCAGCGCGTCAAACGTCGCCTTGATCACGTTGTGGGGGTTCGAAGTGCCCAGCGACTTGGTCAGTACGTTCTGAATTCCCGCCACCTCCATCACCGCGCGAACTGCGCCACCGGCGATGATTCCCGTTCCTTCCGGCGCGGGCTTGAGCAGCACCTGTCCTGACCCGTAGCGGCCCAGCACCTGGTGTGGAATCGTCGAGCCCTTCATATTCAACTTCACCATGTTCTTCTTTGCCGATTCGATCGCCTTGCGAATCGCCATGGGAACTTCCTTCGCCTTGCCCATGCCGAATCCCGCGTGCCCGCCCTGGTCGCCCACCACCACCAGCGCCGAGAAGCTGAGGTTCTTGCCGCCCTTCACGACTTTCGTGCAGCGGTTGATCGATACGACCTGATCTTTCAGGTTCGCCTGGTTGGTTTCCACCGAGTGGCGAACCGACAACGAATCTTTGAGCTCTTGTTTCGACATAAGCGTTTTAGAACTTCAAGCCCGCCTCCCGGGCTGCTTCCGCGAGCGCCTTTACGCGCCCGTGATATTGATAACCGCCGCGGTCATAAACCACCTTGTCCACGCCCTTTTCCTTGGCGCGCTCCGCGATCACCTTGCCCACCACTTTGGCGGCGGCAATGTTTCCACCGCCCTTGATTCCCTTTTTCACTTCGCCGTCCATCGAGCTGGCCGACGCCAGCGTGCGTCCGGTCTGATCGTCCACCACCTGCGCGCGAATGTGCTTCGATGTCCTATGCACGCAAAGCCGCGGCCGTTCCGTCGTTCCCGCCAGCGTTTGCCGCGTGCGCACGTGAATGCGCCGGCGGTGCGCTTGTCTCGATAATCTTCGAACAGGTGCTGCCAAGTTCGTTCTCCTTATGCTTACGCGATGAAGAAGCCTAATTCAATTAAGCCGCCGACTTCGCGCCAGCCTTGCCCGCCTTCTTCTTCAAACGTTCCCCGGTGATGCGCACGCCCTTCTGCTTGTACGGATCGGGCGGACGCAAGGCGCGTAGATTCGCCGCCACCTGCCCCACCTGTCCCTTGTCCGCGCCCGATACCACCATGTGCGTCTGCTTTTCGATCGTGATCGTGATGCCTTCGGGAATCGGAAACTCGATCGGGTGCGAATAACCGAGCGCTAGCGCCACGTTCTTGCCTTTCACTTCCGCGCGGTACCCGACGCCCACGATGTCCAGATCCTTCTTGAATCCCGTCGTTACGCCAGTCACCGCGTTCGCTACCAGCGCCCGCGCCAGGCCGTGCAGCGCGCGCTTGTCTTCGGATTCGCGCTTCGCTACCAGCGTTCCGTCCTTCTGCTCGAAGCGGATTCCGCCCGGCACTGGGACGTGCATCTTGCCTTTCGGCCCCTGCACTTCGATGGCGTCCGGCTTGATCTGAATCTTGACGCCCGAAGGCACCGGAATAATCTTGTTTCCAATTCGCGACATGGCTTTCGGATCCTCGCTTACAAATTGCTAAGATTTTTCGCGACTGCCGGAACTCTTACCAAACCTCGCACATGATTTCGCCGCCGATTCCGGCCTTGCGCGCCGACGATCCGGTCATCAAGCCTTTCGGCGTCGACACAATCGAAATCCCCATGCCGCCCACCACCTGCCGGATATCCGTCTTGCCCACGTAGCGCCGCGAACCGGGCCGCGAGATACGCTTTAGGTCCGTGATCACGCTGCGGCGGTCGGGCGTGTAACGCAGGAACACGCGCAGCGTCTTCTTCGTCTTCTGCTCTTCCACGACCTTGTAATTCGCCACGTAGCCTTCTTCCTTCAAAATGCGCGCCAGCTCGATCTTCAATTTGGACGACGGCATGTCCACGCGCGAATGTTTGGCGCGCGACGCATTGCGAACTCGGGTCAGCAAATCTGCAATCGGATCAGTATTCATTCTTCCTCGTCTTTACGTCTTACTTCGCGACTCGAAAACTCAAACTCGAAACTACCAGCTCGCCTTGGTCACGCCCGGAATCTCGCCCTTCAGCGCGAAGCCCCGGAAACAAATGCGGCACATCTCAAACTTGCGCAGGAACGCGCGCGGGCGTCCGCAAATCCTGCAGCGGTTGCGCCAGCGGACCTTGAACTTCGGCGTCTTCTTCTGCTTCGCGAATTGTGCGGTTCGTCCCATATCGCTCCTCTATCCCTCTAGGCATTCAGCGCTTATGCGCGGAACGGCACTCCCAGCTGCTTCAGTAGCTCGCGGCCCTCTTCGTCGTTCTTGGCCGAGGTGGTGATCGTGATGTTCATGCCCTTGATCTTATCTACCCTCGTGTAATCGATCTCCGGAAATACCAGCTGGTCCTTCAATCCCAGCGTGTAGTTTCCGCGCCCGTCAAACGAGTTCGGCGGCAAGCCCTTGAAATCGCGCACGCGCGGCAGCACGATTGACGAAAGCCGGTCGAGGAACTCATACATTCGCTCGCCGCGTAGCGTGACCATGCAGCCGATGGGCATGCCTTTGCGAATTTTGAAGTTCGCGATCGACTTCTTGGCCCGCGTAATCACCGGCTTCTGGCCCGTAATCTGCCCGAGTTCCGCGGCAGCCGTATCCAGCAGCTTCACGTTCGCGCTCGCCTCGCCCAAACCGATGTTTACCGTAACCTTCTTCACGTGCGGCACGGCCATCGAGTTCGTCAGGTTGAAGCGCTTCTGCAGCGCCGGCATCCCTTCTTTCCTGAACTTTTCATGCAAACGCGTAATCATCTTTCGCCCTTATCCTCGATATTCCATTTCATGCCTGAACAAAATCTCTAGCTCTCGAACGCCGTCTCGCAACGGCGGCAGCTGCGCACATGCTTGCCATTCGGCAAGTCCGTGTGTCCCACCCGCGTTGGCTTGCCGCATCCCGGGCAGACCAGCATCACGTTCGATACATGCACCGGGCCTTCCTTCTCCAAAATGCCGCCCTTGATGTTCTTCGA
>Ga0302325_10009839_pt1 | contig 20807 bp, 23 predicted proteins | sample Palsa_T0_2_FD_201948 | JGI IMG/M metagenome (GOLD analysis project Ga0302325, IMG submission 201948) | Peat permafrost microbial communities from Stordalen Mire near Abisko, Sweden - Palsa_T0_2 | ecosystem: Environmental > Terrestrial > Soil > Palsa > Peat permafrost | place: Sweden: Abisko...
TTCATCAAGACCGCCTGCCCATCACTTGCGATCGCAGACGTACCATGCGTCGTAATACATATTTAGCTACCGTTACTAGCTTTATCTAAAACCTTCTCTGTATGTACTGTTTGGCGGGCAAAAGAAATCAAACCTCGCTCCACCTTGGATTTCACGCATCCATAATAGTGTGAGAAGGAAGAGCACCGTGAGAAAGGGAACTGGTCCCCGAAGCTGCAACACCTCGGCCCCTCGCAATGGCCTTCGGGGACGGTCCGCACGCCCGCAGCCGCCCGCGGCGCCCATTCGGCGCGCGATTGAGCAAGCACCCGCGATCATTTGGACGACGGACGCTAATTTTCGGGTCACTTCTTGTTCCGGTTTACCCCTGCGCACGCTGCATCTGAACGCCGAATCCCTGATCGGCAAAACTCTGGGCGAATGCTTCAAAAACGGCGGCCCCTCGGCGCGGCGTATAACGGAGCATCTGCAAACGCTCGAAGATGTGCCAGCGAACTTTGACCTCGATTACAAGGGGCGGACGTTTCGCGTCCGCGTCGAGGCGCTTACCGGCCCGGGCCGCAGAACGGTCGGCACTGTCGGCGTGGCCATGGACGTAACCGATCAGAAGCGCTCGGAGGAGTCGATAAGATACCTCGCGTCGCATGATCCTTTGACCGGCCTTGGCAATTACAGAGCGCTGCTCGAAGGGTTTGACAAGGAACTCCAGCGCTCTGATCGCACCGGACGCCAGTTTGCTCTATTGTTATTAGACCTTGATCGCCTCAAGACGATTAACGATCGGCATGGACACTTGGTCGGCAATCGAGCCTTGTGTCGCTTGGCGAGCGTCCTGACGCGTACCTGCCGGTCGATTGACATTTCCGCACGCTATGGTGGAGATGAGTTTGGGGTTCTTTTGGTGGAGACGGACCGGAAGGCTGGCTTGCGCGTGGCGCAGAGAATTGCCGATCGGCTGGCGAGTGATGGCGAGGAACCTGCCTTGACCGTGAGCACCGGTATAGCCGTATATCCGGGCGATGGCTGCACAGTGGAGAATCTTCTCGCGGTCGCGGACAACAACCTTTACCGCAACAAACTGCGCAGAGTCCTGCGCGAGAGGTCCGGCGCGAGCCAAACGAGTGACGCGGACGCGAAGCGTGTCGGCTTCGGTCCGGAGCGCCGCCGCAGTGAGCGTCTGTCTCGCGATGTGCCGCTTCTGGTGCGCGGAGAATCGATCGAAAGCGGGCCATTCGAAGAAGAGACGTTCACGACGAAGGTAAGCGCTCACGGTGCTCTATTTATTTTGGCGACGAAAGTCGTCCTCGGGCAGAAACTCGTCCTAAAGAACCGCGAGACGCAAGAAGAGACGCTGGGCTCGGTCGCATGTTTCGGCGCTCCTTACGGGGGTCTCGCTCAGGTAGCGATCGAGTTCCTGGGACCGGCACCGGAGTTTTGGCGAATCGACCCTCTTCCAGAAGGCTGGAAGGTCGCCGCGGAGGCTAACCGAACAAATTCCCGACAACCAGACAATCCCCGACCGTTAATAGCCAGTGACTGACAGCTAGTGCCCTTGTGGAACGCGTGGTCCTTGCCAAGCGATTAACGCGAGCCGCCACGGTATATATTCTGTTTCCCCGGCGAAATGGAGATCGGAATGGCAGTGAGAATACTCATTGTGGATGACCATGCAATCATTCGTGAGGGAATTCGTTCTGTGTTGCGCGACCGCCCCCAGTGGGAAATCTGCGGCGAGGCTGCTGACGGGCGAGAAGCCGTTCGTCTGGCGAAAGAACTGAACCCCGATGCGATCATTCTTGACGTGACCATGCCAATCATGGGCGGATTGGGCGCCGCTCATGAGATTTCAAGATCCAATCCATCTTGTAGGCTGCTGATCTTTACGATGCACAGCTCGCGGACTCTGGACAAATTCGTACGACAGGCGGGAGCGCACGGGCTGGTCGCGAAGTCCGAGGCGAAGCGAAATCTAGTGGCCGCTTTGGAACAACTGCTGGCGGGCGAAACATTTTTTACCGGGGATGGCGAACTCGAGACCGAAAACGTAAACTAGGCGCGCGCGAGCCGAGGTGGCTGGCCAATTCGCGCTACCTCCCAGCGCAGCCTTTCTCCTCTTCCGCCCGGCGCCGCCTGAGTTGGCCCGCTCGAAAATCATACAACGCGTAATCACGGCCACAGCATCTTTTCGATTAGTCGGCCGTCGTTTCTCACGAAGTGGGATGATTCGGCCGAAAGAGGTCATATAGGTTGCCGAATTTTGTCCCGAAGATCCTAGGAGCTGAACATGAAGCTCAACGTTGAACATGAAACTCGACATTTAATGTACCAGTTGGCCGTAGCCATTCTTGGTTTGGCATTGTCCCTGAGCCTCCCACCGGTGTCCAAGGCGCAAGATCAGCAGAATCAATCGGGTGACCCAGCCGCAACCAGCGACCCCGCCGCGACGCCGCCGCCCGCGGCGGCCGCGCCCGACGACCCGCCTGCCCCGCCACAGAACCCGCCCGCCGCTCCGAGAGCGATGCCTCCGGGCGCGCCCTCTGCGGCGTCAAACGCGCCGGTTCCGGACAGCTTGACCTTGCCGGCGGGCACGGTGATTGTTGTGCGCACCCACCAGTGGCTATCGAGTGACCAGAACCACCCGGGAGATATTTTTTACGCCGATCTCGACCAGCCGCTCGTGGCGAATGGCTGGGTCGTGGCGCGGCGCGGCCAACCGGTGACCGGCCACGTCGATGTTGCCCAAAAGGCCGGGCACGGCAATGGCGACAATGAATCGAAGCTCGGCATCGAGTTGGCGCAGGTCAACTTGGTCGATGGCCAGCAGTTGCCTGTCACCACCGAGCTGATTCAAAGCGCGACCGCGAGGTCCCAAGGGCGCGATGCCGCCACGCTCGGCGCCACCACCGCAGCCGGTACGATCATCGGCGCCGCAGCTGGAAGCGCCCCCATCGGCGCGGCCGCCGGGATTGGCGCGGGAATCGCAACCATCATGGCCACGCCTGGCAGGCCGACGGTTATTCCTCCGGAGAGCGTGCTGACGTTCCGGCTACAGGCGCCTGTCACCGTCTCGACCACGCAAAGCCAAGTGGCGTTCCGACCGGTCGGCCAAGGCGATTTCGGCAGAGACCAGGATGCCTACGCGAATGACCAGCAGCTTCGTTACGCTGGCGCCGGCCCCGGCCAGGGAGGCCCCGGTCCCGGATATCCCCCGTATGCTGCTTACCCGCCTCCGCCCTACTACTATTACGGTTATTGCGGCTGGGGATGCTATCCGCCGCCGCTCTACCTTGGACTCTATGGAGGGTTCTACGGCGGATGGGGCTTCCGTGGCGGAGGCGCCTTCTTCGGACGCGGTGGCTTCCGGCGCTAAATGGGAACTATTTCGACGTTGGGACGCAAATAACATCATACGACCCCGCGTCCCAAACCGGGACACCGAGAGGGAGGAGCCCCCGCAGGCTTTTCCCTCTCTGCCTTATCCTCGGAACGTCAGTCGCTGCGTCCCAACCGTTAAACTCCCAATCATTTAGTTAAATGTCGGGATGGTCTGGCCGCGCGGATGGCTTCGCCGCGTCGGGAGCCTTACCATACATCGTCACTTTTCCGTCGACGACGTTGGCTCGATAGCGCCCTTCCGCGGTGAATTGCATCACCTTCGCGCCAGCGGCCGCAAGCTGCGCCCACTTGGAGCGCGCTCCCGGGTTCTGTTCGATCCCGCGAAACGCTTCTCCAGCGAACTCGAAATCCACCTGACGCAGACGCCGGCGCGCAGTACGCCGCACCGGGTAGCTGCGCTCTTCGAGTTGCACCAGGTTGGCGTTCTCCTCGAGGACCTGGCGCCAGACCGATACGAGGGTTTCCTCCAGCGTCATTCGCCAGCGGCTTTAGAAGTGGTCGGGTGCATGCGGGCCATCATCTGCCGCATCGCTGCGAGGTGGCCTGGCGCACGCCTCTCGTGCCACGCCTCCATGCGCTTGCCCAGCGTCTCTATCTGGTTCCACAGCAGCGGATTCTGGAGTCTTGCCCGCATGGCCGGCAGCAGGTTGCGAACGCGCTCCCAAACCAGGAACCCTTCTCCCGCGTTCTCAAAAAATAGGTCCTCGTCGATCAGGCCGCGGTTCGCCAGCCCCGCCGCCATTTCCCAATAGGTGATCACCATGCGCATATTCGCATTGGCTTCGCTGCCCGGGGGACACTTCTGCCCGATTTCCTCCGGGGTCTGCGGGTCAAAGTTATTCGCAAACCACGCGCGGGCCTCTCGCAGGCGAGGATCGCGCCGCAGCTCATAGAGCCGCAACAGCAGGTTTGCTTGCTCGTGCGTTACTTCTCCCATTCCAATTTCCTCCGTATCCAATTGGACCGCTGAAATTCTCGCAACTTCAAGCGTCCCTCCGCTCGCCCACGCTCGCTTGCACCGCCGGCTCGCTGCCGACCAATTGCACGCGTTGCACACCGCCGAAGCGCACCCCGCGTTGCGCCAGCCCCATCTGAATCCGCCTGCGAAGCTCGCGAGCGACGTCGTCCTGGCGGCCCGGCACCGTGCGCACTTGAACGCGCAACGTCGCCCCGGTGGGCGTCAGCGACTCGACCCCGAGCGGCCGCGGGCCATCGACGAGCATGGCCGACCACGCGGCGTCCGCGCGGAAATCTCCGGCCACGCTCTCGAGTGCCGCCAGCGCTTCGTCGATCGGCTGTTCGGGCGCGACCACTGTGTCGAGGAAGAGCTGGCCCCAGTCGCGGCTGAGGTTGGCCACTTTGCCGATCTCGCCGTTTGGAATCGAGACGATCGCTCCCTGCGGGTCGCGCAGAACCGTGCGCCGCAGCGTGAGATGTTCCACGCGCCCAACCACATCGCCGACGCGGATGGTCTCTCCGACGATGTATTGGTCCTCGAAGATGGCGAAGAATCCGTTAATGATGTCGCGCACGAGGTGTTGCGCGCCGAATCCGACCGCCAGGCTGGCCAACCCCGCGGCCGCCGCAACGGGCGTCACGTTGAAGCCGAACTCCGGAAGCGCCGTCAGCACCGCGACGACGACAATGATTCCGTTGCCCGCGCTGTACAGCACACCGGACAGCGTGCGCATGTGCTGCTCGCGCATGCGGCCGATCCTGCCGCTGCTTTCCTTCGAGGCTTGCGCCGCCATCCGCTTGGTCACGCCGCGCAGCAGCCGGTTCAGCAGGAAAGCGATCAGCAGGATCGCCAGCAGCCGCGTGCCGTGCCCGAGCGCAAACTGCGTCCACATAAACACATGGTCTGTCATAATGTCGGAGCGCTGGATTATATCATCCGGCCCGGACAGGCCGTGGGGAACCTCGACAGATTGGATGGATTGCGCGGCAAGGGTGGGGAGGGCGGAATGTCCCATTCACGCAGGGATTTTCTTGGCGCGGCTGTCATGTTAGTTGCGCGCTCGGCGTTTGGCGCCCCGCAAGTGCAGCAGGGTGGACCCCCGCCGAAAGGTGACGTCTATCCGCAAGATACCGTGACGCCGCGCCGTCCGGGCCACAGGCCGGATCCGCGCGCGGTGCTAAAGGCCAACCAGGAGGAGATCAAGAAGGACGTTGCGCGCCTCTCCGATATCGTCGCGGAGCTGCAGAAATCTCTCGACGAAAACGACACCAAGGAAGTGCTTTCGCTCGACGTCATACACAAGACCGAGGAGATCGAAAAGCTCGCCAAGCAGATCAGATCGCTGGTCACGTCGTGAGCCGGCCAGCGGGAGACTGGCCACCTTGGGCGTCGGAACGGATGCAGCCCTTCTGCTTCCGCCCGTGCAGTGCTACCATCGCGGGCCGGAGGAGCCGTTTCGCGTGTGGGATCAGTTTTGAGCCCACGCCATAGATCGCACTAAACTCGCACATGATCCACACTGGCCGCCACTTCCTGCAAATTCCCGGTCCCACGAATGTTCCATTCCGCGTTCTCCGGGCCATGGATCGTCCCGTCATCGACCATCGCGGTCCCGAATTCGCACAGTTAGGTCTCGATGTTTTGCAAGGGATCCGCACGATTTTTCAGACCACCGGCCCCGTGGTCATTTTTCCAGCTTCGGGCTCGGGCGCCTGGGAAGCGGGCTTGGTGAACACGCTCTCTGCGGGCGATAAAGTTCTCTGCTTCGAGACCGGCCATTTTTCGCAGCTATGGCGCCAGGTCGCCGAACGCTTCGGCCTGAACGTCGACTATGTGCCCGGCACTTGGCGAAGGGGGATCGCCGCCGCCGACGTCGAGGCCCGCCTCGACGCGGATTCCGGCCACAGCATCAAAGCCATTCTCGCGGTGCATAACGAAACGGCCACAGGCGTGACCAGCGACATCGCTGCAATTCGCGGCGTGCTGAATCAGCTCAAGCATCCGGCGCTCCTGATGGTGGACACCGTCTCCGGACTGGCGACCGTCGATTACCGCCATGACGAATGGGGCGTCGATGTGAGCATTTCGGGTTCGCAGAAGGGCTTGATGCTTCCGCCTGGCCTCAGCTTCACCGCCATCTCCGAAAAGGCCCTCGCCGCGACCCGCACCGCCAAGCTGCCACGCGCCTACTGGGATTGGAATGAGATGCTCAAGCACAACGCCGCCGGCTTTTTCCCCTCCACGCCGGCGACCAACCTTCTGTACGCCTTGCAGGAAGCGCTACGGATGCTCCACGAAGAAGGTCTGCCCCAGGTGTTCCACCGGCACCAGCGTCTCGCAGCGGCGACGCGCGCCGCGGTGCGCGCCTGGGGACTCGAAATCGTCTGCGAAGAGCCAAGCGAATACTCGAACTCGGTGACCGCCGTCTATACGCCGGCTGGGCACGACGCCGACCGCCTGCGAAAGATCATCCTCGATAAATTCGATATGTCCCTGGGCGCAGGCCTCTCGAAACTAGCCGGCAAGGTTTTTCGCATCGGGCATCTCGGCAGCTTCAACGATCTCATGCTTGCGGGAACGCTGAGCGGTGTGGAGATGGGCCTGGCGCTCGCTGGCATCCCTCACAAAGAGGGCGGCGTCCAAGCCGCGCTCCGCGAGCTCACCGCGACAGCTGCCCCTGCTTCGTAACAGCGATTTTGGCGGGCGCGGTGACAGCAATCAAAGACAAGTGACCAGCCGGCTTCTCGCCGGCTTCGTGTCTCGAGAACAGCGAGACGAATCGCTCGAAATGAGCGACCTTACGCGGCTTTGCCGTCGCCGCTAGGATCCCCCGACGTTCCGTTCACCCGAGCGACCACTTCTTGCGTAGGTAAGTACATGGCAAAGTATTCATGGTTCGTTTTCGCCGCCAGCTCGCCCAGTTTGAGCTGTGCATTTTCAAGTCCGTGCGCAACGCCTCTCCAGACCACGGACTGGTCGGGCAACTTTTCGAACAAATCGTAGCTTCGATCCACCATCTTCGTCCTACGGCCGCTTGCGGTCGTAACTCTGAATGACGCCGTAGCATTCGCATGCGTACGCTTCGAGCTGAACCCGGTCCACAACCGTCACGACCCCGCGGCTATACTTGATCAGGCCAATCTTCTGCAAAGTGCTCGCCGCTCCCGACACGCTGGATCGGTCCGTGCCCAGCATGGTTGCCAGGAAATCTTGGGTGATATGCAGCAACCCGGATTCGACTCGGTCCATGGCCATTAATAACCATCTCGAAAGACGCCGATCGATGTCATGCAGTCGATTACAGGCGGCAGTCTGAGCGACCTGTAGGCCCAGTTTATTGGTGTATCGCTGGAGTGTGCGGTCCAGAACGGGGGCCGAGTCGAGAATTTTTCGCAGGGCTCGAATCTTGACGCGGAAACCGTCCCCCGAAATTTGCACGACTTCGCGGAGTGGACTTCGGACCAGTCCGGCAACCGCCGGCGCTCCAGCGATTCCGTCCTTCCCGATGACCGCCACTTCGACCGTCTTTCCATTCGCTAATACGACCACCATGGAAACTAAGCCCGCATTTGGAAAATAAACAAACTCAGATTCGTCATTCGGTTCATGAAGACTGCGGTGCGCTGGCAGAGGAAGAAATTGCAGATGAGGCCGAAGGGAGCGAAACTCCTCATCGACCATCGATAAAAGAATGACGTTATGAATTGGCCGCGTGCCGACGTGCGTGCGATTGGCAGCTTGAACGGACCTCGAAGTTTTTGCCACTTGGCGGCCACATCCCCAGTCCCTGAATTTGAGTCTCTTTGGTCTTTTAGTTTTTACACGGCGAGCATCCGGGCCACAAGCGCAATCTGCTTGTGCAGGGAATCCCACACAGCCTATGTCGGATTCCCCCGAGTGTGTAGGCTATTCAACATATGAGCAGCATGTCGAATCCGTAATGGTGGGGCAGGGGTTTTGCGAGTGCGAGCCTCGTGCGAGCATCGATGCGTAGTGTAAAAAGCGGCTTATCGGCAGTCTCTTCGCCGCCCCGGCGGGATGTCCGCGGCCGACCTGTTCCAGTTTGAAACAAGATGTTGGAGGTCCTGTCGAGGATTTGCTCCCCGCGAAATTGAAGTGATTGGAAGTGACAGGTTATCGTTGCCCAATGAGTTTTCGACACGGTCCAAGACCCAGGGTTGGCCTCGGCCTGGGCAATGTGAGAAAATACGTTTCGGGACCCTGTGGTTGGCGACGGGGGGAGCACAAATGATCTGTCTGAATTGCCAGCGAGAAATTTCCGATTACTCGAGCTACTGCAACTTCTGCGGCACCCGGCAGCAGACCACGACGGGCAGCAAGCGTTTGATGCGCTCGGCCGTCAATGTCAAGATCGCGGGCGTTTGCGGTGGCATCGCCGAGTACCTGAACGTAGACGTCACGTTGGTGCGCTTGGTCTGGGCGATCATTTCGCTGATTCCGGGATGCGTGGTCGGCGGCATTCTGGCTTATCTGGTGGCCTGGATGATCATTCCCAAGGCGCCGCTTTCTGCGCCAGCGGTCGCCGCACCCGCATCCATGTCGAGCACGCCGAAGCCCGCGTGAAGCTGAGGCGAGCGCCGCAGTCGCGCGGCTCGCGAGAGGAACGTGAACCAAATGAACCAAACGAGTGTATCCGCAGCGCGCAATGTGCCCCTTGAAAAGCCTGAAGACCTAGGTAAGTTTCTGGCCGGCGAAGGTCTGATCTTCACGCAACTCGACAAGGCAGTGAACTGGGCGCGCAAGAATTCCATTTGGCCCCTCGGTTTCGGACTGGCTTGCTGCGCCATCGAGATGATGTCCATGGCCGCATCCCGATTTGACGTGGCGCGTTTCGGTGCCGAGGTCTTTCGCCCGTCGCCGCGCCAAGCCGATTTGATGATCATTGCCGGTCGCGTCTCGCAGAAGATGGCCCCGGTCATCCGCCAGCTTTACGAGCAGATGCCCGAGCCCAAGTGGGTCATTTCCATGGGCGCTTGCGCAACTTCCGGCGGCGTGTTCAACAACTACGCCATCGTGCAGGGCGTGAACCAAGTCATCCCGGTCACCGTCTACGTCCCCGGCTGCCCTCCGCGTCCCGAGGCGCTGCTCTACGCCATCATGCAGCTGCAGAGGAAGATCGAGAACGAGCGCGGCACCTTCCGCGACGCGCTCAATCTGAAATAGTCCCGCCGAAATCGTCCTGGCGGTTGTCACACCGCAGATCTTTAAGTGAGGGCCGGCGGCGTTGCCGAAACAGGAACCGGCGGTAGGGCCGTCGGCAAGGCTCCCGGTAAAGGAAGCTCGATCATTTCCGCAGTCGTCTCGCCGCACTGCAGGATCGTGCCAAGCGCACTGTGCTCCCGGCGGACGTAACCCAGACCGATGGGTCTGCCCAGCAGCGGCGAAAACGCAGCGCTCGTGACGTTACCAACTTCAGCGCCGCTGCCTTCTCCACCACGGGCAAGCAGCTTGGTATCCGGTTCGGGAGGCGCCGCGCTGCCGAACCGCATCCCCGCGAGTCGGCGGTTCACGTGGCCTCGCGACCGCACCCGCTCGACGATCTCCTGCCCGGTATAGCATCCCTTGGTGAAACTGATGTGCGTCGCTTCGATTGCAGCCTCCTGCGGGATCTGCCGCTGGTCGAAATCGCTGCCGAACCACGCGATGCCGGCCTCGAGTCGCAACGCGTTGAGCGCGCGATAGCCGATGGGCGCGCCGCCGTGAGCACGCACCGCTGCAGCCAGCGCAGGCCACAGCGCGATGAGAGCGTCGCGCCCAACCAGGAACTCCGCTCCCGGAAACCCGAACAGCGAGTGATGGATCACGCGGCAGGGAATCACGACGCCCGCAACTTTAAGCGTGGCCGCTACATGGCCCCGCACTGGCAGCGCCAAAACATCGACGCCCGTGAGTTCGCGCACAATCGCCGGCGTCTCCGGCCCCTCGATGGCGAGCGTTCCGGTCTCTGCGGTCTCGTCGGTCAGCGTGGCGTCATCCATGATGATGAATTTGTCGAGCGTCGCCGCGGTCTGCTCGCGCACCATCTCGTGGCCCAGCAGAATCAGCTGATTTTCGAGCGCCAGCGTTTCGAGTTCGGCAAGGATGTGTCCCTGTGCGTTGAGCAGCAGACCGACGTTTCCTTGGCCCGGCGCGAGATCGCGCACATTGCTGGTCATCACGGCGTTCAGGTAACGCACGCGGTCCTGCCCGGCGAGCGAGAGGACCGCGCGAAAATTGGTATCGATCAGTGCGGCGGACTCCCGCGCGAGACGATGCTCGGCCACCAAATCGTCGAATTGCGTCGGCAGCAAGACGCCGAAATGGGCCTCGAGTCCTGCGCCGGCGTCGCGGTGCAATTCCGCGAGCGGCGATGAGGCAGCCACGCTGTTCTCCATGCCTGGATGTTATAGTGAGAGCCATGGCCGAGCAAATGATTCACGAGATCTTGCCCGTCGGCTGGCTGCAGTGTAATTGCTCGATCCTGGGCGACCCGCAAACGCGCGAAGCGCTGGTGCTCGATCCGGGCGAAGACGTGGATCGCATCCTCGAAGCCCTGGCGCGGCACTCCCTCACCGTTCGCGCCATTGTCAGCACCCACGCGCACATCGATCATGTCGGAGGCCTGCGGAAGTTGCATCAGGTGACCGGCGCTCCGGTGCTCATGCACGGAGACGACCTCGATCTGTATCGCCATCTCGATGCGCAGGCGGCATGGCTCGGCGTTCCGCCTCCCGAGTCCACATCGATCGACCAGGTGCTCCGCGAAGGCGACACGCTTCGCTGGGGACCCTACGCCGCCAGCATATTGCACACGCCCGGCCACACGCCCGGAAGTGTCTCCTTGTACTTGCCCGCCAACGACGGAGAATTGCGATCGCCCGCGGTGGATTCCGGAAAGCTTTTTGCCGGCGACACCCTGTTCGCGGGAAGCATCGGGCGCACCGATCTGTGGGGAGGCTCGATGCCGAGTATCCTTCGTTCCATCCACGAGAAATTGTTGGCTTTGCCCGACAGCACACGGGTCTATCCGGGGCACGGCTTGGCGACGACGATTGGCGAGGAGCGCGCGAACAACCCGTTCCTGCAATTGCCGTCAGACTCCGGCCGCGGCGAGCGCCGCTGATCATCGCCAAAAAGACGCGATAACAGGCGCAACGCAGCCGCGCACCGCAGAGCGGCGCAGCGTGGAGCGGTTACTGCAGGGGCAGGTCGGACCCGCCCCGCTCAGCTCGCAACCCTTCCATCACGCTCTGGATCAATTCCTTGGCTTTGCGCAACTCGCCCACCACTAGTTCCATGTCGCGCGTCGGCTTTTCGGGATTCGTCGAATGGCAATAGACAGCGTGCTGGCCAGCCAGCACCATCGCATCGGTCAACCGGTCGAGCGTCACGGCCAGCCGCCCGCGCCAGGTCCCCATCATCTGTTCGTAGTGCTCGAGCTCTTCCTTGTGTTCATCAAATGCGGCCATGAGGCGACTCCTTGCGTCGGCTTTCGAGAGTGTGGGTCCGAGCGCGCCGGTTCCGATTTAGCTCGGTCTACCGAGAGTATCCGCTATCGTGCAGGACCGCAAGCGGCCACACCGGCATCTAACTCAGCGTGCTGTGCGTCGTTTCGGGACACCACCGGCCGCGTATTGCGCGTTTGGAACCTCGACCAATTGGGAAACTTTACTATGCCCGTCGCTGCGTTTCATAATCGCCAATGAAATACGAATCGCGTTTCGAGCGGTTCGAGGTCACCGGGCCGGACGGCAAGCAACGCGCCGTGGAGTTCAGCAGAGCCGGCTTTCTCACGGTGGGGGATCGTCCCGAGCTGTACTTCTTTCGTGTTGCTGGCGACGAGGTGGTCGTCGGTATCTCCGGCACCGCTCTGAGGGGGTTCGAACAGGGCAGGCGCTGCCTGAGCCGCGAAGAGAAGATCGACGTCGCCGGACTATGGCTCAAGCGTCAAATTGGGATCGGCGCGTCCTGCGATTCCCACAACTTGTTCGTTCGGGACGGGGAATTGGCGGCACTGGCCGGGGAACTTCGATTCCCGGCGTGAGGGAGAGCATGAGACGCTCGGACTTAGTGCAAAACGGCAACGGCGATTCGTCGGGCCGCACCACGCAAATTATTTTCGGCGAGCGGCAACACTTGCTTCGGGTGCTCGATTCTCTCGAGGGCTCTTCGTTGCCTCCGGGCCGCCGCAATCACGAGCGGCGCGTGCTCGAGGAACTGATCCATGCCCGCACCAAAGAGTTAAATGAGATCAATGCATCCTGGGATGAAAAAATCGGCATGGTCCTCAGCGCCGATGCCAAAGGGGAGATGCTCGAGACGCTGGCCAAGCAGGCGCCGAAAACCGATTACTACTTGCTGCGCTTGATCAGCGAGCATCCCAAAGTCTCTTCGAAGACGTTGAGCCGCTTGGCGCGTCACAATTACGCCGCCATCCGCGAAAATGTCGCCCGCCATCCCAACGCCGATCCAGCCACGCTGGCGTGGCTTTCTCGCGACCGCAGCCAGCCGCTCTGGTACCTGGTGGCCTTCAATCCAAACACGGCGGCCTCGCTCCGTCGCAAACTGCAGCAGCGGTTGAGCAAACTCGGCGAGGGCGGAAGCATGAAGTGACCGGGCGGCCTAATTCTCCGGCCGGAACGAGCGAACCAGCGCCACGCCGACGCTCGATTTACCTGGCTCCCATACACTCCACTTCGCGGCGCCAGCACTAAACGGCAAAGACTTCCAGAAGATGTTCCTCTAGGCGGCTGCTCGCTTCGATCGTCAGCCGATCGATTCGAATCCCCATTTCTTCATTCCCCGTCCGCGTGACCGTTCCCAGCCCAACGATAGGTTTGGTGTCGGAAGGGAGATACAGACTCACTTCCACGAAAGCCCCCTTGGGGAACGTGCGCGGGACTTTGACCAACATGCCGCCCAGGCTGATATCAATGGTTTCGCCCTCCACTTGCGCGTCGGCAGAAACCAATTGCACCTTCATGCACAGCGCCACACGCCGAAACCGGCGCGCTTTGTTTTCAATCGCCGTGATGTTGACGACCAGCTTGGTCAAGCGATTCGTGTCCATCGGCATGCAGACGAAGAAGCTCGCCCCGGCGTTAAATCCCAGCGAGAGCGCGCCTTTGCTTTGATCGCTGCCGATCAGGATGACCGGCGTCGTGCGGTTCGGACCTGCGCCCCGGATCCTCCGGGTTAGCTCCACCCCATTCTGCGGCGAGTCGCACAGGTCCACGAGCACCATGTCAAACTTCGTCGCCTGAAGGTGGCTGCCTGCCCCCTCGCTGCTCGTCAGGGTCAACTCGTCCACGCCGGCCGAACCTAGCGCCTGGCGAAGAATTTCGCACATGGCCGGCCCGGCATCCACCACCAGAGCTATCCTCGGCATCGAGCCTCCCGATTTTGACCTTCGCCACCGGTTGACTTCATGCGCGCCTTTCGGTGTTCCTTTCCGTCGCGTTTTGCTGCTCGCGGGAGCGTCTCTCCAAGCTGCTCAAACGCAATAGACTCTCGCGCGAATTCCGGATCGGAAATTCGCGAATGGACTTCCCGGCAGCCGGCGGGGAGACCGACACCTCCTTGGCGGAGATGGACCCAGTCGACATCATCTCCGCAGTTTTGCTCACCAGGCCCATGCGATCGGCAGCTCCGAACTTTGCCAGCAGCACGGAGACGTGAAATTTCACCGTTCGTACGGAGATGTGCAATTGCGTCGCGATCTCTTTATTCGCGAGATTTTGCAGTACGGCGCGCAGCACTTCGTGCTGCCGCTTCGAAAGATGAATGATGGATTGCAACGCCACACACGCGTCGATCAGCCGCGTGGCACGCCGTCCCAGACCGCTCAAAAGTTCATCTCCCACGGCCACCATGGCCCCAAAATCCATGGGCGTCTGCCCGCGCAAGACGCAATGCATCGCGAGCAGGCTGGCCGCTTCATCGGCGGGTATGCTCCCATCCGCCTGGGCCTTCACTTCGAAGCGTTGAGTCCGAGTCGTCCGATCGAAGAAGATGAACGTCTTCGGATAAACGGCGAACCGCTTCCTCGCGCCGCGCTCAGATGCGGAACCCTTCCGGCCTCTCATCACGCGCTCCCCTACATTTCGCAGTCCCGTTGAGTTTTTAACTGGCGAACGAGCGTCGCTGGCGACGATTTCTTACAGCGCAAGCTTTCACTTGCCGCACAGCAAAGGGAACTGAGACATCGCGGGCAATCAGAAGGGGTGGGTACAACAGCAAAGCCGGTTGCCGAGCGTACTTCCAACCTGCTCTTCTACACTGGGCCAACCTCGAGGCCCTGTCAATCGAAATAGCGTCTTTACGCACCAACGCGATACTCGCCGTGGCATTGCTCTCGATTTCGCGCGGATCTGCGCGCGACAGCGGCTCCGGTAAGCTGGTGGACTGCATGCTTGTAAGCGTTCTCGTTCCGCCCGACGATACGTCAATCCTCACGCGCGCCGGTCGACTCTCCCGCACCGGGTTCGGCTTAATCGTTTGGCGCCTTTTCCGGAGTGGAGTTCGCCGATCTTTTGCCGATGTAGTTGTTGATATGGGTGCAGGGCTGTGGGTGTAGAGCGGACGGAGCGAAGGACGGCGATCATGGCCGTGGCCACCGTGGTCTGGGAAGACCAAGGTGGAGCCTCGCGCCAATCGGCGGTAAAAATTGAGGATACGTCTCGCTCCGGTGCTTGCCTTCGGATCGCCACGCCCATCCGCGTCGGAACAAAATTGGCGGTCGATTGGCGCGAGGGGCGATTCTCGTGTGTTGCCAGATACTGCCGCCCCGATGGAGAGGAATATAGCGTCGGCGTTCAGCGGGATGTCCCGGCAGTGGCAGCCACGGCAAAGACCACGGTTCCTACGGTAGTCATTGCGAACGTCATCCAACCGCCCCCTTCCACACCGGTCCAGCCTGCGCCGGCAGCCCCCAAGCCAGCGCAAAACGTTAAGCAATTGCTCGTCGGCCCCCCGCCGGAAACTCCGCCATCGTTATTCGCGGAGACCCCTTCTAGCACCAGACAAGCCGATGCGGTTGTTCGCAAAATAGAGTCCAAGAGCGATTCGAGCGTCGTGCAACCCAGGGAACGACGCAGTATTCAACGGGCTGAGTTGCAAACCGACCAGCCTCGGCGGCGCGAAGAGAGGACACACATGCTAAGCAAATGGCTGAATCGCTCGCCTAAGAACGAGGGTAAAGACACTCCAGACGGTAACTCGACCACCGCGAGCGCGCATACCGATGGCGCGCTCCCGCCAAGCCCTGTCACCCACCCGGCGACTCCGTCGACAAGCGACGCTCACGCCGGACCGGGCCGGCCGAGCCCGTCAACTCCGCAGGGAGATTTCCTCCCGCTCGAAGATATCTACCGCGCCACGCCGAGCCTTGGCTCGCGGACCGGATACAGCATCCACAAGGTCGTGGATATGCTCAAAAGCAATCACATTCGCGCCTTACCGAACGAGATGAAAAGCGCCTCCGTGTTGATGGCGCTCGAGGTGGCTGGTATCTCCGCCGAGGAGATGCTGAAGGACGCCAGATATCGCCTGGAGGCCCTGTCTTCCTATGAAGCCGACCAGGAGAAGCGTCTTCAGGAATACGAGTCGCGAAAGCTGCAGGAAAATGCAGAGATTCAGCTCGAAGTGGAACGCCTGACCGAGCACTACCGCGACCGCATGAAACACAACCTGGAAGAACTCGCGCTAGCCCGGAGTCCCTTCAGCAACTGGCAGACGATGAAGCAGGAAGAAGTCCAGCGGATCTCCGCAGCGGCAGAGTTGTGCGCGAAACGCCCTGTCTCCGAAGCGCCTAACGCCTCGCCACTGCCCAGCGATGCTCTCTCGGCAGTGCGCTCGCCGGCCGTCACCGTCCAGCCGCCGGAACTCGTTCCCAAACTGCCGGCCAGCACGCAACCCGTGTGGAAGGCCTGAGCCCACCCGCAGACGGCCCTGCCTCAGGCCTTGATGTACCAGGGCACGTTGATCAGCACGATGTTCCGGCTGCCGTTCAGCAGAAGAAGTGCCTTGAATAGTTCGGCGCGCTGATTGTGCAGTGGATAGTGATACCAGTGTTGTTCCACTAACTCCGGCACAATCACCGCAATCTGCCGCCCCTGGTTCTTCGCCTCGGTCTCGAGGACGTAGTCGAGAATCGGCCTGAGAATCAGCCGGTACGGAGACGGCAGCGTGACGAGTGAAGGCGCCGTACCGCCCGCCCGCGTGACCGGCTGCGCGATATACTCCTCCCATCGATCGCGTAATTCGTTCGTGTCCTCTTCCGTGCCCACGTGCACCGCGTAAATCTCCGACGAAAGCGTCAGCGAGAATTGCAGTGCTCGCTGCGAAATCTTCGACCAGTTCTGGATCGGCACGATCACAATCGGCTGGCGCAATTTTCCGACCTCGAGTGGCGTCGTGATACAGGTTTCTTCGGCCACCTCGTCGTAGTGGTGCCGCACCCGCAGCATGAGGATCATCATGCCGGCGATCAGCAGAGTGCTCACCCAGGCCCCCGACGTGAACTTCGCAACCAGGACCACCAGCAGCGTGATGCCCGTGGCCACAGCGCCGAGCCCGTTCACAAGCATGCTGTGCAATGCGCCTCGCCCCCGATTCTTGCGCCAGTGCTCCACCATCCCCGCCTGCGACAGCGTGAACGCCAGAAACGCGCCGATCGCGAACAGCGGAATCAGCCGGTCGGTAACGCCGCGAAAGAGAATCAGCAGGATTGCCGCAAGCACTGCCAGCACAAAGATTCCTTGCGAGTAAACTAAGCGGCGCCCGCGGAAACCGAACGAATGCGGCATGAATCCATCGTGCGCCACCGCTTTGCATAGGCGCGGAAAATCGGCGAAAGCCGTGTTCGCGGAAAGCGACAAAATCACCAGCACCGCTCCGATCGTAAAATAATAAAACCAGCCCCGGCCCAGCACCGCTCCCGTAATCATCGAAATCACGCTCTGATAGCCTGGCTTGCCCGGGTCTGTGGCCACCACCCCATAGGCCCGAACCAGATATGCAATCCCCGCGAGAAGCACGGCCAGCAGGCCGATGATGATGGTCAGCGTGCGCTGCGCGTTGGGCACCGTTGGTTCGCGGAACGCCTTGACGCCGTTACTCACCGCCTCGACCCCGGTCATCGCCGTGCACCCGTTCGAGAACACCTGGAGCAACAGCCACAGGCTAGCGGTGGCTACCGTTGCGGCCGCGGGGGTCGGTGGCGCCACCACCGGAACCGGATGGCCGCCGGCAAAAACCGATTTGGTCAAGCCGATGGCGATCACCACCAATAGCGAGCCGAGAAAGGCCCAGGTGGGGAACATGAACAGCCCGCCGGTCTCGCGTACGCCGCGAAGGTTCACGATGGTAATCACCAGCAGAATAGCCAGGCACATTTCCAGCGTGTAAGGTAGAAGCCCTGGCACGGCCGAGACCAGCGCGCCGACGCCCGCCGAAATTCCCACCGCCACCACCAGCACGTAGTCGAGCATGAGCGCCGCAGCGGCCAGCAGCCCTGGGTACATGCCCAGGTTTTGCGACGCCACCGTGTACGATCCGCCTCCTCCCGGGTAAGCGGCGATGGTCTGGCGATAGGAGAAGTACACGATCGCCAGCAGCACGATGATGCTCAGGCTGATCGGGACGATGTAGCCGACGCCCGCCGCTCCCAACACGATCAGCAGCGTCAGCGCGGCTTCCGGGCCGTACGCCGCCGAGCTGAGCGCGTCGAGCCCAAAGATTGGAATGCCCGCGGAGGGGCCGATCTGCTCGCCGCGCTCGTCGGAAGTCGCCAGCGGCTTGCCAATCAGGATGTCCACCAGCGACATGGGTCCTCCCTGCAAAAAGAATGTGAGTGTAATGCGCCGCGGTCACAATGCAAAATGCATAAAACACGGGGCTGTGCGTTTCAAATTCCAGGGGCAGTCCTGCGAGGGTACAGAAATGGTGCATTGGACACGCCAGCGTTCGAGCGGCCATAATGGTGACCTGTAGCAATGCCCATAGTTTCGCCGGATGCGCCCGAGAATCCGCCATGACCGAACCTGGCCCTGAAAATTCCTGCTTCGGTTGCGGCGCAGCGAATCCGCGCGGCATGCATCTGCACTTCGGCGAGGATGTCGACCCGGAGACAGGCCGGCGCCGCATCGTCGGACGCTTCCGTCTGGGCGCCGAATATCAGGGTGGCGGCGGGTTTATTCACGGCGGGATCATCGCCACGGTTCTGGACGAAGTGATGAGCAAGGTCAGCCGCCTCAGCGACGTACGCACGGTCACCGCGGAGCTGAACGTGCAATACCTGAAGCCCGTTCCCGTGGACGCCGATCTCCTCGTGACCGGTTTCCAGGTCCGCCGCGAGGGCCGGCAGTTGTATCATGAAGGGGAGATCCGTGACGCGGCCGGCAAGCTGCTGGCGCGAGGCAACGGGCGTTTTGTCGTGGTGGACCCGGAACGATACGGACGGCAGGGAAGTAGCCGCCAAGCCGCCCCCGTCACTCCACAATGAGGTCGCGCCACAATGATGTTACGCCACCATGCCCGTCACGCGACAATTAACATGCCGTTGCCATAGCGGTGTTGCCCAGAGAGTGAGGAGATCAGATGGACGCCAGTAACAACAACGGAAACGCAGCGCAAAATCTGTGGCGGGTGAAGGTCGGCCTGGCCGAAATGCTCAAGGGCGGCGTGATCATGGACGTCACCACGGCGGAGCAAGCCGCCATCGCCGAACAGGCGGGCGCTTGCGCCGTGATGGCGCTCGAGCGGGTTCCCGCCGACATCCGCAAAGAAGGCGGCGTCGCGCGCATGGCCTCACCGCGCATCATCCGCGAGATCATGGACACCGTGAGCATCCCCGTGATGGCCAAGGCGCGCATCGGACATTTTGCCGAGGCGCAGGTGCTCGAAGCCCTCGAAGTCGACTTCATCGACGAGAGTGAAGTGCTCACGCCAGCCGACGAGGAAAACCACATCTGGAAGCACGACTTCAAAGTGCCCTTCGTCTGCGGGGCGCGCAACCTGGGCGAAGCCCTGCGGCGCATTGGCGAGGGCGCCGCCATGATTCGCACCAAAGGGGAAGCCGGCTCGGGCAACATCGTCGAAGCGGTGCGGCACATGCGCGCAATCACCAGCGAGATGCGCCGGCTGACCACCCTGCGCGACGACGAGCTGACGCACGTCGCCAAGGAACTGGGCGCCACGCTCGACCTCGTCCGCGAAGTCGCGCGCAACGGCAAATTGCCGGTCCCGAATTTCTCCGCCGGCGGCATCGCCACGCCCGCCGACGCCGCCCTGGTGCGCCAACTCGGCGCCGAAGCCGTCTTCGTCGGCTCAGGCATTTTCAAGTCCACCGATCCGGCGCAGCGCGCTCGCGCCATCGTCAAAGCCGCCACACATTTCGCCGATCCCAAGGCCGTCCTCGAAGCCTCGCAGGAGCTAGGCGAAGCCATGAAGGGCCTGGACATTCGCCAGCTCGACCCAAAGGACCTGCTGCAAACCCGCGGCTGGTAGCCGCGCGATCGCGCTCCGGCACATCGCCGCCCCTATGGGAACGCTAACGGTACTGCCTGTGGCAACACCCATGGGAACGCATTTGGTGACGCCCACGGTAACGCCCATGGTAAAGTCAAAAATGAACCACAGTTGTCATCCCGAGGGCCGAAGCCCGAGGGATCTGCTTTTTCCGAACTCCGTTTCCCCCAGCACCCGCGTCTTTTCCGACGCTAACTAACCCCATGCGCATAGGAATCCTCGCCGTGCAAGGAGACTTCGAAGCCCACGCCCGCGTCCTCGACCGCCTAGGCGCCGACTACCTCTTCGTGCGCACGCCCCAGGAAGCCGCGCAGGCCGACGCCATGATCCTGCCCGGCGGCGAGAGCACCACCATGCTGAAATTCCTCCAGGACGAAGGCCTCGAGGCGCCTCTCCGTTCGCTGGCCGAGCGCGGCGGCGCATTCCTGGCGACCTGCGCGGGCACCATTCTGCTCGCCCGCGAAGTGCGCTCACCCTCGCAGGCCTCGCTAGGCCTCGCCGACCTGGTCGTAACGCGCAACGGTTACGGCCGCCAGATCGCCAGCGGTGTGCGCGCAATCCCCTCGAAGCTGAAGCCCGAGCCCCTCGAAGCAGTCTTCATTCGCGCGCCAATCATTGAGGCCACGGGCCCCGCAGTCGAAATCCTAGCCACCGAGGCCGGCCATCCAGTCCTGGTCCGCCAAGGCAAGTTGCTCTTGGCCACGTTCCACCCGGAACTGACCGGCGACACCACCGTCCATGACTATTTCCTAAAGCTCGCCGCCGAGCCCGCATCGAGCTCGCCTGAGGCACCTAACGCCCACGGTAACGCCTGTGGTAACGCGTACGGTAACGCCCATGGTAAAGCCGAAAATGAAGCACAGTTGTCATCCCCAGGGCCGAAGCCCGAGGGATCTGCTTTTTCCTAAGTCTGTTGCCGTCAGCA
>Ga0302325_10009840_pt1 | contig 20805 bp, 10 predicted proteins | sample Palsa_T0_2_FD_201948 | JGI IMG/M metagenome (GOLD analysis project Ga0302325, IMG submission 201948) | Peat permafrost microbial communities from Stordalen Mire near Abisko, Sweden - Palsa_T0_2 | ecosystem: Environmental > Terrestrial > Soil > Palsa > Peat permafrost | place: Sweden: Abisko...
TTGCGCATCTTCGATCGGAACCAGGGTGAGAAGGCGCGCGCCCGGCTGGACATCACCAAGAACGAGAAGCTGCGGGATGCGGCGCAGGCGCAGGTCTTTAGCGACGTCGACTCGGCCTACGCCACGCTGGCCAGCACGGTCACTCTGTTGCAGCCTTACAAAGCGAGGTATCTGCAGCTGGCCGCCCGGGTGCGCGATACGATCGAATTCTCGTATCAGCACGGACAGGCCGCTTTTTTGGACTATCTGGATTCCCAGAGAGACTATCGGAGCGTCCAGGTGACTTATCTGAATCTGGTGGGCTCTTACCTGACTGCCGCGAATCAATTGAATCTGGCGGTCGGTCGTGAGGTGACCCAATGAAACAGATTTACCCGGCAGCGGCGGTCCTCGCTGCCGGTGCGTGTCTTCTGCTAGCGGGTTGTAATGCACAGGGCAAGGGCGACCCGAAGGCCGAGGCGCCGCCTCCGGCGCAGGTCGAGCACGTACAGAATGCCGGTTTGCTCAAGGTGGAAGACGCCAGTAAGTTTCCGTTGGCGACGGCGGGCGAGCATGACGCCGCGCCCGAATTGAAAGTGACGGGCGTGGTGAGCGCCGATGTGTCGCGAAACATTCCCGTAATCACGCTGGCGTCCGGCCGCGTCACGGAAATCCACGCCCGCCTGGGCGATACCGTGACCGAGGGCCAACTCCTGATGAAAGTGCAGAGCGCCGACATCTCGGGCGCGTACTCCGATTATCAGCAGGCCCTTGCCGACGAAACGCTGGCACGCGCGCAACTCGATCGCTCCAAGATTCTTTTCGACAAAGGCGCCATCGCTCAGAAAGATCTGGAGGTGGCCCAGGACGCCGCGACTAAAGCGCAAGTTACGGTCAAGACCACTTTGGATCACTTGCGGGTGCTGGGCACGGATCCGGACCACCCGTCGGCGATCGTGGAAGTCAGGGCTCCCGTTTCGGGCGTGATTACCGATCAACAGATAACCGCCGCGGCGGGCGTGCAGGGACTGGCTTCGCCGAACCCTTTCACTATTTCAGATTTGTCCTCCATCTGGATTCTCTGCGATGTGTATGAGAACGATCTGGCGCAGATCCATCTGGGCGAGTACGCGGACGTCAATCTGAACGCTTATCCGAGCCAGGCCCTGAAGGGCCGCATCGGAAACATCAGCCCCATTCTCGATCCCAGCACCCGCACGGCCAAGGTACGCCTCGAAATGAGCAATCCGAGGGGGATACTGCGGATCGGGATGTTTGTCACTGCCACGTTTCACGGGCTTCAGAAGCAGGCGCACGCCACCGTTCCGGCACCGGCGATTCTGCACTTGCACGATCGCGACTGGGTCTACGTCCCGGCCGGAAGCGGACAGTTTCGGCGAGTCGAAGTACTTGGCGGGAACATGTTGCCCGGCAATCTGCAAGAGGTCTCAGGCATCCGGCCGGGACAAAAAGTGGTCTCCAACGCGCTTGTCTTGCAATCCACCACGGAGCAGTAATGGACAGAGAGCAGACCCGCGCACGTATCGAGGAGATCGGCATTATTCCCGCCATTCGCCTATCCTCGGCGGAAGACGCGCGGTTTGCCGCCGAGGCCGTTTACCGCGCCGGCCTGCCCATCGCCGAGATCACCATGACAGTACCGGGTGCGATTGACCTGATCGCCGCATTGGTACGTGATTTTCCGGAAATGGTGGTGGGCGCCGGGACGGTCCTGGATTTGGACACGGCCCGCCGCTGCCTGAACGCGGGGGCCAGTTTCTTGACCAGCACGGGCCTCGATTTGAGTGTTGTGGAATTGGCGGTGAAGGCCAACGCCGTAACGCTGCCGGGCGCCCTGACGCCGACCGAAATCATCGCCGCGTGGAAGGCCGGGGCGGACTTCGTCAAGGTCTTTCCCTGCGCGCAAATCGGCGGCGACAGTTACATTAGGGCGCTGAAAGCCGCCCTGCCGCAGATCAAGTTGATTGCCTCGGGCGGCGTCGCGCAACAGACGGCGGCGCATTACATTATCGCGGGCGCCAGCGCGATCGGGGTCGGCAAAGAACTGATCACGCACGAGGCCATCCGCCTGCGCAAATCGGAATGGATTCTGGAGCTGGCGCGTAGGTTCGCAAGTATTGTGAACAACGCGCGCAGTCAAGCGGCGCGAGGGAGACAAGGTGTCGTCATTTTTAAGTAGCGTGGCAAAAGCCAGTTAAGACAACCATGATCCGCAAGCTTGTAGATTTCGCATTGAATAACCGGCTGCTAGTCGTTGCGCTCGCAATTCTGCTCTTCGCCTGGGGCATCATTTCATTCAAGAACTTACCTATCGAAGCTTATCCGGACGTTGCCAACAACTACGTACAGATCATTACGCAATGGCCCGGCCGGGCGGCCGAGGAGGTCGAGCAGCAGGTCACCATCCCTATCGAAATCGTGATGAACGGACTTCCGCACCTGGAGCATCTGCGGTCCACCTCGCTGTTCGGGCTCTCCAGCGTAATGCTGATATTCGACGACGCCTCGGAGGACGATTGGAACCGTGAGAAAGCCCTGGAGCGGCTGTCGGAGGTCACTCTACCCGAAAACCTGCAGCCGCAGATCGGGACGGACTACAGTCCGGTCGGCCAGATTTACTGGTATTCGCTGACCAGCACGAATCCCGAGTATGACCTGATGGAATTGAAGTCTCTCGAAGACTGGGTCCTCGAGAAGCAGTTCAAGTCGGTTCCGAACGTCGTTGATGTAGCCAGCTTCGGAGGCATTACCAAGGAATATCAGGTGGCTATGGACCCCGACAAGCTGGTGGAATACGCGCTGAGCATCGGCGAAGTGGAGCAGCAGTTAACCAATAACAACGTAAATGCCGGGGGTAGTTTTATCCAGCAGGGCCTGCAACAAGTCAACGTGCGGTCCATCGGACTCTTCGATAACATACAGGATATTGGGAAGACCGTTCTCAAAACTCAAAACGGAACACCCATTCATATCAGGGACATTGGGTCGGTCATGCAAGGGCCGAAGATTCGGCTGGGCCGCATCGGCAAGGCGATTCACCGGACGGATGGGAAGGTGATCGACGACGACGACGTGATCGAAGGAATCGTGCTATTGCGCAAGGGCGCCGAGTCCGACGCTACGCTGATGGCGATCCACGCGAAGGTTAAAGAGCTGAACGAGCACATTCTTCCCAAGGGTGTGAGAGTTGTTCCCTTCCTTGATAGAAGCGACCTCGTACACTTCACCACGCACACCGTGCTGCATAACCTGACCGAGGGCATTATCCTGGTGGCAATTGTCCTGTTTCTATTTCTAGGGAACATCCGCGGCGCCCTGATTGTCGCCATTACTATTCCGTTCTCTCTGTTATTCGCATCGATCTGTCTGGACCTCAGGCACATTCCCGCCAATCTGTTATCGCTCGGAGCGCTGGATTTCGGCATGGTGGTGGATGGCGCAGTGGTGATGGTGGAGAACATCGTGCGGCACCTGGGACACGGGGGCGGTCAGCCGCGGTCCGTAGTGGAGCGCATTCGCGAGGCGGCCCACGAGGTTCAGCGGCCCGTATTTTATGCCATCGGGATTATCATCACGGCCTATCTGCCGATCTTCACGCTGCAGAGCGTGGAAGGGCGCCTGTTCAAGCCCATGGCCTGGACAGTAGCCTTCGCGCTGCTGGGCGCTCTGATCTTTTCCATGGTTTTGGCCCCGGTGCTGTCCAGCTTGTTGTTCGGTCAGAATACCCGTGAATGGCGGAATCCGGCGCTGGTATTTCTGACGGGGCGATACCGGGCGCTGTTGCGCCTGGCCATCCGCGCCCGATGGGTCACTGTGGGCGTAGCGGTCGCTTCCGTATTGATCGCCGCGTGGATGGCCTCCAGCGGCATCATCGGTTCGGAATTCCTGCCGCATCTCGATGAAGGCGCGATCTGGGCGCGCGGCACATTGGCCCCCAGCACCGGCCCGGATGAGGGCAACCGGTTGATGACCCAGGCGCGCATTATTCTTGCATCCTTCCCGGAGGTCACGCAAGTGGTATCGCAGGTCGGGCGTCCCGACGATGGCACCGATACCACGGGCTTCTTTAATACCGAATATTTCGTGGATCTGTTGCCCAAGGAAAAGTGGCGTCCGGTATTCAAGGAGAATAAGGTCGAGGTGATTGCCGCCATGGACCGTGAGCTGGAAAAGATTCCCGGCGTGCTTTGGAATTTCTCGCAGCCGATTGCGGACAATATGGAAGAAGCGGTGAGCGGCGTAAAGGGCGAGCTGGCCATCAAGGTCTATGGCACCGACCTGAAGCTGCTCGAAGAGAAAGGCGACCAGATCGTCAGTGTGATGCGGAACATTCGGGGCATCGAGGATCTGGGCCTGTTTCGCGTCAGAGGCCAGCCCAATCTCAATTTCACCGTGGACCGGGACCAGGCCTCCCGATATGGGATCAACGTGTCCGATGTACAGGACGCCATCCAGACCGCGGTAGGCGGCAATGCCGTCAGCCAGGTCTTGCAGGATGAGAGGCGATATGACCTGGTTCCCAGATATACGGCTTCCTATAGGGACACCACGGAAGCCATCGAGAATATTCGTTTACTGGCGCCCACCGGAGAGCGCGTGTCGCTGGCGCAGCTTTGCAGCGTGAAGGTTCAAGACGGCGCCTCGGAGATTTATCGCGAAGAAAATTCTCGTTATGTCGCGATCAAGTACAGCGTGCGAGGCCGCGACCTCGGAAGCACGGTCGAAGAGGCTATCCGGGATGTCGACAGACAGGTGAAGCTGCCGGAGGGTTATCGGATCAGCTGGGCCGGTGAGTACGCCAGCCAGCAGCGCTCCCAGAAGCGGCTGATGATCGTGCTCCCCATTACCATCCTGGTCATCTTCATTATTTTGTACGCCATGTTCGGCTCGTTCAAATGGGCCAGCCTGATGCTCGTCAACATCGCCATGGCACCATTGGGCGGCCTGCTGGCGCTGCTGATCACCGGTACGCATTTCAGCGTGTCCTCGGGGGTCGGCTTCCTGGCGCTGTTCGGTGTTTGCGTGCAGACCGGCGTGATCATGCTGGAGTACATCAATCAGCTTCGCGCGCGCGGTCATTCGGTCATGGACGCCGCCGTCGAAGGCGCCGTGCTGAGGCTCCGCCCGATCATGATGACGACTCTGGTGGCGACCTTGGGGCTGCTGCCCGCGGCTATGTCGCGCGCGATCGGCTCCGATTCCCAGCGCCCCTTCGCCATCGTCATCGTGGGAGGCCTGATGCTGGCCATGCTGATGAATATCTTCCTGCTTCCGACATTGTATGTTTGGGTGGCCGGGGATCACGACGTGCTCCCCACACCCGAGGCGGGCTTCGACGAATCGGAATAACACATAAGCAAACTAGGCATGTTGGTAGCATGTCAAGTTGTCCGCTTTTATTAGCAAGTGAAGTGAAATGTCCGGTTCCATTCGGCTGCTACGCTGCCATTACCTGGGCCGGGGATAGAGCTCTGCCGGGGAGCAACCCGGGCATCGACCCAGGCGCCGGAATGGCCGGGGCGGCGGTAAGCCGCCCCGCAGCCAGCCAGCCATTCTGGCCCAACAGCGTTAAATCCCGGAGGTGGAGGCAGAGCCTCCGGAGGGGCGCGTTGGGGATGTTACCCAATTCTGGCCCATGCCGAACGTGGTTTTCGACTGAAAACGATTTTGACTACGGACAGCTCCTGCGGGCGTTCAGTAATTATTTCGGGGGTTTCGAGTCCGTTGCTTCCCACATGGCCCGCAAGGCGATCGCTTTCTGGTTCGTAGGGTCCAGGTCCAGACAACGCCCTAACGCATCCTTGGCTTGGGCTCGTTGACGGTTCTTGAAGTAAGCTTCGGCCATGTAGTAATACGCGTCGACCAGTTTGTCGTCAAGCTTGATCGCCTGCTGGAAGTGGTCCACTGCGGAATCCAAACGGCCTGCCGTCAAGTCCAGTAGCCCGAGCAGATACCCCCCCTCGGGGCTCCCCGGTTCCAGTCGGGCAAACTGCTGGAAATCACGGGCAGCCGCATCGAACGATCCGATTGCGTATGCGCATTGCCCTCGCTCCAGATACGCCGCGGCGTTTTCGGGATCCTGCTGGAGCACGATGGAAACTTCTTTCATGGCCAGCGCGGCGTCCCCGCTTCGACGATACAGCTTGGCCAATCCCAGATGCGCAGGGAGGTAGTCCGGCCGCACCGCCAGCGCGGACCGGAACTGCTGCTCCCCTTCTGAAACGCGATGCTCGGCGAATAGCAGGTTGGCCAGATCGGTTCTCAGTTCCGGGCTGTCGGGGCTTCGGCGGATGGCTTCCTCGATCTGTTTTCGAGCTGCCTCCCGGTTGCCCTCTGCCAAATAGCTCGATACCAGCAGTCTCTGCGCCGGAATGCTCGATGGATCGATCGAGAGGGTCTTCTCCAGAGCGCCGATGGCGTCCGCGTACTGCTTCTTGCCAAAGAGCGCATTGCCCAGGTCGAAGTAGATCTCCGCCGAGCGCGGGTCCAGACTCAAAGCGCGCGAATAGAGCGCCAGAGCGTCGTCATAGAGCGCCATCCTTAAATAGGCGTCCGCCGCGGCAAGCATGGCTTTCCGGTTGGCGGGATCGAGTTGTATAAGCTGGAGAAACGCCTTGATGGCCTCCTGCGTCTTGCCGGCGTGAAGCTCGCTGGCGGCGAACCGATCGTACGCATCGCTGAATTCTGGGTTGATGTCGATGGCCTGCTGGAATTTCCGGGCGGCTTGTTCGTGGCGCCCTTCGCTTTCGAGCCTTAGCCCTTCTTCATAGGCGCGCTGAGCGGCTGGAATCTGCTGGCCTAGAGCCTGGGCGCCCAGAAGGAAGATCACGCCGCATGCTCGCCGGAAGGCCGGCGGAGAGACGAAATAACAGCCATGCGACGCCGCGGAATCGTTCATGCGATGCGTAGGACTTCTGCTTTTATTCTACGGTGGAGATCGGCTCGCGGCGGAAAACTGCCGGCCGCCATTTCCGAAGAGCCGCCGTGTATAGAACGGACGCGATCGTCACGGACAGGCAAAACAGAATGACGCTCTGCCCCTTCTTCCATCCGGCGCCCCACAGGTCGGGCCCAAACGAGTAATAGAGCGGCAAGACGCTGGTGGCAACGCCGATCACGGGCATCACGCCGTGCCACAGCCAGTGGAAAGTGTCCCGCTTGAAGCGGAAGAAATAGACGGTGCAACCCACGTTCACAAAAATGTTGGCGATCATCGCAAAGAACACTACCGCGGTTCCCCACCAGTCGTAGGACAGATAGATTCCAAGCCATCGCGCCCACATCGCATCGGCCAACACAGTCACGCCCAGGACCACGTGCTGAGCATTCCACGGCACCTGGTATTTCGGGTGAAGCCGCGCGAACCAGGTGGGCATGGTCCCATCCCTTCCCATGGCATACATAATTCGCGCGTAGCCGACGATGGACGCGAGGTACACGCCCAGGACCGCGGAGAGCGCGGTCAAGGTAACGATCACGGACCCGGATTTCCAGTATTGCCGGGCGGCGACCGCCACCGGGTTAATGCCTTGGGACACCTGGACGGCCCACGCACTATCCGGAAGCGCGAGACTGAAGGGCCAGGCCGTCAAGGCCCAGAACAGGCCAAGCAACACGCATGCCAGGATCACGATGCGCGGAATCGTTTCTCGCGGCGACTGGGTCTCCTCCGCGGCCGTGGTGATAACGCTGAACCCGACAAACGTGAGTAAGGCGAAAACCAGGCCGGCAAACAGACCTTGACGGCCGTGCAGCGCGCGCAGCGGATTGAACGGGCTGAAATCGATGTATCCGCGCGACAGCAGGGCGGCGAAAATGGTTCCGGCGAGCGCCAACACAACGGTCAGCTCACAGGCCATCAGAAGGATCGATCCCCTGGCGGAGATCTGCACACCCGGATACGCCAGCAGCGCCACGGCAGCGGTGGAAATGAGCACCCCTGCCAGCCACGTCCCATACCCTGTCTGAACTTGGAAAACAGAACTTAGAAGGTCGTTGAAGAACAGCCCGAAAAGGATGGGCTGCAGAATGACGGCGAAGAAATACATGGCCGCAACCAGGGTGCCGATCCACATGCCGATTTCCGGAGTGAGGGAATCGGAGAGCCAGGTGTACGCGCTGCCGGCCGACGGAATCTCACGTGAGATCAGCGCATAGCTCACGGCGGTGGGCAGGGTACACAGAAGAGCCAGCAGAAAAATCGCCGGCGCCACGCGCCCGCCCTCCGCCCCGATGAGGCCCAGGTTGGCGTAGATGCCCAGCGCCGGAGCCATCATCACGGCTCCCAGCGCCGCTACGCCCAGCGTACTCATCGCGCCAGCGCGAAGAACGTTATCAGAAACCGCCATAGCTGCTCCCGGCGGCGATGGTAGCGCGCGGCCGTCTCATAGGATGCCGTGCTCCGCGAACACCTCCGCCACTTTCCGGCCCTTCTTGAATTCCTCGCCAACGATTCCTTCCCGCTGTACTTTCACTTCCGCTTTCTCAATCACCGTCCGGACCACCGACGCAGGAATCACGACCACGCCGTCGTAGTCGCCGAATACGATATCACCGGGTTGTACGGCCACGCCATCGCACTCGATCGGCACGTCGTAGGCGATCACTTCAGAACGGCCATGGGAGTCGTAGGACGAAATGCCCTTCGCAAATACCGGAAATCCGGCTTCCCGAATCTTCGCCGCATCTCGGGTCAACCCATCGATGACCGCGCCGCGCGCGCCCTTGGCTGCGGCCGCCACGCTCAACAGTTCGCCCCAAACGGCCGCGGACAGGTCGCCGCCCGTCGTAAGAACGACCACATCGTCCTCCGCCAGCGTATCCAGCGCCTCCAGTTCCAGGGCGTACGGCTGCTCGGGGAACCGGTCCACGGGCTGGGAGAGCATGGTTCGCGCCCGGCCGACGACCCGCGCTTCCGAGAACAACGGACGCGTCTGGTGTGAAAGCGCCTGACGGCGGAAGCCGATGGCGTCGAGCACATCGCACAAGGCGGCGGAATAAAGGCGGCTGAGCCGGGCGGCGATCTCAGCAAAGGTCATTTGGTCCGGCGTCGGGGCCGGTGGGTGGCTCATGGTTTTTCTTCCAAACGCAGCGTCACAAACTCGAAGGCATTACAGTTGAACTGGATTCTGCCGTTTTGCACGGGTACCCTCGAGCCAGCGCGCTCCGTCAGATCCGCCAGCCATGCCTGCACCGGCGCGCGATCGAACGACACCGTCACGCGGCCCTTCGTACCCGTTGTTTCGTGCCCGCGAACGATCAGGCTCTTCCCGTCTTCGGACCGTTTCAACGCGGTAATTTCAAAGTGACCTTCTTCCACGGAAACAAAGCTGTGGTGAGAAGGTAACGCTCCCGGATGGGCGTCTGTCGCGATCGGCATCAACGGACTGTCGAAGCTGTGCGCCTGCTCAACCACCGCGTTACGCCAGTCCCCGGAGTGAGCATAAAGGCTGTATTCGAACGTGTGGCTGCCTGCCTCGGACGCCTTTGGACTGTAATAGCCGCCGTAATTCGTAATGGAACGCAGGAGGATCAGCCGGATCAGGCTACCCTCCGCTTGTACGCCGCCCATGCCCCGATTCAGGAACGCCACGCCGCCGCGGCTCTGCTGCGCGTCCACGAAGCTCTGCGCATAGTAGATGCCGTCAGGCCGCGGCGTCACGGCATTGTGCGTTTCGTAATTCCATGTGGTGGGCTCGCCGGCGCGCAGTGGAAAAACCACGGTCAGCAGGCCGTCGTGCCCCGGAAAGCCCAGGAGTTCGGTTTTAAAATCGATGCGCGGAATGTCGTTATACAGGCGAATTTCCTGCTGGCGCCGGCCGGAGAGGAACGGTCCGCCCAAACGGATGCGGATGCCGATTTCATCGTGTGTCCCGGTCATGGAATCGACTGGATACCGCTGCATACTCACTTCACTTTTGGCGAAGTGCAGCATGCCCTCCATATCCGGATCGTTTTCCTCCTCGAGAACCAGCTCGTTTCCTTGATAGGCGCCGGCCTGGAGGAGTTCCTCGCCTGTCGCCCGGCTCACGATGCTGCGAATGCCGCCCGTCTTCAAGTCGATGCCGACCGTGAAGAATCGATTCGAAACCTGCTCCTCCGGCTGCTGGGTCTTCGCGAGCTGAATGGATCCGTCCAGCGGTTCCAATTGGTACAGCCGGTATCCCATAGGGGGGATATCTCGCGCCACAAACTCGATGGCAGCCATGCTCAACGGTCCGCTCGCCTCACGTCTTCCCGCGAAGTCCGTCCGGACCGGCACTGCGTTTCCGGCATCGTCCACCAGCCTGAAATTCGCGATCTGCTCTTTAAACAGGGGGGTGTAGCGCACGGCCTCGGTACGCGTAAACGATAGCGGGTTGAAGACCAGAATTGGATAGTGCTTGCCGGCGGAGGTGTTCACGTTCCTGGATATGCTATACATCGAATCGGCCAGCGCGCCCCGCCCGGCTTCGAGAGCGCCCCCATAACGGCTCATCATGTTTTCGTCGACCGGGTCGGTATGGCTGCCAGGCAGCGCATCGTGATCCTGGTTGAAGATCACCTGAAGCCACCCGGTGTGGAGTTTCTCAGCCGGGTATTTCTGCCCGAACCGGCTGGCGATTGACGACAACTTCTCGGCGGATTCCAACAGATATTCCGCCCGGCGATTGGCGATTTTGGTGTCGGGCCGTTCGCCATACAGTCCTCTGAGATCCTGGATGAACAACGGAGGGTTGAAGTCGTTGCGGTAGGTAGGCAGCGCCACACCCGACTTTCGCACGGCCTCGAAGTACTGCGAGGGAGTGCAGAACACGATCTTCTTCACCGGAATGTCGGCTTTCCCGGCGGCATCCCGAATTTTCGCTTCCATCTGCGCCGTGGTCTCGGTGGGAACCGCCAGATCCCCGCCGTAGAGCAAAAGAATGTCGTTCAGGCCGGGCGCGCGGTGCTCGACGAAGCTGCGGATGTTCTCGCTCATTCTCCGCCAGTCCAGCGAGTAACTGCCGGAAAGCCAATAGCTCAGGATTTTGCTGCCATCCGCGCCTTCCCAGTAAAACGGGCTTTTGATAGACGCCTGCATCGACGGAAGAACATCCCGCATGAACACGAAGTTGCTCAATCCGGCTTTCTTGAACAGTTGCGGCATCTGCCGGGTGTGGCCATAGGTATCCACATTCCAGGCGGTCGAAACCTTCGTCGAGAAAGTACTTTCCATCCATGACAACGCCGGATAAAACTGCCGCACCAGGGACTCAAAGTCCGATTCGGCCTCGTCCGGCTGCAAATACATGCCCGTGGCCAGTTCGAATCGCCGCTCGCGCACCATGCGGCGGAGAAACTCCTTTTCGCTATTCGGCAGCGAGTTCCAAAAGGGCTCGATCGCCACCATCTGGTCCTGCGTAAACGTAAAGCGCGGGTCGCGATGGAACAAGTCGAGGGCGTGGTTTAGAATGTCCGTAGTGACCACGATGGTCTGGTCATATGTCCAATACCAGACCACGTCGATATGGGAGTGCGGCGCGACGTAGAAAGTATAGCCATCCGGCGGCGGCGTTTGGCCCGCCACCTGGAGCGCGCAGGCAAGCGCGGCGACCGCGGGTATTTTCACCATCTTCACCATCTTCACAACGATTCGGGCCGTCCTTCAGAAAACATACTTTAGCCCAAACTGGATGAAGCGCGGATTCCCCGCCGAGAGAACCTGGCCGAATGTCGGATCCGAAATATTGCCGTCAGGCGGACCGAAGTTCGGATGGTTGAACAGATTGAAGAACTCGGTTCGAAACTCGATACGTTGGGTCTCCCGAATGACAAGGTCCTTCGAAATCGAGAAATCGACGTTTTTGAGACCGTTCTGGCGCAGCACGTTTCTGCCCAGGTTGCCGTAGGTGTAGGGGATGGCGGCGACCGCCGAAGTGTTAAACCATTCCGACAGCGACGACTGAAACCCAGAAGGATAAAGCTGGCCGACCAGCGACGGCCGTTCCTCGGAGCCTAACGTTCCGCTGCCGGTATTGGCATTGTCGTACGGTACGTAGAGATTGAAGGGGAAGCCGGTGTGCAGGCTCAGGATGCCGTCTATTCTCCATCCGTTGAGAAGATAGCGGTCGATGTCTTTATGGCCCGATGAGAATCGCTTTCCCTGGCCGAACGGCAATTCGTAAATCCCGCTGAACACGAAGTTGTGACGCAGGTCGAAGTCCGAGTCCGCGCGATCCGCGTCGAAGTCCAGCCCGTTCTGGATTCCTTCGCCAGGCTGCGCGCTTCCGTGCGCGGCGGATTGGTCGTCAATGGACTTCGAATAGGTATACGAGGCCAGGAAGTTCAAGCCGTGCCCCATTCTTCGTTGGATCTTGAGCTGCCCCGACTGGTAACTGGAATTGCCCCAGGCGCCGGTGACTTCGAAGGGCGCGAATTGCGGGAGCGCCGCGCTGGCCTGCGGATTACCGGGCCCGGGCACAGGCGCTACATTGACCACTGGCGTAATGATCGTGTGCGTGCCTTTGGACCCGATATAGGTGGCGGAGAACAGCCATCCCGCGCCCACCGACTGCTCGATCCCTAAGTCCCAGACCTGCACATAGGGGCGGCGATTATCCCGGGCGGCCGCAAAGCCGGGATTCGACGGCGGCGTAGCTCCTGGAACAAACGGAGGGAACACGCCGGAGCCCAGCACGTTCTGCGGCGTCGGATTAGCCGCGGTCGGCTGATTCAGATTCGGCGCGGTGATGTCTGGAAAACCGAACGGCCACTGGCCCATGATGTCTTGCGTGTCCTGTACGTTGGACTGATTGAAGTCGTAGAAAATCCCATAGCCCGTGCGGATCACGGTATCGGTGGATATGCGGTAAGCCAGACCCCCGCGCGGCGCCACGTTGCGGCGGTCCGGTTCGAAGATTCCGTTGCGCACCCGCTCGATAGTGGCCGGCGAATTAGATAAATCCACGGCCGGGTTGGCCGACTGGTCGATCAACCAAACTGTGTTCGTGGGGGTACTGTTTACGCGGTCCAAAGTTCCCTGTCGTCCTTCGGTGTCCACCAACGGGGCGCCGTAGTCGTAGCGCACCGCGAGACTCACGGTCAGCCTGGGAGTGGCCTTCCACGTATCGTCGACAAAGGCTCCGTAGTAGTTTCCCTCCAACCTCTGCTCCGCGGTTCCGCGCAGGTCCGTGGCCGCCGACGGAACACCGAGCAGATAGCTTGCCAGCCCGGATCCGGTGTTGCTCGTGTTTTGCGGGTCCGACGTCGGGAGGTTGTTAAACGTAGCCGACGCGTAGGTGCAATTATCAAGCACCCAGGTGTGCATCAGAGAGGCGCCCGTCGTAATTGTATGTTTGCTCAGGACTTTGGTGAACGTTCCGGAATACTCCCAGTTGTCGATCGGATCGCCCGGCAAGCTTTGCGGCGTGCCCGGGATACTCGCGGCGTCCGAAATGCTGAAACTGGGCAGCACGGCCTTCAGGCCGGTTTGCGCCGGCCAGTCCTGCAGAAGCCCGGCGGATTCGAGGAAACTCGTGGTCGGAAAGTATCCGAGCAGGCCGATTCCAGTTCGCAGATATTGACCGCGGATTTCGAGTACCGCACTCGGGCCGAACGTGTGAGTATACCCCAGCACCGCCTGCCGTCCGAGCTGCTTCTGATCGGTGGGAGATATCGGGATTCCGCTGGGGAGCACGCGGCTGCCCGAGTCCTCCGTAAACCGGCCAAACAGGCTCGACTTGGAGCTGAGCGCCGCGTCGATGCGGATTCCGTATTGGTTTGTACTGGTGACCACGGGTTCGGAATCGAGATAGTTCACTCCACTGCCTACATAGTTGGGCTGCGGATAAATCAGCTTGGCCACCGCCAGCGCAGTGGCATTGAGCATGGAAGCCGGGATTTGATTCCCCGGAAACGGTTCGCGCGAGAATATCGGATTGCCCTCCGCATCGGTTCCCGTCTGGCGCGTGCTATACGGGTTGTAGATGGGCGCCACACTGGACAGGTTGCCTTGCAACTCCGCCGAGGTAGGCACCAGCTCCAGGATCGTCGACCCCAGCGTCTTGCGAAAGCCCTCGTACCAGCCGAAGCCCCATAACTTGTTTTTCAGAATCGGGCCGCCCAGCGTGCCACCGAATTGGTTCTGATGGAATGTGCTGACGTCCGGATTGAAAAAGTTCCGCGCATCCAGGTCCGTATTGCGGAGGAACTCCCAGGCCGCGCCGTGGAATTGATTTCCGCCGCTCTGGGTCACGATGTTTACGTTGGCTCCAGCCGCGCGCCCGTACTGGCCGCTGGACATGTTGGTCTGAACGTTGAACTCGCGCAGCGCGTCCGGAGGAGGATTGATCGCCGGAAAGTCGAAGAAAAGCTCGTTGTCCTCCACACCGTCAATGGTGAAGTTGTTCATTTCCGGACGGGCCCCGTTGACCGCCGGACTGACAGCTCCATAGTCGCTGTGAATTTCGAAGAATGCCTGCTGCCCGCTTCCCTGGGGTGCCGCTCCAGGCGTCAGCAAAGCCAATTGAGTGAACTGCCGGCCGTTCAAGGGAAGCTGGACGATGGAATCGGTCGTGATCACGGTGCCCACCGTGGCGTCGGTGGTGTTCGCCAAAGGCGCCTCGCCGGTGACGGTCACTTCCTGGTTCACCGATCCTGGCTTGAGAGTGAAATCCAGCGTGGCTGTCTGGTTTACCAGCAGCGTTACGCCCTGGGTATCCAGGGTTTCAAAGCCCGCCAGACTTACGCGAATGTTATAGACACCCGGCGGCACATTCGGCACGACGTACTCACCGGATGGGTTGGCGACGGCATCCAGTGAGACGCCCGTGCCTGCGTTGGTAATCCGCAGCTTAGCACCGGGCGCCGCGCCTCCTGACTGGTCGGTAACGGTTCCGCGGAAACTGCCGTTCGTGGTTTGCGCGAGGCCGGTTTCGATGTTGAGCAGCCAGCCGGCGAGCAGCGTGCACAGCGCGACGAGCAACCGGAGCCGCATAAACCGCGTCCGGGCTGTCGTCAAAATCAGTTCTGAACAGCGACAGACCATTCTCCCACCCTCCGTTCGAAAACGTTCAGACACAGCGTTTCGGATTGCGAAATGACCGTTCCGCTTTCGGTATCATTTCAGTTAACATATCGAGACCACGTAGTCAAGAAAAATCTACTAGAAAATCACTAGTCGCAACATCACTCGACGTAGGCGTGAGAATGACGGATGAAACGATGTTGGTATTCCTGCTCGGCCCGGATCGTGCGGTACAGGTTGGATTCCCGGGCGGACAGGTCGTTTGCGTGAAGCTGCCGGTACACTTGGCTCAGAAGATAGTGGAATCGAATGTCATCGGGACGCAGAGCGACAACTTTCTCCAGGAGTTCCCTGGCCTGCACAAACTGTTCCTGCTTGACGTGGACCTTTGCCAGGTCGTAGGCGGCCTCCACGTCGTCCGGATGAGTCGACAGAATGGCGTGGAAGCGGCCGGCAGCCTCGTCGTCGTGGTCTTCCCGATAAGCGATTTCACCGAGCCTGAGCTGTGCTTCCGCGTGCGAAGGATCGATCGCCACCGCGCGGAGAAGTTCCCGCTTCGCCTCGGGCAGGCGCCTCGTCAGATATGCGACGTTCCCTACCAGGTAATGCGCCGCCGCCAACCGGGGCACCAGCGCCAAGGCCTTTTGATAACTCTCCAGCGCATTTTCCAATTGTTCGTCGTTCAGGAATGCGTCGCCCAGCAGGAGCCAGCCCTTGGGATCGCTCGGCTGCAGCCGGACATATTGCGAGAGATACCTGTGGGCTGTCTCGAAATATTCGTCGTCCATTAGCGCGCGGCCGAGCAGGTAGAGCGTCTCCGGCTGGTCCCGGCTCAGTTTGACCGCCCGAAACAGCCATGCCAGAGCCAGACTGGTCTTGTGCTGGGCCAGATAATCGGCGCCCACGCGCACGTAAGGCGCCGGATCGTCCGGATTCAAGTCGATCGCCTTGAAGTAGTAGGCTTTCGCGGCGTCGTATTTCTTCAATTCCGAATAGACCCGGCCCAGATTCAGGAACAGCTCAGGAGAGTTTACGCCTTTCCGCTCCACCCCTTCAAACTCTCCGGCGGCCTCCGCGTATCGCGCATTCTTAGCGAACAGGAGGCCCAGCGAAAAATGGATCGGGGGGGTGTCCATAGCTGCCAGCAGCGAAGCGCTCTTTCGCGCCAGTTCCTCGTCGCCCGCCTGCAAGGCAGAGGCGGTGAGACCCAGCAGCGTGACCGGATCATCAGGAGCGAGCTGTTGCGCGCTTCGGTAGTACCGCTCGGCCTCCCCAAAATGTTTCGCCGCCAGCTCAAGGCTTCCGGCATTCGACAGGGCCATCAGGTTCCGCGGATCCCTGGCCAAGGCCTGCTGAAACTGTTCCAGGGCCTGCCCCGGCTGACCGCGCTGCATATAACTCACGCCGAGGCTGACGTGCGGCCCAGCGGCATTTGGAGCAAGCTGGAACGCCCGCCGGTAGGCCGCGTCCGCATCTTCATAGCGTCGCTCGGCGTCCTTCACGCGGCCCAACATCTCATAGGTCTCATACGGCGCCCCGCTTTGCGATACCAGTACGGTGGCCAATTCGTCGGCGCGCTTCCAATCGCCCGCTTCCAACAAGCGCCGCACCTCTGCCAGGTCCCCGGCTGCCCGGCAGACACAGAGCGTCACAACGTTCAGAATCGCGAATCTCAGTCCCTTGCTCAGCACCACAGTCGAAGAGTCAGTTTTCCCGCCGCAAGGCCAGTCCGACCAATCGAACCGTCCTTATTTCGTGCGGTTTCAGGGATAACAACAACTTTGTCCCATCGGAGGCGGCGGAGTTTTCATCGTTCTCCACCGGGTTGGTCCAATACGCCTCTTTGAATTGCAGATGTGGAAACCGTGCGTGAGCGGTGGCCGCCGATGCGCTCGTGTTATAGAAGCGCAATACAACGCCGCGGCCATCTTGTGCGCCCATCCATGCGGCCAGAATGACGTGTGGATCGTCAATTTCGAGGAAACCTCCCGAAGCCGCGGGCAGCGGCTCGTCGGGCCACACCAATTTGTCTGCCTCGGTCACCTGGTCACTTTCGAGCGGCCTGGTCTCCTCCCGCGAGAAGCGCGCCAGCCGGTCGGGTTGAAATGTCGAGTCCGAAGTAATGCTGTAGTGGAAGTCGAACTCGCCGCCCTGGAACGGCCGTTCATCGTCGCCGTCGTAGTTGTTCATGATATAGGAGAACAGTGTACCGTTGCGAATCGCCAGTGTCCTCGGCCATAGGCCCCGATTGATGTCACCCAGGGTCAGGAGCGGCGCCTCGTCGAGTGTCAGCCCGATGGAGACGCCGGGGCCGCTCACCGACACCCAATGTTGCGCCGCGAACCACTCCTTGTTGGCTCCCGGAAGCTGGTCCTTCTCCGGATCGATCCAGGCGTTCTGCGATTCATAGCGAATGCGGGCGGGCGTAGCCGCGAATGGAAACGCAAAGTAGACGCCTTCGGGCGCCTGAACGTCGCTCTTCCGCAGCCGGTTCCAGATCTGAATCTTTTTGTCGTGCTCGAACAGCCGCACTTCAGTGCGGATCTCCGGCGTGTGCGTCGCCGAGCTCATCATGATGAGCCTGGCTCCCCACGGCGTCTTCCGGACGGCCGTAACCCTTCCGTGGCTGGCAGTCGAAATCGCCAGCTCCGCGCGGGGCAGTGCGGGGCTGATCTGCAACAGGGAACTGTTCCAATGGTCCCGCTGCCGGATCAGGCTGTCGTTATCCCGACCGTAGCCGGCGTACACATACTCATCGAGAGCGTAGGGGCTATTTGCATCCACCAGCTCTTTGCCGAGTGTCTTGTCGTATATGCTCGCGAACCCGCCTCGTTCCGGATCGACGATCACCCGATAATACGGGCTTTCGATGGTGTTGGAATTCTCGAGGGTCGGCGCCTCGACCGCGGAACCGCCGGCGACGATGCCATAGCACCGGTAGCCGAGCGCCGGCACATTGGCCGCGCGCAGGCGCACGCGATCATACTGTTCGTCCGGCACGCGCCGCACCAGCTCGAGCTCAACCGCCTTCCCGGTTTCCAGATCCACGAGCCCGCTGCCACGATCGATATCTACTTCGACCTCGCCCGATACCGGCCAGGAGAGTGAATTGAAAACGGCCACCGCGGGCCCGCGCAGATTCATCCTGGCCCCGATCTGACTTAACCCACGCCGCAGCATATTGTCCACATCGCGCGACGCGTCTTCCGAGAAAGCCTCTTTGTCGCGGCGAAGCGCAATGGCCAGATCGTCCTCCGGACGCCGCCAGGTCCCCGCCGCGCCCCAGGTGTGCTCGGTGTAGAAGAGAAGGTTTTGCCAGATCCGGTTATCCAGTTCGATGGGATACCGGATATGTGGATCGACCGCGCCGGCCAGCGCCGCGAACGTTTCGGCAGCCAGCGCGCGCTCCTCAGCTTGGCGGGCCTGCGCGGCGAAGCGGGCGTTGGAGGCCGCCATCTCTTCCCACCACGCTCCTCCGTCGCCGCTCAGTGTACCGAGCGACGCGCCGAAGTTATGCTCGATGTATCCAAAGAATTCGTCAATCGTCGCGATACGCAGATTGGGGAAGGCGAAGTCTTTATTCCATTGTTCCGGGAAATCCAGCTCGCTCGCCAGAAACGGACGATTATCGGACTGCGTGCCATAGACCAGGGCCGCGTCCGGAGCGTACCCGGCGGTGGAATAGGTCTGCAGGAAGATGGGCAGTGAATTGACGCCCGCCGCCTCGCTGTTGTCCTTGGTGAACAGGCCTTCAAACTGCTGGTATTGCTTTGAAAACCAGGTCAGCACGCGCGCCCCGTCCGGACCTTGCCACCAGAAGGGCGACTTCGCGTTCATACGCCCGTTGGGAATGATCGCGCCGCGGAAAGGATTGCTCGATATGGCGAAGTAGCGGATCCCTATCGCCTGAAGATAGGACGGCAGCGCCCAGGAGTGAGCCGGAACATCCGTCTGGTTCGCGTATGTGATCGGAACGCGGTTGGATCTCGAAAACTCCGCACTCGCGTAGAACAGCCGGAACAGTTCTTCCTGTGAGGCCAGACCGGTATTGATGCTGAAAAGCTGGGCGGGAAGGGTCAGCCGGTTTTCCCGCATCAGGGCGAGGACCCTTTCACGCTGCTCCTGGTTGCGGTTTTGCCAGTAGTCGGAAAAGATGAACGCCCCATCGGGGTTAAATTTGAAATCTTTTCGTTTCTCCAGCGCCGCCGCGATCTCATCGATATTGCGGGCGTGCACTTCATAGGAATTCGGCCGGTAGTCGGTGTAGCCCATATCCAGGTGCATTTGCGGAGCGAGAAACAGCTTCCATTTACGAGCCGGGGTGAGCTGCAGATTTCTGGAGGCCACGCCAGCGCCGGCGCGAATCGCGAGTTGCGCGGAAGCGGAACCCTGGAACTCCGGCACTTGGACGGCGCAGGCGGCGTCACCAAAGTCGTAATCCGAATCGAGACTGCAAGAGTACGAATGACCGGCCAGAGTCCCGGCCAGAGTCAAGGTCGCCGAGCCATGCCGCAGAGAATCCATGGCGGACGCTTTCAGCGTTATAACCTCGCGCAGGCCGCCGTCGCCGCGGTGGTAGAAGATGGTGGGATCAGCCTCAATTTCCATAGCGGCGGATGGCTCGCCTTGCGGATCGTTCGATAACTGTAGCGCGTCGTAGTAAACGCCGGACTCTCCGGCGGATGCCTTGGCAGGGCCGAGAATGGTTTGGCTGTTGTCGCCAAGGCAGGTCAAGATCAATCGATTCGGGCCTGTCCGAAAGAACGACGCGGGCAGAGCGAGATTCAGGTGCTGGCAGGAGAACACGATGTTCCAGGCCGTTGGCGGGTCGCCGATCTCGTCGCTGAGCTTCGGGCTTGGGAGGAATCTTCCTTTCCTTCCATTGATCTCAACCACGTATTGCGGCACGCCCCCGGACTTGAAGAGCAGGTCCACAGTCAGATGGAAGACGCCGGCGGGCTTGTCGGGCAGATCGAACGAAATCGCGAAGGGATGCGGCCGGCTGCCGTGCGCCGCATCGCGGGAACCCGGATGGAAGCTGCTCCAGTCTGTTTCAGGGTCGCTTTTGCCCACGACGAAGTCGGGATTGCCCCGCTCGAAATCCCACTTGCTGTTGAACTCGAGAGTGGAGCTATCGACCTTGCCGATCTTCCAAAGCAGGCGTTCCGCACCTTGGGCGCAGAAACCTGCCATCGCCGCCAGGAGGAAAAAAGTTGCGCCAAATTGGCGTGCTGCGCGCATGATCGTCTTCAGTAGCACTTGATCGTCAAACCGCCGTCCATCACCACCGCGCTGCCTGTCATGAAAGAAGACTGACTGGAGGCCAGAAATGCCGCCACCTTGGCTACTTCGTTCGGCGCGGCGATGCGGCGTAGCGCATATTTCGAGTAGATTTCCTCGCGCAGCTTCGCCGGATTCGGATCCTTGTTGAAGTAATCCTCCACCAGCGGCGTCTCCACGTCTCCGGGGCAAATGCAGTTCACGCGAATGCCGTCCACTCCATAGGTCAGGGCGGCCACCCTCGTCAGAGAGATCACTCCACCCTTTGCGGCGCAATACGCGGCCAGGTCCGGATCCGCTACAATCCCCAGAACCGACGCGATGTTGACGATGGCGCCGCCGCCGCCCTTCCGTATCGCGGGTATGGCATACTTGCAACCCAGAAAAACGCCCTTCAGGTTGACGCTGTGAGTGCGGTCCCAATCCGCTTCGGTGGTCTCTACCAGCCGGGACAGGATCTGAATGGCGGCGTTGTTCACCAGGATATCCAGACGGCCGAAACGATCGACTGCCATGGCGACCATCGCCTCCACCTGGGC
>Ga0302325_10009842_pt1 | contig 20804 bp, 14 predicted proteins | sample Palsa_T0_2_FD_201948 | JGI IMG/M metagenome (GOLD analysis project Ga0302325, IMG submission 201948) | Peat permafrost microbial communities from Stordalen Mire near Abisko, Sweden - Palsa_T0_2 | ecosystem: Environmental > Terrestrial > Soil > Palsa > Peat permafrost | place: Sweden: Abisko...
CGCGCTCTGGCTCATCGAGGGCGACCACCGCTACGCGTGCTTTCTCTACGCGCCGAGCGGTCATGCCGAGCACCTCAAGAAGTTCTTCGAAGGGCGCACGCTCGGCAGCGTGATGTGCGACGGCTCGTCCACCAACAACTGCGTCGAGCAGGACGCAGGCGGCCGGCGCGGCGGCTGCAACGCACACGGCCGGCGTGGTCTGGTCGAGGCCCTTCGGCGAGGCGACGCGCGCGCCGTTGAGGGGCTCGAGCTCTACGGCAAGATCTTCCACGTCGACGCCGAGTCCAAGCGCCTCGGCGAAAACCTCGAGCAGCGCTCCGAGCGGCGGCTGCGGGACAGCGCGCCGCGGGTCGACGAGCTTCGCGCCTGGATCGACCTGCGCCGCGGCGATGTCGAGCCCAAGTCCCCTCTCGGCCAGGCTCTTGGCTACCTCCACCGGCAATGGCCGCGCCTGACGGCGTTCCTTTGCGACCCGCGCATGGAGCTCACCAACAACGAAGTCGAGAGCGGCCTTCGTACCTGGGTGCTCGATCGCAAGACATGGTTCTTCGTCGGCCACGAGCAGAGCGCACGACGCGCCGCCGACGCGCTAACTCTCCTCACCACATGCAAGAAGATGGGGATCAATCCGCGCGCGTACCTACGCGACACACTCGCGAAGATTCTCGCGGGGGAGAAGAGCCTCGCCGCACTGCTTCCGGAGGCCTACGCCGACCCGCGCGCCGAGCGCGCGCCTTCCGTCGCGGCGTAGACCGACACCCCGAGGGCCAGGGCTGACGCGGCGTCGCGGGCGTGCTTGCCTGCGGCCGATGCTGCCGCTCGAAGGATCGTTGCTGGAGAAGTTGCGCAAGATCGAGGCGCTCCACGCGGGCACCACCGTCGACGGCGAGAGAGAAGCCGCTCGACGCGCCGCGGAGCGCATCCGCGCTCGCCTTGCTGAGCTTCGCGGGCACGACGAGGACATCGAGCTCCACTACAGGCTGCCCGACCCGTGGAAGCGAAAGCTCTTCGTCGCGCTCTGCCGCCGCTACGGACTCAAGCCCTTTCGGGAACCTGGCCGGCGTCAGACCACCGTGCAGCTACGCGCACCCAAGGCGTTCCACGAGCGCACGCTCTGGCCAGAATTCGTCGCGCTATGCGACGAGCTCCACGCCCACCTCGACGAGCTCACGACCCGCGTCATCCGCGAGGCCATCGACGAGGACGTCAGCGAACCCGCCGAGCAAACGGCGCAGCCCAAAGCGTTACCCGAGGCGAACCGGCCGTTGACCAGATGACCCGTCTCGGCGGCGGCCACCGCGGCAGCCGAGCTCCCGCCAATCACGTACCGGAGTCCGCGTCAACGGTAACCCGTCCACGAAGGGCGTATCGACTGCCCGCGGCCCCCGGTGGCACGCATGCGAGCAGAGGATCGCTCGATGCCGAAGTCGCCGCCCGCCGCCTCGTACCTGACCGCTCGTCGCTGGAGCGCCGCCCAGGCCCGCGCCGCACTGGCTGCCCTCGCGTCGTCGGGCCTGAGTGCGAGCGCGTTCGCGACCCGTGCCGGCTTCGACGTCCAGCGGCTGCATAGCTGGCGCCGGAAGTTCGCTACCGCGGCGGCGAAGAAGAGCGGGCCGGAATTCGTGGAGTTCCGCCCGCGTGCCGTCGAGCGCGTCGAGGTCGTCCTGCGCTCGGGCCTTGTGCTCCGCGTGGCCGAGTCGATCGACACCGCAGCGCTCCTTCGTTTCGTCGAGGCGCTGGAGCGGTCGTCGCCATCGTCGTCGTGCTGAGTCTTCCGCCGAGTGTGCGGCTGTTCGTCGCAACGCAGCCCGTAGATGGCCGCAAGGGCGCCGACAGTCTCATGATGATCGTGCGCGATGTCTTCGGGCACGACCCGCTGGGCGGACACCTCTTCATCTTCTTCTCCAAGCGTCGCGACCGGGTGCGCGTGGTCTACTGGGACCGCAACGGTTTTGCGATGTGGAGCAAGCGATTGCAGCGTGGCCGCTACCGCCCCTCGTTCTCGAGTGACGGCAAGCTCGGGGCGAGTGCCATCGAGTCCGCGGAGCTGGCCCTCATCGTCGAGGGGATCGAGCTCGCGGGCGCACGGCGACGCCCGCGATGGGAGCCGGCCAAAAAATCCGTCGAGAAAGCGCACGCCGCGTTGAATCCATGATCGGCGCGGCCGTCCTACGGCCAGACGATGACGACGCCGTCTCGGATCACCTCGCCGTACGCGCCCGACCTCGCCGCGGTGCGCGCGTGGCTCGAGAAGATGATCGCGTCGGGGAGATTCGTCGAGATCGTCATTGCCATCCTCGCGCTCATCACGCGCATGCGCGACGTCAACACGGACCTGGTCGCCAAGCTCGCGTACTTGAAACGCAAGCGCCCGCCGTCGGAGACCCTCGAGCGATTGAAGCGCCAGCTGGTTCTGCCGCTCGTCGATCGCGTTCTCGTCAACCCCGCCGCGAGCGCCGCGGAGAAACCCGACGATGGCGAGCGCCCCAAGGGGAGCCGGCGCAGTCGGCATCCGGGTCGCGCCGCGCTCCCCGCTCATCTCGAGCGCGTCACGGTGAAAAACTTGGTGTCCGGCGCCCAGCGCATCTGCGCGACGTGCGGCGACGAGATGAAGACCGTCGGCTTCTCCTGCTGCGAGATCCTCGACGTCATCCCGGCCAAGATCATCGTCACCCAGCGCCTCGACGAGACGGTCGCCTGCGCCCACGACGACGCGATCGTCTCGGCACCCCCGACGCCGCAGATCGTCGAGCGCGGCAAGCTCGGCGATACGCTTCTGGTCGAAGCCCTCTGCGACAAGTACCTCGAGCACCAGCCCCTTGAGCGGCAGGCCACGCGGTTCCAGCGCGCGGGGGTCGATGTCGCACCGCAGACTCTCTCGCGCGGCGTCGCGGCCGCCATCGATCTGCTCACGCCCGTCGCCGCGCTCATCCAATCGCAGACCCGCGCCCCCGGACTGCTCGGCACCGACGCCTCCTCGATCCCCATCCTGGATCCGGATGCGCCCGCGGGCATCCGTTCGGGCGCCATGTGGTGCTGGACCAACGCGCGATGGGTGACCTTCTTCTATTCGCCCAGCGGCGACTCGGACAGCGTCCGGCGCTTTCTCGGCGAGGACCTCGCGCGCACCGTGCAGTGCGACGGCACCAGCGTCACCACCTTCCTCGAGCGCGTCGGCGGAAGGCGCCCGGGGTGCTGGTCGCATGGACGACGACGTCTGGTCGAGGCCGCGCGATCGGGCGATGCCGTCGCGCTGGAGGGCCTGCACATCATCGCCCGACTCTTTGCCGTCGAGCGCGCATCGACGCTCGCCGGCGACTCCGCTGAGGAGCGACGCGCACGCCGCGGCCAGCACACAAGACCCATGCTCGACGAGCTTCGGGCCTGGCTCGACGACAAGCGCGACCTCACTCCGCCCAAGACGCCCCTCGGACACGCCCTCGGCTACCTGCATCGGCAGTGGCAACGCCTCATCCTCTTTCTCGATGATGGAAACATCGAGGCCACCAACAATCGCCGTGAGAGAGAGCTGAGGCGGCTTGTGCTGGGGAGGAAAAACTGGCTTTTTACCTGGCTCGACCTCGGCGGTGAGCGCACCGGCGCCATCCTGTCCATCATCGCCACCTGCATCGCGCACGACGTCAACCCGCGCGCGTATCTGCATCTCGTCACCAAGCTCATTGTGCATGGCTGGCCGCAAAGCAAGTTGCGCGACCTCTTGCCGGACCGAATGCTCGTCGCCCATCCCGAGCTCTCCGTCGCCGAGCGGGACGCGACGCCCGACGCACCCGCCCTCGGCGCGTGACCCTCAGCACGGTCACTTGCCGCTCGCCTCCGGCAGCGCCTTCGGCGCCAACGCCTCCGCCGCTTCGCTCACGTCGTCGTCGATCGCCTCGCGGATCACTCGCTCGGTGAGCTCGTTCAGGTGCGCGTGCAGCTCCTCGGACAGAGCCTCAAACTCCGGCCACAACGTCCGGTGCTGGAACGTCTTCGGCGCACGCACGTTCACCGAGCTGTAACGGCGGCCCCGTTCCCGATACGGCTTGAGCCCGTACCGCCGGCAGAGCGCCACGAACAACTTCCGCTTCCACGGATCGGGCAGCGAGTAGACCAGCACCTCGTCCTCCTCTCGCCCGCGAAGCTCCGCCAGACGCGCGCGGATTCGCTCCGCCGCGCGGCGCGCCGCTTCCCGCTCGCCATCGACATTCGTTCCCGCGTAGAGCGCCTCGATCTTGCGCAGCTTCTCCAGCAGCGTCCCTTCCAGCGGCAACATCGCGCCAACCTACCCGACCCCGAGAGCCTCCGCGAGACCCCGCGCCTCACAGAGAGCGCGCGGGATGAACGCGCCACCGCCGCCCACGACAGTGTTCGCGCCTGTCACGAGAGCCGCGTCGACACAAGCCCCTGGGACCTACGCCTTTCGTTGACGGGTTACCGTCAACGCGCTCCGCGGACGTCACTCGCCGATGGGTTACTCTGCACCTGTCTGTTCTCCCCGAAGAAGACCGGCCAGAACCGCGCAACCGCACGCTTGAGCGCGTCGTAGACGTCCTTGCCAGCCTCCTCCAGGAGCCGTCGAAGAAGCCCTTGAACACGAAGAGGACGGCGACTCGGCGGCCAATCCCGCATCCCGGCCTGCGGACCCTCGTTCGTCCCGGCGCACGGGCGCCGAGATGCCGGGGTCCCCTGCCCTCGCAACCTAACCTTTCTTATAGGCGATCCGGAAACAGTTGTATTCCCGCGATGTTGCGCGCCACGACATGCGGTCGTAGGTTAGGCCGTCGCCGCGGGAGAACGCCTCAAGGGTCTTGGAGCTCACTTCCAGTCGGCAGCCCGGCTTTGATCCAGGAGGGCGGCACGATCCAGTCGCGCGGCCGATCCAGAAGTGCCTCCTACATCGCCTTGTTCAGGTCGACCGAGGCGATGACCTGTTTCAGCTCGCGAGCCAACCCGAGTCGCCACGCCCCGCGCGAGTCCAGCGGAACGAAGAGGACGCCTTGAAAGTCCGACGGGATCTCCGTGCCTTCCTCATACAACGCACAGACGTGCGCTCGGCCGAGGCGCCCGAGGAAATAGCCTAGCTCCAAGATCACGTTCTGCCGTGCACGAGGCTTCTGCCCTTCGTACAGAGTCGCTGACGTCCCGCCACGATCGTCCGGCGTTAGGAGGACCACTGCGAAGGCGACGTCGGCGTAGGCCTCGAACTTCTCAATGATCGTCCGGCCCTGGTTTGGCTGCTCGTGGAGGATGACGGGGACAAGGCCCAACGTCCCGAGAAACCGCGCGACGGTTTCCTTGGTGCCGCTATCGTGCCCGTGTACCACGAAAACCCGATTCGACGCCGACGAGGTCAGGGCGTGGCCCTGCGGCTTGGCCGCCTTTGTAGCCTCGATGTCGAGCGTCTGCTTCAGCACGTTGACGAATGCCCCCAGCACCCTCAGCTGCGCCGAAATTCCATCACGGACGAACTGGGACGTGTCGCTACCTGCCGTCATGACGAACCCCGGGAAGGCGACGCTGACGAACTCATTGGCCTTCGCCGAGTTCTCACCGAAGCTCTGTTCGACCCAGTGCCGCGTTTCAGTGGACCACTGCGAATACTCAGCATCCGGGGCTCCAGCTGCGAGAATACGTTGGCCGCTGACGAACTGCCGGTTGAGAGCCTCGTAGCCGGTACGAGTATCGAGAGTTGGCGCCGATACGGGCGGCGGGGCACGCCTACTGGCCATGTCGCTACTCTAGCCCACGGCGCCCTGGGGTGCGTCAGCGCCCGACCGCGCCCGCGTCGATGTCGTCGCGGGGCTCGAAGTGCTATCCTGCTGGCGCGCTACCGGACGGGGGGGTCGTCCGGCCGGCCGTCTCCGACGAAGTCCGGCACGTCGAGCGATCTCCACGACCTCGGCGTCTAGCGTCGCACGCCGAGATCGTCAGCCACCGCTCGCACTACGAGAGGCGCACTTTCGGCCGCTCCGCTTCCGGCGATCGCCCCAACCACCCCCTTGAGAACCGCCGGGTGCGAGAACCGAAAGGGCGCAGCCGCAAACATCCCGCGCCAGTACTGCTCCACGTTTGCCAGGACACGCTCGCGGATGTGGGCGAGGTTCGGTCCCTCAAGAACCGCTAGCACAGCGACGTGCGCTTGGGCGACGGCGCGGAGCGCGCGTCTTGGATCCACGGAGGCCAGAAGTGCGGCTACAAGGTGCACCCCCACCACGCCCGACCTCTCGTATTCATTCGCGAGCCTAATGAGGTCGTTGACGGTGCCGTCCTGGGTCACCGCCGTCCGAAACACCGTCGCCGCTGCCTCCCATGTCGCGCTCCCGCCAACGCGGCTCGCCACGTCGGCGCAGAGTCGAGCTGCTTGCTCGCACGCAACGGTCGCGGCGTCGCCGTTCACCGAAAGCCGAAGGATCTCGCTCGCGAGCGGGACCATCGAAAGAGCCAGAACGAAGGTGTCGGGTTGGCTCGCATTCGGTCTCGCCGCCATCACGCTCGCCACCATTGGGTCTGCGAGCGTGTGCAGGTCACCGAGCGCTCCTCGGATCATGTGCGGCAACGCCATGGCGATGAACTGCGGCGCTTCGCCCGTCGGATCCGCATCCGCCTCCTCGAGGGTTCGTTTGCCCCACCGGAGGGCGTCCTCGTCAGCGCCAAGTGGGGATGCGAATTCTGCGAGCATGACACAAATGGAGGCCATTGCTTGCGGTCGCAGGACAGGGTTCGCTTCCGCTGACGCGACGTAGAACACCCCCTGCTCCGGGCGCGCGTATCGTTCACCGCCGGGCAACGATGGCGGGGGGTTCCCTGTGGTCATCATCCGTACGATGTAGCCCGTGGTATGCGCGAAGATCGCGGCGGTATGCTTCCACGAATCCGACTTGCGCGAAGACGCAAGCAGCGCCTTTGCACCCTCGGACAGAGCTCCATACGCACCGTTGCGATCGCCTGCGTGCTCGCACGCGATTGCTAGTTCGCCGCACACCCGCGCCAGTTCGAGTTGGGCCGCTTCTCCGAGTCTGGCGGCGACATGTTTCGCGCGGCGCATGTACTCGACGGCGGCGGCGGGAGATGTGCGCCACACGGCGCGAGCGGAGGCGTTGAGGGTCTGAAGGACGTTGATACCGCCCGCTGCGTCGTCGCCCAGCGTCGCGAGAGCTGCGTCGAGGACGATGCGGGCGCGCTGCAGATCGCCGCAATACAACACCTGACGCCCCTCGCACTCTTGAATGAGGTACCACGCGGCGCGGTCGTCTTGCACCTCGACAAGGGTCTCGTGTGCGAGTGCAATGGCCTGGTCAACGCGGCCTTCGTACTCCGCTAGGACGACCATCTTGGCACGCGTGGCGACGGCAGCCAGGTATCGGTTTCCCTCCGCAAGAGCGGTTGCTCGAATGGACGAAAGCAGAGTCTCGACCGCCGGCCAGTCTCTGTCGTCGCTCGACTTGTCAAGCTCGCGCAGCCAGATGCCGTCGACCACCGCGAGGCTTGCTTCGCGAAACGACAGCCACCCTTGTGTCACCCGGAGCGAAGATGGCGGTAGCTCAACAGCGAACTCGACCCAGTCCGCAATCTGCTCCGCGGTGGATATCTCGGGCGCGACGAGCCATGCCAGAAGCTCAAGGCGCAGAGGGGTGTGCGCGGAAATGAACTGACCGTTGGGCAAGCGCGCCTGGTCGAAGTCGCGAAGCGCCCTGCGCAGAAGGGCAAAGGCCGTTCGAGCGTGGGACGTGATCAGCGATTGAAAAGCGACCGCCGCCCCCATCACCGGCCCCCAAGAAAGCGACGAGCCCGCGAGCCTCACTGAGAGATCCTTCGCGAGTTCGTCGACGTTCTTGTCCGCGCGAATGCCCGCTGCAATCTGCGCGCATCGGAGCGAAACGGCGGTATCAGCCGAGACTTCGGCGGGGAGCGGTGCGTTCCACCAGGGAATCAGCAAGTCGCCGGGCGACACGCGGCGCTTTTCGAACGCGAACGAGACTAGACCGAAGGCCAGCGATTGCGCCGCCAGGTCGAACTCGCGTGCTTGCGCATAGTAGAGGGTTGCGTCGACAAGGGTGCGCGGGGTGACCGTGCCGCTCATCGCGTGCTCGGCGAGGAGCTTGCAACACGCGCTGAGGGTCCCCTCCTCGACGACAGTGGGCGGAAGCGAGGTCACAAGCGGCGATGCCGTGTAGCGGTCGCCGTTCTGACGCTGGATCCAGAGCCCATCCAGATCCACTAGACGCTCATGGATCAGAGTCACCGCCGGAGGCGCGGCGCCGAGACTCATCGCAAGCTGCTCGTCGAAGGCGCCGCGCACGAGCGTGAGGCGGTAGAGGAGTGTGCGCGAGGCATCCGATGGAACGGATTCGGTCAGCGCTCGAAGGGTGTCATCGTTCACCTGCGCGAGGTGTTCGCGCGCGAAGAGCGCGGCGAGAGCCGCGCCGTCCCAAACCCACCCACGGTCCTTCAGGTACCGGCTGATGGCGGTGAGAAGCGCGGGGTGGTGGTGGGCGAGAGCGTTTAGCGATGCAGTCGCCTTGTCCGGCAGGTTCGTGGCGCCGTGCGCACGAAAAAGAGCCGCAGCCTCTTCGTCGGTGAGCCCGGGGCAGGCCTCCTCCAGAACGCGGTCTGCTGGCACGTACTCGCGGAGACGCGGTCCGAGGCGATGGTTGCTCGTGGAGATGACGATGGCGTTTGCGCTGAGGGAGTCCTGCAAGTGCACGAGCGCTGCGAACAGCTCGTCGCGAACGGGGGGCAAGTCGTCGACCACGATTGTGGCCGGGAAGTGGCCCGCGCGAGCCGCAATCGCTTCCTCGACCCGCGCCGACGCCTCCGGGCCATCGACTCCGCGTGTACGGATCCAGATCGATTCGCCGCGAGCGCGCGCGAGAAGCCCCGCGAGGTGTGTCTTGCCGATCGCGACCTCGCCGTAGATCGCGAGCCATCGTCTCGCGCCGACCAACGCCAGGATGCGGGCGACGGTCGCGTCGCGTCCGATGGCGGCCGTGACGAGGGGCGGTGGCCGCAGGTCCACTTGGCGAGTGAAAGTCGTCCGGAGCGTTGGACCGAGCGCGCCCACCAGCCGGACGAGCGCGTCCAGCTGGCCCGCCATGCGGGAGCGCTCCTCGGCGTTCACCTCATCGACGCTGGTTGCTCGCTTGCCAATTCGAGCGCGTGCTTGTTGTTCGGCGTCAGCCTTCCACTGGCGGAGCAAGTCGGCGGGGTACGCCGCAACGTCGCTGTCGATGAGCCTTGCGCACGTCGCGCAGAGCCAAAGCGCGTTTGCGATCCCCCGACGCTCCTCGCGCGGCTGGCTCTGATCGTAGCGAGGACCGCCGGCCGCTGCGGCGTGAATGTGCGCGGCCGTTCCGACGTTTACCGTGTCGCCCGTGCCTGCCACACGCGCCGACATCGTGAACACCCGGCACGTCGGGTTGGAACAGATGGACGAGACGAGATCGCGCGCCTTGTTGGCAACCGCCGGAGAGAAGTTATCGCGTCGACTGGGCACCACATTCCCCCGGAGCTCGGCCTGATCCTATCGCATCGTCCACCCACGGCCCCGCCGGGGGGCGTGGTCCCTGAGCAGATCGCCCGGGCCCCGTAGCCAAGGGGGCCCCAGCATTGTGCTGTCCTGCAGCTCCGCGAGCTCGCTGATCATCGGCGGGCACAACATCGACCCCCCGCCGATGGCGATAACGCTGGGTTCGGTCCCGGCACGGCCTGGTCCGCCGGCTGATCGTCGAGATCCTGGAGACCGGCGAAGGCCCATTCCGTCTGACCCGGCACTGGCGTAGGCTGCCTACCCAGTCACGAGAACGCAACAGGGGAAGAGGCTCATGCCGCTCGACGACGCGAACAACACTTTGCCGATGATCAAGGATCCGACTCGCGCCCAAAGCGAGAACGTCCAGACCGTGGTGAGCCGGATGAACAACAAGCGCATCGTCATTCCGGACTATCAGCGTGACGCCGAGCAGTGGGACATCCGGAAGGAGTCGTTGTTCATCGAGTCCCTCCTCAACAACCTGACAATCCCCGCGTTCTTCTTCGCGGAACAGGCGGATGGTACGATCGAAGTCGTGGATGGTCAGCAGCGACTGAGCACCATATTGAAATACGCCGACAACGAGTTCGCCATCAGCGATGACGACGACATGGTCTACCTCACGCCACAGAGCGTGGAGTACCGAGCGAAGACCTTCAAAAAACTATCGGCCGAGCTGAAGAACATCTTCAACGATTATCCGCTCACGATCATCTATCTGCCCAAGATCATCACGCTCAGCGCGAAGCTCGAGATCTTTCGAAGAATCAACGAGGGCGGAACGCCACTGTCGCCCCAGGACATCCGGCTCTCCTACTACAGCGAGTCGGCTGGGGTAGCTTTCATCCGCCTTGCCGGGGTCTACATGGAGTCCGACGCGGCGGCGAGGATGCTCGAGTACGCGAAGAAGAAGGGGATCAAGCAGAGCCCTTGGGCGAAGCATCCCAAAGCTTTCACGGTCTGGGCCGAGTGGTGGGAAGACAAGGTGAAAGCCAAGGGGCAGACACCGTCCGAGATGTTCCTCTGGTACCTTGTCCAGAGGTTCCGCGACCCGCTCGAGACCCTCTGCACCAAGGCGGACGCTATGAAGCACCTGGGGCTTAGCTTCCGTGGCACCAGCGAGGAGGTCCTCGATATCTTCTGCGCCCAAATCGAGTACACCGACACGAAGGGCGGAACCGCCATCTTACCGACGCCGACCCAGCTGCTGGCAGAGTTCGAGAGCTTCGTCGCGTGGATCAACCACATTCTCTCTCTCGGCATGACCGGTATGGGGGTCGACAAGTACAAGCAGATGGCGTTGCTCATCGGAGCGGCTGTCGACTTGAAACTCGAGCCGAGCGCGCTGTCGGACAACCAGTGGGACGCCATCGCGAAATTCATTCGTCAGCCCCGAATCGCCGGAACGAAGTGGCTGGGCACGGGAGGCTATCCGGAGCCCAAAGGGAGGTGGGGCGGCGCGAAGGGCCAAAAGGCTCAGTGCGACAGCGCCGTGAAGCTGCTCCGCGCCATCACCGTCAAGGTCAAGTGAGCGGCAAGCCTGCGCATCTCTCCGATTGCGATCCCAGAGACCCCTCATTTCCGATCGACTGGCGGGAGTCGTACTTCCGACGGCATGGAGGCCTGGGTGGTTACGTGTGTCCGGATTGCAAGAAGGCTTTCCATGGCACGAAGGGATTTCGCGCGCTCCACGGCGATCACGTCATCCCGAGGTCGCGAGGCGGCCTAACTGTCTGGGAGAACCTCATGCTGCGGTGTGGCCCATGCAACCTGCGGAAGGGGAGCACGCCGCTGGGGTGATCCGACGCCTGCGGCGAACTGTTCCTTACTCGGCGGCGAGCGGTCAGGCGGCTGCCAGGTCGTTGACAGGTTCTGAAGTTGGGATGTCGGTACGCCGCAGCCTGTCGAGCCGGCGGGCTCTTGCAAGGGACAAGGCATGTCGAAGGCGACGAGACCGTGGGCGGCGGGCATTGTCCTGGCCTTGGTGGCGTGCGCCTGGTCCCCGGCGATCCCGGCGAAAGCGGGACCCACGGAGACCGGCGGTGTTCGCGGCCGCCGTCGGCGCCTGATCAGGCTCGTGGGGCGGGGGTCCGCTCCCCTCGCAACCTACCTCCCTTATCGGCGCGTCCGGAAACCGTCGCGAGCCCAAGACGTTGCGCGCGCGCATGCGGTCGTCGGTTTTGCTCTCGAGCCCCTTGCTGGAGATCACGAGCGAAGGCGCGCACGGCTGGATCTGGCACTGCGGCTTCCGCGTTCCATGCGTGTGAGAGCCGCTTTAGGGGCACGAGGTGGTGCTGAGGGTGATCCCCGCGTCGGCGCCGACCCCCACGGGTGCATCCGCGTCGGCGAGACTCGCTTCGATAGCCAGGCACGTCGACACGTCGCCAACGGCGACCTGCACCTGGGTTGTCTGGCCCTCTGTGAGCTCGAGGGTCGCGAAGGCGACGACGACGTCTTCCGACTCGTAGCCGGACGAGATCGACCCGTCGTTCGAAGACGAGGCAGGAGGCAACGTGGCATCGGCCGCCTGGGCGTTGGAGAATGACTCAACGTTCGTTAAGGTCAGCGTCATCGTCCCGCCCGATCCGGTGACGGCCGCGCCGCTGCTCGAGCTCGACACAACCGCATTCGTGAACTGTCCCGCGCTCGTCGTGATGGTGGCGTGAGCGGATCCATGCAAGCTGCACGCGAACTCCGCGCTGACGGCCAGCGTGATCAAGGCCGTCGGTGGCGTTGTGGTCGTCGAGGTTGTAATGCTTCCGTCGCTCCATGTGCTCACGACGGCGTCGTCCTCGGCCCCGCCTTCTGGGCTCGAGCCGTTCGCGCTGCCGGTCGTCGTCGTCGTCGTCATGCTACCAGTGGCGGGAACGAACGCGGCACTCTGCACAGTCAACGAGATGACCGGCAGGGCTATCCCGCCGTCATCGCAGGTCGATCCCGCCGTGTCGCACGCGCAGAAGACCGCCGCCACGGATGCGCCCCAGCCGATCCCGGTCCACAATAGAAGGCGTCGCATCACTGACCTCCTCCACTCTTGCCGGTGACAGCGCCGGCCACGCTCGAGGCCGCAGTCGTGACGAGGGCTAGGTCGACGGAGACCCCGACGGACCACTCGAAGGCCGTCCTCGGCTCGGTCGTCAGCGTCGGCGGCGTGGCCGGTCGCGGGATCGACACGGACGCGCCGATGCCGTTCGGGACGTCGACCTCGCGGAAGGAAGGGCCGGTCGAGACGAGGAACCCCGGGGCGAACGGAAACTCGTACATCGCGCGGAGGTTCCACTGCTTCGCGAACTCAGCCCCGGAGCCCCGGTAGAGCGTCGGTCCGAAGCCGATGGCCAGGCCATCCGCCCACTTGCTCCAGTCGAAGGCGGCGAGCGGATACGCCGCCAGGAGCGCCGCGACCGTGAGGTCGTTCGCGTGATTCGGCGGATTGGGTGCCAGTGTGTAGAGCTGGTCCGGGCCGCCCTGCGACTGCGAATCCGGCAGGTAGCCGTAACCCGAGTTCGAGAAGCCGCTGACGTCGTGGCCCCACGCGCCCTCGGCCACGACGCTCACGACGCGGTGACGTGCGCGGGTTGTAAAGGAGACGGGCGCGTCGCCGGACGTCTTGGCGGACGCGCTGCTCGCAGCCGGAGCGGCGCAACAAAGGGCGCAAACGGCACCGGACGAGCATGGCGAGCTCGAGGCGGACGCGGACGCGGCAGGCGGCGTCTCGGGCTCGACCTTCGAGAGCTGCACGCTGTAGTTGAAGCCCCCGTCGACGACCCAGGTCGCGAACGCGGACGTGTATGGCGGAACGCGTACGCGCGCCGCCTGGTCGTAGAGGCACCGGTAGAGCTTCTTCCCGGGGGACTCCACTGCTTCCTTTTCCCCCGCGGGGAGCGGGAAGAGCACCTTGGCGCCTGCAAATATCGCCGCCAAGTTGAGCGTATTCTCGGGCAGGACGGGGTCTCCCTTCGTGACGGCAATCCTCTTCGCTGGCGACCCGTCGGCTGAGGTCCGCACGTTGTAGGCCACGATGTCGAGCCGGTCGCCCCGCCGGAGATCGGTAGAGAGGAACACGGGCGGTCCCACCGCATTCCAGACGAGCAGATCGTCGGACTCCGACCTCGACGGCAGGACCATGCGAAACACGGTGGGCGCGAGCTGGCTGATCGCCCGCCGAGCGTCCTCGATCGTGAGCACGCCGGCCTGGAACTTGGTCTGAATCGCCTCTTGCGTGGGCACGTTCGCGTCAATCTCGACGCTCCAGGCCGAGCGCCTCGGGTCCGAAAGCGTGTACGTGGTCCCCGGCACGGCTCTCAGGATCCTTAGCGCGTCGTGCGGGGTTCCCAGCTCGTATTCAAGGGAGTCGAGCCGCACCCATGGCGGGTCCGCGGTGGACCAGCGACCGCGCTGACCGTTGCTGGTCTGATCGAGGCAGAAGGACGGATCCTTGCCCCGGACCTGAGTCATCGAGCCGTCCGGATTGACGTGAAACGCCGCGCTGGCGCAGCCGTCCTCAGTCGAAGGAAGCGGCGGGATCGATTCCACCCGATTCAGGAAGTGCTTCTGGTAGGCCTCGTCGATCAGGGCGGTCAGGACGTGGAGTTCGTGGAGGTTCGCTTCAGCCTTGGACTTCGCGAGCGCGTCCGAACACTCCGTGTCGGATGGTTTCTCCGTGCCGCCTTCGGCCGACGCACTGTCGTCCGCCGTGCTCGACGAGGCGGCCGGGAAGACCGCGGGCACCGCCGTGCCGGAGCCGCAGCCCACGTACACGGCTAGAGGCCCGCCGAGCAAGCACCCAAGCACGAGCCATCGCTGCGCCAAGTAGAGAAGAGATCTTGCCATCGTTATTGGCCTTTGGGTCATGGTCGCCTGTCCCCTCCGCACGCAAGCGCGTTTTGTCTTATCCACGAAGCCTTGTCCTGCAGTGCGACGCTCGTCGACGACTTGGTGCACTCGCCGGGCCCCGACGTGGTACCCACGACCACGTCGGTATTGCCGCGAAGACCAGGACCCCCCGAGTCTCCGTGGCACGTGTTGACCAGCCTCCCGGCATCGTTGAGCGCCGACGTCCGGAACGTCTCGACGTCGGACGCTGCGAGTGGCAAGACGCTGAGCACGGCGTACCTCCTTTGCCCGAGGCCTATGGTCGGATGGTCGGGGTCGCTGAAGCCGTAGCCGACGTACGTTAGCCCTTCGTGGGACGACGGAAGGCCCGTCGACGCGTTGAGCGGGCCTGCGTCGACGTCCTTCTCGAGACAAACGACGGCGAGGTCGAAGGCCGGCCGCCAGTTGAAGGCGTCGCCATTGTACTTGTTGTGACGCGTCACGCGGACCGCCTGGATGGGCGTCGTCTGCGGGTGCGTCAGGTCGCAGTCGGTCGAGAAGGAGAACGGCGTTGCGTCCACTCCGGCGTCGGTCACCTCGTCGTCGAAGCAATGAGCCGCGGTGAGGACGGCGCGGCGCCCATAGACGACCGTTCCGGTACAGAGTGTCGTGGGCTGGCCCGACTCGGCAACGAGGACGTCGCCGACGGCGGGATGGTCGCACGTGGCGGTCCCGTTCCAGATCTTGAGCATCAGTTCGGAGTCGGCGGTGGAGTCCCTCTGGCCGCCTCCATGGCGGCGACGAAACTCGGGTCGAATGCGGATGGCCAGGGACGCGCCATCCGATCCTGATGGTGGTGGCGCCGCGCTCGACGGCGTCGCCGAAGGCGGGCCGGCGACGTCGCTCGGCTCGGCGTCGCCGGAGGCGTCAGGTCGATGGCAGCCACTCGTGAGCGCCGTGACAAGCGCCGCCGGCGCGAGGATCGAAAGGTTGAATCTCCGGAGCTGCCGAAATCTCGCGGACCGGTGGGGGGTCGGAGCGGCAGCGCGCGCGCGGTCCGCGGGGGATCTCGTAGCGCGGTCGGTGCGGCGGACGACTGTCCGCGCGCGGTGCGATTTCATGATCCCTCCCGCGGAATATTCGGACGGATACCGGAAACTCGATGCCAGTAGAGCACGCCGACTGACGGGCTCGTCAAGGCCCCGCCAGGCACGAGTGGGGCCCGGCTTCCCAGCTGCGAAAAGTTGCAGCAAGAAACGTAAACGTTCGAAATGACCTCTGTTTGTGGGGTGCCTGCCGCGCGGCCACGGAATCGACGGGGCGGCTGGAGCACGCACCCATGCCGGCATTTCGGCATCGAGCACGCGCTATAGCGACTTTCGCAGCTGGGGGAGCTCATGGCCCAAGACGCCGGCCCGCACCCCGGGCGGGCGCACCCCCTGCGCGGGACGCCCGGCTCACGCCCTCCCCGGCGGAGCAGGGATGGCGAGCACCTCGTGCGGGGTGGGGGTGGCAGCAGTGTTAGCTGCTCGCTTCAAGCTTGGAAATCAGCCCCCGTTACAGCCAGGGTTTCCACAGTACAGGCCGCCGCCACTGTATGTGCAGCAGGACTGGCTATCATTGCAGCAAATGGCGTTACTGGGCGACGTTCCGCAAGAATACGCATACGGTCCGCACACAGCATCCGCTTGGGCAGGCGCGATGCCCATCTCATTTTTGGAGAATGTGAGGCCGAAGAATAGGACTCCCACTACGGCGGCGAAAACGAGCGTCGGAATTGTGCGTGTCATGTCAGAGACCTCCATTGTGTTCTTGTGGCGCTACTGTTGCTGCATGCTCGAACTGCGCGGTACCCTGGCCACCCGACCATGGGCCTCACGGTGAAAAATTCGACCTCCGCGGCCGGGCTGGCGGGCGACCTGCGTCGCGCGACGGAGGACGCTCTCCGCGCCTACGGGCCCGAGGTCTACGGCCTGCTGCTCTCGCTGCATCGCGACGAGGACGGGGCGGACGAGGCGTTCTCCCTCTTCGCCGAGCGACTCTTCGTGACGATGGGGAAGTTCGCCTTCCGCTGCTCGATGCGCACCTGGGTATATATGCTCGCGCGTCGCGCCTCGCGCGACGTGCGGCGGTCGGGGGGAACTCGCGGAGCCCGCGTGCCGCTCTCGGAGGCCTCGGGCTTGCCGGCCCTCGTCGCGCACGTGCGGACGGACACCATTTCGCTCTTCCGCAAAGCAACGGTCGACGCGTTCGCCCGGTTGCGCGACGAGCTGCCCGAAGACGACCGGACTCTGCTCGTGCTGCGCGTGGACCGCGAGATGGAGTGGGACGAGGTCGCCCTCGTCTTCCTGGGCGACGAGGTCGCGCCAGCGGCAAACGACGTGAGGCGCGAGGCGGCGCGTCTGCGAAAGCGTTTCCAGCTTGTGAAGGGACGGCTCAAGGCGCTCGCCGAGGAGCGCGGCCTGGTCCCTCGGGACGAGTAGCCCGACCAGCTCCCAAGCGATCCTGCCCTTTTCACGCACGGCCCTACCTCCTCCTGTGGATGGACGCGAACGCTCGCCCCGTGTGAAGGGGCGCTGGTAACGTGACGCTTCGATGGGGGAGGACTCGCAGCGCGATTCGGACTCGCCGTCGTCCGCGGTGCCAGGCTGGATGCGTCGCGTGGCGCGCGCCCCGGCCGCCGCGCCGGCGCGGCTCTTGCCCGGAACGCGCACAGGCCGCTACGTCGTCGGCGAGCTGCTCGGCTCGGGCGCGACGAGCACTGTGTACCTCGCTACCGATGAGATGCTCGGGCGCACTGTAGCGCTCAAGGTGCTCCGCCCACGACTCCAGGGGCCCGAGGCGCGCGCCCACTTCCTGCGCGAGGCACGGACGGTTGCGGCGGTCGCGTCGCCGCAGATCGTCGTCGTCTACGACGTGGGAGAGTGGGAGGGGCGCATCTTTATCGCGATGGAGCACGTCGCCGGCGAGTCGCTGCGCGCGCTGCTGCGCCGGGGCGAGCTGTCTGAGTCGCGGGCGCTCGCGCTCGCCCGCAGCATGGTGCGTGCGCTCGTGGACGCGCACGAGCGTGGAATCGTCCACCGGGATCTCAAGCCCGAGAACCTGATGGTGACGCCCAACGGCTCCGTGAAGGTGCTCGACTTCGGCCTCGCGCGCAGCGCGACGGACGCCCAGGAGACGGGTGAGCCGGACGCGCCCAAGTCGAGCTCCGAGGAGCCGATCCCGGAGGAAACCGCGCGGGCCGTGGGCACGCGTGGCTACATGGCGCCCGAGCAGGCGCGCGGCGAGCCGATCGACGTGCGCGCCGACGTGTACGCGCTCGGCGTGATCTTGCGCGAGATGATGCGCCGCTCCACGCACCGCGTGGCGCTCGATCGGATCGTGCGCCGGTGTCTCGCCGACGACCGCGCGAACCGCCACGCGAACGCCGGGGCGCTGCTCCCGGAGCTGGATCGGCTCGCACCGAACGGGGCGCCCGTGCGCGGCGCGCTCGCCGCGGCGCTTGTGGCTGGACTAGTCGCCTTGGCGGTCTGGGGTGTCCGTCACATGGCTCGCATGGCGCCTGGACCGAACCGCGGTTCCTCGAGCCCTGACACCCGCGCGGCCGACGAGTACGCGCTCGGCCTGGACCGGCTCCGGCGAGGGTCGCTTCCCTCGGCTGCCAATGCGTTCATCGAGGTCGTGGCACGCGACCCCACGCGCGCGGAGGCGCACCTTCGGCTGGCCATCTTCACGGATCTGCTCGACTGGGAGGCCCGACGCGCTCACCTGTCGCGTGCCTCCGCGATGCGTGGCCGGCTGACGCCGCACGACGAGGCGCTGCTCGCGATGGCCGAGGCGACGGTGCTGGCCGAGCCGCCGGATGCGGCAGCGCTGGACCGCGCAGGTCAGGACGCGCTCGCGAAATTCCCCGACGACGCGGAGATCCCACTGGTCTACGCACTGCTCCGCCGCGACTACGTGCCGGGACTGCCCCTCGACGGACTGCTCGCGCGCGCGCGCATCGCGGACCCTGAGTCGGTGCTGCCGCTATGGCTCGAGGCCGAGGACGAGGCTGACCACGAGGATTACGAAGGCTCGCTGCGGACGATCGCGCGCTGCATCGACCTGTCGCCAGTCGCCACGAGCTGCCTGCGGCAGCGGGCGGTGGCGCTGGAGGTCACGGGCGATTGCTCGGTCTTCGAGGCTGACGCCCGGCGGATGATCGTCGTCGAGCCGGAGTCAGATGTCGCATTCTATCGCCTGGCGGTCGCGCTCGGAGGCTCGGGTGCTCCGCTCGAGACGGTCCATGAGGCGCTCCACAAGTCCACATTCCTCTCCCGCGCGTTGCCACGAGCGCGAGGCGAGGCGGAGGAAGCGCTCTTCCTGTCCATGCTCTCCGGCGACCTGACCGGCGCGGAGTCGGCGGCGCGGTCCCTCGAGAGCCAGACCGACACGTCGTCGAGCGAGCAGGCGCACGCGCTCGCGGTGGCCACGCTGCTTCGTATCTACGAGGAGACGGGGGACGACGCCGCAGCCCACGCTGTCGCCGAGAGCTACGCCGAGCGCTCGCAGGCGTGGATGCGCGACGAACCGTTCCTGGCGAGACCTCTGGTCGACGCCGTGCTCGCGCGTAGCAAGCGAACGGCTCCGCGCGCCGCGGCCGCTTCGCGGGAGGCGGCGGCGATGGAGGTGCGCCGCATTCTGCCGCCTGGCGTGGCCAACATGGCGTGGGCCACCGCTTACGCACGCGGCGTGCAGACGGCCGACGAAGCGCGCGCCGCCCTGGCCGCGCTGCCGCGCTATTCCCCACTGCCCCGGGGAACGCTGTACGAGCCCTACCTGGTGACGATCCCCGCCCAGGCCGTCGGCCACACGCTCGCACTGGCCGGCCGCCGCGACGAGGCCGCGCCGTGGCTTGAGCGCGCTTCGCGGTCCTGCTGGTTCTTCGAGGCGCCCGTCGAGTACCTGCGAGCCCACGTCGAGCTCGGGGAGCTGCGTGAAGCACGAGGCGATCGCATGGGCGCCTGCAACTCGTATCGCACAGTGCTCGAGCGATGGAAGGACGTGCGCCCCCGCAGTGCGACGTATGCGCTCGCGCGGGAGCGGTTCGACTCCCTCGCCTGCACCTCCTCGGGAAACGGCAGCAGGTAGCCGGAGCCGCTCAGGGGTTCTACACCCGGGTCAGGAACCACCTGGTCGCTGAACGGGCGCTCGACTGCGCTCTCGACGCCGAAACCGGCGTGAGCCGCGAGTTCGCGGAAGGGCGCCACCCCGCGGGGCCGGACGGTCAGGGGGCTTCGTCAAACGAAGCTTCTGCATCGGCTCGTCGGCCCGCGTGACCGAGCCAACCATCACGAAGTCTGGAGGCGCTCCGCCGCCAAGGGCCGCGAGGTTGCCGTACTCGAAGAGCCCCCCTCGGACGAGCCTGCGACGAGCGCCCCGGCCGCGCGTGCCTCTCGGAGCACGGGCTCGAGGTCCGTCGGGCGACGCCAGTCGTAGTCAAAGTGCCGGAGCGCGACGTCAAGCCCTTCGAGCGGGGCGCCCTTCGCGCGCCAGACGGCCAGCGCGCGCGCGCCGAACGCGAAGGACGCGGCGAAGTCGAAGGGGGAAGCGACGCCCAGGCCGACGACGACGGCCGCGCCCTCGAAGGCGAAGGCGCCAGCACCGAAGCAGACGAAGCAGGCCAGTAAGCCGGCGAGTGGCCCCGGATCCCGACCCGAGGTGTACGTGATGCGAAAGGCCGTGTTGACGGAACGCAGTCGACCTTCTCGTCTCCATTTCGCGCTCTGGTAGTCGTCGGCAACGGAAAGCTAACCCGCATCTGGGTCAGGGATGGAGAGGCGGTTCAAGCTGCGGTGGACGACGCGCGACCCGAGGGAGAGCTGTACCGCATCGCTCTGGTCCCGATGAACGATGCCGCCAAGCGCCGCGTCGAGACGGAAGGTATCGACCTCGCCCAAGCCTCGCGCGTCCTGTTCCCCTGAGCCGCTCGGGGCCTTGGCCACCGTGCGGTACATGCCCACCGCCTCGCGCTCAGCCTCGCGCGCCGCTTCGTACTGGCCCAAGGCGCCGAGAATCGCGCCCACGTTGTGCAGACTTCCGCCTTCCGCCAGCTCGGTAACTCCTTCCCTGAGGTCCCCGGCGTCGCAAAGCGGACGCGAGAGGACTACGCCACAGGTTCCTGCCAGTCGTCCGCTCACGATGGGCGTGGGTCCTGGACATTCTCCGCCGAGGGCGTCTTGCGCCTGTCTCTCGGCTCGTTCGCGCGGGAACACCACTCGGCGCGCCTCGAGACCTTCCGGCCCAGTCTGAGGTGGTCCCGATGTCGAGTGCGTGCGAGTGGTTTCTTTGGCCGCGGGCGACTTTCTGGAGGCGGGTGCATTCACGGCGTTTTCCCCTTCGATGGTTTTCACGCGAGGGTTGCCCGCGACGCAGGGGGTGACTTCCCCTGGCCTGCGAGCGTATTGAAGCGTGCGGCTCT
>Ga0302325_10009843_pt1 | contig 20803 bp, 17 predicted proteins | sample Palsa_T0_2_FD_201948 | JGI IMG/M metagenome (GOLD analysis project Ga0302325, IMG submission 201948) | Peat permafrost microbial communities from Stordalen Mire near Abisko, Sweden - Palsa_T0_2 | ecosystem: Environmental > Terrestrial > Soil > Palsa > Peat permafrost | place: Sweden: Abisko...
GCGGCATAGTAGTAAGCATGTCAGACCACTCCATGCTCAAGAAGTGATCGGGCTCCTGCGCGTTTCTTAACTCAGGCTCTCCCGGCGAACCCCATCGATCCGGCTCCGGAGCATAGTATCCGAATGCATCGAGTGCTCCGCCGTCGCGCAGAAAAGCTGGAATGTCCGGAGGAAGCGCCTTCTCCGCAAGTTGATTAATCATCTGGTGCCCATATCTGCCCCAGGCCAATGCACTGGAATCGGCGAGAAGGACGGCAACTAAGAGAACTGCGTGCGCAGAATAGGCAAGAATTGATTTTCGCATTGGCAGAGTATACATCGATTTAATTTCCGCCTGGTAAGGCACTCGCTGTCTTATCGACTGCAAATGCCATATTTATATGTAGGCTGGTCCAAATCTGATTTGCGAAAACACGAAGAATTTAAATGTGCGGTAACCTCCCATCAGGCGCGGACCCGGGCAGGCTGGAAGTGGTTGCGCGAGAAACATAACTCCCATGCGCTCGGACCGTGCTTTGCGGCGAGTTCCCGGCTTCGATCCGTTGGCTGCAGTGGTTGGCCCCAACATCCGCCGCAAATGATTGATCGCATGATTGATCGCAGCATACGCGCAAAAAAACTTTAGAAATGCCTTGCATAGCGCTGAATGGATGTGATACCGTCTGCCCATGCACTCCTCGCTGGCTTCCAATAATGTCTCCGGTTTTATTGACCGGCGCGGCCTCGACGGCAATCGCGGTAGCCCGCTGTTCTAGCGTGCTGCACCCATGCGGCTAAATTTACTGTAGTCAATCTAAGGCTGCTCAGCCGTATTTCAACTGAATTCCAAAGACCAGATATCAATAGACTGCTTGTCGATTACTCGGCAGGGTGGATTCTCCGTCTTACCATCCTGACTATTAAGTCTAGGGTGGATTCCTTAGTCGTTGGTGTTACGGGGAAGTCGGGCTATCTGTAGGTTGAAGTGTCTCTGTTCACGCAGTTTTGATGACCAGGCAAACGCATAAGTGTCACACTTGTGCCAGCAATGCAATAAATCATATTTTCATGGACTTAGAGAACATTTGGGAGAATCCCGTGATGACGCCTCGCTGTCTTCGAGTGTATATCCTTCTGCTAATGCTGTCGGTGCCCGTTCTAGGCGCAGCTCAAACGGCGGTTACCTCACTGCACGGTACGATCTACGATTCGCAGGGGGCTGTAATCACAACCGCGACTGTGACCATTGTGAGACAGGACATCGGTTTCACGCTCGACCATAAGTCGAACGGCCGGGGGGAGTTCAGTTTCGAGCAGATTCCCCCGGGTCGATACACTATCTCGGCGACGGCGCCGGGTTTCGGCAAAGCAACCAAAGACGCGGAACTCTTGGTGAACGAGCCATCAACAATGGACTTCACGATGACGGCCGCGGACCAGGTCACGGTGGTAGTTGATACGACGGCACCTGTCTTGAACACAACAGACGCCACCATTGGAACGCCCTTCGATAGCGCAGAAATCCAGGCTCTTCCCTTTGAGGGGAACAACATAATGGATCTTCTGAGCCTTCAGGGTGGTGTGTTGTTCCTAGGCGATGACAAAGAGACTTCCGGATCGGACACGCGCGAAGGGGCCATCGACGGCGCGCGGTCCGATCAAAATAACATTACTTTGGATGGCGTCGATAACAATGTGGCGAACGAGGGCTACGCCTTCACCGGGGTGTTGCGTTCGACGCGAGACTCGGTCGAGGAATTTCGCGTGGTTACTACCAACTCGAATGCAGATTCCGGCTTCACTTCGGGCGCCCAGATTTCACTCGTCACGCGCAGTGGCACAAATCAATTCCACGGCAGCGGGTATGAGTATTTTCGGCCAACAAACACGGTGGCTAACGATTGGTTTCTAAAGCAGTCGCAATTGCTCTCAGGTTTGCCGAATCGGCCGCTAAAGCTTTTGAGGAACGTTTATGGCGGATCCTTTGGCGCTCCCATCAAACGCGACAAGGCATTCTTCTTCGGCGCTTATGAAGGCGACAAAATAGCCGAGGACGCGACAGTTACCAATGAAGTTCCGACAGCCTCATTGACAAGCGGAAACCTGATCTACGAGAACACCACCACCGCTTACACGACTCTCGCCCCATCTGACCTTGCAAAGATGGATCCCAAATGCTCGTCGACAGGGAGCTGTCCACTTGGCCCGGGAGCAAATCCGGCCGTCCTCGCTTACTTCGCCAAATTCCCAAAGCCCAACAGTGCAGCGAAGGGGGACGGGTACAACGAGGGCGCATACGTGTTCGCCTCTCCAAACCCCCAGTCCCTCACTACCTTGATCGTCAAGTTCGACTATACCCTTACCAGCAAACACCGCTTGTTTGCGCGCGGCAATCTGCAGGATGACAATGTGCTGTCTACGCTTCAATTTCCCGGAGCGCTTCCAAGTTCGAGAGCATACAACAATAACAAGGGTTTGGCGGCGGGTGATGTCTGGACGGTTTCATCGGCGCTCGTCAATAATCTGCGCTACGGATTTACTCGCCCTGGGAGCTCGAGCAGCGGCAACCTGAGCGGTCCGTATGTCTCCTTCAGCGGGGTCGCTGCGCTAAACTCCAACACGTCGACGACAATTTCTATTGTTCCGCAGCACGACATTGTGGACGATCTTACTTGGACCAAGAGCCGTCACACGCTACAGTTTGGTGGAAATTACCGCGTCATCTTCGATAACCATTCCAGCAACTCAACCCTCTTCAACACGGCAACTATCGCGACTGGTAACCTGACTACCGGATCGATTGCAAATCAAGGTACCAGCTTGGATCCTGGCGCCTTTGGCTATCCCGCGGTCAACACCAAGTTCGCCACCTCCTACAACACCGCAATCGCGGACGTGACCGGTCTCATAACAGAGGGCACGGCCTATGCGAACTATTCGGTAGGCGGCGGAAATCTGACCGCGCTGCCCGCCGGACAAGTCCCCGTTCGTCACTTCTTTTCGAATGAGGTTGAGTATTATGCTCAGGATTCCTGGGCTGTGAAGCCGAACCTGAACCTCACCTTCGGGATACGGCAAGCTCTGCTCCAGGTCCCCTACGAGCGAAATGGCCAGCAAGCCGTTCCGACTATCGACCTGAACACGTGGTTTGTCAACCGATATACCGCAGCCAGTCAGGGATCGGTCAACCAGCCGCCGATCTCGTTTACACAGGGTGGTCAAGCAGCAGGTCTACCCGCATATTGGAACATGGATAAATTCGACTTGGCACCACGGTTTGCCGTCGCCTGGTCGCCCAATAGAACACTATCGATACGCGGCGGATACGGTCTGTACTACGACCACTTCGGCGATGCACTTGTGGATGCGCTAGATACAAGAGGCTCCTTTGGTTTGTCTTCAAGCGCTTCAAACGGATCGAACCAACTCGTTGATACAGCCCCGCGGTTCTCCAGCCTCTCCGCAGTGCCGAGTGCAGTGCTTCCGCCCCTCGCGGCAGCCAGCTCTTTTCCTGTGACACCCCCAAACGCGTTGCTTACGGCCTGGGTGCTGGACAAGCATATCAAGACGCCTTACTCACATGTCTTTGATGTCTCCTTGGAACAGGAGATGACCAAGGGCCTTGTATTCGAGCTCGACTATACCGGGAGGCTGGGACGGAGACTTCTTCAACAGCTTGACTTGGCTGAACCCCTGGATTTGGTGGATCCGAAGTCGGGCATTGACTACTATTCCGCCGCAACCACATTGGAGAAGGAATACGACCAGGGGATGACTGCGGCCCAGATTCCCACGAATGCGTTCTTCGATGACGTTTTTCCCCTCGCAGCATCAGGCGGCAAGACCCCCACTCAGAACATCTATACCCCTTTCACAAAGGACCGTGGCAACGAAACCGCCTACCTATTCAACCTGGACACCAATCTTTCGCCAGGTTCGCCGACAGGCGTGACATACCGCTTCTTCAACCCTCAATATGTAAACCTTGTGGGCTTTACGTCGATCGGAACAAGTTCTTACCACGCGTTACACGCTTCGCTGCATCATCCGATGTCTCATGGTCTCGCGTTTGATCTCAACTACACATTCGGGAAATCACTGGATATCGGTTCAGATGCAGAAAGGGTCTCTTCGGCAGGGTCACGAGGCTATGGACAGATCATCAGTTCCTTTAATCCAAGACTGAATAAAGCCGCTTCTGACTTCGATGTCCGGCACAACGTGACGGTCAACTTTATCGGAGAGCTTCCCTACGGTCACGGAAGGGTGTTCGGAAGTGAATCGAATACGTTCCTAAATACGATGTTCGGCGGCTGGATGCTTACGAGCTTGCTGCATGCAACCAGCGGTCTGCCATTTGGAGTCTTGGACAGCACCGGTTGGAGCACCAACTATGATGTAAAGAGTTGGATGGTCGCGACAGCCCCGATACAGAGTGGTGGACACAGACTGGATTCGGCTGGATACCCGAATGTCTTCGTAAATCCCACCGCGGCACTAGCGAGTTTCCGTTATCCATACTCAGGTGAGACTGGCGAGCGCAACTTCTTTCGCGGAACCGGATACTATAGCCTTGACTCTGGCGTCGATAAGATCTTCAAAATGCATGAACGGCAACAGGTAAAGTTTGCGTGGGAAGTGTTCAACGCGACAAACACCCCAGTGTTCGATCCCAAGGGCATCAGCAATAGCTACAGCACCGCGAGCTCGTTTGGTCGTTATACGTCTCAATACACAACCAATGCTGCCAGGCGAATGCAATTCTCGCTTCGCTACAGCTTCTAGCGAGAACTTATCTGGGCATCAATGTATTGATCGAGCCGTCGACTCGCATCTTGCGGCCTTAGTTGCAGTGCCTCTATGGCTCCAGAACATTCGATGATCATAGAAGCAGCGACGAGTGCCCGCTCAGTCGCCTCCCTCGGAGTGTGTCCGAGGCCGCGGCTCGCGGCATATGCTCCAGAAAAAGCGTCGCCGGCGCCAGTCAGATCGACAGGCAAGGCCGCGCCACCCGGTAATACTTGCACTTGTTTGCTATCGCCGGTTGCGAGAATGCATCCGGCAGAACCACGCTTCAGCACGACTTCCGGAAATCCTGATGCTTGAAGCTCTTTGGCTACGAGACACCAATCGGACTCAGGCTGGCCCAGGTGTTCTATCTCCGCCTGGCTCGGAAGGAACGCCGAAGCGCCACGAAGTAACCCTTGTAACTCGTCAGGCGTCGCGCCCCTTGAATAGTGTGGGGATGGGTCGACCGACAGAAACTCCGTCCTTAATCTCAGGGCGACGCACGCTTCTCGATGTCTTTCCGCGACCTGGGGAGCGAGGTGTATTGCCTTCGCCGGCAGCCAATCTTCCGGTATGTCTTGAAACGAAGCGCTTAGGTCTCCTAGGTGCGTGACATACCTGTTGTAAAGAGTTTGCAGATCGACGGCAGGGTCGCGCAACGCATGGTTGCGCGGCATGGATTGCCGCTCACCGTCTTCCTCGTACACGATCCACTCGATCAAAGCTTCCTGTGAGGTTCTTTTCAGCCCGTCGGAGCTCAGGCCCGCTCGCGCCAGAATCTCGAAGACATCAAACGGAAGGTTCTCGGGAATAAGCGCTACCATACCCACGCGTTTTGGATCGCACCAGAGTCGCGCCCCCGCGACTGAATATAGCGCGTTGCCCCCAAGGCGCCGTTGCCATCGCCCAGGAGCCGCAGGCACTGTATCGTCCACGGTAACTTGCCCGATAAGAAGGATATCTGGAGTCATACGCTATGCAAGATTCTGTGCATTATCTAACACAACGCCGTGACGTATCAATTTGTAGCCGTCGGCCCTACGAAGTGCGTAGGGCTCGATCCCAAGCTGGCTCGCCAGATGTAGGATGAGCAACTGCGCCGGTAGGTGATAGGTGAAAGCGCTCAAGAACTCATTTGCGATCCCGCTTAGGCGGAAGGTGTTCGTCGCCAGCGGAAATTCCCCGTGGCCCTGATGCGCCACTACAATCGCTCGCCCGCCTGCTCCTGCAATTCCCTCAACTAACTCCTCTGCCCTATCGAGTGAGTTTCCCGGCGGCGCGATCACAATTACGGTAGATCTCTGCTTCCAGGAGAGTGTCAGAAAATATTGTAGATGAGCCCATTCTTCCAGGTCTTCTGGTATTCCGTTCCAAGGGAGTTGCTCATGGAACTTCGCGGCACAGTAACATGCTGTGCCGTGGCTTGGCCCGGCCCCGATGATCCAGATTGTGTCAAGGTCAGATAACTCGCCTGCAACTTCGACCGCCTGCTGCTCGTGCACGGCTGCGAGCTCTCCGATCGAACGAATGGCTGTTTCGCAGTCCGACAGAATTGTACCGGCCTGATCTTCGCCGATGCGCTTATTTGAGATCCCGATGGACAGACCGAGGAAATATAGGCTGTACATCGTGACCAGGAATTCATTCATATTCATAAAGATGCCGCGACCCGTCTCGGAAATCTGAGGCAAATCGCACACCGGACGATACACATAGGAATCTGCCAACGCAGCCAATGGCCCGGACTCAGACCCCGTTATCCCCAGCGCCAGGACGCCTTTGGATCGCGCCATGCTGACGGCCTCCCTCGTCCGTGCAGCACTTCCGGAATTGGAAATGGCCCAAAGAACATCGTGCTCCGTCAACATGGGAGCGCGGTACCTTGAAAACTCCATCGCCGAGAGAACGGATCCCTGCAGGCCAGCCCAGCGTTGAAGCCCAGGAAGTACTATTTGGGCGGCGAAGAGGCTATCGCCAGAACCAGTCATCCAAATATGAGAATCGCCGCGGTACTTAGGATGAGCAAGAAGGCGCTCAACCCCAAGCCGCAAGCGGACGCGCAAGAAAGGGAAATCGATGCCGCTCTCCACTGCGGTCCTAAGTACGGGCGCAAAACTAACTGCTTGACTCAAACGCATACGCTCCGGAATTGCGTCACAGCTAAGAAGTATAATTATCGCATGAATTCGCGCTACTCTTTCTCGCCAATTGTCAGCAGGAAAGCGTTTGAATGGCCACATCACAAACGTCTGGCCGTGTATGTGGCGCTGAATGTTGAGAGCTATTCGCTAGGAAGCGGCTTAATCGAGGAACTACTTCCAGCCGCGGCGCAGCCCGACGTATTGAACTACTCCTGGTGCGACTATGGAAATCGAGTGGGAGTGTGGAGAATTCTAGATGTATTGAAAGAACTCAGCATTCCAGTCACTTTACTAATCAATTCGCATGTATATGAGCATTATCCTGAGATCGTCGATTCGTTTCGAGATCGCGGCGATGAGATTGCCTGCCATGGCCGCACCAATAGCGAGCAGCAAGGCGGTCTGACGGAGGCAGCCGAAAGAGAATTAATCTCGGAAGCTACGCGGACGCTCATCGACAAGGGAGGGCTACATCCGCGGGGTTGGCTTAGCCCATGGATCTCCGAGACTCACGCGACCCCAGACATTCTTAAGTCCGCTGGCTATACCTACGTTTTGGACTGGTGCTGCGACGATCAGCCGGTGTGGCTCACAACGGCGTCGGGCCCACTGCTGGCTGTCCCATATCCGCAAGAGATCAACGACAGCAGTACTGTGATTGGCCGATTTGTGACCGCAAGCGATTTCGCGGACATGATCATTGATCAGTTCGAGGAGATGTTACTGCAATCAGAAGGCCCCGCACTGGTTATGGGGATCGCCCTGCACTCTCATATCAGTGGCCAACCGTTTCGGCTAAGACATCTGCGGAGAGCACTTAAGCATATCTCGGACGCAAGAGGTGGATTCTGGCTGACTAGGGCAGGTGCGATCGCGGATCACTTTATCCATGAGACTTCCGACAACCAACAATGAACTCGACAATCTTTCAAAACGTACGCCTTCTCGCTTTGGACCGCTCCAATAGCGAATATGATGCCGTCGACGTTCGAATTAAGGGCAGCACGATCGACGAACTAGGCCAGGATATTGCGGTCGGGCCCGACGATCTTGTTATTGATGGCGCGGGGAAGCTTCTCATGCCGGGTCTCATCAATGGCCATTTTCACAGCCCCGGGTCCTTCAACAGAGGAGCTCTAGACGATATGCCTTTGGAGCTTTTCATGCTCTATGAGGTCCCTCCGTTTGACTGCCCTCCTACATCCGCTCGCATGCACTATTTGCGTACGCTGCTTGGCGCGGTGGAGATGCTAAAGGGCGGTGTTACCTCCGTTCATGACGACCCGTTTTACGTGCCGACAGTCACTGAGGAGTTGACGAACGCGACTATGCAGGCCTATTCAGACGCTGGGTTAAGGGCCACGGTCTCGATTAATACACCCAACGTGGTCGAGTATCACAAATATCCTTTTCTGTTCGAACTGCTGCCTGATATATTTCGGCGAAAGATGGAGGAGATTGTGCAGCCCACCAAAGATGAATTGATCGCAACTTATCGGCGATTCATTTCCTCGTGGCATGGCGCAAACAATGGTCTCTTGCAAACGTCCGTTTCTTGTTCTGCCCCCCAACGTGTCACTAAAGAGTACTTGCGTGCCTTGGCGGACTTGAGCGGGGAGCACGATCTTCCGTACAACATGCATATCCTCGAAACTCGCTTGCAGCGCGTATTCGGAGACCAGCTTCTCGGAAGGTCACTCGTTCGTTATGTACACGATGAGGGTGTACTCGATGAGCGCTCTCTGGTCATTCACGCGATCTGGGTCGATGAAGATGATATGGACTTACTGGCCGCAAGCGGTTGTTCGGTCGCTCACAATCCACTCTGCAACCTTAAACTCGGGTCAGGCATCATGCCATTCCGCGCTTTGACTGAGCGTGGAGTCAACATCTGTCTTGGCAGCGATGAGATGTGTTCCGACGACTCCGTAAATCTATGGAATGTTGCCAAGTTGGCCGGCCTTGTTCACAAGATCACTGAGCCAGACTATCGTCGTTGGCCCACAGCCCAGGAAATCCTAAACTGTGCGACGCTAAACGGCGCAAGGGCCATGCGGCAGGAACGGTCGACTGGCTCGATCGAGGCCGGCAAGCAGGCGGACCTGATCTTGATCGACCTAGACACGCTCGCGTTTTCACCTTTGAATGATCTGCGTAGACAGCTCGTCTTCTGTGAAAATGGAAGCTCCATTCGGCTCGTCATGGTCGCAGGAGACATCGTAGTTTCGGACGGGAAGGTTCTCTCCATCGATGAAGAGGCCTTGAAAGAGGAAATTCGGGAGTCATGGAAGATGTATCAGCAGCAGTACGAGCAAGTCGATCACTGGGCACGCACCCTGGAACCGATCTATCGCAAGATGTATGAACACTCCCTCGCGGAACCGGTAGGGCCCACGCGTGCACTCTCGTATGGGGACTTACGAAGCCGGCCGAAAGGCGCGCTATAGATCGCTCATGACGCCGCTTGACCTTAGTCTGCTGTCCACAAGAGCCACCAGGATGAGGGCAAACACGAACTCCATCGCGGCTATCGCGGAGACGCGAGGATCGAGGTCGAACCGGGTCATGTAGAACAGCTCAATCGGCAGTGGCCGTTGGCGGATCGGCGCAGTAAAGAGAGAAATAGTCAGGTTGTCGAACGAATTCAAAAAGGCGAACCCCCCGCCCGCAACGATACCCGGCCACAACTGCGGCAGAAGTATATGCCTGAATGTTTGCCATGAACTTGCACCCAGATTCTCTGCGGCCTCCTCAAGAGATATATTTGCCCGCTCCATTCTTGCCATTGTGAGCCGAATCACGAAGGGCAGAGTAAACACTACGTGGCTTAGCACCATCAATGGGATGGACTGGGAAAAGCCGAAAGCAGAGTAGAAGATCAAGATCGCGATCCCGATCACAATTCCAGGAAGCATGATAGGAGCGAGCAGGAAACCGGTGATGAGCTCCTTTCCCCTAAAGCTTCCACGGACCAGTGCGAGTGCTGCTGGAATTCCAAGGGCGAGATCTAAGGTTACCGTCGCCAAAGAGCAGAAAAAGCTGAGTTCTGCACTTTTGACGAGGACGTCGGAGTGAATTACGCCCCGGTACCGATCGAGCGAAAACCCTGCGGGCGGAAAGGCGATGAAGCGACGCGTATCGAAAGATTCGATGATGACGATCATCGTCGGGAGAATGAGGCTCACAAGGCCTAACACTGCAAGCGCGACCAGTAGGGTACTGCCTAACCTATCGAGCCATTTTGCTTGCTTATCTTTCATGAGGGCTGCGTCCAAGGTGTGATTTTTCGAAAGAACCGCTGGATGAGAAGCACCACTAGGCCCGACCCCACAAGCAAGATAGAAGCTAGTGCTGCGCCTCGACTCCAGTCCAACAAGATCGCCATGGTCTGATAGATATAGACAGGGAGGATTTTGAAGGTGGCTCCGCCCAGTAGCGCGGGTACCGGGAACTCCGAAAAAGCCAGGATAAAGACAAGCGATACTCCGCCTGATATCCCAGGAATAGTTTGCGGAACCGTAATCCTCCAAAAAACTTGCCAGCGAGACGCCCCCAGGTTGATGGCGGCCTCCTCAAGTACAGGCGCTACCGTCTCAAGCGAAGCCATAAGGGGAAGGACCATGTATGGCAGGAGCACCTGTGTCATACCTATTAGGACACCCTTAAGGGTAAAAAGAAACTCGATTGGACCGCTGATTATTTTGAGACCAAGGAGCGCTTGATTGAGTGCCCCTTCCCGCCCAAGTATGACCATCCAGCCGAAAGTCCTGACCAGAGTACTGGTCAAGAGGGGCGCGAGCACAATGAGTAGAATCACGCCTTTCCAACGTCCCTTTGCACGGTAGAAGAGATATGCAATCGGGTAACCAATGACAAGACACAGAAGCGTCACGAGGGCGGCAATCCATAGAGTTCGCAGGAACACCTCAGCATAGAAGGGGTCAGAAACGACGGAGGCATATCCCTGCAGAGAGAATTTTCCTGTAAACGTTCCGCGATCGATATCGAGAAACCCAAGCACAAAAAGCAAAAGGACTGGAAGACCTATCATGAGGGTCGTAAATACCACTGCGGGCAGAAATCCCCACCTGGATTTGTCGGAACTCATCAACGGCTGAACTCCCGATTGAATTCCTCCGTAGCTTCGCCGCGGTGCAGAACAGCCTTGTCCCAATCGAAATATACGGCGCTATCCAAGCCCTTCAGGGTCGACGGCATATACGCCGCCGAGTCTGCAGGAATTGCCACGTCCCGATTTGTCGGACCAAAATACCATGGGGCTTGCGCCAAGTGTGACTGAAAGTCTGCTGATATCTCATCGTTCAAGAACTTTCTCCCAAGCGAAACCTGCCCCGAGTTCTTGATGACATCCATACACGAGACCACAACGATAGCTCCAGGCAGGGGCTGCACAAAGACAAGCTTCAGGCCATGCAGAGCAAGAATAGCCGCATCATTGTTCCACATTGGTGCGATGCTTACCTCTCCACGCTCGAATAGCTGCGCCAAAGCCTCGGGGCTAGGAGCAACGACAAATGGACCAAGCTCTCTAAGTTTGGGCCAAGCCGGCGCCAGGTTATCCTCGCTTCCGCCAAATAACTTCGCAGCCATGACAACCATACCGAATCCAAGATTGCTGGCGGGGGTCGTCATACCCAACTTCCCACGATACACCGGATTCCAAAGATCGGACCACGAGGTTGGCGCCGGCACCTTGTCGGGATTGTAGGCGATACCGATTAGACTGTAGGTCTCAGGAATGCCCGTATTCTTGCAGGCCGAGATAAACTGCGGATAGACATGGTTCAGATTGGGAAGATCGCCACGCGGTGTTTGCTCGACCCATCCCTCCTGCACCGCGGTTATCTGGCGTGGAACTCCGAGCGTGATGACATCATACGGACTCGCGCCACGTGCGGCCTTGATCTGTGCAACAACATCCTCTGACTCGGATGGAACCAGTCGCACTGTCACCCCTGGATTTTTCTGCTCGAAGGGGTCGGAAAGAAACTTTCGGTACGGTATCTGCGCCTCACCCGGATAGCTTACAACTACGAGTTCCGATGCATCGCTATGCGCTCCCTTCGATTTACATGCCGCGAGAAAGAATAGGCCGGCAAATACGAGTAGCGCCGCATACTTCGTAATTGACATCGTGAGCACTCCTCATAGCTATTTGTGAATTATCTGATAAACGGATGGTCCCGCAGGGGAAAGAAATACTCTTGCACCTCTCGAGTGTGGGATGACCCCGCGTCCTCTAGTCACCGAAACCAGAAAGACGGGCCCTGCATCCAGAGCGACCTCATATTGCGTTGAATGTCCGAATTGAGTTACGAAGTTAATTGCGCCCGGAAGAGCACCAGCTGAAGGGATTTCAGAAAGAAGAAGATGCTCTGGGCGCAACATCAAGGTCAACTTAGAAGGAATCGGTATGTTGGGCTCGTGTAACGGCAACTCGAATGCCCCGGACCTGAAGACAACACGATCGTCTGCCTGGCGCAATGCCTCGCCGGCGATAAGGTTCGAGCTTCCCAGAAAGCCAGCGGCGAAGCTGCTTTCCGGCTTGTCATATAGATCGAGAGGTGCGCCGAGCTGCTCCAACCTCCCCTGGTTCAAGAGCGCAATCCTGTCGCTCATGGTGAGAGCCTCATCCTGGTCGTGCGAGACGCAAATGGTAGTGATGCCTAAACGAGAGATCAACTTCTTGAGCTCTGCCTGCATCTCCAATTTCAGCTTACGATCGAGTGCCGCCAGCGGCTCGTCGAGGAGTAACACGCGCGGTTCAATGGCCAGCGTACGAGCCAATGCGGTGCGTTGCTGCTGCCCTCCGGACAGTTGCACAGGATAACGCTTACGCAAATGCTCGATTCCAAGAAGAGGTAGAACTGCGTCAACCTTCGAAGCTATCAGCATCTTGTCCAACCCCTGCATCCGAAGGCCAAAACTTACATTGTCCTCGACAGTAAGATGGGGAAACAAGGCGTAACTTTGGAAGAGAAGGCCGATCTGACGCCGGTTCGGCGGGTCATCATTGATAACTTTGCCATCTATTACGACTGCGCCCGAGGTCGGCCGGACAAAACCCGCAATGATTCGTAGCAACGTTGTTTTTCCGCATCCGGTGGGGCCAAGGAGTGTCAAAAACTGGCCCTTCTCCAGGGTTAGGCTGATGTCGTCTAGCGCTCTCACGGAACCGTAGAGCTTCGTGACGTTTCTAAGTTCAATAGTCATCGTGAGGTCGCTTTGTTAAACCGAATGCCAGCGGCAGCTACCTTGGAGCGTACCTCGGCGGTCACGCCTAGTCGCCGAGGTGCGATCGAAGTCTCATGTGGGAACGCCCAACAATAGAACGAAGTGTCTCTTTGCAAGTCGTAAACTCGCTTCAAAAACTCATTGAAAAGTGAAGCTGTGTCGCAGTTGGAACTAGCAGACTTGACGAAACGACAAGAACGATTGTATGACTGAAGCTATAACAACCACAGGCAGCCTTCGGGGACAGTGGTTTGGCTTACCTGGACCTCTGGCCGACCTGTTCCAGCGGCTCAAATGGCCGCTGGCGCAGGATCCTTTGCATCGTTACGGTGATTGTAACTTATTTTGGATTCCTTTAGTCTGTCAAACAGACGCTCCAATTTAACATTTTCAAGTAGCCTAAATGGACGGATTGGAACGGGCCAACAGCGCCCAACGCTCCATGATGATCCTATCGTACTGACAAACCAACTCATCGCCAGGAGTGCTTATGCACACGCGACGCGACTTTCTTAAGAGGGCTGCTCTTATATCGGGCGCCGCCGCATTCTCGGGCGCAGTAACGGAGTCGGTTCAGCGTGCATTCGCGATCGAGCCCGCTCCTGGCAGCACTTACATGGACGCTGCGCATGTTGTCATTCTAATGCAGGAAAACCGTTCCTTCGACCATGCTCTCGGAACCCTGCAGGGAGTTCGTGGATTCAATGATCCCCGAGCGGTTACGCTATCGAATGGAAATCTGGTCTGGTTTCAGGCCGACGATAGGGGCGATACGTACGCGCCCTTCCGCTTGGACATCAAAGACACGCAGGCCACCTGGATGGGGGCCTTGCCCCACAGTCGGGAGAGCCAGGTGGATGCATGGAACATGGGCAACTACGACCAGTGGCTGAACGCAAAGCGAGCGCGACGACCGGAGTACGGCGCCATACCGCTGACGATGGGCCATTACACGCGAGAAGACTTGCCCTTTTACTATGCACTTGCAGATGCGTTCACGGTTTGCGATCAGAATTTTTCAGGTGTCATGACAAGCACCACTCCCAACCGAATGATGTTTTGGACGGGAACTATCAGAGAGCAACAGAGCGCCGCCTCGAAGGCGAATCTTCGCAATTCGGACTATACAAACGCAGGAGCCCATTGGACCACTTTCCCTGAGCAACTGCAGCGGAACAATATCTCCTGGAAGTTCTACCAGAACGAGCTGTCGATCATTTCGATGGATGGTATGTCGAATGATCAGGATGCATGGCTATCGAACTTCGGATGTAATCCTTTCGAGCAGTTTGCCAATTATAACGTTCAGTTTTCCAATCGCTACCTGGCGAGTCTGCCAACCCAGATTGTCAACCTCACTGCCGCGATCGAAAGGCTTGAAGCAAATGCGGCCGCCGCTAATTCCAATCCGCGAGGGGCCGCAAGAATCAAATCGCAGCTTGCTGAGCGGAAGACCGCGCTCGAAGTCTGTAAAGAAGATTTACAGCGCAATCATGGCGCGCTGGAGAGGCTTTCGAAGTACGAACAGGAACTCCATGAGCGTGCCTTCTCAACTAATGAGAGCGATCCCGACCACGGAGAGCTGTTGGATATCTCCTACATGGACGGCCCGACGAAGAGAACAGTGACCCTGCCCAAGGGAGATATCTTGCACCAGTTCCGCGAGGACGTTCAGAACGGAAAGCTTCCGACGGTGTCCTGGCTTGCCTCTCCGGAGAAGTTCTCCGACCATCCTTCTCAACCTTGGTTCGGAGCATGGTACGTCTCAGAGGTTATGGACATTCTTACCAGCAATCCGGAGGTTTGGAAGAAGACAGTCTTTATTCTTACCTATGACGAGAACGACGGATACTTCGACCATATTCCTCCCTTTGTTTCCCCTGATCCTCGGAGAAAAGACACCGGCAAGCTCTCGCCTAGTCTGGCAAACGAAGTCGAATATGCTTACCTGGAAGATGAACTTGCACAGGGAGTTCCACAGGCCGAGGCGCGAACAGGGCCCGTGGGATTGGGCTTCCGCGTCCCAATGATCATAGCCTCTCCGTGGAGCCGGGGGGGATGGGTAAACTCGCAGCTTTTCGACCACAGCTCTACCAATAGGTTTCTTGAAACATTTCTGAACGCCAAGTTCGGAACGAGCCTCAAAGAGACAAATCTTAGCCCCTGGCGACGCTCGATCTCTGGGGATCTGACAAGCGCCTTCCGTCCGTTCGACGGAGACAAACCGCCTTCGCTGCCCTTCATCCAACGAGATCCCTACGTCGAGACCATATACAACGCCAAGTTCAAAGCTGCTCCGTCCAACTTCCACAAGCTTGACGCCAGCGAGATCGCGACTCTGTCTGGACCCGCTTCCGCCATGCGCCAGGAGAAAGGCATCCGACCTTCGTCCGCGATACCGACACAGTGTTACGTGGAGGGGGCGCTCGACGTTGCCACGCAGACCTTCGCTATTGAATTCCGCGCGGAGAGGAGCATCTTTGGCGAAAGAGCCACCGGTGCACCCTTCAATGTTTACGCACGGTGGACAAAGGAGCCATTGGGCGGGGCGAAAATTGAGAACTCGAGCCGGGGTTACATGCGAAACACTGCCTGCGCGGTAGCTGTGGGAGAGAGTCTGCGGGAGACGTGGTTGCTGGATAGTTTTGTCGACGGCAAGTATGGCCTTTCTGTGCATTCCGCGAATGGCTTCTTGCGCGAATTCGCCGGCGACAAGAGCGATCCGGCGCTCGCAGTCCACTGCGACTGTGAGGCCGATTCGTCGGACCCGACTAAGCTCACGGGCAACCTGTTGCTCCATTTTACGAACAGCCACAATGCACCATACACCGTGGACGTGATCGACCACGCCTACGGTGCCGACCCTGTAACGAAAGTCATTAATCCAGTCGACCCGCCCCGTGCCGCCATGGGTGTCAAGTTCAATCTAGCAAGGAGCTTTGGTTGGTACGACTTCGTTATCACGGTGCGCGGCTTCGACCAATTTCGCCGGCGTTGCGCGGGCCACGTCAATACTGGGAGGGCAAGCTACACGGACCCCTTCATGGGCAGGGTTGCCAGCAGACAGCGGGTATAGTCGGCATCTGCGGCATCCCACAATTCGTTGGGCGAACGGCCCGAACGAAGCGTTGGCCTCACTCATGATTTAGATGGAATCCGAAAGGCAGTAACTCTGCAAGCGGCGCGTCAATCGGGCCGTTGGCAGTGGGTGCGACTTGCTTTCATATTTCTTCTCCTTATGTATGTACGGTCGGCAAACAGTCACCAAAATCATTTAGATTACTTCTTCTGTCGGCCGATTCTGTGACCTGTGGATTCTCAGCTCTGCACTCGGCATTCACGCGTCACTGCGCCCTTGACGGCAGCCTCCCCTCTATTCTTTTGAGGATGAATGCCCAGGTCGTGCCATGACGTTTCCGCGAGGTTGACGTCGTAGTAGTTTGCGGCTTTCTCGATGTTCGCGAACGCCAAAGCACGGTCGGCATCGGAGACGTCGATGACTTGATCGAACCGCGCGACCTCATTGCGGCAGCTCTTCGCCGGCCTGCTCGCGCGCCATGTACTCGGCGTACCAGTCGGGCCAGCTCGGATCGGCGTGGCCGATGCGCTTCTCGTGCTGGCCGTGGGCGGCCTCCGCACGCCGTAGCGCGCTTACCAGGTCGCTTGCGGAGCGAAACGAAGTCGCGCCAGGATCGACGCGCCCAGGAAGCCGGGTCGTGACCTCCTGGAGGAGCCAGCCGTTGCCGTCGGGATCGCGGAAGGAGACGAACGACCCATAGCTGCTCCGCTCGGGTTGCGGGCCGCTGACCCGTCCATCGTTGCCGGGAAACCTGCAAGCGTACCCGGTTGCGCAGTGGAACACCTCACTGGCGTCGACGCCATGCGCGATGAGTTCGTTGCGCGCAATCGCGATGTCGGAGACGATCAGGTACAGGCCCTGGAGCGAACCGGGCGCAGCTGACGTGACATCCGTGCCGAATAAGCTCGCGCCAAATTGGATCGAGCAGCCGGAGCCCGGAGGCGTGAACTGAATCAAGCGGGAGCCGGCGCCGGAGACAACGTCGGCGTCGAGCCGCCACCCGAGCCTCGCGTAGAACTTCTTCGCGCGATCGACATTGGAGACAGGGATGATGACGACTTCGAGCTTCATGTCGACGGCGGCAGGTGCGGTGTCGTTGCTACTCCCTTTCGGCATTGTGCGCCTCCTCGTACCTCGTGAGAAGAAGATGCGCGATCGCATGGAAGCGCGTCAATTGTCCTTTGGTATCGGTTCGAGAAGCCGGGAGCGGGCGTCGCCGCGTCGATCGAGGCGAAGGTATCGATCGTTGATCAATGCAGCATCTCTAAGAGAACGACGGCCTCGTTGTGCTCTTCGTCTCGCGCGCCGTAGAGCAGCGTGACCTTACCCTGACTCAGCTGCTGCCGCAACAGAGCGAGAGGCGCGCCCACGGTCTTCAGCTCTGCGATATACCTACGCTTAAACTCGGGCCATTTGCTTGGGTCATGCGCAAACCATTTACGAAGCTCGTTGCTCGGCGCGACCTCTTTCAACCAAAGATCCACTCTGGCTTTCTCCTTCGACATGCCTCTTGGCCAGAGCCGATCGACGAGGATCCGCTTGCCGTCGTCTTCGCCGGGTTCTTCATACACGCGCTTGATGCGTAGTTTTGTGTGGGTCATATCTACTTACCGGCGCCAAAACAAATGAAGGATGCGTAAGGAGTTTCCCAACTGCCCGCAATCCGCGCAACGATGAAGCTGAGCCAGTGCGCCACCGATTTCCAAGTAACCGCCGATCGACTTCAGTCCTGCTCGCCGAGCGTCTGAGCGTAGGTCTTGCCGTATGGGTAAAAGATATCCTTGCGGCCTTCCCTCCACGCGGCTTTCATTTCCAGCGTTGTAATATCCCAATCCGGCCGGCACTTTTGGGAGACGGCACGGAGGTCCTGGCGGAGATCCTCCAGGGTTGGGCGACCGAAAAACCAATAGCCGTTGTATATCTTGTAGACGACGAGGTCCGGCTCCAGAACGATGACATGCGGGATCATCGGATTGTGGTCGGGGTCCGTGTATTCGGCGATGTCGAGGTCCTTTTGAACGCTTCGCCCCGCATCGGAGAGGAACGGCCAGTGAGCGCCGACGCCTGAGCGGTACTCGTTGGTGAGGGTAATATTGTCGGTGCTTATCGTAACCAGGCGGCAATAGCCGACTTCCATCTCGCGGTGGAACTGGACGAGCAGTTCGGCTTGGCGGCGGTCCTTGGGGCAGTACCCTCCGCGGCTGAGTACGAGGACCATGAGATGCTGGCCTTGCAGATCAGAGAGCTTGCGGCGCTTCGCCGTGTGATCCGTGAGTTCGTAGTCGGGAAAGAGCGCGCCAGGAACAATATCGGGTCGCATAATTCAAAGGCTCCTTTCATTTTGCTGCTTCGATTGAAGGTGCAATCTCAGATTCGATCACAAATCGACCGTATGCGATGCCTTCAGAGATGGTCGACGTCGATAACGGCCTGAGCGAAGGCCTGCGGCGCTTCCTGTGGCAGATTGTGGCCGACGCCGCCCGCGATGAGCCGGTAGTCATACTTGCCCGAGAATTTCCCGCGATAGGCAGATGGATCCGAGGGGTGTGGGGGACCATTCGCATCGCCTTCGAGAGTAATTGTGGGCACGGCAATGGGCGGAAACTGGGCGAGCTGCTTTTCGAAGTTGTCGTACTGGGGTTCGCCTTCAGCCAGTCCGATCCGCCAGCGATAGTTGTGTATAACGATGGCGACATGATCCGGATTGTCGAAGGATGCTGCGGTGCGATTAAATGTGGCATCATCGAAGTTCCACTTTGGCGAAGCAATCTGCCAAATGAGCTTCGCAAAATCGCGGCGGTATTCGTCGTAGCCGGCACGGCCACGCTCCGTCGCGAAGTAGTATTGGTACCACCATTGGAGTTCCACCTTCGGCGGCAATGGCTTCTTGTTGGCTGCAGGGCTGGGGATCAGATAGCCGCTCACTGAGACAAGCGCCTTGCAGCGCTCCGGCCAGAGCACCGCTATGATATCCGCTGCCCTTCCCCCCCCAATCAAAACCGGCGAGGATCGCCTTCTGGATTTTCAAGGCATCCATGAGATTGATGATGTGGAGAGACACCACGGATTGCTGGCCATTCCGAAACGTCTCAGTCGAAAGAAAGCGCGTGGTGCCGAAACCGCGCAGGTAGGGGACGATCACCCTGTATCCCTTCGCGGACAACAACGGAGCTACGTCGACGTAGCTGTGGATGTCGTAGGGCCAGCCCTGCAGAAGAATGACTGGAGGACCATCGGCCGGGCCGTCTTCTGCGTATCCGACATTGAGCAGGCCCGCGTCGATTTGTTTTAGTGAGGCGAACGACGTATTCACCCCGGTTTGATCGCGGGGTGCTCTGTCGGCTGCGCGCGGGATAGTGGCGGGACGCCTTGCGCGAAGGACGCGCCCGGTGCGAGCATCGCGGCTCCGGCGGACAGGCCGGCCATCGCGAAACGACGGCGTGATATTGTGACTGGTTCCGATTGCTTCATGATGAATCTCCTTTTCAATCTGCCCGGTATCGTGAGTCAGCCGAAGGTGAAGTCAAAGACCTGCGCGCCCGAATCGAGAAACTCGATCTCGAACTGGCGATCGGCGATCGGTTTTGCCTGGCGAATGAGCTGGTAGAGCCGCTGTTCGACAACCGTGCCGCTGCCCTGGCCGTCAACGTCCGTTCCATGGGCCGCGCCCGGCGGCTGTCCGTCGACCAGCACACGAAATCGCACAGGGGTTCCTCGCGCCGGCGGTCCCATGACGAGATTGAGGTCGCGCGCGTGGAAGCAGTACGCGATTCGTCCGGGAGACTGGTTCAACGTAACGGGCTCCTTGCTGACGGTCCAATTGCCGGCGAGCGCCCAGCGGTTGAGGTTGAGCCGTGCGGGAAAAGCGTAGACGTGAGGCTTGTCCCACGCGGCACCGCCGGGAGAGGCGAAGTTTTCGGTTTGCCCATAGCCGGTGTAGGTCTCAGGAGTCCGGAGGCTGGTCCCGTCGGCGGAGACTTCGGCGCCACGTGGATCGACCGAGACCGGTTGGCGGTCGAACCCACTGCTGCCCGCCTCGGCGAGCAGTTGTTGAATCACGGCTTCCGCCTGTTGGTACTCGCCTTCACCGAATTGATGATGGCGAATATGCCCCTTGGCATCGATGAAATACAGGGCCGGCCAATACTCGTTGTTAAAGGCGTTCCATATGGCATAGTTGTTGTCGATGGCGACCGGATAGTCGATCTTCATGTCCTGGACGGCCCAGCGCACATTGTCGAGGTCGTGTTCGAAGGAGAACTCGGGTGTGTGCACGCCGATCATGACCAAGCCGTGATTCTTGTATTTGCCGGCCCACGCGCGGACATAGGGAAGCGTGCGGCGCCAATTGACGCAGGTGTAGGTCCAGAAATCGATAAGTACGACCGTTCCGCGCAGGCCGGCGGGCGTCAATGGCTGGGAGTTGAGCCAACCGGTAGCGCCGCCGAGAGATGGAAACGAACCTTCCGCCGACAATCGGCCAGTCGCGATGGATTGCGCTTGCGTACAACCAATCATGCCGAGTTGGGAGGCGGCAATCGTCATGGCAGCAGCGCCAAGA
>Ga0302325_10009844_pt1 | contig 20802 bp, 15 predicted proteins | sample Palsa_T0_2_FD_201948 | JGI IMG/M metagenome (GOLD analysis project Ga0302325, IMG submission 201948) | Peat permafrost microbial communities from Stordalen Mire near Abisko, Sweden - Palsa_T0_2 | ecosystem: Environmental > Terrestrial > Soil > Palsa > Peat permafrost | place: Sweden: Abisko...
AAGCCACCTTTCATTGCCGCGCATGCAACTCCACGCAGTGCATTCCGATTCTGTCCTTCGGAACCACTCCGCTTGCCGATGCATTGCTCTCAGCCGATCAGCTAGGGTCGCCGGAAGTTACGGCGCCCCTGGACCTGGTCTTCTGCCCCGAGTGCTCACTGGTGCAGATCACCGAAACCGTTCCGCCGGAAATTCTCTTTTGCCGCAATTATCCTTACTTTTCTTCCGTGTCAAAGAGTCTCCTGGAACATTTCGCCAAGAGTGCTGAAGCCGTCATCCATGCCCGCAACCTCGATTCCCACAGCCTGGTCATCGAAGCTGCGTCCAACGACGGTTACATGTTGCGCAATTTCGTCAACCACGGCATCCCGGTCCTGGGCATCGACCCCGCTGAAGAGCAGGTGCGCACCGCCAATGAACGCGGCGTCAACAGCATCAACACTTTCTTCACCAAGGAGCTGGCACAAAAGCTGGCCGCCGAGGGCAAGAAAGCCGATGTCTTCCTGGCCAACAATGTGCTCGCGCACGTGGCCGATCTGAACGGTTTCGTCGACGGCATTGCCGCCTTGCTGAAACCCAACGGGGTCGCCGTCATCGAAGCGCCGTACATTGTCGATCTGATTCAAAAGTGTGAGTTCGATACCATCTATCACCAGCACCTCTGCTACTTTTCGGTGACGGCGCTGGCGCGGCTTTTCCGCGATCATGGTCTGTACCTCAACGACGTGGAACGCACCAAGATCCACGGCGGATCCCTCCGGCTGTTTGTTGAGCCGGTGGAGACTCCGACCGCGCGCTTGAAAGCGCTGCTCGCCGATGAGAAGAACGCGGGCGTCTCGACCATCGAGTACTACCGCGGTTTTGCCGACCGGGTGCACGCAGTGCGCGACGATCTCACGGCGTTGTTGAAGGACCTGAAGGGCAAAGGGAAGTCGATCGCCGGCTATGCCGCGGCGGCCAAGGCCACCACGCTGCTCGCCTTCTGCAACATCGATCGGGAGCTCCTCGACTATGTCGTCGATCTGAACGAATTCAAGCAGGGCCGGTTCATGCCCGGAAATCACCTGCCGATTCTTTCCCCGAACAAGTTGCTGGAGAGCAAACCGGATTACGTCCTGGTGCTGGCATGGAACTTTGCCGGCGAAATCATGGAGCAACAACACGCCTACAAGGCGCGCGGCGGAAAATTCATTATTCCGATCCCGACGCCTGCGGTCGTCTAAAGGAGATTGACTGAATGCACAGCATCTACGTAGATTCGAAATTCAATGACGAAAAGCGCCGCCAGCATTTGTATGACGGCCAACTTTTCGTCTACTCGCCCCGGCCGAGCGCGCTCGCCTTTACCAACTTCGCCGCGGAAATGATCAAGGACGCCTTTGGCAAAGAAGATCCGACCACGGCACAGTTCGACATGCCGGTGGAAGAGTTTGTCCGCATCTTCGCGCCTCTTAAGCCGGCCTTCATCCATCATCCCGAGTCGAAGCGGCTGATCCAGGCCATGCTCGAAGACTTCGGCTGCGATATGGAAACCACCTACCTCGATGTGCCGCGCCTGCGCGCCGTCACTTCGGATGCCTACCTCACGTCTGGCGTTGGGTATGCTCACCATCTCCACCGCGACACCTGGTACTCGGCGCCGATGTGCCAGCTGAACTGGTGGCTGCCCATCTTCGAGATGTCTTCCGAGAGCTCGATGGCCTTCCATCCGAAGTATTGGAATGAGGCGGTCAAGAACGGTTCCAGCAAGTTCAATTACTATGCCTGGAACAGCACCGGCCGCGCCGATGCCGCCAAGCACATCAAGTCCGACACCCGCGAGCAGCCCAAGCCCGAGCAGCCCATGGAACTGGATCCCCAGGTCCGTGTGATCTCCGAGCCCGGTGGCGCGCTGGTGTTTTCCGCCGCCAACATGCACTCGACCGTGCCCAACACCTCTGGCAGAACCCGCTTCAGCATCGATTTCCGGACCGTCAGCCTGGTCGACGTGAAGACCAAGAACGGCGCTCCCAACCTGGATTCGCACCCCATTGGCACCTCGTTGCGCGACTTCATGAAGGGAACCGACCTGAGCGCGATGCCCGAAGACGTTGCCGCAGCCTATGACAGCTCTGACGCAGCAGACGGCGTCAAGGTCTATCGGCCTGAGGTAGTAGGCGCCCGGTAAACCGAAAAACAGGTATCCCACCCTCAGATGAGGGCGTTCCGGGGGGCTTAAGGCGCTTAAGGCGCACACTTCCACCCGCGCTACGGCCGCCTTCTGAGGGTGGGAACCACACATCGCGAACGGCCAACAGAGCCTAAGCGAGCTCCATCTGTTGTTGAACATTTGAGTGAGAGATCTGCCGCGTCCGCGCTCCACCGATATCTCGAACAGTCGGTACACTTTTGCACCAGCTCACTTCACGGAGTGAGAGCGCCGGAACTTGCCTTTAAACCTTAGCTAGTGACGAAATTCTTCTGAACGGGGACCAAGAAATGCCAGAGATCAAGACCTGCCCAAATTGCCTCAAGGGCGACATGACCGTTTTCTACCAGGTTCCGCGGGTGCCGGTGCACAGCGTTTTGCTGATGCCGACGCGCGAAGTTGCGGTGAACTTTCCCAAGGGCGACATCGCCCTCGGTCATTGCTCCCACTGCGGCTTTATTGCCAACACCGTCTTCGACCCGACGGTGCACAACTACTCCGCGCAATATGAGGAGACGCAGGGCTTTTCCGGGACGTTCCAGGCCTTCCATCGCAAACTGGCCGCCCAGATGATCGAGAAGTACGATCTCCACGGCAAGAAAATGATCGAGATCGGCTGCGGCAAGGGAGAATTTCTCTCTCTCCTGTGCGAAATGGGTAACAACAGCGGCGTAGGTTTCGATCCCGCCTTCGTCAGCGAGCGCAATCCTTCCGCCGGCGACGCCAAAGTCGAGTTTGTCGCTGACTTCTACGGCGAAAAGTATGCCCACGTGCAAGGCGATTTCGTCTGCTGCAAAATGACCCTTGAGCACATCCCCGATACCGCCAACTTTGTCCGCACCGTGCGGCGCTCCGTGGGTGACCGTTACGACACCGTCATCTTCTTTCAGGTTCCCGACATGACCCGCGTGCTGAAGGACCTGGCGTTCTGGGATATTTACTACGAACACTGTTCCTATTTCAGCGCCGAATCGCTCTCCCTCCTCTTCAAAGAGCAGGGATTCGACGTGCTCGATGTTTGGACAGACTACGACGACCAATACCTGATGATTACGGCGAAGCCGTCGCGCACGCCGGCGTCTTCGATAGCCAAGCCGGATCCCACCGCGATGAACAAAGATATCCAGTACTTCACCGAGCATCAGGCGGCCAGAATGGCGTCCTGGAGAAGCAAGCTTGAGGAAACCAGGAGCACTGGGAAGAAGACTGTAGTATGGGGCTCCGGATCCAAGGGCGTGGCCTTTCTGACCGCGCTCAACCTGCACACACCCGACTGCGAAATCGAGTACGTGGTCGACATCAATCCATTTCGCGAAGGCAAGTACATGGCTGGCACCGGGCAGGAGATTGTCTCGCCGGCCTTTCTCAAGCGGTACAAACCAGACTTGGCCATTGCCATGAACCCGATTTACCAGCCAGAAATCAAGGCTGATCTAGAGAAAATGGGCCTGTCTACTGAGGTTGTCTCCGTTTGATTACAAATCCAGCCTTGCCAATAGGCAGAGGCTTCGTAAAGGCAATCTATGTATGATTTCGCAATAATTGGTGGAGGAATCGTCGGTCTCGCGACGGGCGCTGCCCTTGGCCGTCGTTATCCTTTTGCACGTATTCTGCTGGTTGAAAAAGAAGTAGGTTTTGCTCAGCACCAGACCGGCCGCAATAGCGGTGTCATTCATTCCGGCATTTACTACAAGCCAGGCAGCCTCAAGGCAGAGTTAGCAAAAACCGGGAACCAATCCCTGCGTGCCTTTTGCTACGAGTATGGCGTGCCGTTCGATATTTGCGGCAAGCTGATCGTTGCCACCAGGCCGGAAGAGATTCCTGAGCTCGATAAGATCTTCGATCGTGCGGCTGAAAACGGAGTACCGGCGACCCGGCTCCGTCCGGAAGAAGTAAAGGAAATAGAACCGCATGTCTCCTGCATCGCTGCCATCCGCGTGCCCACCACGGGCATTGTGGATTATCGGCAGGTCTGCCACGCCCTGGTGCACGAAATACAGCAGCAGGGAGGAGAGCTCAAGGTCGGCACCGAGGTGCTTCACATCGTGCCCACCCCGCTCGGCCACCTGCTGGAGACCTCATGGGGCTCGGTGGAAACACGCTTTCTCATCAACTGCGCCGGCTTGCACAGCGATCGCGTGGCGAAGCTGGGGGGCATGGAACCGAAGGCCATGATCGTCCCCTTCCGCGGCGAGTATTTCGAGCTTAAGCCCGAACGCCGCCACCTGGTGCGCCATCTCATTTACCCCGTTCCCAATCCAGCTTTTCCTTTCCTCGGCGTGCACTTCACGCGCATGATGGACGGCAGCATCCACGCCGGCCCCAATGCGGTGCTGAGCATGAAGCGCGAGGGCTATAACAAATCGGACTTCAGCTGGCGCGATCTCTCTGAAGTGTTGACTTATCCCGGTTTCTGGAGGCTCTCGTCCAAGTACTATCGCGAGGGCGGCCAGGAAATGTACCGTTCCTTGAGCAAGGCTGCCTTTACCCGCAGTCTGCAGCGCCTGGTGCCAGAAGTCCAGGCCGACGATCTCATCCCCAGCAAGAGCGGTGTGCGTGCGCAGGCTCTGCTTCGCGATGGAAGCCTGGTCGACGACTTCCTGCTGCTCGAGGGCAAAAATTCTCTCCACGTCTGCAATGCTCCTTCGCCGGCAGCCACGGCATCGCTCGAAATCGCCAAGAGGATCGTCAGCAAGGTGCCCCGTCCAGGCCGCCTATCGCTGGTCAAGATGGCGTAACTCGCTACGGAAAACTCGCTTTTCTGAAGGGTACGGCCTTTAGGCCGTACATAACACCTGTTTGATGAATTCGGCTTTAGCCGCTGAGGGCTGCGTTCTTCTCAAGACCGGCATTCTTCCGCAGCCTGTAATCGGCTCTCCTGCGAAGCTTCCTGCAAGACCGGAACTTCATGCGGCCCCTTAGGGAATACGCACACGCGATCTTTCATGGAACTGAGAGCCGGAAATTCCGGATCCAGCATTTTGTGCCAGATCCCTGATCTTCAACAACGTGCATCGCTCCAGTTTTGGCTCCGACGGGCGATATGAAGGGTATGCCGGGCTACTGCATGCTTATCGAACAAACAACATGTGGGACATGGGCCACCTCTGGCGGTAGGCAGGTGCAAGGTCTCGCTCGAGGAAGCTCCCCGTTGCACATCGCTATTTACGACTACAGAATCACGCGCAACAATCCCGCCGGCAGCTGTCATCTGGCCATGCTGCGCGCCCTTGCAGGAGAGCACGACTTTACCGTCTTCGCAGTAGAGTTTGAAAATCCCTGTCCGGAAAGGATCCGGTTCGTCCGCGTACCTTCGCCGAAGCGGCCGTTGGCGCTCCTCTTTGTCGTCTATCACTTCATGGCCCCCCTCTGTTACTTGCTCTACCGGGTGCGCGGTGGCCCCAAGCCCGATCTCGTCCAGGCGCTCGAGAGCAACCTCTCCTTCGGCAACATCCTGTACGCTCACTTTTGCCATGGCATGTACCTCAAGCATCATTGGAGCAAATCGGGCGCCAAGGGCTTGCGCGGCGCGTTCCGCTGGATCGATCATCAGCTGCACGCCTGGATGGAAAACTTCACCTATCCCCGAGCCAAACAGGTCGTCGTGCCATCCCAAGGCCTGGCGAGAGAGCTGCAGGCTGAGTTCCCGTATCTCCAGGACAAGCTGACCGTCCTGCCCAATCCCATCAATCTGGCAAGGTTACAAAAACCGCCCGAGTTCGATCGCCAGGCTTTTCGTCACGGCCTCGGTATGGACGACCAGGATCTAGTCGGCCTGTTTGTCGCTCTGGGACAGTTCGAGCGCAAAGGATTGCCCCTAGTCATGCAGGCGCTCGCCACCGCCGGCATGGAGCAGGTCAAACTGATCGTCGTCGGCGGCGAAGCCGATCTGATCGCACGCTACCGCGAGCAGGCTGAGAAACTTAGCCTTGGCGACCGGGTTAAATTCGTTGGCATGCAATCCGATGTCCGGCCTTACCTCTGGAGCTCTGACGTTTTCGTGTTTCCGTCGTTGTACGAAACGTTTTCTTTAGTTACCTACGAGGCGGCCGCAGCCGGGCTGCCGATTGTCGTGTCCAAGCTCTATGGAGTAGAAGATTTGCTGGTGGACGGAGACAATGGGTTCCTGATTGAGACCACTGCTGCCGGGGTCAGAGACGGGTTGCTACGCATTCTTAGCCAGAGCGTGGACGATCGGTACCTCATGGGGCAACGAGCCCGGCAAGCGGCTTCCGCCTGCTCTGAAGATCATTTTGTCGACGCGTGGCGGGCCTTTTATCTACGCCTGACCCATCCGAGGAATTGAATGCGAGAGAAATCATGGTAGACGATGTACCAACGGCATAAAAACGAGTCAGCAGCGGGCAAGCCGCTCCGCCGCACGCTCTATCAGCAGGCAGCTGATCAGCCTGTGATCCCGATGAAAACAGATTGGAAACCGCGCCATCGGTAGCAAGCAAACTGGTTGACCCCAATGAAGATTCCGCTAGTGCACAATTCGTACCAGACGCCCGGAGGCAAGGACCAGGTCTTTGCCCAGGAGACCGATCTGCTGCGCTGCCGTGGACGGCAGGTACTTCTGGACCAGAGCATTCCGGCCGTACAAACCATCACCGTGGGTGCAGGGGAATGATCGGCTCGGCAGTGGAAGCTGCGGCAGAGAACGGAACCGTCCCCGGTGAAGGACTGAATAAGCTCCTTGCCATCGCACTGAAGAGTCTTCACCGCAAGCCCTCCGTCTCCGTACTGATCACCTGCTTCAACTATGGAGCCTACGTTGGCAGGGCAATCGACAGCGCGCTCCAGCAGACCTACCCACCGGCGGAGATCATCGTCAGCGACGATGGCTCCCAGGACAACTCGTGTGAGGTAGTAGAGTCTTATATAAAGCGCGGACTTGGCATCAGGCTGCTGCGCAATCCCCACGGTGGCATGGCGGCTAACCTCAACGCCGCCTATCGCAGCTGTTCGGGAGATGTGATTTGCCTGCTCGATGCTGACGACACATTTCTGCCCGGTAAAATCGAAGCCGTAGTGAACGCATTTCAGGCCCATCCGCAGGCCGGTTTTGCGATCCATCGCGTCAGCCTGGTGGACCACCAAGGGCGGGCACGTGGTATCTATCCTCTATTGAGAGATCTTCCCTCGGGAAATTGCATCCAGGCTACCTATAACAACTCCGGTATCTTGATGGGTCTGCCGCCGACAACCAACCTCGCCCTCCGCCGCGAAGTCGCTGATCGTATTTTTCCCATTCCAGTGCAATACACCGGCTATGCAGAGCAGATGATTCACCGGCTGGCTCCGCTCATGACTGAATTGTGTGCGGTCAGCGTGCCCTTGGCGCAGTGGCGATTCCACGGCCTGAACGACCAGAACTCCATCCACATCACACCGCGCCGCCTGGAGCGGGAGCTGAAGATCATGGACTCGCTGTGGCTGGAACAGAAACACTACCTGGAGACCGTAGATGAATCCCTCGCGCGGTCCTTCCCCCCCATCAACCGCAATCCGTTCTACCTCAAAATGAGTTACGTTCGGCATCGAATGGATAACGATCCGGCAATGCGGCAGGCCTACAATGATTTGTGCTGCTACGGACTTCGGGCGAATTCCCAGATTGATCGGTTTTGGCGATACTCCAATCGTCTTCCCCGGCCGCTCTTCCAGCGTGCCGTTGATCTGCTTCTTACCCAGAGTGTCTGGAAGCAGATGGTCACCCTTGCCGTCCGCAGCAAACAAACGGCTTGATGCAGATGAACATTCTCTCAGTGCACAATTCGTACCAGACGCCCGGCGGCGAGGACCAGGTCTTTGCCCAGGAGGCCGACCTGCTGCGCGCGCATGGGCACAAAGTGCTGCTGTACCACACCAGCAACGAGCAGGTGAAGGGCAAAAACCCGCTGGTCTTGCTTGGCAATACCATCTGGAACAAGGAAACTCATGGCGAGCTGCGTGACTTGATGCAGCGGGAAAGGCCAGACGTCGTCCACGTCCACAATACGTTCCCGGTCATCTCTCCAGCCGTCTACTATGCTGCCAATGCAGCCGGGATTCCGGTCGTACAAACCCTGCACAATTTCCGCATGCTTTGTCCCGCGGGTACCTTATTCCGTGACGGACATGTTTGTGAAGACTGTATAGGCAAGCGCGTCCCTTGGCCGGGAGTGGTCCATGGTTGCTACCGCGGCAGCAGGTTGGCGACCGCTGCCGGAGCCGCGATGCTGGCCACGCATAACTATAAGCAGACTTGGAGCAAGACGGTCTCGGCCTATATCGCACTCACCGAGTTTGCTCGCGACAAATTTGTCCAAGCCGGCTTTCCGGCTGAGAAAATCCTGATTAAGCCTAATTACCTGCCCGCCGATCCAGGGATCGGCGAGGGCAGGGGAAAGTATGCGCTTTTCGTGGGACGATTAACCCCGGAAAAAGGCATCCGCACACTGCTGGAAGCGTGGCGGGAAATTGGCAACGAACTCCCCTTGCAAATTGCCGGCGATGGTCCGCTCGCGCCAGAGGTCGAGAGGGCCGGCAGCGAGATGCAAAGTGTGACCTGGCTGAAGTGGTTGCCGCGCACCGAAATCCTGCAGAGGATGAAAGATGCGTCCGTGCTCATATTGCCGTCGACGTGGTATGAAGGCTTTCCCATGATCATCGCCGAAGCCTTCGCCGTCGGCCTGCCTGTGATCGCAAGTGACCTTGGGAGCATGTCGACGATCGTCGATCACCAGCGTACCGGGCTTCACTTTGAGGCTGGGAACGCGACAAGCCTGGTGGAAGCCGTGCGCTGGTTCCGCACCCACCCCAATGAAACTGCCCGGATGCGGGGACAGGTTCGTTTGGAGTATGAGACGAAATACACGGCGGAGAGGAACTACGCCCAGATGATGAACATCTATGAACTGGTCCTCAACTTGAGCGCCGACAAAGAGGTTGTCATCCCGCCTGTCTCGGTCTATCGTGGGACCGCAGTCTCTTGATCGAATTCTCCTCTGCAGTGCTGCTCACGTCTTTCTTCGCCGGGCTGCTTGGCGCTCTTACCGGACTGGGTGGCGGCGTCGTGATCGTGCCCGCCCTCGCTCTCCTCTTCCACGTTGACCTTCGTTACGCCATTGGTGCCTCACTCATCTCCGTGATCGCCACCTCTTCGGGCGCCGCTGTCGCCTACGTCCGTGAGGGTTTTTCCAATGTGCGGATCGGAATGTTTCTCGAGGTGGCCACGACCCTGGGCGCGGTCGGAGGCGCCTATCTCGCAGCCCGCGTTTCCACTCCGGCTATCGGCATTATCTTTGGCGTCACCCTCCTCTACTCCGCCTGGAGTTCCTTCCGCGAGCCACCCAACGAGACGCCTCATCCGCCCAATGCGCTCGCCGAGAAACTAAAGCTGAGTGGAGACTACCCGGCAGATAACGGCCGCGTCGCCTACCTCGCGCAAAATGTTCCGGCCGGTTTCGGCATCATGTTCATTGCCGGAATTCTATCTGGCCTTCTTGGCATCGGCTCCGGAGCAGTCAAGGTCCTGGCTATGGACCACGCCATGAAGCTTCCCTTCAAAGTGTCCACCACTACCAGCAATTTCATGATCGGCGTAACCGCTGCCGCCAGCGCCGGTATTTATCTGGGCCGAGGCTATATCGCGCCCGGGTTGGTGGCGCCAGTGATGTTGGGAGTGTTGGCGGGCTCGCTGCTCGGCGCGCGCCTGCTGGTCAGGATTCGTGTGCCCGTCCTCAGGGTGGTCTTCGCGGTGGTCATTGTCGCGCTGGGCGTCGAAATGATCTACAGCGGAGCCACGGGAAGGTTGTGATCGGATGGCCTCCGAAGCTGATCTGAAGATGGACATGGCCATCAGCCGCATGCTGCGGGCAGGTGTCAGCATAGCTGCGTTCGTCGTCCTCGCCGGTTGGAGTCTCTATCTGTGGCAGGCGCATGGAGTAGGGCCGGATTATCTTCATTTTCACGGAGTTCCCAGTCCCGCCGACCGGTTGACGCCGGTCTTCGAAGGCATTCGTCACCTCGACAGTAGCAGCATCATCCGTTTAGGTATTCTGCTTCTGATCGCGACCCCAATCATGCGTGTCGCTTTTTGCGTCTACAGTTTTGCGGTCCAGAAGGACAAGGTCTACGTCCTGATCAGCAGCGTCGTTCTTACCGTGCTCCTCTACAGCTTCTTTCGCCGCTGAGTATTACATGTAACTGTAGAAGATACGTTAACATCTGAGCAAACAACGAGGCCCTGCGACGAGCAACGTGCCCTCCTCAGACTTGTCCAAATTAGGTTTTTCAGTTGGCCAATTTGGACAGCATGAAGCCTTCACTGACCATCAGAGGCTGGGGAAGACTGTCGAACGAAGGGCACCGGTTCAGCCGTGCCGAAAATGGCCTGCGTGCTTGACGGCTTTAGCCGCTGAGGTACGCTTTTTCAAAGTGGGTCGCGTGAAGAAGAAAGCATGGAAAGACCTACCAAAGGGGCTAAAGAGGGTGCGTGAGAACCAGAATTTGCGAATCGAGTCCCGCAGGGACGGCTGAAAAAGTTAATCGAGACATGGTCCTGAATTCGGGCAGCGGATGGGGAATTCTTCCATCGCGGAATTTCTGGAGATGGAAGTGCTCAGGGATTGCCTCCGGATAACTTCCAGTCGTCCCTACGGGACTTTTCGTCTCTTGAATTTCTACCCAGGACTGCGTCCTGGGCTAAGTTCAGCCGTCCCTGTGGGACTAAGTTCGGAAACGGAGTTCTCACGCACGCCCTGTAGCCCACAACGAGTGTCCTGGTTCATCAGCACCGCGCCAGCGCAATACGCATGGATAAGCTCTTGATGTTGAGCCCATGAGTATATGTCTTGACCAGCGTCCTGCGCACAAATGGCAGGCGCATGGCGCGAAACCCGCGCGCAGGGTTCGCGTAGAACGCCGACGCCGCCCGCAACGAAAAGCGCAGGGTCTGGCGGTAGCCGCTCAGGCAGCCGGCAAAGGCCTCGACCGCAGTGCCTTCGCCTCGCCTTTCGCAGAGGATCGCGCTCGCGGCCGCCTGGCCGCTGAGCAACGCGCCATAAATGCCCTCGCCCGTCAGGGGATCAACAAACCCACCCGCGTCTCCCACCAGCAGAACACGATCCCGCATCTCCGGCTGAACATATTCGGTCTCGCCGCCGCCTGCCCCAATCCCCAGATACTGCCCGATCACCTGATCCAGCGTTTCTGTTTTCACACGCTGGGTGACGTAGCTCAGAAGCCGGTTCCGCGTCAGGCCGGTGGCCGCCGATGGAGCATAAACGCCTACATTGAGATGGTCTCCCTTGGGAAAAATCCATGCGTACCCGTCGGGGACAGCGGCGAAATCAAACGTTAGATCGACCTCTCCTGGTGGCATCGCGGTCTTGACTTCAAGCGCAAAGCCCTGAGAAAACCAGGAGCCCGCCGCGCACAGGCGTCGTACCTGGCCACTGGCCCCATCGGCACCAACCAGAAATCGGGCTCGATAGGTTTCGCCGTTCGTGATCAGCTGCACTGCATCCTTCGAGCGCGCAATCTGCTGCAGGGTGCCAATCCTGCGGAAGCGGGCGCCCGCCTCGATCGTCTTGCCCAGGCAATATTCATCCAGCTCAGAGCGAACCGTCATCACGCAGATGGGATCGCGGCTTTTCAGTGAGGATGACAAACTTTCACCCTCCAGCTGGACACGTCGAACGACCTGTCTCACCACCGGCTCAATAGAGTACCTCAGTGCCTTGACGGCTTTGATGGTCAGACCGCCGGCACAGGCTTTGTCTCGGGGAAAGTCCCTCTTGTCGACCAAAAGTACAGATTGACCAGCGAGGGCAAGATCATAAGCTGCCGCGCAGCCTGCCGGTCCCGCTCCCACCACAATCGCGTCCCAAAGCTGACCGCTGGCATCCATGGCTACGTAGGGTTCGTCAGCCACTCATGGGAGTGCTTTTCCAAAGCAATACGCACCAGTTGGCTGCGGGTCCGTACCCCGGTCTTCTCGAAAAGCTGCTGCAGCACCGCCTTGACAGAGCTTTCGGAGATAGCCAGATGGGCGCCGATTTCTTTATTCGTAAGCCCTTCGAATACTCCCTTCAGCACTGCCTGCTCACGCTGTGTCAACCCTTGCGCGCGGCGGGGCGCCGCCGCATTGCCGGTGGCCGCGGCGATGATGGAACGGGTCACTGCAGGATCGAGCCACACCTCTCCGGCAACCACCTTTCTGATGGCCTCTACCAGGCGGCTCGGAGGACTGTGCTTCAGAAACACTCCGTGCGAACCATTCTCAAGCGAGCGCAGCATCACCGCATCGCTCATGCCGGCCGTCACCATCAAGACGCGACCGCCGAAACCATGAGCGTGCGCCCGGTCCAGAAATTGCGTGCCCTGCTCGTGGCCGAGATCGTAATCCAGCAGAACGACGTCAATATCTTTGAGCTCCGGCAACGACAGTGCCTCGCTCGCGGAGGCACAGGTACCCACGATGTCGAAGTCAGACTCTGTCTGAAGAAGCCGGCTGAGGCTCTCGCGGAACAGGCTGTGATCGTCGATCAGCAGTACCTGAATTTTGCTGCTCATAGTTATCATTGTTGCTCTCTCGCATAGCGGCTGACAACTGTACCACAAAAGTTGAGCCCCCGGTCTCGGGTTCGTAATGCAAGTCACCCTTGAAACTGCGCATGAAAGCCCGGGAAAGGTAGAGACCCAGGCCCGTCGAATGGGCTTCCGTCTGGAAGGGATGGAACAACCGCTCCGGGTGAGCCACCCCGCCTCCGGTGTCGCGAAAGCGAATCGCTACCCCTAACCCTTCACTCCGTGCGGCCACCATCAGTTCCTTGCGCTCCTGGTCTTCCATGGCGCGCTCGCTATTCTTGGTCAGGTTGAGAAACACCTGCATCAGGCTCTGGCGGTCGGCCCACACCGGCGGTAAATCGTCCTCTATCTCCCAGCGGCTGGTGATGCCCTGATCGCGCAGGGAAGACTCGATGACGATACGCAGCTCATCGAGCAAGGGCGGAATTTCCACCCGAGCAGCCTGGCTCGCGCTTTGCCGCAAGTCCATAGCGGCAATGCGTTCGAGAGCTAAAATCAGCGTCCCCAGGGTCTCAAAGTCTTTGTTTTCTGTCAGTTTCTTGCTGCGCGACAGGTTTTCGTGGACCAGGGCGATGGCCCCGCATACATTGCGGATCTCGTGCGAAACAGCAGCTACCATGATCCGCGAACTGGCCAGCATCTGGTGAAAGCTCGACTCCTCATGGATCCGCAGGTCTTCCGATGTATCCAACACCATCGCCGCCAATCGGGGTCCGGCGCTGGTCACATAGGTGGAAAACCAAACGTCGGCTTGAAATACCTCGCCGTCCGCTTTGCGTCCGCGACATTGCATAGCCGTGCGAAAAGCCTGCCGGCTGCTATCCAGCGCGGGCACATTGATCAACGATGGCAGGAAGTCGCGGATCGGCCGGCCAGGAAGCTTGCCCGGTTCAAGCCCGAAAAGGCGGTCTGCTGCGTCGTTCGCGAGCAGCACGCAGCCGTTGGAACTGGTGGTGATAATCGCTGCCGGGCTGCTATCCACCAGCACCTTCAGTTGCTCCTCCGCATCCCTCCGCGCCGTCATCTCAGTCTCGAGTTCCCGCATGTGCCGTGCGGAAAGCTTCCTGCTGCGTGTCACCTCGTGCATGAAAAGGCCCATGGAGAAAAAGGCGGCGAAGTAGAGCAGATCACGCGGCAGACCAGTATTAGGGCCCCAGGGAAACGCATCATAAGCCTCTGCCAACCAGGCGCAGATGCTGGCCACAGCGGCGATTTCCCAACGGGTCATGGAGGCGCCGACCACAGCCATGGGAGCGAGGTAGAAAAAACCCAGTGGAATCTCGGCGGTGGTATGCGCATCGATCACCGCAATCAAGCCGATCATCAGCGCAGCGATCAGCAGCGACGTCCGGCGCTTGCCCCACATGAACATGGAAAAAAATGGCATCTCTGGGCTTTCCTGTGATCGCTTCAGTCTCACCTCATTCTACGGCCGAGCATCGCTATGCCTGGGAAATTCAAGTGCGTGCTCCGGGGGCCGGGAAGACTTTATGCAAAAATAAGCCTCCACGGCAAATTACGCGCGGGGCAATCTGGCCGCGGGAAATCTACCTCGGTTACGATCGAGGTGTCGTCGCCGGTTCGTTCTTATGCAATCTTCGCGAAAGTTTTATGTAGGGTTGCAACTTAACATGTAGGCTCTCAATCGAAAGATAACTTTGGACTAACCGATTGTGGCCCCGGACCTCAAGTAACATCGAGACTGGTAGTGGCGTTGCCGAATGCCCATCCGGCGCGAATCAGCGGGCAGGCATTCCGGCCGGGATACTCTATCTTGCAGAGGGTGACACCCAATTTCCGCCAAAGGATGGTTCTGACGATCAGTAACGCGGGGCTTCGCTGAATGGTGTGTGCCCCGATTCTGTCCCAATGCACCGTCCAACTATCAAAAAAACTATGCAAACAGCTCCCGCCGGCTAGTCAGGTTTCCCCAGGTGGAGTCTACGGCGCCAAACATGGTGGTTTCTCAGTTACAAGAAACCACACCTCGCGACGTTCGATGAGGAGTAGCAACTGGGAACCGGTTTACTAAAGCTTTGCCCCGGGAGAGATCGGAATCCTGCATTGGCTGGTGAGGTCTATTCATGAAGCACACCGTTGTCCTCGCAGCGGTTCTCAGTCTTGCGATGTTGAGTGGTTGTGGCGGCCAAAAGCATGACCCGGCAGCGCAGGCTCCGCCTCCCGTGCAGGTCGAGAATGAAGGGGGTGTCAGCCTCATCACCGTGGAACGCCCCGGCCGTTTTCCTCTGGCCACGGCGACGGAATATAGGTCGACCTCCACGCTCAACGTCACGGCAACGGTCAATCCCGACATTTCGCGGCAGGTTCCAGTCATTTCCATCGCCTCCGGCAGGGTGGTCGCGATCCACACCCAAATCGGTGCCTCCGTCAAAAAGGGTCAGTTGCTCATGGAGGTGCAGAGCACCGACATATCCAACGCTTTCAATGCATATCTAAAAGCGGTCAACGACGAGAGATTGGCGCGGACTCAGGACGAACGAGCCAAAATCCTTTACGACAAAGGAGCGATCGCCAAGAGCCAGGTAGAGATCGCCGATGATGGCGAGCAGGACGCAAAGGCCGATCTGCTGGCGGCGGAGCAGCAGTTAGCCGTTCTCGGCGTCGACAAAGACCACCCCTCACTCACGGCCAAGGTCTATTCGCCGGCAACGGGTGTGGTGATCGCGCAAAATGTTACCGTCGCGGCTGCCACCGGCGTCACCTACGCCGGCACTTCCACTGCCTTCACCATCGCCGATCTCTCCCAGGTCTGGGTCATTTGCGATGTCTATGAAAATGACCTACCCATGGTCCACGTCGGCGACAAGGCCGAGATTCGGCTCAACGCGTATCCCGACCGCGTGATCACCGGCACCATCGGCGAGATTGATGCCGTCCTTGACCCTTCTATTCGCACCGCGAAAGTCCGCATTCAGGTGCCCAATCCCGACCGCTTGATGCGTATCGGAATGTTTGCCACGGCTACTTTTCATGGCCGCAGGCCGGAGCAGCACGTAGCGGCGCCCGCATCTGCCATCCTCCACCTGCACGATCGTGACTGGGTTTATGTTCCGGCCGGGGAGGGAAAATTCAGGCGCATCGGCGTAGTCGCCGGCGCCATGATCGGTGATGGAAAGCAGGAGATCCTATCCGGCCTTGCTCCTGGCCAGCAGGTGGTCACGAACGCGCTAGAGCTGCAGAACTCGGTGGAGCAGTAAATGATCCGGGGTTTCGTCGATTTTGCACTGAATAACCGTTTCATGATCCTGGCGGCCGCCATTTTGCTCTTCATCTGGGGCGCCATCTCATTTCACAATCTGCCGGTCGAAGCGTATCCGGATGTAGCCAACAATTACGTCACCATCATCACCCAGTGGCCCGGCCGCGCGGCCGAAGAGGTCGAGCAGCAGGTGACGGTCCCACTGGAAATTGTCATGGCGGGCATTCCCCACATGCAGCATCTCCGCTCCACCTCGCTCGCGGGCCTGTCGAGCCTTACGCTCATTTTCGACGACGACTCGGTAAACGACTGGAATCGCGAAAAGGTCCTGGAGCGCCTATCCCAGGTGACGTTGCCCGCTGGCCTGACACCGCAGATGGGCACTGATTGGAGCCCTGTCGGCCAGATCTACTGGTACACCCTGCACAGCACCAATCCGGCCTACGACAACATGGAGCTGAAGTCGATCGAGGACTGGACGCTGGAGAAACAGTTCAAATCGGTCCCGGGCGTCGTGGATGTTTCCAGCTTCGGTGGCATCACCCGCGAATACCAGGTACGCGTCGATCCCAACAAGCTCATCGCCTATGGATTGAGCATCGGCCAGGTTGAACAACAGCTGACCAATAACAACCTCAACGCGGGCGGCAGCTTTATCGAGGAGGGACAGCAGCAAATCAATGTGCGCGAAGTCGGCCTCTATCGCAACGTCCACGACATTGAAGAGACCCAGCTCAAGACCTCCAATGGAACCGCACTGCACGTCAGGGATATCGCCACGGTGGTGCAGGGTCCGAAAATTCGCCTGGGCCAGATAGGCAAGGCCATCCGCCGTGTAGATGGTAAGGTCATCAACGACGACGACGTGGTCGAAGGCATCGTACTGCTGCTAAAGGGGGCTGACTCCGATTCCACCCTGGAGGGAATTCATGCCAAGGTAAGGGAACTCAATGATCAGATTCTGCCCCCGGGAGTTAAGGTCATTCCCTTCCTTGACCGGAGCGACCTGCTGCATTACACCACGCACACGGTTCTGCACAACCTGACCGAGGGCATCATCCTGGTGGTGATCATTCTCTTTCTGTTTCTAGGGAATGTTCGCGGCGCTCTCATCGTTTCGCTCACCATCCCGTTTGCCCTGTTGTTTGCCTCTATTTGTCTCGACCTCCGTCATATCCCCGCCAACCTGTTATCGCTGGGCGCACTTGATTTCGGCATGGTGGTGGATGGCGCAGTGGTTATGGTGGAGAACATCGTCCGCCATCTCGGCCGCCGGCGTGCCGATAGCACCACTCCGATGGAGCAGATTCGTGAGGCCGCTCACGAAGTGCAGCGACCCGTTTTTTACGCCATCGGGATCATCGTCACTGCTTACCTGCCTATCTTTACCCTGCAGGCGGTCGAAGGCCGATTGTTCAAGCCCATGGCGTGGACGGTGGCGTTTGCGTTACTCGGCGCGCTGATCTTCTCCATGTTGATTGCTCCTGTGCTGGCCAGTTTTCTTTTTTGGAAGGGCGCGCGGGAATGGCACAACCCGGTGATGGCGTGGATCACGGATCGCTATCGTCATGCCGCGACCTGGGCCATCGAACACCGAGCCGTGACCGTCGGCGTCGCGGTGTGCGCGCTGATACTCACAGGTTTTCTTGGACTGAGCGGAGTGATTGGGTCGGAGTTTCTTCCCCACCTTGATGAAGGAGCCATCTGGGTGCGAGGCACACTGGCGCCAAGCACCGGTCCTACGACGAGCATTGCCACCATGAACACGGCGCGCATTACTCTGGCCGCCTTTCCAGAGGTGACAAAGGTGGTGTCCCAGGTAGGACGGCCAGACGATGGCACCGATACTACGGGCTTTTTCAACACGGAATATTTCGTAGATTTGCTTCCCAAGGAGAAGTGGCGCCCCGCTTTCCACCAGAATAAGGATGAACTGATCGGAGCCATGGATCGCGAACTGGAAAAGATGCCAGGCGTGGTATGGAACTTCTCTCAGCCCATCTCCGATAACGTCGAGGAAGCAGTCAGCGGCGTGAAGGGCGAGTTAGCCGTCAAGCTTTACGGAGATGACCTGAAAGAACTGGAGACGCGGGCCGATCAGATTGTGGGCATCATGAGTAAGATTCGTGGTGTTCAGGACCTCGGCGTGTTCCGGGTGATCGGCCAGCCCAACCTCAATTACATCGTCGACCGCCGGGCGGCGGCTCGTTACGGTATCAATGTCAGTGACGTACAGGATGCCATTCAAACCGCGGTGGGCGGAGGCGCCGTCAGCCAGGTACTGCAAGGGGAAGCTCGCTATGACCTCGTGGCCCGCTATCAAAAACCCTACCGTGACACGAAGGAAGCCATCGAAGACATTCGTCTGCTTGCGCCTTCCGGAGAAAGAGTCGCTCTCGCGCAGTTGACCCAAGTCAAGGTGGAGGATGGCGCCGAGGAGATTTATCGCGAGGCCAACCAGCGTTACGTTGCCATTAAATACAGTGTCCGCGGACGCGATCTCGGCAGTACGGTAGAAGAGGCTATTGCCAAAGTCAATCAACAGGTCAAGCTTCCTCCCGGCTATCGCATCGACTGGGCGGGCGAATACCAAAGCCAGAAGCGAGCCAACAAGCGGCTGATGCTGGTGTTGCCCATCACCATCACTTTGATCTTCATCATTCTTTACACCATGTTCCGTTCCGGCAAATGGGCGTTGCTGATCATGTGTAACGTCATCATGGCGCCGGTGGGCGGATTGCTGGCCCTGTTGGTCACCCATACTAACTTCAGCGTTTCTTCCGGTGTCGGTTTCCTGGCCCTCTTTGGCGTCTCGGTGCAGACCGGTGTCATCATGCTCGAGTACATCAATCAGCTGCGCGTCCGCGGGCACTCTATTGAAGAGTCGGCGGTGGAAGGCGCCGTGCTGAGGCTTCGCCCCATCATGATGACCATGCTGGTGGCAACTCTGGGGCTCTTGCCGGCCGCCACCTCCCACGGGATCGGCTCGGATTCGCAGCGTCCCTTCGCTATCGTGATTGTGGGCGGACTGGTTGCTGCCCTGGTGATGAGCGTCTTTCTATTACCGACCCTGTACGTTTGGATCGCAGGCGAACACGACGTGCTCCCCACGCCGGAAACGGAGTTTGAGAATTGAACTCCACCACACGACTCAAACTGTTGCTCTGTATGGCGCTGTCTGCCGCGCAGATAATCTATGCGCAGGCCCCGGCCGCGCCGATCACCATGCAGCAGGCTGTGGAACAGGCGCTGGCGCACAATCCAGTCCTGCTGTCCGCGCAGCAGAATCTGCTCTCCATGAAGGGGCAGGAGGTGGAGGCTGGGCTGCGTGCCAATCCCTACTTCGGCGTAACCGGATCCGACATTACTCTTCCGGCCAATAATCCCAGTAATCCCTATTCCTACAGCGCTCAGGTTTCCCGCTTGTTCGAGCGAGGGCAGAAGCGGCGGTGGCGTCTGGATGCCGCTCGAGCGACGACGGTCCAGACCGAGGCACAGTATCACGATCAGATCAGACAGACCACCCTACAGGTGAGGGAAAACTTCACCAACCTGGTCCTCGCCAAAGCCGCCTTGAAGCTGGCGCAAGACAACCTGAGCAGCTTCAGGCATGAGCTGCAAATCAACCATGACCGCTACGACGCCGAAGACATTGGCAAGCTCGATTACGAGCGGCTCGATTTGCAACTGGCACAGTTCGAATCAGACGAATCAAGTGCGGAGAACAACCTGGTACAAGCGAGTGACCAGCTACAAACTCTGTTGGGCATAGGCCAGCCGGGCCGTACCTTCGACGTTTCCGGAGACCTTGTTCCTCCGCCACTCGTGACCAGCCTGACAGACCTGGAGCAAAAAGCACTGGCTGCGAGACCCGATTACCAGGCCGCCCAGGCAGCCGTCCATGTAGCCGACGCCAACGTCAAACTAGCCTATGCTAACGGAACGACGGATCCTACACTTGAGGGTGAATACGATCGGAGTGGTGTGTACAGCTCGGCTGGCTTCAGCGTCAGTATTCCGTTGCGCATTTTCGATCGGAATCAAGGCAACAAAGACACTACAAAGTACCTGGCGCAAGCCAGCCGATTTGGCCAGGTTGCGGCGCAGAACCAAGTCTACTCTGACGTGGACCAGGCGTGGATTCAATATACGACTTCGAAGGTGCTTTCCGACCGCTACAACGGGCATTATCTGACCGAAGCAAAAGATGTCCTCTCCATCGCGCAATTCGCCTATGAGCACGGCGGCATAGCATTGCTCGATTATCTGAGTGCCCTGCAGGATGACCGGACAACCAGCTTGAACGCGCTGAACTCTTACGCCCAGACCTGGATGGCGATCCACCAGTTGAGCTTTGCCAGCGCAACGGAAGTTGTCCCCTAGTCGCGCATTCCGTTGGCTGTTGCTACACGCTCTTGGCTTCGAGTTCGGCCCACCGCGTGTACAGCTCATCGAGCACGTTCTGCGCTCGCTCCATGGCCTGCAGGGCTTCTTGCAGCCGCGCGGCGTCTGTGGCCATGGCGGGGTCTTCCACCACACTTCGCTCCCGGGCGACCAACTCTTCTGCCGCAGTCACTCGATCTTCGATGACGGCGTACTCGCGCGCTTCCAGATAAGAGAGCTTCTTTTTCGTCGCCGGGGTCCGCTTCTCCTGTGAAGGCGCCTGCTTGGCCTCCGGTTCTGGCTGCCGCTGCCAGGCGTCCCATTGCGAGTAATCTGCGAAGCGTTCGGCGCCACCGCGCCCATCGAGTCCAAGCACGCTGGTGCTGACACGGTCCAGCATGTACCGATCGTGCGTCACCAGCACCAGAGCTCC
>Ga0302325_10009845_pt1 | contig 20801 bp, 23 predicted proteins | sample Palsa_T0_2_FD_201948 | JGI IMG/M metagenome (GOLD analysis project Ga0302325, IMG submission 201948) | Peat permafrost microbial communities from Stordalen Mire near Abisko, Sweden - Palsa_T0_2 | ecosystem: Environmental > Terrestrial > Soil > Palsa > Peat permafrost | place: Sweden: Abisko...
AGCCCAGGACGCTAGTCCTGGGTACAGATTCGAGAGACGAAAAGTCCCGAAGGGACGACTGAAAGTCGCCTAGCTAACTTTGTTCGCCGCAGGCAGGTCTTTTCTGCGGCTCAAAACAAAGCTGGCATGCGAGCGTCGGTCTGCAGAGGCGTGGTCAATTTTGCGCCAAAAGGCCACGAAGTAATCAACGGCGGAAATGATCGACACCAGCACCATAAAGTAAATAGCGGCGATCGCAATCCACTCGACCGGCAGGATAAACCAGCCAAAATGCCAAGCGTACCAGGCATGGGCCAGGATAACCGCCACCACCGAAACAATCTGAATCACCGTCTTGAGCTTGGCCAGGTCGCTGGCCTCGATGGTGAACCCTTCCGAACTGGCAATCGATCGCAGCCCACTGACCAGAAACTCACGGCCAATCACCAGCACCACCACCCAGGCTTTCATCAGGTGAGGATTGAACTGCACCAGGCAAACGTAGGCCGCCGTGATCATCAGCTTGTCAGCCAACGGATCGAGCAACATGCCCATGGTGGTGATTTGCCCGCGCTTGCGCGCCAGGTACCCATCCACGCCATCGGTGATGGAGGCCAGGATGAAAACCAGCGAGGCGGCAATTTCCTGCTCCCCGTGAATGCTGCGAAAGGGAAAATAACTGGAAAGCATCCAGATGAGCAGGGGAATGCAACAGATGCGGCTCATCGTGATGGAGTTTGGCAGGTTCACGATCGACTCGGCTGTTGAGGGCAGACGTTCGCCCCTCTTCAATTATGCACCAGGCGCCTGCAGACAGCCGGGCGCCCGGTGGATCCTGTGCAGACAAGGGTTACTTAAGTCCCTGCTCCCCCGGATTTCCTGTGGAGATTGGTGGCGTTGCCACATTTCACGCGCCTTTCTTCAGGGAAAGGTGCACACGCGGCCTTGCCCAGGCCAACCTGCAGGAAATCCGGGTCAGGCGTAAATGCCGCGTTGCTTAATGGTGAAGGCAACCCGGTCGATGGCCAGCATGTAGGCGGCAATGCGGTTGTTGACCGCGTGCGCTTCGGCGTAGCGAACCACGTCGCCGAAACTCTCCGTCAGGATACTTTCCAGCTGCTCGTTGACCACGGCTTCTTTCCAGAAATAGCCTTGACGATCCTGCACCCACTCGAAGTAGGAGGCAGTGACCCCGCCGGCATTGGCCAGAATGTCAGGAATGATGAAGACCTTCTTGTCGGCCAGGATCTCGTCAGCAACCGCTGTGGTGGGTCCATTTGCGCCTTCGCAAACAATGCGCGCCTTGATGCGGTCGGCATTGCGGCTGGTGATCACGTTCTCCGTGGCCGCGGGAATGAGGACCTCACAATCGGAAACCAGCAAGTCGGAAGAATTCACCGCTTCCGCGCCCTTGAAACCCATCACCGTGCCGTTGCGCTGGCGGTATTCTAGTAGCAGGTGGATGTCGATTCCGTTGCTGTTGTAGAGGCCGCCGTCGTATTCGGCGATGCCGATGATCTTGTAGCCTCTTTCCATCATTAGCTTGGCGGCGTTCGAGCCCACGTTGCCAAAGCCCTGGATGATCACGCGGCACCCTTCACGCTGCATGTTCAGGTAACGCAGGGCTTCATCACAGACCACGGCGATGCCGCGACCGGTCGCCTCCCGGCGGCCCCGCGAGCCGCCGATGTTGAGCGGCTTACCTGTAACCACAGCAGTCACTGTCTGCCGCATATGCATGGAATAGGTGTCCATGATCCATGCCATGGTTTGTTCGTTGGTGTTTATGTCCGGAGCCGGTACGTCCTTTTCCGGCCCGATAAACTCAATCAGCTCCGAGGTGTAGCGGCGGGTCATGCGCTCCAACTCGCCGATAGACATCTTCTTGGGGTCGCAAATCACGCCCCCCTTGGCGCCCCCAAACGGGATGTTGACCACGGCGCACTTCCAGGTCATCCAGCTGGCCAGCGCGCGAACCTCATCGAGGGTTACATCGGGGGAATAGCGGATGCCGCCCTTGCCTGGCCCACGTGCGATCGAATGTTGCACCCGGAAGCCGGTGAAAACCTCAATGCTTCCGTTGTCCATCATCACTGGGATGTGCACGATCACCTCGCGTGCAGGGTAGCGCAATACCTTCCACAGCCCTTGATCCAGGTTCAGTTTTTGTGCAGCAAAGTCAAAGCGAGCAGCCTGAGCTTCCCAGGGATTAATCTCCTGCTCGAGGGATACGGTTTGCATAACGAATTCTCCACATGTGGACTGCGATGGAGTCCACTCAAGTCCCACCGCGGTTGAGCCGTTCGCGCCCGGGCGGGACGGCGCAGGCACTTCGACGGGGCGAAATCGAGCTGAAAGACCCAAGGTCGATTTCCCGGATTTCCTGCCACGTCGCACCTGACAGGGCATTTGTGCGCCTTTCCGTGAAGAAAGGCGCAGGAACCTCATCAGAGCCACCACGTTCCACAGCAAATCCGGATTTCCGCTCCCGGCGAGCCCTACGCGCGCTTGCGCCCACTTGGCCGGGACCGTTTCTTGTACTAACCCCAAACCTATCGAGTATATGCGTCCGCAAGAAGCTCGGGCAAGCGCCCCAGCGCTTGAGATGCTTTACCGGACGAATCCTCTCCTGTTTACCTGCCGGCCGCTATGGCCATTTAGTATGAGCAGGATGCCGGTCGATACTACCATTGCCCCCTCGCGTGATGAATTCCTCCGGTTGGCGGCGGCGCACAGCCTGGTTCCGGTTTACCGCACGCTGACGGCCGACCTGGAAACCCCGGTATCCGCCTTTTTGCGCCTCGCTTCGGACGAGCCGCAGTCTTTTCTGCTGGAATCGGTAGAAGGCGGCGAGAAAGTGGGCCGCTATACCTTTATCGGCGTCCGGCCTTATCGCACCATCCTGTCCCGCGGCAACTCCATAACCATCAACGAGCGAGGAAAAACCCGGTCTCTGCAAGGAGACGTGTTTGCCCTTCTCAAGCAGCTGTTGGCCGGGCAGACGCCGGCGCATATCGCGGGCCTGCCTCCATTTACCAGCGGAGCGGTCGGCTTTTTCGCCTACGACGTGGTACGCCAGCTCGAACGTTTGCCGGAGCTGGCCGAGGATGATCTCGGCATCCCGGACGCCTGCCTGATGTTCTTCGACGAGGTGTTGGCGTTCGATCACGTACGCAAGCAGATCCTGCTCATGGTGACCGCCGATCTCGGGCGCCAGAAACCTGCAGCCGCTTACGCGGACGCGAAGAAGCGGCTGGGCCAGCTGGAGAAGCGCCTGGCCGGGCCCATCCCAAAACCGAAGCATCCGCGGCCGCGGGGTAAACTTTCGGTCACCAGCCACACCCGGAAGGAAGACTTTCTGGCCGCTGTCGCCAGGATCAAGGAGTACATCGCCGCCGGCGACATCTTTCAGGCAGTGCTGTCTCAGCGCTTTGAAGTCAAGCCCGGGGTCGATCCTTTCTCTGTGTACCGCGCTCTGCGCATCGTCAATCCTTCTCCGTATCTGTACTTCCTCCGCTTCGATCTGGATAAGGCGTCTACCTGCCTGGTGGGCTCTTCTCCCGAACTGCTGGTACGGGTGCAGCAACGCCATGTCGAGTACCGTCCCATCGCCGGAACGCGTCCCCGCTCTGCTGACGAAGCGGAAGATCTCCGCATCGAGCAGGAGCTGCTGACGAATGAAAAGGAACGGGCCGAGCACGTGATGCTGGTAGACCTGGGCCGCAACGACATCGGCAGGGTATGCGAGTTCGGCACCGTGAAGGTGAAGAGCCTGATGCATGTGGAACGCTATTCCCACGTGATGCACCTGGTCAGCTCCCTGGAGGGCCAGCTCAAGGCAGGACTCTCGGCGGTAGATGCCTTCTGCTCCTGCTTCCCGGCCGGCACCTTGAGTGGTGCGCCCAAGATACGCGCGATGGAGATCATTGAAGAGCTGGAGCCGACGCGCCGGGGCATTTACGGGGGCAGCGTTTTCTATGCCGACTTTTCAGGGAATTTCGACTCCTGTATTGCCATCCGCAGCATGCTCCTTAAAGGAGAGCAAGGCTACATTCAGGCGGGAGGGGGCATCGTGGCCGATTCAGTGCCGGAAGAAGAGTACGAGGAGTCGGTAAACAAGGCGAAAGCAGTGGTGCGGGCGGTGGAAAGGGCACGTGCCGCGGCTGGCGGCAAATGAACCCATTTGTTTCTGAACCACTTGAGTCTCCACGCAGGGATATCTGACTGTAGCCACTTCAGTCCCGACAGGGACGGTTGACTCTAGCCCAGGACGGAGTCCTGGGTAGAATATGAACGCACGAAAAGTCCCGCAGGGACGGCTGGCTTTTTAAGCCGGTTCTTATGCATCCACAAACATAAACCGCGAAGCCTAATTACGGTCCGAGTGGCCTCCTGGCGCTACACTAAAAGAAGTGGCGCCCATGGTCTTCGTTCTCGACAACTACGACTCATTCACCTACAACCTGGTGCAGTACATGGGTGAGCTAGGGGCCGAGATGATCATCAGCCGTAACGACCAGTTAACGGTCGAGCAGATTGAGGATCTCAAGCCAGAGCGCATCGTCCTCTCTCCCGGGCCCTGCACCCCTCAGGAAGCCGGTGTCAGCATTCCCCTGATCCGCCATTTTGCGGGCAAAGTGCCCATATTGGGTGTCTGCCTGGGCCATCAGGCGATCGGAGCCGCCTTCGGCGGCAATGTCGTGCGCGCTCCGAAGTTGATGCATGGCAAAACCAGCCCGGTGGAGCACGATGGACGCAACCTGTTCGCCGGCCTGCCCAGCCCCATGACCTGTACCCGCTATCACTCGCTCATCGTTGCCGACGAGGGTCTCCCGGAGGAACTGGAAGTGAGCGCCCGAGTGCAAAATGGCAACGGCGATGGGACCATCATGGGCTTGCGTCATCGCCGCTTTCCCATCGAGGGGGTCCAGTTTCACCCCGAGAGTGTGCTCACCGTCGACGGCAAGAACCTGATCCGAAATTTTCTCTCTCTTTGAGAAGAGCTGTGACGATGCAATTTTTCCTGGCCGGAACGGTTGTGCTCCTTGCCCCGGCGCTGCTAGCCCAGCAGCCGATTGGACGCACCTCGGCCAGCGAGGTGCAGGTTTCAGGCGCCGTCGACATTTCCCATGGCGAAACGCTGCTCGGCAATGGCAGCCAGATTACGGCTGGAGAGCAGGCGGTCAAGATTACTTTGCAACGGGGTGGCTCACTCCGTCTGTGCTCCACCAGCAGCGTGCACCTGGCGAAGGACCGCTCCATCGACGACCCGGCCAGCAGCGCTCTCATGATGGCGCTGGACCGCGGCGCAATCGAGGCCAACTACGTCGTGGGCAAGTACTCCGATGTGTTGCTTACCCCCGACCTGCGCATCCTTATCTCCGGCCCTGGACAGGCCGACCTGAGCATCCGGGTAAATACCAAGGGGGACACCTGCGTCGACAATCACGGCGCAGATGCGCCCTACGTCACGGTGACCAGCCAACTGGAAGGCGGGGCGTACCGGGTCATGCCGGATCAACGCGTCAACTTCCAGCATGGCAGTCTGAGCGAGGTGGTGGATCATGAACCGGAGCCTTGCGGCTGCCCAACGATGCCCGTTACTTCGGTGGCCAGTACAGGAAATACAGGGGCGGCTCCTGCGAAACCAGGACAGCCGGTCGGCGGCCCTTCCTCAACGCCTGCAGATACGGCCTTCCCCATAGCGGAGAGCGAGGGCCTGGCGCCGCCCCCAACTCCGCGGTCTGCGCCTGTGGTTCCTGCGGGCGAGACGCATGCCCAGGTTACCGTTCCCCTCACCTACAACGGGGAAAGTCCTGCTCCGGCCCCGCCCCCCTCTCCGCCGCCCGCTACCCCGCCGCCCGCTCCCGTCGCGCCCGCTCCCGTCGCGCCCGCTCCTCAGTCAACCCCTCCGCTGGAAATTGCGTCCGCTCCGCCCCCGCCCAATCAGTCAGCCAACCAGAGTGGCGTCTTCCATCGCATCGGCCGCTTCTTCTCGAGAATCTTCGGCAAGTAGGGAAGGCGCTACAATCGACTGTTGAGAGTTCTGCATCAGCCAATTCAGTGAGAGATGAAGGAGTTTTTCTTTTATGGCGATTCCTGCCACACAGATGCGCCCGGGCATGGTCATCAAGCACAACAACGAGCTCCACACGGTCTTCAGCGTTGAGCATCGGACCCCTGGAAATTTGCGCGCATTCATCCAGGCCAAGCTCCGCAACCTGCGCACCGGCGCCATGTTCGAGCACCGTTTCCGTTCCCCGGACCCGATCGATCGCGTCATCGTCGACGAGGTGTCCATGGATTTTCTTTACTCCGACGGCGATGACTACTACTTCATGAACACCGAAAATTATGAACAGACCAACCTGAAGGGCAGCACGCTGGGCGATGCGATCGAGTACCTGATCCCTAATCTGCAGATTAAGGTTTCGTTTTTCGATGGAGTCGCGGTAGGCATCGAGTTGCCGCAAACCGTGGAGATGACCGTGGTACAAACCGAACCGGGTCTAAAATCGGCGACAGCCTCTTCCGTCACCAAACCTGCCAAGATGGAGACCGGCCTGGTGGTCCAGGTGCCCCCGTTCATCAACGAAGGGGAAAAGATTCGGGTGGATACGGCCGAGGGCGCATACCTCTCTCGAGCATAACGAGAAGAGCATGAATAATATGGTGCGCCACTACATCGTCAAAGGTCGGGTTCAAGGGGTTGGCTTCCGCTGGTTTGTCCACCGGGAGGCAGGGGCTCGGGGATTGAAGGGTTGGGTTCGCAACACCGAGGGCGGCGAAGTCGAGGTCATGGTCGCAGGCAGTGAGGACCAGTTGGCCGAACTGCGCGCCGTGCTCGAACGCGGCTCTCGCGGTAGCCGTGTGGACGCCGTGCACGAGCGCGACCTGGAGGAAGCCATGGCACAGAACCTGGAATCGTTCCAGATCGAAGGAGCCTGGTAGCTACGAATGACTCACCCTATTAACTGTGAGCCTCTGAAATCTCTTATCCGGACGATTCCGAATTTTCCCAAGCCGGGCATTCTTTTCTACGACATCACCACCCTGCTCAAGGACAAGAATCGGTACGCGACCCTGGTGGATGCATTGGCCGCCCACTACATTGGCATGGAGAATGTGGATTTGGTGCTGGGCATTGAGGCCCGCGGATTCATCTTCGGGCCGGCGTTAGCCTATCGCCTGAATGCCGGTTTCGTACCGGTGCGCAAGCCGGACAAGTTGCCCGCGCCCACTGCGCGCGTAACCTACGATCTGGAATATGGAACGGATGCACTCGAAATCCACCTGGATGCCATCGAGCCAGGACAGAACGTTCTCATTGTGGACGACCTGCTGGCCACTGGGGGCACGATGGAAGCAACCGTAAAACTGGTTCGCCAGTTCGGGGCCAGGATCGTCGGCCTTGCGTTCGCGATTGAACTTGACTTTCTCAATGGACGCGATCGGTTCAAAGAGTACAACGTGTTCAGCCTGTTGCATTACAGCGAGTAGTAGCTACACCGCCCTGCGGCCGCCGGTAAACAGGTGGATCACCAGGGCTATCGCCGCGATGATGAGCAGGATGTGTAGGGCAAATGCGGCGATGTGAAAGAGCAGAAAGCCGCCGACCCAAAGCAGGATAAGAATGATCGCAAGCGCCAGCCACATTGCTCGTCCACCTTGCGGAGAGTATCTCATCTAAGGAGCAACTCGGAACATGCTTCTGCGCACATCGCTAGCTGTGTTGTTTGGGTGGGCGCCACTATCGCTCATTGCAGCCCAGGGCCAACCCGGCCAATCGTCAGGCGTGACTGCTCTGACCCATGTGCGGGTCATCGACGGCACCGGTGCGACCCCGCTTGAAGATGCGACGGTGGTGATCGAGGGCAATCACATTCTGACGATTCAAGCCGGCGCGGGCGCCGTTCCTGCCGGCGCACGGGTACTCGATTTGCATGGCGATACGGTCATGCCCGGGTTGATCAACGCGCACGGGCATCTGGCTCTGATCGCAGATGGACAGAACTCGGCTACAGCCTACACTGCGGAGAACGTACTCGCGGAATTGCGGCAGTACGAGAGTTACGGTGTCACCGCGATGTTATCGCTGGGCCTCAACCGCGACCTTCTGTACCCGATTCGTGAACAACAACGGCAGGGCAAACTCGATGGCGCGACGGTCTTTACGGCGGACCGCGGTATCGGCGTCCCGGACGCCGCGCCGCCTTTGCCGGCAGCGCCCGATCAGTTATATCGGCCGGCAACAGTGGCAGAAGCGCGCATAGCGGTGGATGAGATGGCCAAACGGCACGCAGACATAGTCAAGATCTGGGTCGACAGCCTCGGGGGGACTAAGCCGGCCATGTCGCCCGAGATCTACCAGGCGGTAATCGAAGAAGCGCACAAGCATCACTTGAGGGTAGCCGCGCACGTCTATTACCTGGCTGACGCCAAGTCACTGGTCAATGACGGAGTGGATGTGCTGGCCCACAGCGTCCGCGACAAGCCCGCCGACCAGGAGCTGATTTCTGCAATGAAGCGCCGGGGCGTTTGGTATATCCCCACCTTCACCGTCGACGAATCCTTCTATATCTACGCCGAACATCCTGGGTTCATGCAGATTAATTTCTTCAAGGACGCCCTCCCGCCGGTGGTGCTGACCATGTTGACCAGCGAGGCTTATAACCAGAAGGTGAACCAGGACCCAAAGACCGCGCAGCATAAATCCGACTTCGCCATGGACCAGCAAAACCTGAAGACGCTCTACGACGCCGGCGTTCGCGTCGGTTTTGGAACCGACTCAGGTGCTTTGCCGACGCGTATTCCGGGGTTCTCTGAGCATCGGGAGTTGGAAGACATGGTGCATGCAGGGCTTACTCCGATGCAGGCCATCGTATGTGCCACCAGGAACAACGCTGAGTTGCTGCGGATCGAGGCGACACGGGGAACCCTACGGCCCGGCAAGCGCGCGGACCTGATCGTGCTGGCCGCCAATCCTCTGGATGACATCACCAACACCCGGTCCATCGTGACCGTCTTCCACGATGGGCGCACAGTTGCGCCGCGGGTTCCAGTGGTGATGGCGCGTTAGCGCATGTCGCTTCAAGACTCCGCCCACCCAACGTCTACTGACACTCGAAATTTCGAGTGTCAGTTCTTAGGTTTCCTGGCAACAGGACCTGCTCCGCGTACTCCGGCAGGCGCGTCGAACTTAGCGAAATTCTTCTCGAATTTCTCTGCCAGCATGACAGCCTGCGTGTCGTAGGCCCGCGGATCCTTCCAGGCATTGCGCGGATTCAACAACTCCGCCGGCACATCAGGGCAGCTCAGGGGAATACTTAACCCGAACGCTGGCTCGGTGACGAACTCAACGTTGCTCAGGTGGCCATCCAACGCCGCATTGACCATGGCGCGCGTGTACTTAAGGCTCATGCGCTCACCAGTACCAAATGCGCCCCCGGTCCAGCCGGTATTTACCAGCCAGCACTGCGCATTGTGCTTCTGCAACCGTTCCCCCAGCATCTTTGCATACACTGCCGGTGCCAGGGGAATGAAGGGCGAGGCAAAACAGGTGGAGAACTCCGGCACCGGTTCACTGCCCAATCCCGCTTCCGTCCCCGCCAGCTTGGCTGTGTATCCAGAAAGAAAGTGGTACATGGCCTGAGCCGGGCTAAGCCTGGCAATTGGCGGCAACACCCCGAACGCATCGGCAGCGAGAAAGAGCACATGGTTGGGATGACCCCCAACCCCGGGAATCACCGCTTTGGCAATGTACTCCACCGGATAGGCAGCCCGGGTATTCTCGGTGTAACGGATGTCACTGTAGTCCGGAGCCCCGGTCTTGCTGTCGATCACCACGTTCTCCAGCACCGCGCCGAAGCGGATTGCATGATAGATCTGAGGTTCTTTCTCCGCTGACAGATCGACGCATTTGGCGTAGCAGCCACCTTCAATGTTGAAGATGCCGCTTTCGCTCCAACCGTGCTCATCGTCTCCGATAAGCCGCCGCTGCGGATCGGCGGAGAGCGTAGTCTTGCCGGTCCCGGAAAGTCCGAAGAACAGTGCGGTGTCCCCTGCTTTTCCCAGGTTTGCTGAGCAGTGCATGGGAAAGACATCGCGTGCGGGCAGGAGAAAGTTCATCACCCCAAAGATCGATTTCTTCATCTCGCCGGCATATTTCGTGCCCCCGATGAGAATGATGCGGCGAGTGAAATCCGTGATGATGAAAGTGCCGGAATGGGTGCCGTCACGTTCCGGCACTCCCTCGAACTCGGGTGCCGCAATCACGGTAAATTCGGGTTTATGACCAGCCAGTTCCTCGACCGGCACGCGAACGAACAATTGCTTCACGAAAAGGGCGTGCCAGGCATACTCGGCGATGATCTGCACAGGAAGCCGGTAGTGCTCGTCTGCGCCGGCATAGAGATCCAGGACGTAGAGGTCGCGCTCCCGCATATGGGTTACGACCCGCGCCAGAAGGGCTTCAAATTTGGCCGGGTCGAAAGGCTGGTTCACCTTACCCCAGTCCACGGTGTCGCTGGTGACGGCATCCCGCACAATGAATTTATCTCGCGGGGAACGTCCTGTTCGTGCGCCGGTGAGAGCCACCAGGGCGCCGTTGTCCGCCAGACTGGCCTCGCCCCGGGCAATCGCCGCTTCCACCAATTGGGGAGTGGAGAGATTGCGGTGGACATGGGCCCCTTCCACCAGCTTTCCTGTCATCGTGGTTGCCTTGACTGAATCCACTCGGGCTCCTCCCTGGCTACCGCTCAGGTATGCAAGAGTTTACCCAACGCTCGCCCCTTGGGGCAACGCTTTTACCGAGCTATGATCAATGACTGTTGCGTCTTGCCCAACGGGTGTTGCTTCCAGGCTGTGGCGCTGGAGGGTCGGACGAGCGGTGGACACCTATGACCCGGGCATCACCGGCAGTTCGGGTAGCAGGGAGGAGTGCCCAGCTTCTGCCATAACGGCCGAAACCTGCTCCAGGACCTCGTCCACGCTCATGGTGTACATTTCACGCCCGTTATCGTACCCGCTCTCTGCTGCCTGCTTCAGGTAGCGACCCGCCACCTGGGCCGCCAGCCGATCGGTAATGACATGGCCGGAACGCTCTTTTTGTTCTACCCAGGCCTGCGCGGGCAGGGCAATCCAGACCGGCCGCCCGTTGACATCAAAGCGGATATCGACCGCATCCGCATGGCGGGTGGCGATGGCCACCACATTCGCCGTCCAGCGGCAGTGCAGGTCTTCGCGGGTCCAGTGATCGATTACGTGGAAATCTTCGTACATAATTACCAGCCTAGAGTATTTTCTGCCGGGCAGGGTGTTCCTTCGTTGGCACTCCAAAAGAAATTTGAAAAAAATTAAAAAGAAAGATAACTTCACCGATAATCTGCGTCCAATTAGGCGACACTAGTACGACATTTTAGGTGTCGAGGAGCAACGAAAAAGTGGTGCATAATCCCGAAACAATACAGAAATTCGAACAGACCCTCCGTCGGCAGGAGAAACAGCTGGAACACTCCATGATCTCGGCGGTGGAACAGGGCCGCGAAGTTGCAGCAGACAGTGCACTGGACGCTGCGGACCAGGCCGTGCAGTCCTACCAGAAGGAAATGCTTTTCAGCCAGGGAACCAGCGGGCATGAGCAGCTGGCGCTCGTCCGCCTGGCGTTGAAAAGGCTGAACGAGGGTACCTATGGAGAATGCATGCATTGCGGCAAGACCATTGGTCTGAAGCGGCTGGAAGCTCTTCCCTGGACCCCGTACTGCATCGACTGCCGGGAAAAGATCGAAAACGGCGAGATCGAAGACCCGGTCGTCGCCGCCTAAGCCGGCCAGTCGGCCGCTTTTCGGCCAGCGCGGAGCCTCGCTCGTTTGACCCGCAAACTTCAGCACTGTTAAACTTTAAAAGCTCACGCAGTCAGCAAACGGTATAGCGGCTGGACTGCGACCCCTCCTACGAAGGTTTCTCAAGGAAATTAGTGGATACACAGACACGTCACGCGCTCAAACATGACCGTTTGATCGATGCTACCAAGACCAGTGTGGACTGGTTCGCAGACCATCGATCGAGAGTGATCCAAGCCAGTGTGGCCGCGGTCCTTTTGCTCGCAGTAGCGGTGGCTGCAATGGTGATTTACAGCAAGCGCTCAGCCGCGGCCGATCTGGCTTTCGGTGAGGCGATGGACATCTACGACGCTCCCCTGGCACAGGCGGGGCAGCCGGCTGCGCCGGGGGAAAAGACCTTTCCTTCCGCCGCCGCGCGGGCCACATTGGCTAATCAGCAGTTCGTGCAGCTCGCGAATCGGTACGGGTTTTTTGAGGCGGGCAAGACTGCCGAATATTTCGCCGGCCTCACGGCGATCGATATGGGCCAGACCGGGCCGGCGGAAACGTATCTGAAGAAGGTGGCCGATGGGCATGACGCTGCTCTGGCGTCGCTGGCGAAGCTGGCATTGGCTAATCTGTATCAACAGTTGAACCGCAATAGTGAGGCGGTTGTGCTTTATAACCAGCTGATCGCGAAACCAACCAACACGGTGCCGGCCGATGCGGCGCGCTTGCAATTGGCGTCGCTCTACGAAAAGACAAATCCCGCCGAAGCCAACAAAATCTACGCCCAGCTAAAAAGTTCCAAAACAGCCGCCGGCCAGATTGCGGCGCAAAAGCTACAGCAAAAGTAGCTTAGCGCCGCGAAAATCTCATACCCCTCCACTTCGCTACGAGGCTGTGAAGAGGCCTCAATGAGAAATTTCCAATTGTCAGCGGACGACGGGCCCCACATCTCGCTCGTTTTTCGCGAGATGTGGGATTCCACTGCCCGGCCCCCCCAACTCTCAAGTTTGATTCGTACTCGGAGGACGAACGGCTAATCAGGCTCTGGAAAAAGTCGCGGTACGAAGGGCACCGCTTCAGCCGTGCCGTAAATGTATAAGCTATAGACGGCTGTAGCTGAGGTACGCGTAAGAGCGAAATCATCCCTTTGCTACAGCCTCAAAGCAGCTGAATGCACGGTCGGAAAAGACCTACCTCAGGGGCTTAAAGAGCCTGCGTGAGAACCAACCGATTGCAAAATCAGTCCCGTAGGGACGGTTGAACTTAGCCCAGGACGTAGTCCTGGGTAGAGATTCGAGAGACGACAAGTCCCGTAGGGACGACTGAAAGTTACCCGGAGGCAATCCCAGGCACTTCCATTTCAAATATATTCCGCGGTTGAGAATTCCCGATCCGCTTCCCGAATCCAGGACCACGTCTCGATAACTTTTTCAGTCGTCCCTGCGGGCTTTTCCATGGCGCATGCCAACCCAGGACTGCGTCCTGGGCTAAGTTCAGCCGTCCCTAAGGACTCGATATCGAGATGGTCGTCCTCACGCAGGGGCTATAAAGCGCCCTCATCATTTCAGCCCGGTGCGGCACGGCGGAACAGGCAGTCGCATCCCACATCTCGCGGAAAAACGAGCGAGAGACGGAGCGTGGTCAGGACAGACCTTGGGGTTAGTGTGCAGCGGCCTTAGTGGACTGTTGCACCGGGCTGCTGCACTGCATCGGTCTGGAACTTCCTATACTGATCGAAGCGAATGTCGATCTCAGCGCGAAAACCGGCAACCAAAAACGCACGCGCCTGTAAATGCAATGCGATCGCCGTGGGCAACCACGCTTCGTTGCGAATGAGTGCCTGATCGAACACTACGTTGCTGCCTTTGGCCACCGAAGCCAGCAGGCCAAAGCCCACGTGGTAGTTCTCATCCAGGGTCGCGCTCATGCGTGAGACCTCGCGATCTGCCTCATCGATCCAGATGGTGCCGCTGACCTTCTTGAGCGCATCTTCATCGCGCCCGTGAGTCTTGGCATGTTGATCGCCCGCAAAGTCGAAGGCGATGGTGTCGCGTCCGTTCAGGGCTACACGCCGCGGTCTGGAAAAAGTAACAATCTGTAGCAGGCGCGAGACCGTGATTTCATCTTTGTCGGGATTCTTGTAGTCAGGCTGAGAAATTTTGAGAACTTCTTTATTGACCCGGTCCTGTTCCTTCCGCGCCTGATCCGGAGTCAGATCCATGCCATCTTTGCGAACCAGTTTTTCCACCCGTTGGGCTTTCACAAAGAAGACCTCGTGCTCCTCGGTCTCTACCTTTTTCGTGTTCCCGCTGCTGTCCAGCTGGCGGGTGGTCTGCACCGCGCGGAAAGTATAGTTTTCCCGCACTTTGTCTAATTGCTTCTGGTGCGCCTCAACTTCTCGCAGCATGGTTGCCGCATCGGGTATAGCGGCCGGCTCACTCGCGCCGAACGCGGGAGGAGACAGGCATCCCAATGAAACCAACAAAGCACCGGTGGTCAACCATGGCGGTACGACAGACATCTTGCCCCTTACTGCTCATCTTAGCGTAGGCTGTTACCACTGAATTGCCTGTGTGTTCGAAAGGAAATGACAGCAATGTTGAATTTGGTCCTGAAGTGGATCCTCGGCGCCTTGGCTCTTTTAGCGGTGACGTACATAGTGCCCGGATTCCGAGTCGTTAGTCTTCCCTCCGCACTCGTGGCAGTACTGGTGATCGGCTTTCTGAACATGACCCTGGGACTGATATTGAAGGTGGTGACCTTTCCCTTCGCCATCCTCACCCTTGGGTTGCTGTTTTTAGTGATTAATGCGTTCATGCTGATCCTGGCGAGCAAGATCACTCCAGGACTGCAAATTGCCAGCTTTGGCGCCGCTTTCATTGGAGCGGTGGTGTTGGCAGTCGTTCACATGATTATCGAGGCCGTGCTCTAGAGAGTCAGCGCGTCGGGTCGGGAGCAACGGCAGAAGTAGCGCTGGGTGCCGCAACCCCGCGCGGTAGGGGCGCCAGGTTCCCGTTTGGGAGCACAACCCGTCCCGATCTGGATCGACCCCGTCCCTGGTTAACCGGCGTGGGCTGCACCGGGACCGGCTCGACCGGCACGTGTACCGCCGAAGCAGTTCCAAACCCTCCCGAGACCGGGGACACGACTCGCGGAGCATTGGCCGCAGGCGTACCAGCGGCCGCGACACGGTGGTGAAACGCCCGGCTGCGCAGAGCGGGATTCAAGACCACGACAGACAGAGCAACGCTTGCCGCCAACGCGCCAGTGGCTATGGTTCGGGTCACGGTAGCGGAAAAACGGTTGCGCGAGCCCTGAAGCCGGAGGTTTACGCGCCCCTCCAAGCCGGAGGGCGGCTCGACACTACCCAGCTGTCGCAGGGTATCGTCGATATCCGAGTGTACGGTCATTGCAAACTCCCTTCCTGCTCGAGTAATGCCGCGAGCGCGTGTCGGGCCCGGTACAGCCGCGAGCGGATGGTCGACTCGGTTGTCTCGAGAACCAGAGCAATCTCCACTGTCGACAACTCCTTCACCGCGGAAAGCAGCAAAACCTCGCGCTCCCTTGCCGGCAGAGTGTCAATGAGTGCAAGAATCCGGGCATGGCGCTGGGCGGTGATTACCTTTTTTTCCGCGCTCAACTCGCTTGTCGGTAGAACTCGTGCCAGGTCTTCAAAATCATCGACTTGGGGCCGCGTTTTGGCGCGCCGCTTGCGATCCAGGACCAGATTCCATGCGATGCGCACCAGCCAGACGCGATAATCGCGCACCTCGGCCAGCTTGCTGCGGTGGCGAAGCACACGCAAAAAAGTCTCCTGGACCACATCTTCCGCATCGGCTGTATTGCGCGTAACCGAATAGGCTACGCGGTAGAGCGTGGTCGAATACTCTTCCACCAGCGCCGTCACCCGTGCGTGCGTATCCTGCTCTGGTAGGGCCACAGGCTCGGCCTCCAGCCATCCGACGAATTGTCCTTCAAATGTTCCCATAATCGAACAAAGACCGTCGCATATAGAGACGCATCATATACCTTTTCCGCTCGCTCCCCGGATTCGCCAGAGCTCTTCCGAGTTCTTGTGGCTCTTCCGAATTCTTGTGGCTCTGCGGAATTCTTGTGACCTGGTATGCGAGCGGCATCTATGATCATTCGTCATGCTTGCCCGTCGCCTGATCCCACGTTCCTTGCTGGCGCTCTGCTGGATCATTCCAGCCGCCGTCGCCACCATATGCGCCGGGGGCCGGGTGACTGATCCTTCAGGGGTCTACCAGGGTCACGCACCGGCGTCCGACGCGGCCAGACGGGTCTTTACCCTCAACCTGGCTACCGACGGCACGGCAATGTTCACCACACAATACATCGGCGAACATGACGCTACCCAGCGGGGCCGTTGGACGCAACGCGGCAGCCAGATCATTCTTACCTTTGACTCGATGGGACCGGACGGACCTCCCCGCCCCATCACCTTTCGTCATCGCGACCACGCACTTAGCCCAGTCCACTGGGATCCCAGCGAGTGGGGCCGGGCTGGACCACCCGTCCTTCACCGTTCTCATGTCGCGCAAGGCGGCCTCTGAGCCATGGGGCTGTTCTACAACATCATGCTGGGGTATTTTTTTGGCTTCGCACTGGGGGTTGGCTGCGCGCTTGCCGTCTTCTACGCCATCTATTCCGGTGGCTACCGGAAGGCGGTAGAGCACTCGCTGCAGCAGGAAAAGCCGAAGCGTTACCTCGAGGAGATGGCAGCAGCCGTGAAGCGCGCCGGCAAAGAGAGGGCTAAGAGTAGCTGATTTTGAATTCCTTCAGCGAGGGCAGGAACGCAGAGTGCACCTCCACCTTTAATCGTCCGGCCTGGACCCCTGGATCGGCGGAGGCGATGGCCATAGCCTCGGCAGCGTTGCCGGCGGCGATGATCGAAATCCCCACCAGGGGCCCGTCATCGGTAATTGGCCCGGCCAGCAAATAACGTCCGGCCTGCACCTGTTCCCGGATGAATGCCAGTTGACGAGGAACCAGGTCGGCCACGTCCGGGCCCTGGGTATCGTTCCATCGTTCACCTTTAAGCAGAAAAGCGATGTAGTAGGGCTCGACATTACGAGGAATGTCCCTGGTCCGTGGCTTTTCCTTTGCCTGTGCCTCTTCCGTCATTTCTGCGCCTCTTGCAGTAATTGAGCCGCCGCTTCGGTCTTACCTTCTTTTTGCAGCAGCGCAGCATGCTGGCGCAGAATGGCCCGCCGTTTCTTCTGTGCTGCGGCGGTGTCGGATGTATTCGATGCCTTACGGAAATTCTCTTCCGCCGCTCGATAATCGCGGTCGGCTTTATCGTTCTGACCCATCTGGGTGTAGATCATTGCCCGATGCCAGTAGGCCGTGCTCCATTCCGGCGACCCGGGCTTGACCGCTTTAGGCGCCAGTGTGACCTCGCGATCGAACTCCTCCAGTGCCTCCTGCTTATGATCGAAGGCTGCGAGCGCGATCCCATATTCATCGTGGGCCATCATCTTGTCTACCAGGCGCTGATGGGGAGGATACTGGTCGGCCAGATCGCGCTGCTGTTTGCAAAAATCCAGCGAAAGGGGGTCCTGCGCGGTAAGCAGGTTGACGCACTTCACCATCAGTTTGCCCACCTGTTCACTCAGCTGGTTAGCTTTATCCTCGTCGGACATGGTAGGTGTTGTAGGGAGAGGGCTAGCCGGAGGCGCTACATCACCCGGCTTGGCGGACGCCTGTTGCGCAAACGAGGCCTGCGGGGTCATCATGAGCACGGCCACGCAGCAGCAGACAAAAACGCGCATAGTACCCCTCTCTACAGATTGATTATGCCGGAGGAACAAGTAGGTGTGGCTGCTCACGTAGCTTCGGTTTATAGCACTATTGTGTAGCTAACAGCCGCTGCGCCTCACTGTGTTTGGCCTCACGCTCCAGCACATCAGCGTGTTGCTTGAGCACCCGTTGACGCAGTTGCCGGAAATGCTCGGCCAGGGTGGCATCGCTGCCGGCGGCTGCGATGGCGGTGGTGAACGTATTCTCCGCTGTCTTCAGGTCGGCGGCAGCCCGCTCCCACTGTTCCAGCTGCTCATAAGCGGTGGCCCGGTGCCAAAAAATAACTGCCCACTGCAGACTATCGGGCTTAACAGTGCTTGCCGGCAGCAGCGCGACCGCCTCGTCAAAAGCCTCGAGCGACTGTTTTGGCTTATGGGCGACCGCCAACAAGGCCACGCCGTATTCATCGTAGGCTACGATGCGAGCCATGCGCTCCCCGGCAGGAGCGTTTTCGGCCTCATCGAGTTCCGCCTTACAAACCGTAACTGCTTTTGCATCTTGCGCCTGCAACAATTGGGCGCACGTCGGAGTGCCACCCTGCCCGTTTGCAGCTCCTAAGCTCAACAGAAAGGCGACCGCGGGGTAGGCGGCTCGGCTCGTGAAAAGTGGCAACCTCAATCTCCCCAGATAGAATAACCTGCAGGATGTCTGACCGGCTCTACTACGCTGACCCATCTCTGGCCTGCTTCGACGCGCATGTTTCCGACATCCGCGAGGTTTCCCGTACCCAGGGGCGCTCGTTGTGGCAAATCGCCCTGGACCGCAGTGCCTTTTACCCCACCAGCGGCGGCCAACCACACGATACCGGCCTGCTCACGGCTACTTCTTCGGGTGGCGCTCTCCTCGAGGCTCCTATCCTTGCGGTGGAGGAGGACGAGCAAGGAGAGGTTTGGCATACGACGCCGAAGCCGCTTTTGGCTGGAACCGCTGTGCGCGGGTACGTCGACTGGAGCCGTCGGCGGGACCACATGCAGCAGCACTCGGGCCAGCACTTGCTTTCCGCCGTGGTGTACCGCCAGTTAGGCGCGGCAACCGTTTCGTTTCACCTGGGCGAGATGACCTCAACCATTGACCTTGCCCGTGACGCCATTTCGCAAGAGGAGTTGGAGCGAGTGGAGGACGCGGTCAACGAGATCATCGCCGAAGATCGGGCGGTCACCATGCGCACCATTTCCCGCGACGAAGCAGAGATGCTGCTCGCTGCCGGCACCCTGCATAAATTGCCGGAGAGGGAAGGAGACATCCGGCTTATCGAGATCGACGACATCGATCTGAACGCCTGCGGTGGGACTCACGTCGAGGCAACGGGGCAGATTGCTGGTCTTTTGATCCGCGGGACAGAACGCGTGCGGCAGGGGCTTCGGGTGGAATTTGTCTGCGGCATGCGCGCTGCGGTGACGGCCCGGCGGGATCTAGCCACGCTCACTCATGCAGCCGCGGCGCTTTCGGTGGGTCGCCTCGAGGTAGGAGAAGCCGTTGACCGGCTATTGGCTGAGACCAAAGCGGCGCATAAAGCACGCCAGAAGCTCATCGAGGAGCTGGCCGGGTATCACGCCGCAAGTCTGCTGCTTGAGCATCCTTTGCAGGTGGACTGCAGGGTAGTGCGGTTAACCTTTACCGATCAGGATGCCGCCTATCTCAAGCTGCTGGCATCGCGGCTGGTTGCCTCGTCGGGGCAGACCTGCGCTCTGTTGGCCACCACTCACGAGGAACCAGCACGTGTGGTGGTTGCGGCAAGCGCGGATCTGAAGATCGACTGCGGGTCCCTGCTGCGTGAGGCGCTGGCGGCCTATGGTTTGCGGGGCGGGGGATCGCCCGGGATGGCGCAGGGTCAAATTCCCAAACTCCACCTCAACGAACTCTTCAGCGGCCTCGAGGGCCGCTTCCTCAACCCCTGAGCCTTACACTCGGGTGCTTCCGCAATCTCCGTCTTCGCTGCTAAACTGAAGCTGGTTGTTCCCGCCTTGTGGGGCTATAGCTCAGCTGGGAGAGCGCCTCGTTCGCAACGAGGAGGTCAGCGGTTCGATCCCGCTTAGCTCCACCAACCCTGTCCCAGCGAAATCAACACCTCAACCGCGACAAAACTATCCAAATCCGCATCTATTCGGTGTGCCGTCATTCGCACTTCACTGCTCCAAACCATTCTTGGTTACGCGGTGACTTTTCGCGCTTTTCGCGCACCTTTCCCCCCGGCGTCACACTCCAGCAAAAAAGGGGCGGGAAAAATCAAATTTGATCATCTTGGTAAAACAAAGGACTTAGCAACCTCTGGGGACCTCGCAGTGTGTGTGAGAACTTTCATTTCCAAAGTCAGTCCCGAAGGGACGGCTGATCTTAGCCCAGGACGCTAGTCCTGGGTACCGTCTACAAATACCATCCAGTCCCGAAGGGACGGCTGAAGTAAACCCCCGCCACGGTCCAAAGTACACAAGAGGCTCTCCCACACCCCGGATCGGCCTTGTTGATCGCCTTGCCACTCCAGGTTTCGTTGACAACAATTGAACCTCGGCGTGGGTACCAGAGTTTCTCTGGTGATTACTTAAAAGTGATGGTGCAACCCAGCCCCGCACTAGTACTGTGGAAGGCCCCGACGCGTTTAGGGTTCCTCCTCTCCCCCACCAGGCCCCGTCGCAACTACTTTTTGACGTGTGCGCCGCTGCGCAAAGAGTGAGGTGAGCGCCATTGACAATCCAATCAAGCCGAGTGTCAATGTCCAGGAATCTATTGAGAACGCGAAGTTCTACTGCAAGCGCTACCCTGAAAGCTTTGTCAGCCTTCGCGATTATAGTGGTGACGTTTACAACCAAACCTGCTCAGCCTTTGCAGCTGAGCAGCAAGCCACAGACTCCTCATACAAAATCGGCTCAGATTGATCCGCGCAGGATAGGCCCCGTAATCCTGGCGGAAAGTGGGCCCACGAGGCAGTAATTGCAAAGAGAGTTTCGGCGGCGTTGTAAGGCGCCGCCGAAACTCGATTCTCTGCGGATGGGACGGTCTATCGCCGCCCGCTCCGTCATTGCTAGTCGATTGTCGGAAGACTCCTGCCGGGACTTATCGCGCTTATAGCGCTTATGGCGCACTTTTTTTTTCGCCGCGAGCAATACGTATCGGTGGGACACAAGCCCGTATTTGCATTCTTCGGATAAGTGCACACGATCTTGGGCGATCAAAGCT
>Ga0302325_10009846_pt1 | contig 20799 bp, 22 predicted proteins | sample Palsa_T0_2_FD_201948 | JGI IMG/M metagenome (GOLD analysis project Ga0302325, IMG submission 201948) | Peat permafrost microbial communities from Stordalen Mire near Abisko, Sweden - Palsa_T0_2 | ecosystem: Environmental > Terrestrial > Soil > Palsa > Peat permafrost | place: Sweden: Abisko...
CGCTGAGCGGGCGCTCCCAGCGCTCGATGGAATAATTTGACCGCAGCAGAGTTTCATAAGCCGCGCGCGCACCGTGCTGGCCAGCGAGATAGGAAGAAGGCAGCGGGTTGTCGCTGCTTGAGCCGGGAAGCAGGAATCCGATGGCCACGGCAAGCAGGACAGCGATGCCTAGGCACCAGAGAAGCAGCTTGCGGTCTTTGGAGTCGAGCGAGGAGAGAAACTTCATTGCGGCGCGCCTCCCCCGGTTCCGGGAGTGGAAGCCGTAGCGCCCGAGATGAGAGCGTTGGCGATTTGCTCGGCGCGCTGGTAGTCGCTTTCCGCGGCTGCACGGCCGCCGTACCAGACGCGCTCAAAGCTGCCGGTCAGGCTCGCGAGTCCGGGCTGGCGCGGGTCTTCCGGGGCAACCAGGGCCAGGTATTCGCGCGGGGTGCGGGCGCGGTCGGCGGGCCACAGGCGCTTCGATTCCAGGCGTGAGATGGCGGCCCAGTACAGGAAGTGAATGGCTTCGCGCCACTGGCCCGCGGCTGCGGCGCGGCGGGCGTCTTCAAGCCACAGTTGCCATGGGACGGCGGATGCTGCTCCCGGCGCCGGGCCGCGGTCTTCCGGGACCAGGCGAACGCGCCAGCGGCGCTCCAGTTGCAGAAGCAACCAAACCAGCCCTACGCAGACGGCGATGATGAATCCCCAAATCAGCGCGCGGCCCAGCCAGGGTGCGCGGGCGCTGGCCCTCATGACGCTGTCAATCAGACGGTTGATCCGGTTGCCCATCTTTTCGAAGGCCGTTTCCTTGGGGGTGGAGGTTACGAGGTTGCGAAAGTCGCGGCCGGCCAGAACCTCCTTCATCACCGCACGTTCCTGACTGCGGTCAGGGAGCGGCGTTGCCGCGGCGTCCGCCTGTTTCAGGTCGCCTGCCAGACGCGTTTGCGCGTCTTTCAGGAGCTGCGTGGTGCTGGGGGGAATGGGACGCACGTTTTCCCACGACTGCGAGGTTTCCGTGGCAGGGCGCGGCTTGGGCGGCGGGGCGTCTTCTTCGCGGGCTTTGGAAAGCAGCACGCGCAGCCATCCGTAGCGCACCAGGCGGCGCTCCGCATTCGGCGCGGGAGAGACGGGAACCTGATCGTCGGCGCCAACGTCGGCGGGGTCGCAGGACTTCACGTCGCGATCCTTGGCGCAGGCTTCGACAATAGTATTGAGCGAATGCAGGTGGGTGCGATAGTCGTCGAGAGAAGCTTGACTAGGCTTGCTGGTGGGCAAAGCGGATGGAGTGGATGAGAGTTGCGCACCAGCCTGCGGAAGCGCCAGGCAGGCGGCCAGGGAAAGACACGCGCATGCGGCTTGGCGGCTCACGCGTGGTCCTCCTGCGCTGTGGAAGGCGCGACGGGTTCTTCGGCGATGAGCTGAGCTGCGGTCGAGTTGAGTCCGGCAGATTCCATCATGTGTTCGATGTCATAGCCTTCATGGCGTATGCGCTGATCATAGTAGAAGAGGGTTAGGGCGATGGGGAAGATGGGGCCGATAACGGCAGCAAATACCGTCGAGATCGTGTATGAAACTGGAAGGTACGCCAAGCGCACAATCGCCGAGGGGTGAGCGCCATTGCCGAGGAAGTACGCGATCCACCGAAGCAGAAGCTGAATTCCCCCGCCGACAATCCACGATATTGCAAGAACCATTAGCCAGGTGAACGCGATTCGCCCGCGGCTGCCTCGGGTGAGGGTCCGGCTTCGGCGCATCGCCTTGAATGCAGATAGTCCCTCAAAGGCCGCGTTTGGGATTGCGAATGCAAAACAGGCGGAAAGCCACAGGAAGAGACAAAAACAGGACACGATAGCCAGCGCCATGGTCAACCCGAGAGCCAGACCCCCAGTGCCGTTCATTTCGCCTGCGGCGTCCAGAAGAAACAGGACGCCGATTGTGAGACTGCCCACCAGAAGCTCCGAGCCGAGTATCGTTCCCAGCAGTTTGAGAACGGCGGTCCACAGAAAAGTCGGCCAACGCGCCGCGGCGAATCGAAGCGACGAAGCGATCGAGCACCTCTCATTGAAAACCGAGCTCGAAGCGAGCTTAACGTACGCAGGTTGGATCAGCAGTCCCAAAAAGCCGGAGATGTGAAAGAACCCAAGGCTGACGACCAAGTTCCATAGCACGATGGAGCTTCGTGCTGGATGGACAAGGTTGTGTACGTGGATCCAGGCGCCATCTGCAATGTGAATCGACCGCATCGCCAGCGCGGGTATCGCGCCGACGATAACAAACTGCAAAAACCGCGACCGGTAGATATGAAAGGTCCGGTCGAGGATTTCGCCCAGGTTCATGGGTCGTAGGGTCGGCGTCATGTGCGCCCCTTGGACTCGAATGCCGCGTTCTTGTTCACGCGTCTCCCTTCCAATCCTCACCCAATTGTGTCCAGGGGCTGGCGGGGGGCGCCGGTGCGCTCGCGTCGAGTCCGGCGGTCTGCATCATCCGTTCCACGTCGAAACCCTCGCGGCGGATGCGCTGATCGTAGTAGAGGAGTGTGAGGACGATGGCGCTGTAGGGTGTGAAGACCAGGGAAACGATGAGTTCGACGACCCCGTTGATGCCGGCAACGAGGAAAGGACTGCCGGCGAGGAGCGCACTGCTGGTCTTCAGAGCCGCAAGCAGGCCGGCCGAACCGAAAGCCAGAATCAACGCCGGCAGCATGGGCACAAGAAGGCCGCCGCAGATTCTCCAACGGCCGCCTTCGCCCAGACGGGCGCTGCGCTGCATGGAATCCGTTGCGGTTAAATCTTCCATGGCGGTAGCGGGAAAGGCGAGCGCGACGCGGGTGTAAAGCGCAATGCATGGGATGGAACCGAGAATCCAGACGGGCACCTGCCAAAAAATCGAGATTCCGGCTGCTGCCATAGGTATAGCGATGAATGCTGTGATGATTAACGGCCAGAAGGCAAAGATTCCCTGCAGAAAAGTGAGTCCGATCAGCCGGCCAGTCTTGGACGTGTAAGCGTTGTAGGCCGACCGGATGGTAATTGCCTCGCCCAGGTTAACCCTGGATGCGGCAAGACAAATCGCGGCGGTGATGATCGCCTGAAGGGCAAGGTGGGCGATCCAGAACGCGAACGAAGCCAGGTAGCTCGCCAGGACGAGGAGGACGTGCCCGGAGCCGGGATACGTGACCTGCCTGGGATGGACGGCGGACAGCGCCGAGCCGAGCTGCGCAAGTCCAGGAATTGCGGCCAGCCCCAGGAACAGCAGCGGCTGAGCACGGAAAATCTGCACGCCGCGGTCGAGGATTCCTCCCAGGTTCATGGGGCGCAACGGTTCCGTCATCGGCTTGCTCCTGGTTACGCGAATCGAGTTCGATCTCGTTTGCTACTGAGCGGGTGCGGACAGCAGGCCGTCGTGGCGCTGGCACTGGTCGCGATAGAAGACGGCGAATGCGATGGAGTAGGCGGCCATCAACAGTGCGGTCCAGAGGAATATCAGGATGAGGATGACGAGGCCTGCGATGACGGCCAGAGTGATGGCTAAAACCAGGTGCGCTTGAACGTGTCCGCCGACCGCCAGGGCGCCGATAGCAAACAGGAACATGCCCACCGCGTAGACAATCATCATGGCCGCGTAGCCGATGGCGTAGATGACCAGCGCCATGAGAAAGATGCGGCCCTTTGCGCCGCTGGTGAGCTTTCCGCTGCGCTTGAGCGCCTGAACAGCGGTGATGTTCTCGTGCGCGCATGCGGGAAAGGCGAGCGAGTAGCGCAGGCCCATGATGATGGCGTAGACGATGGCGCCAATGTAGAAAATAATTGCCAGCGGGATGAGGAAGAATAAGAGGGCGGGGTCTGGAGTTGCGCCCTGACTTGAAATCGCCGGAATAAGCCCCAGCAGCAAGCCGCCGACGGCGAAGAGCAGCGCCATGACCATGATGGGAATGGCGATGATCAGGCTGCGCAGCACGTAGAGCCAGATGTAGCGGCCGAGCCTGCTCCAGGCGTGGCGGAAGGCTTCGTTTGCTGTGACTTTCATGCCGTGATCGGCCTGCACCGCGGTGTAAGTGGAAGCGCCGTAATAGAGCCCGTAAACCACAAACATGAGGGGCAGGAAAAGCAGAAAAAATGGAACGACGATCCAAAGGACAACGGTGGGATCGGGATTTGGATGGGCGGGAAAATGCGCGAAAAATCCGGCGAGAAACAGTACACCGAAAACAACGGCTTCGAAGGCGATTACAACGAAAATGGGGAAGATGCCGATGGCCAGGAATGGCCAGATGTTGGCGCGGGTCAGGCGGAAGATGCGGTCGAGAATCTGGCCGAAGGTCATCGGCATGACGTGGCCGAATGGGGGCATTCCGGGCGCTGGTGGATAAGGCGGAAGCGGAGGGTTCGATTCGCTCATACGGATTCTCCCAAAGCAGCTGTTGCTGGTTGCTCGAGTGCCGCGGCGCCTCATAGCCGGTGGCCGCGCTGGATAAGTTGATTGCGGAGAATCATAGTGCAAATGCGGTTGGCCGTGCATAAGTCTCAAGGTTCTGGACAGGGCGATCGGGTAAGTATCCGCCAAGGGCGTTGCTGTGGCTCGCAGCACCCCTCCGGGGCGCACGGACCCCTTTGATGCGGTTTTCCCCGGATTGCGTTCGCTGTGCTACCCCAGCGACGAAGACCTGTCGCCGGGGACCCCGGCGCGGCGAGCTTCATCCGGGGCTATTATCCAACCGTCTCTCCGGGACGAGGCGATCTGGGGCTATTACAGGCTCGGGCTGTGGCGGCGAGGGAACGGTCAAGCCGGCCTTGAGCATCATCCACTCGATGTCGAAGGCCTCCTGGCGGACGCGCTGGTCGTAGTAGAAGAGCATGAGTGCAATGCCGTACACGGGGCGGGTGAGCGCTTGGACGGCGAACCGAGCACCGTAGATGATGAACAGAGCGGCGGTTCCCAATGCCTGTGAATGCTCCGGGCTGTTGAGGCCGGGCAGAAGCGCCAGGACAATGATCAAAGGCACCACGACGGCGATGGTAAGAATCGTGGAGAGAGCCATTCCCAACAGGTAAAGCATCAGGATGCGGCGCTTGGTTCCCTTGGCGAGCGAGAAACTGCGCTTGATCGCAGCCGACACACCGCTCTGTTCGATAACGCACGCGGGAAACGCGAGCGAAAGGCTGAGGGACATCCAGACGCCGTAAACGACCAGGCCGATGACGATGAGGAAACCGATGAAGGCGAAGAATCCACCCCCACCGATGCCGGCGATTTGCGCCAACGCTGCGAGGGCCGCGGAGAGCCCCACGAGGGTGAACCAGGCCGCAAAAGGCGCCACCCAGACGGCAAGAACCTCGATGAGGTAAATGCCGATGTAACGCCAGCCGCGCGGCCATACGGCCTTGTAGGCGTCGCGGATGGTGGTGACCTGGCCGAGAATGGCGCGGGATGCGGTGTGGCTCATTGCCGCCGAGGCCAGCGCGGAGACGCCGACGAAGATGGGCAATGCGACGAGTCCCAGCGCAATCATTCCAAGGACAACCACCACTCCGACCGCCGCGTTTCCGGGGTGCGTTCCCGTCCAGGCGATGAACAGGAACATGGCGACGGCTGGCACCAGCAATGCGGCGGTGGGAATGAAGGCGATTCCGAGGAACACGAGGAACCGCGCGCGGTAGAGCTGAGCAGTCTGGTCGAGAATCTCGCTCAGAGTCGATGGGTGGAAGGCCTCATCCATGCGGGTATTCGGGAGGAGGTTCGGGGTCTGGTCCAGCGGGCGGCGCAGGCTCAGGAGTATCGACAGGTGCGGCGGACGATGCTTGCCCACCCTGCGCGACTTCGAGGCCTGGTTCCATGGGCGCGGGGACAGGCGGAGCCTCGGCGGTGAGCGGCGATGCGGACATGCCTGCGGCTTCCATCATCCATTCAATGTCGAAGCCCTCTTTGCGGATGCGCTGATCGTAGTAGAAGAGCGTGATTCCAGTGGCGTATATGGGGCCGATGAAGCTGTTGGTCAGGAAGCCGACGATCTGCTGTGAGATTTGGATCCACACCGGCACTTCTCCGTGGTTCTTGATTGCGGCCATCACTGCAAAGACGAAAAAAATCTGGGTAATGAAGAGGAGTCCCATCTCAACGGCAACAATCAACAGCATGAGGAGGAAGATGCGCCCGCGTGAACCCTTGCTCAGCTCGATGCTGCGGCGAATGGCCTTGCGCGCCTTGATGTCCTCGACCACTGCCGCAGGGATGGCGAGCGAGTAGCGCAGGACCATGATGACGGCATAGACAACATATCCCAGGGCGAGGATAAGAAAGAGGCAACTGAACACACCGATCATGACGCCGGCGTCAGTGTTTGTGTGGGCCCCGCCCCCGCCGAACAGTCCGCGCGCTCCCCCGTACGCAACAAGGACGACGAGATAGCCTCCGAAGAGCAGCACAAACGGCCAGTAGATGAAGAAAGCCATGATGACCATCATCCACAGGTAACGGCCCAGGCGAGGGAGGATGCTGCGATAAGCGCCGACAATGGTAGCCGGCTTGCCGAGGTAGACCCATGCGACGGCGCGGTTGTTGGCGGCTATGGATGCGCCGGAGCATATGAAGACCATGGGGAGAATGACGATAGCATATGCAATTGCAACCCAGGGCACCTGCGCGCCCAGATGCATGTGTTGCAAGGTCTCGGTGATGCCGATCTGGGCCAGGTTGAGGACTAGCACGATTCCGGCGTAGATCGCGGCGATGCCCGCAAAGAGCAGAAAGTTGGTGCGGTAAATCTGGGCTGTGTGGTCCAGGATCTCGCCCAGGCTCATGGGGCGGAGGTTGGTTTCCATGCAGTCTCCCTTGGAAATGTCACGCAAGTGCTTGGCCGGATGTTAGCACAGCTTGAAATCGCTTCGCCTTGCGCATCTTACCGAGGAGTTATCCGGTGCCGCTGTGTGCTGTCTCTAGAGTACGCAGTAGAACTCACGAAAGACAAAAGCAGATTCTTCGACTCACCACCCCCGAACTGAAAAGCGTTCGGGGCCCCGTTCGCTCAGAATGACAGCCTATGCTTTTTATGAACTTTAGAGACAGGACACTAGGCGAACTGCTCGAGGCTGAAGCCGAGTTGGTAGGTTTCGCCGTGCGCCATCAAGTCTTCCCACGTGACTTCGCGGCGCGTCAGGCCGGCCATGCGGCCCAGCATGCAGCTCAACGCGGTCTCAACGCCGGCGGCAATCTGGTTGTGGCAGTTGCCGGAGGTGATGCTGTCAATAAACGTGCGCTCCTTGTCGCGATCGGCAAACTCCAGATTGTCTGTGAATGCGCCATTGGCGGCGAACTTGCCTTGGCCGGGTGTGGTTCCGGTTGATGCCGCGTCTTGCCATGCCCATGCTTCCTTGCCTGTGATCTGCACCGGACCGGCGTAGGGGACAGTGGCGGAACCGTTGGCGCCGAAGAGGCGCAGACCGGCATCGAAGACGCCGTCGGAGCCGAACTGCGTCGATGAAAACGATAGATGGGCATCGCCGGGATAGGTGAAGTCGACCTGGTAGTTGTCCCAGCAGTCGCCAAAGTGGGTGAGAATGCTGCGGCCTCCCGTAGCGGTCGCCTTGAGCGGATGCGCGCCGAGCAGCCAGTTGCAGAGATCGATGATGTGGATGTTCTGCTCGACCAGGATGTCGCCGGAGAGGGCGCGATCCCACAGCCAGTTGCGCAGGCGGTACTCGTCGGCGCCCGTATCGGACCTGGACGCGCCGGGGCGGTTCTTTTCTGTGGATGCCGGGGCGTAATAGATGCCTGCGACCAGCGCGATTTTGCCCAGCCCGCCGTTATGAATGCGCTCAGCAATGGCGGCTAACGGCGGGGCGTTGCGGCATTGAAAACCAACATCGACACTTTGCGTGGGTTTGACCCGTTTGGCAATTTCGAGGGCTTGTTTGGCTTGCCGGATGTCTATCCCGACAGGTTTCTCGCAGTAGACGTGCTTGCCCGCGGCCACCGCGGCTTCAAGATGCTGGACGTGAAAGAAAGGCGGGGTGGAGATCTGGATCAAATCCACATCCGGCGAGGCGGCGAGCTGTTCGACGGCATGCGGTCCGTGGAATAGAAGCTTCGCGTCGATGGGGGCGCGGCCAAGGCCGGCGTTGAGCTTATCGAAGTGGCTGCGGCCAGCGGCGAGGTTGTCGGGGAAGAGATCGGCGAGCGCGACAACCTGCGCGGAAGTATTTTTGGAGAACGATGCCGCCACTTCAGTGCCGCGATTGCCGCAGCCGAGGAGACCGTGGCGGATGGCGGAGTTGGCTGGGTAGCCGAAGGCGGAGGCTGGTTTAAGAAGAATCATGCCGGAAGCGGCTGCGGCTCCGGTCTGAATGAGTTCGCGACGATCCATGATGTCTCGTTTCTTTGGGATCTCGATTCATTGGCAGGATGATTCCCGCCTTGAAGATACCTCCCGGACTACTCCTCCGGAGTTTTCCGTCTGATGAATTTGCCACAGTCCACTGCCTGAAAGGAGCCGGGAACCGCGTTATCTAAGGCGATCACGATTTTTATTAGATGATCCTTGAGGACACGCCATTCGTTCGAAGACAGCGCTACAATCGCCAGTCGACGCTCGCGCTTTTTTTGCTCATCGAATAAGGTCTGGTCTCCCGTTAGGAGAACATCGAAGCCGTCGTCTTCGGCTGTCTGGAGGAGTCTACCGTTCTTGAGCCCATTCCACCCCATGTAGCTTGCGGTGAACACCTCGTGCGGGCCGAGGTTCTTGCGCAATCGGTGATCCAGGTTCTCGTCGAGCAATACCTTCACGGTTGGTACTTTTTGAGCTGGTCCAGACCAAAGTCGATCAGCCGCTCGATCTGGTTTATGGAGAGCGTGGGAAAGCCTTCATGAATATCCTCAATGCTGTCGCCCAGTTCATAGCTGTTTAATATGGCATCGGGCAGAATGCGCGTTCCGCGCACAACGGGTCTTCCGGAGACCTTGCCGGGAACGGCTTCGATGAGTTCGCAGGCCATCCAATCGATTGCTACCTCTGTCTCGGTATTCGCCATTTTCTGACCTCTTTATTATCGTAGCCCTGACTACCGCTGGATTCCAGTGCCTGAAAAGAAAAATCGATCGTCGCGATGAATACCGGCCGCGGTCAGGTGAGGACTTCGCGGAGGATTTTCTCGAGATAGATCTTCTCTTGCCGCACGTCTTCGATCTGCTGCGGGCCAGAGGTTTCGCGTTCGATGGTGACGGCGCCGGTGTAGCCCAGGCGACGCAACTTGGTGAAGACTTGCTTGAAGTCGACCAGGCCTTTGCCGATAAGGACTTCTTCGCCGAGCTCGCTGGGGTCGGTGGGCCAGCGGCCGTCTTTGGCGTGGATGCTGCGGACGTGCGTGCCGAGAATGTCGACTGCGTCGACCGGATTGGCTTTGCCGTAGAGGATGAGGTTGGCGGTGTCGAGGCCGACGGCCAGGTTGGTCATTGCTGCGTCGCGAATCATCCGCGACATGGTGGTGGGCGTCTCCTGGCCGGTCTCCATGAGGAAATATTGGCCGTTGGACTGGCAGTGCTGGGCGACGGCGCGGATGGCTTCGACGGCTCCGGGGTAAAGCGGATCGGCTGGATCTTCGGGGATGAAGCCGCAATGAGTTTGCACCTGCGGAATGCCGAGGAGCTTGGCGAAGTCAGAAACCTGGCGCAGAGCATCGATGCGGGCGGCGCGGGTTTTGGGAGGGACCAGGCCGATGGTGGATGGGCCGCGGAGGAAATTCCACTCCAATGGCGGAGGGCCGACGACTTCGACCGTGGTGGCGACGAGCGAATATTTGGCGAGCAGATCGCCGAATTGGTCTGCGATCTGCGGAGTGAAGCCGTTGATGTAGCCGTCGAGCGAGAGAAAGCAGTTGTTGAAGCCGATCTCGTGAACCCGGCGGAAGGTGGCCTCAGGAGCGCCAAACGGGCTGATGATGAGGCCCAGGTCCATTGGCTTGACTGCCGTAGCCATGCCTGCGGCCAAGGATGCGGTGGGGTGCATAGTGTTTGCGAGGAAAGTGGCGGAAGCAGCGCCGACGAAAGTTCTGCGGTCCATGAGGGTCCTTTCCTGGCGGAGTGCCGGAAATGCATCCACATCTTTTTAGCACGGAGGGCCGCAGGGACGTCGCAATGGACCGGTAAAGCAAAAGAACAGAAGTGAACTGCTCTGAAACAATATGAGGCTTCCCACCCATGCGCAAAAAGAAAGCGCATGGATGGGGCACGGGACATCGATGGAGCACGGAGCCTGAGTATTCATGAGGCGTCATTCCACGTTCTTGATCTTGGAGCCCTCCGGGATTTGCACCACGAACTGGGTGTCGTCGAGGGGCTGATTCTCCTTCACGCTTTCGACAGAGAGGACGATCGTGACTTCCTCCAGTGGGCGCGAGATGGTGACCGTGGAAGGATATTTGCTGCCCTCGAAGTCCTGGTAGCCCGCATAGGTCACCTGCGTCTCTAGATTGCCCTTGTCATCGTAAATATCCTGCTGGTAGGGCTGGAGATCGTCGCGGTGGAATGAGACCACGCGCTGCGCCTTCAATTGCTGGCTGTTGGGCATGCGGTGCACGATATAGAGCTTGTATTCCGGCACCGTGTAGAGGTGTTTTCTGGCGACGTCCTCTACCGTGACGGAATCCGCGGTCACATAATACTCGTCGTCTGGCGGCAGGCCGCGCACCAGCATGGCGTCGAAAAAGAAATTGGGCCGCAGGTTTTCCCAGGTGTTGGCCGACTTGATCTTGGAGGGACCGCAGCCCTTCATGACCTCGTCATAGTGGGGGATGGACAGAGTGAAACACTCGCCGGTGCTGGCCATGTCAAAGACCTTCACGCCGAATGTCAACCCCACCACGCGCAGGCTATCCGGCTTGCGCATCAGGATCACTCCCTCGACGCTGGGGTAGTCGGTGGCCATGGCTCTGTTGGTTTCCACTTTGCTGGCGCGAATCTCCACCTTGGCAAACAGCGTATTGATCGCCGCCCAGCGCTGGTTCATGCGGTCAACCAATTGCTCCGGGGTGAGGCTCTGCTCGAGGGAGGGCGCTTTGGGTACGGGCAGCTTACGGGTGGTGGGAAAGAGCGAGCAGCCGGCAAGCAGGAGGGGGAGCATTAGCGCTGCTAAAGCGGCCAGACGGCGGGCCGACGAATTGCAGGCAGGCTTCATCGGCCACCCGCCTTTTTGACGGCCTGACGGTAGCCGGCTACGTTCTGGTTCTGCTCTTCCAGCGTGCGGGAAAACAGCGAATGGCCCTGGGGGTTGGCGCCGGCAGCCACAAAGTAGAGGTAGTCGGTCTTGGCCGGCGTCATGGCGGCGCGCAGGGATTTGGCTCCGGGGTTGGCGATGGGTCCGGGCGGCAATCCTTTGTGGAGATAGGTGTTGTAGGCGGAGTCGCGGGTCAGGTCGCTCTGGTAGATGGCTCCCCGCCAGCGGCCTTCAAGCTGCAGGCCGTAGATGACCGCGGGGTCGGTCATGAGGGGCATGGACTGGGCCAGCCGGTTCTCAAAGACACTTGCTACCAACGGACGCTCATCGTCCACAGCCGTCTCGCGCTCCACCAGCGAAGCCAGCGTCACCACGTCATGCACGTTGCGGTTCAGTCCCAGTTGGGCGGCAACGGCGCGAAAGCGGTGCACCATGGTGGCGCAAATCTGTTGCGGGGTAGCCTTGGGGTCAAGATGATAGGTATCCGGGAAAAGATATCCTTCGAGGCTTTTGGCTGTCGGGTCAAGATCTGTGATCAGAGTCGTTTGCTGCGCCGCGGCCATGAAGTCCTTACGCGCTCCCAGCCTGGCCTGTTCCAGCTTTGCGGCTACATCAAAGATACTTGCCCCTTCGGGAATGGTCACCGTGGTGGTGTAAACGTCTCCCCGGGCGATGCGCGCGTAGACTTCAGCGGCCGAGGCCCGATGGTCGAAGCGATACGCGCCGGCGCGGAGCGTGCCGTGCTTCCACAGGCGCACCGCATCAAAGCCATAGCGGCTGCGGACGATGCCGGCGGCCTCAAGCTGCTGGCCGATGCGGGTTGTGGATGAGCCGGGCGTCACTTCGACAAAGGTTTCCTCGGTTGGCCCGAAAGGAGCAAGAACAATCCAGGCACCAGCCCCCGCCGCGGCAAGCGCCAGGAGAAAAGCCACCAGCACTAACCCAGCAGTGCCCGACCCTTTCTTCTTTCTGCTCTTGCGCTTGCGGATTGCCATTCGGTAGCTGTCAACCCTTCATGTGTTTAAGACGCACGAGTTCCCGTGAAGATTCTCTGCTTTGATTGTATCGGGCGGGATCGGCGCCGTTGGGGTTTTCGTGGGACGGCGATGGGCGGTTAGGATTGCTGTTGGAACCCCAATTGTCTGGCTTTCACGGAGAAACGGATCTGGATACGAAGCCACGCTATCTCGGACTGGACGTCGGCAACCGGCGCATCGGGGTCGCTGTGTCAGATGAACTGGGGCTGACGGCGCAGCCGGTGATGACGCTGGTGCGGAGGCGTGCCGCGCCGGCGATTTCCAGAGACGATCTGCGTTCGCTGGCGCGGCTTGCGCGCCGTTTTGGAGTGGTGGGAGTTGTGGTGGGGAATCCAGTGCATTTGTCCGGCGACGCTAGCCCCCAGGCGGCAAAGACGCAGGCGTTTGCGGCGGCGCTCGGTGAGTTGAGCGGTTTGCCGATTCATCTTTGGGACGAGCGGCTGACCACGCGTGGGGCGCACCAGATTTTGTATGAGGCGGGGCATGCGAGGAAGGAGCACCGGCGCGTGGTGGACCAGGTGGCTGCTACGCTGATTCTGCAGGAGTTTTTGGAAGCTGGGAATAGGGAACAGGAAATAGGGAAGAGGGAAAAGTGAACAGGGAAGCATTCGGAGGCACGGGACGTTTTGCGCTTCGCGGGCACTACCAAGCTTTTGTGGAGGGACCACAGAATCGATCTGTTACGGGCTTGCTGTTCCCTCGTCCCTGATCCCTGATCCCTGCCCTATAATTAGAAGTCAAGCTTTTCTATCACTCGCGGAGGGAGCGTTCGCTCGCCGCCACGGACCATGGATGCCCGAACACATTAAAAAGCAGCTTCTCGCCGAGATCGCCATTCTCGAGCATGAGCTCTCGCACGAGCTGCCCGCGGAGATCAAGAAGGCCGTGGCCATGGGAGACTTGTCTGAAAACGCCGAGTACCACATGGCGAAGCAGCGGCAGACTTTTGTGAATGCGCGGCTGGGCCAGTTGAAGAGGCGCATGGCCGAGCTTTCGCTGGTGAATCTTACAAACATTCCGCGCGATAAGGCCGGGTTTGGCTCGACGGTGGTGGTGTTCGACTCGACCAAGGACGAGGAGATTGTTTACCGGCTGGTGACCAGCGAGGAATCCGACGTTTCCAAGGGGCTGATCTCGACCACGTCGCCGATCGGGCGGGGCATTGTGGGCAAGAAGGTGGGCGATGTGGCCACCATTGTTACGCCCAATGGCAAGCGTGAGCTGGAGATTTTGAAGCTCACCACGATCCACGACGAGGCCGGCGAACAAGAAGCGGATTTGGGCGAAGCCAAAGACAGCGCCGCCGGCGCCGCGCAGTAGCAAGGATACCTGGAATGACCTGGACCAGCGCTTTTGGCCGCGGTTGCGGCTGGCTTCTTGATCGCATAGTGCATGGGTTGGCGCTCACCCGCATCTCCCCCAATGTGCTCACGTTCATCGGCCTCGTGATCAACATTGTGGCCGCATTTTTGTTTGGGCACGCCAATGCCTCAAACTCCGGGCGCATGTTTTTCTATGCGGGGATGGTGATCTTCGGCGCGGGCATCTTCGACATGGTGGACGGCCGCGTAGCGCGGCGCAACAACCAGGTGACAGTCTTCGGCTCGTTTTTCGATTCGGTGATCGACCGCTACTCCGATGTGGTGCTGTTCTTTGGATTGCTGGTCTACTACGGGCGAATCAATCGGTTCAGATATGTGGTGCTGGTGGCGTTTGTGATGGTCACTTCGCTGATGGTGAGCTACACACGGGCGCGCGCCGAGGCGCTGATCGGCCAGTGCAAGGTCGGCTTCATGGAGCGGCCGGAGCGGGTTGTGCTCATCCTGCTGGGCGCGCTGTTCAACTGGGCGGGCGTGATGGCGCCGGTGCTTTGGATTTTGGCCATCTTATCCACTATCACGGTGGTGCATCGGATTCAGTACACGTACTCGAAGACCAAGCATCTGGCGCCGATTGGTTGAGCGCAGGGGCTGAAGCCCAGCTTTTATTTATGCATCCTTGCGGCACGGATGAATCCGTGCCCTGACACTTCTTGCTTCTCCGATTAGGTTATTCGTCGAAATCCGAATTCGCGAAACGATATCTCCGCTGAACCTGATCTAGCAATTAATCATGACCGCGGAGCATCCTGCCTTGGCGGGTTTCCACTGGACCAGGAAACTGGTTACGGACGTCGGGTCCATGCGGCGCATGGCTTCAAATTCTCCGCTTCGCTGGCTGTAGAGCAGCTTGCCCTTTTCGCTGAGGACGGCGAGCGCGGGGACGCCTTTGTCGAGCGGAACTTGATATTGACTGGCGATGTCGAGATTGGTGTCCATGTGACCGACGTTGACGTGGATCAGGACGAAGTTGGCATCGAGGATGGGCAGATTTTCGGCGTTGTGAAAGTAGATGTCCAGCACCTGGCAGTCGCCGCACCAGTTGCCGCCGAAGTCGATGAGGACGCGCTTGTGGGTCTGGGCGGCGGTTTTAAGGGCGGCGGCGAGGTCGGCTTTGGCTTGGCCGGGATCGGGATAGATGTCCCGCGTGGCGGGGTGCGCGGCAGTAATGCCGATGGCCAGCAGGGCGACCAGAGCGAGGAGCTTGACGGTCTTCAACACGAACCTCCGGGGGCTACTTTGAGTCTGCCATATTGATGGCGGGAAGTACCATTTTGTTACATAGTTTTCAGCAGCCCTTGCATTTACTCTGGAGACGGGATGACCAGCCACAACGAAGTGCGCTATCGATTGGAGTCGGCATCGTATCCCGATCTGGGAAGCATGATGGAGGGTTATGCCCGGGCGGCGGCGGAGTTCGCCAGGCAGGAGTTCAAGCAGAAGCTGGACTTTACTTCGGAGTCGATCGACGGGCTGGACGAGATTCTGGTGCTGGTGGGCGAGAGCCCGGAGCTGGACGTGGACTTCGAGGCGCGCCTGTGGGGCAGCTATCTGGGCGAGGTGCTGCGGCGGCGCTATGCGGGCAGCTGGGAGATGACCCAGTATCCCGGCGGCGCGATGGCGGTTCCTTCGATTGATGTGAGGGGATCGCGGCTTTTTCCGATGATGAAGGTGTATCGCCGGTTGACGGTGGGCGACGAAGAAGACCTGCGCGCCTTTTATACCATGGTGACGGAGCGGCTAGGGAAGCCGGCGCAGGTGAACTAACCACCTGCGGTGGGGCTGCCGGCGCTTGCGCGCCAGGAGGTTCGCGGTTTCCCACTCTTGCGCCAGGAAAAAGGCGCAAGGATGGGGCACGGGGCGAATTGCAGCTTCTGGAGGGGGGATCTGCGCCTCCGATGTGGTCGGTTAGACGTCATTCGATTGTCAGCATTTGGCTCCCGTATGCGCGGAGAACCGGCTTTGTGCGACAATAAGGCGTGAGATTGCGTGCTGGAATTGTCTGGCGCGCGGAGGAATGAAATGGGCGATTTTCTTCAACCATGGCACCTGGTGATTGTTGGTGTGGTTGCGTTTTTGCTGTTTGGCGCCAAGCGGCTCCCGGAACTGGGCAAAGGTCTCGGCGAGGGATTGAAGGGCTTCAAAGAAGGCATCAAGGGTGTCACCGATCCCACTCCCGCTCCTCCTCCTGTCTCGCAGCATACTGTGACCCCACCACCGACTAACCCAACGCCGGGCGACCCAAAGTAGGGCGCGCGGCGAAGCGCGCCGGACCCGATTCAGACTTTGTTCCACGGGGCACGCCTGAAGAGTGTGAGTTGCAAAATTGGTTATGATTCACGACGGCCTGTGCGCATGCACGGGCCGTTTTCCGTCTTGGGCATCGACGTTTGAGTATAATCCCGGCTATCGGAAAACCAGAAGAGAGATTGCAGCCTTGAGTTTTCCGGAACTCGCACGCTCCGGTCTCGACGGAGCGCGTGACCGCAAAAGGAGATTCGATCGTGGGAGATTTTTTCCAGCCGTGGCATCTGATCATTCTGACGGTGGTAGCCATACCTGTCGTGCTCATTGCAATCCTTCCTTACTGGCAGATCTTCAAGAAGGCAGGCTTTTCACCGGCTCTGAGCCTCTTGATGCTGGTGCCGTTTGTGGGGATTGTAGTTCTGTTTGTTGTGGCCTTCTCCGACTGGCCCGCACTGAGAAAGCCGCCGCAAGGCCCTGGCTGGATTCCGCCCGCATCCTGATCCGGTCTAAATGCTGAGCAGGACTACCGCTGCTAGCGCCAGGGCGATGCCGGCGAACTGGCGGCGGGTGGGCCACTCGCGGAGCACCAATGCGGCCAGCAGGATGGTGCCGGCGGGGTAAAGCGAGCAGATCATGGCGGCTACGTCGAGACGGCCGAAGCGGGTGGTCTGGATGTAGAGCAAGTTGCCGAGGGTGTCCAGCGCGCCGGCCAGGATACCGAAGAGCCAGAAGCCTCGCCAGGGAGCTTTGGGCGGCATGACGACAAGCACCAGCAGCATGGCCGCAACACCGGCCGCGCGGGCGGCAGTCATGATCCAGAGAAGGCTGCCCCCGGCTGCGATCTTGAAGAGGATCAACTGAGTTCCAAATCCCAGTCCGGCCAGGGCGCCGAGCAGTAGGGCGGCGGGTGGGGTTGTTGGGGCTGGCTTGTCTAGGTTGGTGGAGGGTTGTGGTTTCCCACCCATTTCGCGGAGAACGCGAAATGGATGGGGCACCCAGCTTCTTGTCGCGTTCGGTCTGGGAATCTTTCCAGCGGGGGAATGGGTGATTAGCCAGATTGCCGCCAGGCCCGCGGTCAGGCCGATGGTCGTCAGCAGCGTGGGAAGGCCGTCGTGAAAGAGCGAGAAGAGGACCGGGACCAGCGCGGTAAGCAGGCCGGTGAGGGCGGCGGTGAGTCCCATGGCGCCCAACGACAGTGCGCGATAAAACAGGGAGAGAGCCAAGGCGCCTTCAAAGCCGCCTACGGCGGAGAAGAGGAGGTCATGACTGCCGGGTAGGGCCAGACGCGTTCCGAGGCAAATGGCCAGGAGGATCAGCAGAGTTACGATGTGGCCGGAGACGACGACCAGCAGTGCGGGAGCGCGGCGCGAGCCGAGACCGCCAATGAAGTCCGAGCCGCCCCAGGCGGTGGCGGACATCAAGCCCAGCCCGGCTGCAGTTGATGAGGGATTCATGCGGCTGAGTGTCCCATATTTGAGGCTCGGTGCATGTGTCGGCAGAACGAGAAGCAGGTCCTTCGACTCCGCTGAAGAACGCTTCGCTCAGGATGACAGTTCATCTTTGATAAGGGAATGCGGGTTATGAAAGCATGCAGGTTTTGATAAGAACACGCTAGCCGTTGCGCTAGCGGGACATCAGCGCGGAGGGGTAGTAGCCGAACTTGGCCGTCACTTCCAGGCCGGGGCGGTCTACGCGCACGTCTATCTTGCGGAATTTGCTGTCCAGGACGGACTCGTGGCTGGCATACACGATGGTGTACTGGTTGCGCGCTTCCTTGGCAATCTCCTGGTAGCTCTTCTCGATGCCGTTCAGTCCGCGCTCGGAGTCGGCCTGGCCGCCGGTGGCTGCGATGTACTTGTAGAGGATGTTGTCGTACATGGTGAAGGGCAGGTGGACCCGGCTTACCCAACCCTCGCCCCAGCCGGCCGAGGTGCCCACCATCGTGGCATACACGGCAATCTCATTGGCTTGGAGGTAGTGGATGACCTCTTTGAGCGTGGCCTTGCTGCCGTACTCCTTGCCATCGGAGACGACATAGATGACGCGTCGTCGGCCCTTGGGGCGGCTGGAAAGCTCTTTGGCGGCGGCCAGGATGGCGTCGTTGAGGGTGTGAACCTCCTTGGGGATGTTGATGGTAGCGCTACTCCCGCTGGCACCGGCGGAGAATCCGGGCTGGAGGTTGGGGTCGACACAACTGCCGTTTTGGCGGATGGAGCAGCCCACCAGAGGTCCGCTGTTGACGGGCGCCTCGATCTCGCTTCCGGTTGATTTGATCATGGACAGCACGAACGGAACGTGATCGCTTTGAGCGCCGGAAAAAGGGCTTCGCTCCTGTGCGCCGTTGCCGTAGGTGAAGACGGCCACTTCGTCGTAGGGAGTGAGCGCTCCCTGGATGGCGCCGAGAGAGTCGTTGACCTTAGACATCACGTCGGAGGTCACGCTCTGGTCGATCACAAAGGCAACAGAAAGGGGGTAAGGATCGACGGTGAAAAAGCGGATGTTCTCCCGCGTGTCATTCTCGAAGACCTTGAAATCGCGCCAGTCGAGGCCGGCGACCATGTGCCCCTTGGAGTCCTTGACGGTGACGGGAACTTCGACGTAGGTGGCATTGATGATAAGGCTTGCCTTGATGTCGTCTGGGCTCACGATCTGGGGGGACGTGGTCTGAAAATTGTCTTTGGGTTCGGTGGCGGGCGGCTGATTGGCTGGTGTCGGCTGGGCTGCAGTATCAGAGGAGGAGCTTGGAGTGGCCGGTGTCTCCTTACCCGCGCCGAGGCCGGGAGTGATGGGGCCATTGATGTCGGACAGAGGTTTGGTCGCCTGGGGCGTGGGCGCATCGGGCACGGGTGCTTGCTGGGCCAGAGCCGCGGGGCTCAGGTTGAGATTGAAACCGAGGAGCGCTGCGAGCGCCATTGCCGTCAAACCAAGCTTCACAGGTATTTCTCCAGTGTTCAGTGGTCAGTTTTCAGCGGTCAGTAAAAGCTCTTTGCTGATCGCCGATGACCCTGCCCCATGCAACCGTCAGATTATCAGACGCACCACAAGTCAGCAGGTTGCCTCGCCGACGCTAAAGACTTCAGGTATGCTTTCTTCGAGGCTAGGTTTTCGTCTAATGGACCAGAATGCGTAATCGATGGGCAGCTGCCGCGCTCTTCCTCGGCCTTCCGGCGTTTTCCGTCACAGGCTGGGCCCAGCTTGCGCCTTCGCCCGATGCGCCCCCGGTAAGCACAGCTCCGGCCCAGCCGGAAAACGATGAGTCTGTCGCCACGCTCAAGCTTCAAGTGAACCTGGTGGACATGTTCTTTACCGTCAAGGACAAGCAGGGAAACCTGGTTCCGCATTTGAACCAGGACGACTGCACAGTCTTGGAAGACAAGGTGCCGCAGAAGCTGAAGACCTTTGTGGCGGAGACGCACCAGCCGCTGACGCTGGGAATTCTGCTGGATACGTCGGGCAGCCAGATGCGGGTTTTGCCCCTGGAGCAGGACACGGGCAGCCAGTTTCTGGAGCGGGTGCTGCAGAAAAAGGACGAGGCGTTTGTGCTGTCGTTCGACGTGAACGTGGACCTGCTTCAGGACTACACCAACAGCGCGCGGCTGCTTTCGCGGGCCCTGAGCAAGGCTGAGATCAACACCGCGGGCGGTGGCGGCGGCGGAATTCCCGGAGCGGGCGGGGGCACCATTCCGAGCATCGGAGCTCCCAAAGGGACGGTGCTCTACGATGCGGTGGTGCTGGCCTCAAACGAAAAAATGAACCAGGAGACAGGGCGCAAAGCCATGATCCTGCTCACCGACGGTGAGGACGAGGGCAGCGTTCACCGAATCCAGGAAGCGATCTCGGCGGCGCAGAAGACCAACGTGATTGTGTACACGATTCTGATTGCCGATCGCGGCTTCTACGGCGGCTTCGGCTACAGCGGCTACTCGGCCATGAAAAAGCTGACCGAGGAAACCGGAGGACGGCTGATCGATGTGGGCAATAACGGCAAGAAGCTGCAGGATGCCTTCCAGCAGATTGAAGACGAGCTTCGCACCCAGTATGTGGTCACCTACACACCCTCAAATACCAAGCTGGACGGGACCTTCCGGCACGTTTCGGTCGAGTGCCGCGGGGATGGGATGAAGGTGCAGGTGCGCAAGGGTTATTTCGCGACACCGCCGCAAAATTAAACTAGGCAAAGTCAATTCCACCCGGATGGGAGATTCCCTGAATCCCTCAGGTCTTTTCCGTTCCCATGGAAGTTTTTACAATTTGGTTACATTTGGGACTTATCTAAATTCGTTTCGAGGCATAGAATCCGGTACAGCAATTGCACTTCCCCTTGCATCAAACGCAATGGTCCTGAACTCCGCACGATTGGCCGCGGCAGTGGAAGGACAGCCGATGGAGGTCACTTCCATGAAAACTGCCAGCTTGCTTGCAGCGGCCCTGCTGTCGATTTCAACCCTGCCCCTGGGGTCGCAACAGCCTGATGCCGTCGCGCAGCAGACCAACACCGCCAGCACGTCGGGAACTCCCGCGAATCCATCGGCCATGGCGGGGGCGGGCGCGGACCTCAGCCGGCGCGCCGCTCTTTCCAAGCCGGAGGTGCTGGTGCCGGTATTCGCGCAACTAATGGGGAATCTTGACTCGAAGTCGGCGAAGCTTGGCGATCCGGTGGAGTTGAGAACGCAGTCGCAAATGAAGACCGCGGATGGAACCGAGATCCCCAAAGGGACAAAGATTATGGGGCGTGTGACAGCGGTGCTAGCGCACGGCAAGGACAGTGAGAACGCGCAAGTGGCGGTTCAGTTTGACCGCGCGGTGTTGAAGAGCGGCCAGAACGTGGTGATTCGCTCGGAGATTCAGTGGGTGGCGCCTCCGCCCAGTACGTCGACGGCGGACATGCTGCGCAGCCAGAGCAATATAGGCGGCAACGTAATGGGCAACGCGACGGCTGTGGCGGGCGGCAACA
>Ga0302325_10009849_pt1 | contig 20794 bp, 11 predicted proteins | sample Palsa_T0_2_FD_201948 | JGI IMG/M metagenome (GOLD analysis project Ga0302325, IMG submission 201948) | Peat permafrost microbial communities from Stordalen Mire near Abisko, Sweden - Palsa_T0_2 | ecosystem: Environmental > Terrestrial > Soil > Palsa > Peat permafrost | place: Sweden: Abisko...
CGAAATCCAACCTGCCGAATGCCCCCGGCTACCCCTACCTGAACAGAATCAAAGGCGATGGTGCGCAGCAAATGAAACTTGTCGCCGCAAATATGGGATTCGACTTTGAAAGCGGCGTCGAGTTGTATTCAACGATCACTTATGGTCACAAAGATGCTGCGTCCTACGAAAACTACCGCCTGCCCGGAAAGGACAGTTACACCGACCCCACCACAGGGTTCGTCGTTTATCCGTATCCTTTCGGTTTCAACCCGCAGGAAGCCAGCTACGAGGACGATTACCAGGTGACCGCCGGCGTCAAGGGCTCGATTGCTGATTGGAACTGGGATGTGGCTTCGGGCTACGGCCAGGATCACGTGTCGGTATCCACCATAGATACGTACAGCTATGAAACGAACGCCCTGAACGAACCAAGTCCGTCGAACTTCTATGACGGATACTTGCAGTCTTCGCAGTGGACCACGACCGCTGATATCAATCGCAACTTCGACGTCGGATTGGCCGGGCCCGTGAACGTGGCTTTCGGCGCCGAGTACCGCAAGGAGAACTATCAGATCGGTGCCGGCGTGCCTTTGTCCTACGAGGGCGGCGGCGCATCATCGTACGCGGGCTTCTCACCTGCCAACGCAGGCTCAAACGGCCGCAGGAATTATGCCGGCTACATAGACCTCGCCGGCAATCCGATACAGGGGCTGCGTATCGATGCCGCGGGCCGATATGAGCACTACAGCGACTTCGGCAGCGCCACGGTCGGCAAGTTGACCGCTCGTTACGATTTCTCGCCGGAACTGGCCGTGCGCGGCACCGTCAGCAACGGCTTCCGGGCACCGACACTGGCCGAGGAATACTACACGGGCTTGAACGTAGGACCGACGTTCGGCAGCGTCCAGTTGGCGCCGAATTCCGCCGTCGCGAAAACCCTGGGGCTCGGAAACGGCTTGGAACCAGAGCATTCGATGAATTTCAGCGGGGGTATCGTCTGGCGGCCCATTCCCCAAATGAGCGCAACGCTGGATGCATATGCGATCAAGATCACCAATCGCATCGTGGGAAGCGGCGAACTCATTGGTACAAACGGCGGTACTGTCTACTCCCCCCTCGTCGCGGATGCGGTCGTCGCAAGCGGCGCACCCATCGATCCCGTGGTCGTAAAAACCGGAGAGGTAGCCGTTCAGCTCTTCGCCAATGGAATCGACACGATGACCAAGGGTGCGGATTTGACGTTCGATTTCCCGATGGAATTCGATTTCGGCAGAGTCACATGGTCGATTGGCGCCACCTACACGGATACCACCATCACGAGGTACGCTCCCACACCGGCCGCGCTTGCAGCCGGCGGCGCGGTTTTTCCTGGCATACCCGCCAACGAGTTGTATGATCCGCAGGCTTATTCAGACCTAACGAGCGCGAACCCGAAGTATGTAATCAACTTGGGCGGCTTGCTCAACGTCGGAAAGCTTTCGATTAACTTGGTCGAGAAGCTTTATGGGCCGTCTTCCGAATACGAGAACGATGACGGTGACAATGGCGGCACGGGGCCTGGAACCGTCCCCGCCTGCACGCCGCACGCCGGTACGCTGTTCATCTGCCCGGGCGGTCTGGAGTACTATCAGACGAAGATCGGCTTCACGCCGATCACGAATCTGGACATCGCGTACGATCTTAAGGATACCGTGAAGTTCAGCATCGGCGCGTTGAACCTCTTCAACAGGTTCCCGCCGAAATACAATCCAACCATCCTCGCCCACGAAGATAGTTTCGCGTACGGCGACAACGAGGGCGTTCAGCAATATCCCCAGTTCTCGCCCTTCGGCATCAACGGCGGCTTCTACTACGCAAGGGTCGGCATCAAATTTTAAAGATTGAATCTTTTAAAGATTGAATCCGGAAGCACGCTGGAGCGATGGCGCCGTGCATCGCTCCAGCAGTTTGCGCAGCGAACTATTCCCAGAAGACCGGAACGATCGAGGCCACCAGCAGCGCTGCCATGGCGTAGTTGAACCAACGGCGCCGCCGATCGGTGTGCAAATAGCGCCTCAGCATGGCGCCGAATAAAGTCCAGGTGGTCACTGCACCCACCGTCACCACCAAGGAGATGCCCGCGAGCGCCAGCACCTGGGTCAACAGCGAGGACTCCACCACCGTATAAGTGGTCACCGCACTCAAGGCGACCACCCAGCCCTTGCCATTCACCCACTGAAATGCCACCGCCTGCAGGAAGGTCATGGGCTTCGCCGCTGTCTTGCCCCCTTCCGAGATCGCCGCCGCGTTGGCGATCTTCCAGGCAAGGTACAAGAGATAGACGATGCAGACGTATTTCAATACCAGGTGTACTTCGGGCAGGGTCACGAAAATCTTCACCAGCCCAAGACCCACCAACAGCAGCATCAGCGGATAGCCCACCGTGATGCCAAGAATGTGCGGAATGGTGGCCTTGAATCCGAAGTTGACCCCCGAACTTGCCACCAAAATGTTGTTCGGGCCCGGCGTGAAACCCATGGAGGCCAGGAAGGGAATACTGGTGAGAATCAGCGCCGTCGGAAATGGTTGCACTAATCCAAACCCACATCTGCCGCACGCGCCTGCAAGAGATCCGCCTCCAGATCCATCGAGCGGCAGGCAATTATATAGACGAGCGCGGCAACCGGCAGACCCACCAACATGGCGATGTCCGCGCCGCCCAAGGCGGCCGCGACCGGGCCGGTATACAAGCCGGTGCTGAAGAAAGGAATCATCGACACGAATCCCACGCCATAAGCCGTCAATCCCCGCCAATTCCAGGCGCCGTACATGCCGCGCGCGTTGAAAATCTCACGCACCGAGTAAGCGCCTTTGCGGACCAGATAGAAATCCACGAGATTGATGGCCGTCCACGGCGTGAACAGATAAAGGAGAATCGCCAGAAAGTCGCCGAACTTGGCGACGAAACCGCTGGACGATGAAAACGCCAGCAGCGTCGCCGTCAGCATCGACGCCAGCAACGTTGCCAGCCGCTTGAAGCGGCTGGGCGGCGTGGGTTTGAAACAATCCATGACGCTCAGCAAGGTCAGCGAGGCACCGTAGAAATTGAGCGACGTGATCGCAATCAATCCCAGCAGCGATGCCAGCATCAACGGTCTGCCGAATCCGGGAAGGACCGTATCGGCAACCATGCGCAACGACGTGGTGACCTCAAGCGTTGGATATAGCGCCGCCGCAAGGGTGCCGAGCAGCATCATCCATGCGCCCCCGATCAGGGCGCCGAAGTAAGTCCAGCAGAACGATGAGCGTACACCGACATCGCGCGGCAGGTAGCGCGAGTAGTCGGAGACGTAGATGGACCAGGATATTTGATAGGACGCCGCGGCGAAAAACTGCGCCAGAAAAGCCACGCGCGGGAAAGGCCCGAGCGCTGCTTCCTGAACCGGAAGCTGCAGTCTGGCCGCCACCGCCACCGTGAATACAACCAAGGCAGCGATGACGACATAAGCGACCCAGCGCTGCGCCAAGTGAATCAAGTCGTAGCCCACCGCCGCCAGTGACAGCGACAGCAGCGAGAAAATGATCATGGTCGCGGTCGGCTCCGAGCCGTACAGCGAATTCATGGTCTGCGCCGCAAGGACCTGGTTGAAGGCGTTGAAGCCGATATAGGCGATCAATGCGACCCCCCACACCAGCAAAGCCCCGAGGTAGCCGAACTGCGGCCGCGATTGAATCATCTGCGGCAGCCCAAGCTGCGGCCCCTGGGTGGAATGGAACGCCATGAAGAAGGTGCCGAATGCGCACCCCGATACGACGGCGATCGCCATCCAAATCAGATGGCCGCCGAGCGCCACACCGACGACACCCGTGGCGACCGTGGCCAGATTTGCGTCTCCTGAAAACCATACCGGCCACAAATGCCAAACCTTGCCATGACGCTCAGCCAGTGGGATATATTCTATTGAGCGCTTTTCGACCGACAGATCCCGGATTTTCGTTGTCATCGCAAAATACTACAGCATGAAACCCACTCCTGCTGATTGGCCGCGCTTCGCCGTGAGCCGCGCTATAGACCCAGCACCACCACTTTGCCGTTGATTTTGGGCGTGGGCCAAATCGGCGAGACCATGCCCGCCGCCACGGCAATTTTCTGCCCCACTCCCGTGTCGTAGGTGATGACGCCGCCGCCAATGGCGCCGCCCAGATCCATGGACCACAATTTCTCACCGCTGGCCGCATCGAAGGCGTAGAGGTTGCCGCCCATGTCGCCGAACAACAGCAGGCGTCCCGAGGTGGGTGTTACGCCGCTCATGAGCGGGAACGGCGCTTTGAACTGCCATTTGCGCACACCGGTATCCGCATCGCTGGCCGTTAGAAATCCCGCCCACCTTGTGCGGTCATCCATTTGGCCGAAACCGGCCGTCGCGCCGCTCCAGGGCTTGCCGGTGGGATCGGTCTGCAGGGTTGCTTCCGGGACGGTCTTCACCGTGGTACACCAGTCCACTTCACCGGTGAACAACAGGTTGTCGGCCGCATCGAAGGCCGCGCCGTTCCACTCCGCGCCGCCCTGACTGCCGGGACAAAATCGCGTGCCCTGTTTGGTGAGCGGCGTTTCGACGTTGGCAAGGGTGGTCATGGGCTTGCGGAACAGAAGCCTGCCGCTGGCCAGATCGATGAGATAAAGATGCCCATCCTTCGGCGCCTCGGCCATGAGCCGTTTTCCCGTTCGGCTGAGGAACAGCGCCGGTGCGGAAGACACGTCCCAGTCGTGAAAGTCATGCTTCACCAATTGATAGTGGCGCTGATACGCCCCGGTCTTGGCGTCCAATACCACGATGGAGCTCGCGTATAAGTTTTCGCCCGGACGCGGCGCGTTTTGAAAATCCGGCGCCGGGTTGCCTGCGGGCACATATAGCATTCCGGTCTTTGGATCCAATGAATAGGAGGTCCATGAGGCCCCGCCGCTGATGGGAAAACCTTTGGCGTTTTTCCAGCTCGCAGTATCGGCCGATCCCGGTGCTTGCGGGCCGCGGGCCTGATCGCCCGCCTCTTTCGGCACCACATAGAATTCCCACACGATGTGGCCGTCCTTCTCATCCAGCGCGTACATGCGCCCCTTCCCCCCCTTGTTGTCGCCGCCCGCGTTGCCGATGAACACCATGCCGTTCCAGCCGATCGGAGCAGCCGGTACCGACTCGCCTTTGGCGGGATCCGCGATGGCGGTAGCCCACAGGCGTTTGCCATTACGGCCATCGTAGGCCACCACCTTGCCATCCGTGGTGCCGCGAAATATCCGATGGTCCAGCCACGCCACGCCGCGGTTCACCTTCAACTCGCCGCCGGCGAAGTCCTCGTGCGAGCGCCAGAGCAGCTTGCAGGTGTTCGGGTCGAGCGCGAAGGTATCGTGCTCGGTGCTGCCGAAAAGTTCGCCGTCGACCTGCAGCAAGCCGGTCTGAAACGAGGTTTGCTCGCCGGTGTCGAAACTGCACAGCACTCTGAGCTTCGCCGCGTTCTTGGTGTCGATGTCCGAAACCGTGGCGTAGCGATCAGAGGTAAGCGAGCGGTTGTAACTCGGCCAATCCTTGGTTTGCGCCTGCGCCGGCCAATTCATGCAGGCGGCAACCAATGCCAAGGCGACGCATTCGGCTTTCATTGTTATATTCCTGACTTGAGTTGGCGTACTGTCGCATTGACCCTTCGGTGCGTCCATCAACGCCGCGCGCGCGGCGCGTGTCGGAGATTACCTACACCGAACTATCGAGTTGCCCGCGCTGTCCGAAAGATTGTATGGCAGAAGACCCGAACATCCAGACCGAGGCTGCGGACCTCCCTAGAGGCCCGGCCGCCGTGGATGCCCTGCCGGCATCGACCAAGGAAAATCTCGAGCTCTTGGCCGATTTCAAGGACCGCGAGGAGGCGCAGCTGTCCGGCGCCCAGGCGCTCATTGAACGAATCAGCAGATTTTTCGGCAGCCCGGCCTACTTCGCTTTCGCACTGTCTTTCATCGTCGTGTGGATTTTGGCCAATCTCTGGGGCATGCAGGCCGGCTGGCGGCATGTCGATGAACCGCCTTTCTTCGCGCTGCAAGGATTGGTCAGCTCGAACGCCCTGTTGCTCACTGTCGCGGTTCTGATTCGTCAAAACCGAATGGCGCAAGTGGCCGAGCATCGCTCGCACGTGGACTTGCAGGTCAATCTGCTGACCGAACAGAAAGTCACGAAAATTCTGCAGCTGGTCGACGAGCTGCAGCGCGAATTGAGCGCCGTACGCCCCCGGCCGGACGCTGAAGTTGCCGAGTTGACCAAACCTGCGGACGCACACGCCCTGCTGCACGCGATCAAGGAAAAGCAAGGCAACATCTAGCCTTGCCTTTCCCGGCTTATTTCGCGGTCGCGTTTTTGTTCTTTTCGATGAACTGAGCCACATTGGCGTGCAACGCCTTCAGGTCCGGTTCATGCGCATAAACCATGTGGCCGGATGTGTAGAAGTGCATCTCGATATTGCCCTGTAATGCCGCCTGAATCGGCAGCTGATGCAGTTCGTACACGGCCGCGAAATAAGGCGTCGCCAGATCGTAATAGCCGCCGTTCAACTGCACCTTCAAGTTGGGATTCGTTTTCATCGCCACGGCCAGGTCCGGCATGACGTTCAATGGCCCGGGAATCTTGAACGGCGCGCCCGGCGGCATGTGCAAGAAATCCCAATTCTTCTCCACGTCGATCTCCGGCTTGAAAGTTTTCTTGTCGCCGAACTTGAGCGTCGTGCGCACGTAGTCGTTGAAGGCCGACACATAGGCGGAAGAGATGGCGGCGGACTGCGGATCGTAGTCCGCTTCCTTGCTCATCGGATCGATGGTCGGTCCGGCGAAGCGCGTATCGAGGCGGCCGGTGGTGATTTCGGCGCCCAGCAAGGTCTTCTCGAACTCGCCTCCGTTCACGCGCAAGTTTGCGCGTTCGATGTAATCCGCCGGCAAACCGGTGTAGTTGTGCAACTTGGCAGCGACGTCGGCTTTGCGTTCCGGGCTCAACGTCGAACCCGCTCCCAGCGCCTGCAGATATTCGCCCAGGGCGAATGCCTCCACCTCGCGCAGCAGGGGCTCGATCACCGCGGGTTGATTGGCGAGTTTGTGGTGGTACCAGGCGGTCGCAGTGTACGTGGGCAGCGCCAATGCGTAGGGCAGATCCACGCCGGGATTGAATTGCGGCGCATCGACGCCATCGTCGAAGTTCAGCACTTGCGACAGCAGCACCACTCCGTTCAGGTCCATTGCCTTTTCGTTGGAGAGGATGTTGGCGAGCGCCGCCGAGCGCGTCGTTCCATAACTTTCACCGAACAGATATTTCGGTGAATTCCAGCGGTTGTGCCGCGACAGAAACTCGACGATGAAATTGGCGAACGCATGGGCATCCTCGTCGACGCCGTAAAACGCCTTTTCCTTGTCCGCGCCGCGCATATGTCCGAATCCGGTGCCTGGCGCATCGACGAACACCAAATCGCTCGCGTCGAGCAACGTGTACTCGTTGTCCACGACCCGGTAAGGCGCGGCCGGGCTGTGCGTGTCGTCCGCGGTCACCACCCGCTTGGGTCCAAAGGCACCCATGTGCAGCCATACCGTCGATGAACCGGGACCGCCGTTGTACAGAAACGTGATGGGCCGATGCGCGTCTTCTTTGTCGCCGCGAAAATAGGCGACATAGGACATGCTGGCCTCGGGCGGCTGCGGCGGCGGCGGTCCATTGCGGTCGTCCTTCGGCGGCGGAGGATCGTCGTCGGTCGGATCCTTGAGGTGCACGACCAGAACGCCGGCTTCCGCCTGATAAGCCATGGCGTGCCCGCCGAGCGTTATGGAGCCGGACGTCGCCTGCTTTTCGTCCTTCAAATAGCGCGGCGACTCGGTGGGTTCCGATGCCGCGGCCGCCTTCGCCTCCGATGTATCGCTCGATGCATGCTCCGCCGCAGGCGCCAATGACGCGCAGGCCGCCCACATGATCAGCGCGCCGGCGAATCCGCGCGAGCCGATTCTGCGCGAGCTCATTTTCATCGTTGAATCTCCCAAAATCCGCCATTGTATGCGTAGGAGCCGTCCGGCTCCTAGTATTCGAATTGATAAATGAGGCCGATGCTGCTGCCGGGATCGTTTTCCGGCGTCGTACCCTGCACCGACGCGGAGCCGTTTCCCAACCGGGTTTGCAGCTTCAAGCGCTTGGTGAGATTGATGTCCGCCTCCAACTGGCTGGTGCCGGTGGTGCTTTGCTTGGCCTCGATATACACGCGCTTGGAAATGTAGCGTCCGGCTTGGATGCTCGCGCCCGTCTCGGCGCCGGTCGCGTTGGTGGTGGTTCCCGAACCGATCGCCAAACGGTCGAGCCCCAGCGTCTTCTGCACTTTGACCAACGGGCTGTCGCCGCCGACTCCGCTGAGCGAGGCAAGCGCGGCACCTATCTCTGCAAGCTGCAAGGCCGTCAGTTGCGAGGCGTTTTCACCGAACATGAGGTAGGCCAGGATCTGGTCCTGGGGCATTGGTGGAATGCTGGTGAACTCGAACTCCGGCGCGTCGGCATAGCCGCCGATGTGCAGGGTGGCCGTGCCTTGCGGGATCGAGGTGTCCGCCGTGAAATCCAGCGTCGGATCGATCTTGTTGTGCAGCCCTTCTCCGCTGAAGCCGACCCGCCCGGCGGTGAAATTGAGCTTGCTGCTGGCGAGCGAGAAACTGCCGCGCTGCAAGTCGAAACCGCCGCTGACCCGGGGCGAATCGGTGGTTCCCGAGATCTGCAGCTCGCCGCCCATTTCCGCATCCAATCCGCGTCCCTGCACCAGAATCTGCCGCGGCGCCTGCACTTTGATATCCATCGCGATCATCAGCGGCTTATCCGGCGCGGGGGGCGCAGCGGTGCCGTGCCGGCGCACATCGAGTACGGCGACATTCGGCGGCAGACTGTTGGGTATTCCGATCAACGTGCGGTTCAGATGCACGTTGCCGCCGATATCGAGGTGTTCGGCGAGCGTGCCGCTGACGTGCAAATCCGCATCGAGGTTGGCCGTGACCAGCTTGCTGACCACGGGTTGCGCATTCCTGGCCGTGATCTTGAGGTCGACCGGCCGCTTCGGCTGCAGCACGCCGATGCTCCCAGTGACGGCCACCGTGCCCGGTGCCGCCGTGGCGCTCAACGATTCTATCTGCAGCGCCGCACCGCTGCCCCGCAGTTGCGCGTTGATGGCGGTCAGGTTGACGCCGCGGCCGTAGTCGCGAAAACCTCCCTGGCTCAAGGATAGCGTGCCGCCCATCTGTGGCTCCGCGACGCTGCCGGTGATGGCGGCGTTGACCTCCAGGAGGCCCGCCGCGTGCTGGCCACGCGCCTCGAGCAAGGGGTTGAACAAACTGACGGGCATCGAGCCGGCAAGCTTCAAGTCCAATGCGCCGCTCTGCGCCATGGGCGCGCGCCCGGAGATATTCAATTGCGAACCCGCGCCGGCGACCAAGTGCACGTTGAAGTCCGCGGTGCTGCCCAGCAGCTGCGCATCGGCCGTCAAATCGGCGGCGGGTAATCCGAGCGCCGCATCGTCGGCGAAGCGCACCCCGGCGGCCTTGAGGCTCACCTGCCCGCTCGGCGATTGTAGATTGCCCTGAAGTTCCGCGTGTGCATCTACACGCCCTTCGCTGAGCAGATTGGGGATGAAGGCGTTTACCAGCTTGGGCTCGACGTTGCTCAAGGCCACGCGCAGCGAGGTCTCCGGGAACGCCCGGCCCTGCACCTCGAGCTGCGCTCGTTGCGCGCCCAGCTTCAATGAATCGACGGACAGTCCATCGGCGAAGTCGAGGCGTGCCGGCGCGAGCAGCCGGATGTCCTGGCCGTGATAGTTGACCGAGGCGCTGGAAAGATTCAGATGGCGCGCGCCGATGTCGAGTGTTGCCGCACCCTCGAACAGCGCCGGTCCGGTTCCCAATTTGGGAATTGCCGCATCGACCTTGATTGCGAACGCATCGCTCAAGCCCTCCCCCGACACGTGCAGTTTCCCGGCGAGCGCGCCTATGGCGAGATCCTCCGTATCGAACTCGAGGCGCAGCCGCGTCCGCTCGATCTCGGGGCTAAGATCGATTTTCGCCACCGCCGCTCCTGAAATATCGGCGCCGATCAGATGCTGCAAGTCGCGCAATTGTCCCACCCGCAGCGACACCTCGCCGCGTGAGGTCCCATTCTTCAAGGTCGTCACGTCGCCGTCCACATGAGCGCTGCGCCAGGTCGCCTGGCGCACGACCGTGTGCAGCAACCCCGCCGCGCTTTTTTCCAGGGCTATGTCCGCCTGCAGGGTCGAGCCGTCCAACAATCCTTGAGCCGATAGTGTGCCGGCGGGCGCCGAAGGTATTCCCTGCATCTGCACCTTGGCGGACAGCTCGGCGCTGCTGCCGCGCACCGACAGCTTGGAGTCTGCTTGTGCCTCGAGGGTCATCGCCGTCAAGGCACCCTGGACCGATCCGGAAGCGGATAGTGTCCCCGCAATGGACGGCGACAGCGTCGACAAATCGCTGCTGTTGACGTTCCATTTGGCGCGCAAATTGCGCTGCGGCAGCGACAGGTTGCCGGAGGCTGCCGCCTCCAGCGTACTGCCCGACACCTTGAAATTTTCCAGCACGATGGCATCGCCGGCGACGGTTCCCGCCAGTTGCACGCGCGTGCGCGGCCCCAACATGTTCAACCAGCTCTGCGCATTCGGCCGCAAACCGGCGTCTACCGCCAAACTCACTCGCGCCTTCGCATCGGCATAGTCGAGTTGTCCTTGAATACTGGCGCTGCCGCCGGCGCTCTGTCCCGCCAGGGCCGCGAATGGCGTCAAATCGGGCAGTTGCAATTGCAGCGTGGCGCTCTGTTTATCCGCGGTGAGCCAGCGCGCGCGCAACGAGACCAATTTGTGCTTCGCGGAGATCTGCAGCGGACGCGAGGCCTGATCGAGGTTGATGGTGGCGTCGAACCTGACCGGATCACGGGCGAGCAACGAGGGTTGCGGTCCTGGGATCTGCAAACCGACGACTTCGCCGAGCAGCGATGCGGCGCCGTTTTCCGCCGAGAGATCGGCATTCAAATTCGTCAGTTGAATTCCTCCCGGTGTATGCAACCCCGCCACATCCAGGTGCGCGGTCGCATTCGGCGCCTTGATGCTTCCCAGCCAGCGGCCGCGCGCCGCGGCATGCGACCACCCCAAGTCCGCGCGAGGTTGCATACCGGTCGATTCGAATTCGAAATTCAGATCCGCGGTGAGATCAATTAGGTTCAAAGTGCCCTCGGCATGGCCGGTCAAACCGCCGGCTTGCAGCGACAGCTGCAGCTTCTCCGCGCTGCGCAGCCCATCGAAATTCAGCGCCGCCGTCAGCGCGCCCAATCCCGGCAACGACAGTATGTTTTCCAAGGGGCCATTGGCCGGCTCGTGCACCTTGAGCACCGTCTGCATGCGCTTGGCATCGAATATTAGGTGCAGGTCGTACTCGCCATCCGCGCCGATGCGCTGCGCGGTGGCATCGAACTGCATCTCACGCACGCTGCGCAGGCGCGCATCGCCATGCAGGACCAGGCTAGCCTCGATTCCGGCCAGCTCCGCGCCCAAGTCGACCCGGTCGATGTCCACCTTGTCGAGGTCGATGCGGGGTATCGACGCCTCCTTGCTCGAAGTCGACGTACTGTGCGGCAGGCGTTGCATCGAGACCTCTGCTGCGTGCAGCATCTGCACCGACACCCGCCTCTCGAGCAGCGCCGCGGGCGTCCACTCGATCGCAATTCGATCGGCGCTGAGCCACACACCGCGATCGTCGCTGAGCTCAAGATGCTCGACGCTCAAGCGGCTGGGGAAAGAGCCGGCGAGCCCGCTGATTTGCACGGTGCCGCCCGTCAGCCGCCGCGTCAGCTTCTGGATCGCTCCCCTTCCGAAATCGGTGTTTCCCACGATCATGACCACGCCGCCCGAGAGCACGAGCAGGAACAGCAGCGTCGCGACGGACCAGATCACGAATTTCGCGGGTCGGCGCATCAAAATGCCTGCCCCAATCCGATGTAAACCTGAAACACGCCGTCTTCCTGGGGCGAGACGTCGTTGGCATGCCGCTGGGTCGGTACCGCGACGTCCACGCGTATCGGTCCGATCGGCGTGTAGTAGCGCACGCCCACGCCGAAACCGATGCGCAGCTCGTCTGGCAGGAATTTCAATTTGGCACTGACTTGTCCCGCATCGATGAACGCAGCGGCACCCCAATTTGCGCCGAACCGTTGCCGCAATTCGACACTGCCGGTGGTGATCGCGGTCCCGCCGATGGGATAGCCGGCCAAAGCGCCGGCCGGGTTCGGCGGAATCGTCGGGGGCAGCTCTGGAAACAGCGGACCCACTGCTTGATAGGCGTAGCCGCGTATCGTGCCGCTGCCGCCGCCATAGAATCGTTGGTCGGGCGGCAGGCTGAACTCACTCGCGCCCAATGCCTGGCCGGCAAGCGCGCGCAGCGCCAGCACCGTCCGGCCGGTATCCTCGCCGAAGAGCTTGTGCAGATCGAAGTAGGTCGAGGCTTTCGCCTGTGCGATCAAAAAGGTCGAGTTGGGGTGGCCGATGGCGACCGTGGGCGTGAGCCCCACCGAGGCGCGGTAGCCGTGAGTCGGATCCTCCAAGGGCGAGGCGAGATTGGTGGAATCGTACGCAACGCTCAAGGGCAACGCCACCAAGGTGTAGTTGTAGATCGCGCCTTGAGTGATGTGGTCATCGGTGGTGCTCAGTCCGGCACTCACGGTCCAGACGCTCGATAATTTGCGCGCCAGCGTGACGCTCGCGGTCCTGGAGGTTTGATCGTAGGCCTGCAGCGATTGCTTGAGCGCGGTGATCGCGAACTGCAGCGACTGGTCGCGGTGTCCGAATTCCGGAATCAGATATTTGACGCTGGCATCGTAGCCGGCTCCGTCGGTGTCGCTGCCGCCGAGATTGATCACGGAGGCGGAGACGCTCAGTTGCTCGGCGTTGCCGAAAACATTGCGGTCGGTCCAGGTCGCGCCGCCGCTGCCTCCGAGATCGCTCGAGAAAGCGGCATTGAGGGTCACTGCGTGCCGCAGGCGCTCGCGGATCTTGAACGTTATCGGCACCCCGCCGGTGGCATCCGCCTCGGTGCCGATTTGCACGCTGACCTGGCCGAATACATTCAAGGACAACAGATCTTTGCGCGCCCGATCAATCGCCGACGGTCTGAAGCGATCGCCCGTGTGCAGCAACAACCTTTTGCGCAGCACTGATTCGTGGATCCTCTGCAGGCCCTCGATGCGTATTTCCCCGATGTTGACTTGCGCGCCGGTCTCGACGTGATAGTTCAAATCGAGCACCGGCGCCTCGGCGGCCTCGTAGGCCACCGGCGGATCGACCTTCGCGAATGCATAGCCCTGCTCCTGCAAGGCCGAGAGCAAGCGCGTGCCGCCCGCCAGCACCGCGGACGCCACCGCCGGCTGACCGACGCGCAATCCGATGATCTCGCGCGCGTTCATCGTGGCGGGGAGCTCGCCGTCCACGTCGATTCGCCGCAACGTATACACCGGACCCAAGGTCAGACTGATGGCGACTTGCGCAGTCTGCCCCTTGCCGAGCTTCGACAACGCGTCGCTGAGCTGCGGATCACTGAGCGCGATGCCGTTGATGCGCATCACGATGTGGCATTGGTAATAGCCGAAGCTTTCGGCGGCCGTCGTGAGTCGATCTACATCGCCGCGCGCCCGTGCAATCAAGCCGAAAGGGCTCACGGGCGCCGACGAGCGCAGCGCGACCAAATCGGACGTGGCCTTGAGCGTCGCGTCCAGCTCGCTGTTTCCCGTGGATGCAAAGCCCACTTTGTAGGGTTGAGGATCGGCGGCACGGGCAACCTTGCATGCGGCGAGCACGCAAAACAGGACGAATATCAAACTCCTCGAACGCATCGCACATCGTAGGCTAGCGCATCGCGGAAAGCATCCGTCAGGTGTCGGTGCGTGCCTACAAGCATTCGACGATTCACCTATATTCACGAGGCCGCGCTGGGCATAAACTTCATAACGTTACAACCGCAATCTGGAGCACGGCAATGGGCGACATCAAGGCGAATAATCCCCCGAGCGGCGGCGAGCGCGCCGGTGAAACGCGGCTGCGCGGCGGTTCGAAGAACAAGGACGAGCGAGCGGAGGTCGATCGCTTGGCAAGACAAAAATCCGAAGACACGGATGCCGTGGTACGCACCGACGGTGAGGAAGACACGCTTTACGAAGACGGCTTGGAATTGGAGGATGATTCGCGTCCTCTGACCGGCATCAACGGCAGGGACGACAGCCTTTAGGTCCGGACGCTGCGGTTGGGGCGGGGCATTCGTGCAACGCAGCACGTTGCGCGCGCATTAACTTATCTTAACATTGTGACCATCGGCACTTAACCCCCAAAGCCCCAGCGTGGCGGGCATGTTCGGAGTCTCCATTGGATTGCCGCTGCAAGCAGCGGCGATGGCCGCTTGCGCCTTTGCGGCGCTGAGCGCGTGCAGCGTTGGTTCACCTTACAAGCGCCCGGCTATTCCCATCGCGACCGAGTGGAAGCAGTCCTCGGGGGCCGAATCCCAAACGACCGCCGACCACGCCGACGCCAACACCTCGGCCGCCTCTCAGGCACCGCATGCACCCGACGCCGTCGGAGTATGGCCGGCATCCGATTGGTGGCATGGTTTCGGTTCCAAGGCCTTGGATGATTTTATTGCCGAGGCGGAGCGCAGCAATGATGATCTGGCGGGCGCCATCGCCCGTGTAGAGGAAGCGGACGCGCAATTGCGTATCGCGGGTGCGCCTCTGTTTCCATCGCTGGACTTCGGCGCGGACTCGACCCGTGAACGCGCGCAAGTCAGCGGCGTGGGCCCCGAGGTTTACAATGTCTTCAATCCCCAGTTCACTGCCAGCTACGAAATCGATTTCTGGGGTAAAAATCGCGCAGCCCGCGATGCCGCCCGCGCCGCCGCGCTCGCCAGCCGCTTCGACCAACAGACGGTGGCCCTCACCGTGGTCAGCAGCGTCGCCAGCACCTACTTTCAGGCGCTCGAGCTGCGCGACCGCATCGAGGTAGCGAACCGCAACTTCTCCAACGGCGACAAGATATTGCAGGGTTTGCGTTTGCAGCAATCGGCCGGGATTGCCACGGGGCTCGACGTCGCCCAGCAGGAAACCGTGGTGGCGCTGCTGAGCGCGGCCATCCCGCCCTTGGTACAGCAATTGCGGCAAACCGTATTTGCCCTTGCCGTTCTGATCGGCAAGACGCCGGAGTCGATCGATATCGATGCCGGCGCGCTCACCGAACTGACCGTGCCGGCTGTGGTGGAGGGCATCCCTTCGGAGTTGTTGGCCCGCCGGCCCGATATCGCGGAAGCGGAACAGCAATTGATCGAGGCCAACGCCGACATCACGGTGGCGCGCGCCTCCTTGTTTCCGAGCATTGAATTGACCGCCAGCGGCGGCTACGCGAGTTCGGCGCTCGCGGGACTCATCAGCCCGTACAACCGCGTGTACGCTGCCTCCGCCGGATTGACGCAGCCGATTTTTCACGGCGGCGCGCTGCGCGGCCAGCTCGCTTACAGCAAGGCCCGCTACGCCGAACTCGTGAGCACGTATCACAAGACCGTGCTGACTGCCTTCGGCAACGTCGAGAGCGCCTTGGTGGCGACTCAACAGGTCACCGAGCAGGAATTGCGCCAGCAGGATGCCGTCAACAAGGCGCAGCGTGCGTATCAGTTTGCGCAGATGCAAATGTCGGCCGGCACCGTCAACATTCTCAACGTGCTGAATACCGAGAACGCGTTGTTCAGCGCCCAGGATGAATTGGTCCAGGTGCAGTATCTGCGCCTGCAGGCATTGATTAATTTATTCACCGCGCTCGGCGGCGGGTGGCAGCAAGGGTGAAGCGCGCATGAAACAGGATTCAATGATACGCAGGCATGGGCTGCTGTTCGCGATCGTGACGATTGCGGTGGTGATTTTCGTGTGGCGCGTCGTGGTGAGAAAGCCGGCGGACGCCGCCGCCAACTCGGGCCCGCCGCCGATCGCGGTCGAGACCGCGACGGTTGCGCAGGCCGACGTTCCCGTTTATCTGCAAGGACTCGGTACGGTTCAAGCCTACTACACGGTGACCGTGACCGCGCGCGTCGACGGCGAATTGCAGAAGATCGCTTTCACCGAGGGACAGACCGTCAAAAAAGGCGATCTGCTGGCGCAGATCGATCCGCGCCCCAACCAGGCCGCCTATGAACAAGCCGTTGCCGTCAAGGCCAAGGACCAAGCGTTGCTGGAGAACGCCAAGCGCGACATGGAGCGCTACAAAATACTGCAGCCCCAGGATCTTGCCAGCAAGCAAACCGTCGACACGGCGCGCGCGACGGTCGATCAGCTCAGTGCCCAGGTCAAGGTCGATCAGGCGGTTATCGACAACGCGCTCACCCAGCTCGATTACACCCACATCGTTTCACCCATCAACGGCCGCACCGGCATCCGCTTGGTGGATCCGGGCAACATCGTGCACGCCGCGGACACCACCGGCATCGTCGTGGTGACCCAGTTGCAGCCGATCTCGGTCATCTTCACCCTGCCGGAAGAGGACCTGGGTGCGGTGAGCTCCGCACTGTCGGCAGGCGAGGTAAAGGTCGTCACCCTCTCGCGCGATGGCGCTCACGAACTCGATCAGGGCACCCTGTCGCTGATCGACAATGAGATCTCTCAGGCGACCGGAACGGCCAGGCTCAAGGCCACCTTCAGCAACGAGAAAAACACCCTCTGGCCCGGACAATACGTGAACGCGCGCGTCTTGGTTCGCACCGATCGAAACGCGTTGACTTTGCCCTCGATCGCCGTGCAGCGCGGTCCCGATGGACCGTTTACCTATGTCGTGAAGAGCGATTCCACCGTCGAGGCGCGGCCGCTGGAGATCGGGGACGACAGCGCGGGCGTGACCGTCGTCAAGAAGGGCCTCGCGTTGAACGAACGCGTCGTGACGACGAATCAGTACCGTCTGCAGCCCGGCACTCACGTGCGCAGCGCCGGGACCCCCGACAACACGTCGGCCAAAGCGTCATGAGCATCTCCGAGCCGTTCGTCCGCCGTCCGATCGCGACCTCGCTATTGATGGGCGGGATCTTCCTATTGGGCGTGGTGGTGTTTCCGCTGCTGCCGGTGGCGCCGCTGCCCCAGGTGGACTTTCCTACCATCCAGGTCAATGCCTCCCTGCCCGGCGCCAGCCCGGAGACGATGGCCTCCTCCGTGGCGCAGCCCCTGGAGACGCAGTTCGCGGCCATCTCCGGCCTTGCGCAGATGACCTCCACCAACGTGCTCGGCCAGACGAACATCACCTTGCAGTTCGATCTGGACCGCAACATCGATGCCGCGGCGCAGGACATCGAGTCGGCCATCAATGCCGCCAGCGGCCAACTGCCGAAGAATTTGCCGAGCGCGCCGAGTCTGAGGAAAGTCAATCCCGCCGACGCGCCGATCGTCATTCTGTCGATGCACTCGGACGTGCTGCCGCTCACGGTCGTGGATGATTACGCCGAGAACATTCTGGCGCAGCAAATCTCGCAGATCCCGGGCATCGCGCAGGTGTGGGTCGGCGGCCAACAGAAGCCCGCAGTGCGCGTGCAGATCGATCCCGCGAAACTGGCAGCCTTGGGAATCGAAATGGAGGACGTCGCCAACGTCATCAGTGCGGCCACCGTCGATGCCCCCAAGGGCTCGATCAACGGTCCGACCCGCAGCTTGACGATCTACGACAACGATCAGTTGCTCAAGGCCGCGCCCTGGAACGACGTCGTGATTGCCTATAAGAACGGCGCACCGGTGCGCATACGCGATGTCGGAGTTGCCGTTGACGGCGCGGAAAATTTGCTGATGAAAGGCTGGCAGAACGGCAAATACGGCGTGCTTCTGTTCATCAACAAGCAGCCAGGCGCAAACGTCATCGAGGCACGGGAGCGCATCCTGGGGTTGCTGCCGCACGCCATGCTTTCGGTTCCCGCCGCCGTGAAGGTGGACGTGATTGCGGATCGCACGACCACCATCAAAGCCTCGGTGCACGACGTTGAACTCACATTGATGCTCACCATCGCGCTGGTCGTGATGGTGATTTTTCTGTTCCTGCGCAACCTCTGGGCCACCGTCATTCCCGGCGTCACCGTCCCCCTAGCGCTGCTCGGCACCGTCGCGGTGATGTATGTGCTGCATTACAGCCTCGACAATCTGTCCTTGATGGCTTTGACCATCGCAGTCGGGTTCGTCGTCGACGATGCCATCGTCATGTTGGAGAACATCTATCGTCACATCGAGGGCGGCTTGACGCCGCTCGAAGCCACCCTCAAGGGTGCGGGCGAGATCGGTTTCACCATCATGTCGATCAGCGTCTCTCTGGTGGCCGTCTTCATCCCGCTGCTGCTCATGGGCGGCATCATCGGACGCTTGTTCCGTGAGTTCGCCATCACCATGAGCTTGACGATCGCAGTGTCGGCATTCGTGGCATTGACGCTGTCGCCGACGATGTGCGCTCTATTTCTGCGGGACGAGAAACATACCAGGCACGGCAAGCTTTACAACACGGTCGAGCGCGGCTTCGACAAGGTGCTGGCCTGGTATACCCGCGGCTTGGATATCTGCCTGGACCACAAGCGCATCACGTTGATCACGTTCTTCATCACCATGGCTGCCTCCGTGGCGCTCTACATTTACATACCCAAAGGCTTCTTCCCGCAGCAGGACACGGGCATCATCCAGGGCCTGTCGGATGGTCCGCAGGATATTTCCTTTCAGGAGATGATCCACCGCGCGCACATGCTCACCGACGTACTCGGCAGAGATCCCGACATCGCATCCTACGGCACGGCACTGGGCGGCTCGCGGCCCGCCAACAACGGCTTCATCATCATTGGTCTGAAGCCGCGCGACCAGCGCAGCGCGACGGCCGATCAGATCATCGACCGCTTGCGGCCGCAGCTCCTCAACGTGCCGGGCGCCACGCTATTCCTGCAGGCGGCCCAGGACTTGAGCATCGGCGGGCGGACGACCCGCACCCAGTATCAATACACCTTGCAAGATGCCAACCTGGATGAACTCAATGAGTGGGCACCCAAGCTGCTCGCCAAGCTCATACAGTTGCCCATGCTTCGCGACGTCGCCTCGGACCAACAGACGAGCAGCGGCATGCTGTCGCTCGACATCGACCGCGACCAGGCCGCACGCTTCGGCATTCAGCCCGCGGCCATCGACGCCACGCTGTACGACGCCTTCGGCCAGAGACAGGCGGCGCAGTTCTATACCCAGCTCAACAGCTATCACGTCGTGCTGGAGGTGACGCCGAGCCTCTGGGGCGATCCGAATACGCTCAACGAGCTGTACCTGAAGTCACCCTTGAGCGGTCAAATGGTGCCCCTGTCGGCGATGACCAAGTACGACACGCAGCATACGACCTATCTGTCGATCAACCACCAGGGGCAGTTCCCCGCGGTCACGCTCTCGTTCAATCTGGCGGCGGGCGCGGCCTTGGGCGACGCGGTCGATGCCATCACCAAGGCTTCCTCTGAATTGAAAATGCCCTCGGCGATCACCGGCACCTTCCAGGGCGTCGCGCAGGCATTTCAATCGTCGCTGAAGAGCCAGCCCTATCTGATCCTCGCGGCATTGATCGCGGTGTACATCATCCTGGGGATGCTCTACGAGAGCTATGTTCATCCGCTCACTATCCTGTCCACCCTGCCCTCCGCCGGCGTCGGCGCGCTGCTCATCTTGGTGCTGTTTCACATCGACCTCACGGTGATGGCATTGATCGGCATCATCCTGCTCATCGGCATCGTGAAGAAAAACGGCATCATGATGGTGGACTTCGCACTGCAGGCGGAACGCGAGCAGCATCTGTCGCCGCACGATTCCATCCGCCTGGCGTGCCTGTTGCGGTTCAGGCCCATCATGATGACGACCATGGCGGCGCTCTTGGGCGCGTTTCCCCTGGCCTTTGGCACCGGTACCGGATCGGAGCTGCGGCAGCCTTTGGGATACACCATGGTCGGCGGCCTGATCTTGAGCCAGGCATTGACCCTGTTCACCACGCCGGTGGTCTACCTGTATTTGGACGAGTTCAGTGCGCGCATGAGAGGCCGTCGAACCAAGAAGGTCGCCCATGCCATGGCCCTGTTCAATGATCCGCCGCCGGGAGCGCCGCCGATCGGGGAGCACTCGTGAAGATCCTGCTGGTCGAGGACAACGAACGCGTCAGTCAGTTCGTGGTGAAGGGCTTGCAGGAAGCCGGGCATACTACCGACCATGCGGCCAACGGCCGCGACGGCATGTTCCTCGCCGCCAGCGAGCCGTACGATGTGATCATCATGGATCGCATGCTGCCGGGCGACATCGACGGTCTGGCCATCGTGGAGGTGCTGCGCAAAACGGGAAAGCGCACGCCGATACTCATTCTCAGCGCGCTCTCCGAGGTGGATGATCGCATCCGCGGCCTGCGCAGCGGCGGCGATGACTATCTCACCAAGCCGTTCGCCTTCGGTGAACTGCTGGCACGGCTCGATGCACTGCATCGACGCGCCCAGGGCATCGACCACGAGCATCCGCTCACCGTCGGGGATCTGCACATGGACCCTTTGACGCGCAAGGTAACGCGTGGAGACAGGCCCATTTCATTGCAGCCGCGTGAATTCAAGCTGCTGGAGTACCTCATGCGCCATGCCGGCCAGGTGGTGACGCGCACCATGCTCTTGGAGAACGTTTGGGACTATCATTTCGATCCTCAAACCAACGTCGTGGACGTGCATATCAGCAAGCTGCGCCAGAAGATC
>Ga0302325_10009850_pt1 | contig 20794 bp, 18 predicted proteins | sample Palsa_T0_2_FD_201948 | JGI IMG/M metagenome (GOLD analysis project Ga0302325, IMG submission 201948) | Peat permafrost microbial communities from Stordalen Mire near Abisko, Sweden - Palsa_T0_2 | ecosystem: Environmental > Terrestrial > Soil > Palsa > Peat permafrost | place: Sweden: Abisko...
CATGTACACCTCACGGCAAATTGACGACCGCGAGATCATGCTCAAGCGCCAGCAAAAAATCTTCTTTCAGATCTCTGCCGCCGGCCATGAGGCCTTTCAGGTGGCAGCGGCTTTGGCCACTCGGCCCGGCTACGACTGGTTCGTGCCCTACTACCGTGACCGGGCGCTGTGCCTCGCCCTCGGCATGACCGCCGAAGAAATGTTTCTGCAGGCAGTGGGCGCGGAAGGCGATCCCTCAAGTGGTGGCCGTCAGATGCCCAACCACTGGGGCAGCCCCAGGCTCAACATCGTCAGCACCTCGTCCTCGACTGCTACCCAGGTCCTCCATGCCGTTGGTGTGGCTGAGGCAGGCCGATACTACGCGCACAATCCTCAGGCAGCCGAGCGAATCGCCTCACCCGACGACTACCGCGCCTTCAATGACGTTCGCTTTCACGGAGACGAGGTTGTGCTCACTTGCATTGGTGAGGGTTCAACCTCGCAAGGCGAGTTCTGGGAGGCGCTCAACTCAGCCTCCAACCTCAAGCTGCCGGTAATATTCTGCGTTGAAGACAATGGCTACGCCATCTCCGTCCCGGTTGAGGTCAACACCCCAGGCGGAAATATCTCAACTCTGGTAGCGAACTTCCCCAATTTTTACTTTGCCGAGGTCGATGGAACCGATCCCGAGGCCAGCTATCAGGCCTTTGTCGCGGCAGTCGAGCATTGCCGCTCAGGCAAGGGGCCGGCCTTCGTGCACGGCCATTGCGTTCGCATCTACTCTCACTCCTTCTCAGAAGATGACAAGAACTACCGCCTCAATGCCGAGCGTGAAGCGGACGCCATGCGCGACCCGCTGCATAAACTGCAAATGAGGCTGTTGCGCGAAGGCGTTCTGAGCGCTGGCGAAATCAACGCGCTTGAGGATGAGATCGACGATCAGGTCGCGGCGGCGGCCGTGCGCGCGGTCGCGGCCAAGCTGCCTCCCATCTCCAGCATTTCTCGCCACGTTTATTCGGAAGACTACGACCCAACCAGGGAAGAGCTCGAGTCCGACCCTCTATGGACTGAGGAACCTGATTCGTCTGAATCCGCTTCCCTTGAATCTGTTTCGTTTCAAGCTGTCCGGCCTGAGAAAAAGGTTCCGAGCAAGACCATGGCCGATCTCATCACAGCCTGCCTGCGCGACGAGATGCGGCGCGATCCGCGAATCCTAATTTACGGCGAAGACGTCGCCGACGCCACTCGCGCCGATGCTCTGAAGGAAGGTAAGGGCAAGGGCGGAGTCTTCGGGCTGACAGCCGGGCTGCAATCGGAATTTGGTCCCGAACGGGTCTTCAACTCGCCTCTGGCCGAGGCCAACATCGTCGGGCGCGCCGTGGGCTACGCGGTTCGCGGGCTAAAGCCAGTGGTCGAGATTCAGTTCTTCGACTACATCTGGCCTGCATTCCACCAGATTCGCAACGAGCTGGCCCTGATGCGCTGGCGGTCCAATGGCGGCTTCCGTGCCCCGGTCGTGATTCGCGTGCCCATCGGCGGTTATCTCACCGGCGGATCCATTTACCACTCCCAAAGCGGAGAATCGATCTTCACCCACATTCCGGGGCTGCGCGTAGTCTTTCCATCCAACGCTCTCGACGCCAACGGGCTGCTGCGCACAGCCATTCGCTGCGACGATCCCGTGCTCTTCCTGGAGCACAAGCGGCTCTACCGTGAGCCCTACGGTCGCGCCCCGTATCCAGGTCCCGACTACATGGTTCCCTTCGGTAAGGCAGCCATAGCGCGGGCCGGCACGGACGTGACCATCATCACCTACGGCGCCCTCGTGCCGCGGGCTCTCCAGGCGGCGCAGCGTGCTGAGCGCGAGCATGGCATTCAGACCGAAGTCATCGATCTGCGAACCCTAAGCCCCTATGACTGGGAGGCGATCGCGACCTCGGTCAAAAAGACCAGCAGGGTGATTGTGGCCTACGAAGACACGAAGAGCTGGGGTTACGGAGCGGAGATCGCCGCGCGCATCGCCGACGAGCTTTTTGAAGACCTGGACGCTCCGGTAAAGCGCGTAGCCGCCATGGATACCTTCGTGGCTTACCAGCCAATACTCGAAGACGCAATCCTGCCTCAGCCGGAAGATATACTGCGCACCATCATCGAACTGCGAGCGTTTTGACGCAGCTCCTGGAAAACCATTCTCGCCTTCCGCATCGAATGTACTTGATATTTCGCCCACTCCAATCGAGAATTTAGTTGAACTCAGTACGTCTAACCGATTGAGGAGAAATACTTTTGCCGCCAGATCCTTCGGTAAAGAAGGTGCTGATTTACCGGCTGGGCAGCCTTGGAGACACTACGGTCGCGCTGCCATGCTTCCACCTGATTGAGCGCGTTTACCCGGGTGCCGAACGCGTCCTGCTGACCAATTTCCCCATCCATGCCAAGGCTCCGGCATCGGCTACGGTGCTCGGAGACTCAGGGCTGGTCCACGGCTACATGCGCTACACCGTCGGCACCCGCAGCCCGCGAGAACTGCTCAAGCTGGCTGGCGAGATTCGCCGCTTCAAGCCTGACGTGCTGGTGTACCTGATGCCAGTCAGGCCATTGCGCGCCGTCCAGAGAGACAAGTGGTTCTTTCGCCTCGCAGGTGGCGTTAAGCGCATCGTCGGCCTGCCCAGCGCAGCTGAATTGGAGCGGGTACAGAATCCAGTCACAGGGCTGTACGAGGCTGAGGCATCCCGCCTGGCGCGCACGATGGCGGCCTTGGGTGACGCTGCCCCCGGTGATCTCGCCAACTGGGATCTGCGTCTGAGTCAGGCAGAGCGAGCCGCGGCGCAGTCCGCGCTCGGCAAACTGGCCGGCAGACCGCTCATCGTCTGCGGCCCCGGAACCAAGATGCAGGCCAAAGATTGGGGCCAGGAAAACTGGCGCGCCCTGCTGGGGAGAATTTCAGCGCAGCTTCCCGGCTGCGGCCTCGCGCTGATCGGCGCCAGAGAAGACCAGGAAGTGAGCGAATTTGCAGCTCAGGACTGGGCAGGGCAGCACGCAAACCCATGTGTAAATCTCTGTGGAAAACTGAGTCCTCGCGAGACAGCCGCAGTCCTTACCGAGGCAAGAGTTTTTCTCGGACCGGATTCCGGGCCGATGCACCTGGCAGCTTGCGCCGGCGTCCCTTGCGTGATCGCATTTTCGGCGAGAGGACTGCCGGGCGTCTGGTTTCCGGCGGGGAATAATCACCGGATCATCTATCATCAGGTCAATTGCTTTGGCTGCAACCTGGAAACTTGCATAGCCGAGGGCCGCAAATGCCTGACGTCAATCTCAATCGACGAGATGGCAGCGGCAGTTCAGTCGGTCCTGAGATCGGACCCCTGAGGCGGCGGCACAGGCAAAAGAGGCTCATCCGCCGATTGCCACTTGATCCACAGCGACTGCGCATTGCCAACCCGTATTTCATCAACAGGATCGGCTACATCAACCGGTCCCAACCTTGAGGAGAGAGTTCCAGCATGTTGATCGTCACCGGCGGCGCGGGATTTATCGGCAGCAATCTGGTACATGAGTTGAACGCGCATGGCATCACTGACATCCTGATCGTCGATAATTTCGCCAACGCACGGAAGTTCCAGAATCTGCATGGCGCACGCTATGTGGACTACCTGGATAAGCGTGAATTCCGTCGCGCCATCCGCGAAAACTCTCTTGGAATCGGCAAGATAGAAGCCATTCTGCACCAGGGCGCTTGCTCCAATACGCTCGAAGATGATGGCGTCTACATGATGGACAACAACTTTGAATACACCAAGGAAGTGCTTCGTTTTTCGATAGATAGCGGATCTCCTCTAGTATTTGCTTCAACTGCTGCAGTGTACGGTTTGTCCGGTCCGGGGCGGTTTACGCTCACCGCTGAAAACGAACGGCCGCTGAACATCTATGGCTATTCGAAGCTTGTCTTTGACCACTATTTTCGAAATCAACTGGCTCTGGGCCGAGTGCCGATTACGGCAATCGGGCTGCGCTACTTCAATGTCTATGGGCCAAGGGAGCAGCATAAAGGGCGAATGGCGTCTGTAATCCACCACTTCACTAAGCAAATGAAGGACTTAGGCAAGGTTAAGCTCTTCGGCGGCACAGGCGGCTATGGCGACGGTGAGCAGCGCCGGGACTTCGTGTACGTCCGTGACCTGGCAAAACTGAACATGTTCTTCGCGCAGGTCGGGCCATACGCGCCTGCGGTTGGCCAGGAGCGCAAAATCTATCGAGGCCTGGCCAATGCCGGATCGGGTAAAAGCCGTACTTTCAATGATGTAGCCAAGGCTTTGATGAATGTACATGGAGAGTGCCCGATTGAGTACATTCCATTTCCAGCTGATTTGGAAGGCCGTTATCAGCACTTTACCGAGGCCGATCTAACCGCCCTGCGCGAACTGGGCTACGACGGCCCAATGACCGAACTGGAAGCCGGGATCACCGAGACATACGAGACGATGGCGGCGAGTGGTGAATAACGTCCTTTGCGCCCTGCATGAATGTGAACATGTCCGGAATGGACCACCCACTTTCTCTTAATACATTTATCCTCTATTAGATAGCAAGTGGTCGACAGCTTCGGGAAGGTCCGCGAAATGCTGATCCGCTAGTTCCAGTCCTCTATGTGCGCCGGGCTTTTGATGTTCTTTATTCCCTTCGATGAATATGGTTTTCAACCCCAGATTTCTGCCGAATTCGATATCCGAGAGGGAGTCGCCGATGACAAGGCTGGTCTCTGGCGTGATTTCCGGAAACTGCGCTTTTGCCTGTTCGAACAGCCCAGGGCCCGGTTTGCGGCAGGTGCATTCCCGCTTGTCGTGTGGGCAAAAGTAGAATCCGTCGATGTGCGCTCCTGATTCTGCAAGACTTAACTGCAATTTCGAGTGAATTGCTTCCACGTCTTCCGCGCGATATAGGCCCAGGGCGATGCCGCGCTGATTGGTGACTATGATGACCCGCAGATTGGCATGATTGAGTTTAGCGACGGCCTGGGGTACGCCGGGCAGCAGATGGAAATTCTGCCAGCCGGTGACATATTGGCCTTCCGGCATCTTGCGGTTGATCACGCCGTCGCGATCGAGAAAGACGGTGTGCAGGATTTCTGGAGAGATGCTCACGCGGCTATGATAGCAATTAGTTGTTGATTGGCTGATCTGTTTCCCTTCAGCCTTCTCAGTGGTCTGCGAAAGGAGTGCATGGCAAATCTTCCTGACCGAGAGAGTGTCTTTGACAAGGCAATCGCCGAGCATCTGGACGTGATTGCCGCGGTACAGCAGCAGGTCGAGGTGCTGGAGGCGGTTGCTCGTGCGATGGCTGAGGCGCTGCATCGCGGTGGACAGATTTTGTGGTGCGGCAATGGCGGCAGTGCTGGAGATTCGCAACATCTGGCGGCGGAGATTGTAGGGCGGTTTCGCCGTGAGCGGCGCGGATTGCCATCGATCGCTTTGACTACGGATACTTCGATTTTGACCGCTGTGGCCAATGATTATGGCTATGAGGCAGTGTTTTCGAGGCAGATTGAGGCGCTGGGAAGGCCGGGCGATGTGCTGGTGGGGATTTCGACGAGCGGAAACAGCCATAACGTGATCGCGGCAATTGAGACCGCTCATGCGCAAGGGCTGATTACGGTTGCTTTTACGGGCGAGGGCGGCGGACGAATGGCGGCGCTGGCCGATCACCTGTTTGCGGTTGGTTCGCGAGACACGGCGCGAGTCCAGGAGGCGCATATTCTGGCTGGGCATATGCTTTGCGATTGGCTTGAGCTGGATTGGATTGCAACGCAGGCTTCGGTAGAAGCGAAAGAGACTGGTGTTCTTTGATTGAACAGCTTCATGCGGTGATCCAAAAGATCGAGCAGGAGTGGCCGTCGAAACGGCTGCTGGTGCTGGGCGATGTGATGCTGGATAAGTACATCTGGGGCGAAGTGGGGCGGATTTCGCCGGAGGCTCCGGTGCCGGTGGTGCGGGCTACACACCAGAGCGCACAGCCGGGCGGCGCGGCCAACGTGGCGATGAATCTGGCCAAGCTGGGCGCTGGCGTGGCGCTGGTGGGCTTTACCGGCGGGGATGCGGATGAGCTGCTGCTGGCTGAGAGTCTTCGGTCTAACGGAATCGACCCGGCGTTTGTTTCCTGTGAGGGATTTCCTACGATTACCAAGCTGCGCATCGTGGGCGGACGGCAGCAGATGTTACGGCTCGATAGTGAGAATCTCAGCAAGCGTCAGGAATCCGACCATGATCGTTTGCTGGCGAAGGTGCTGGAAGAGCTGCCCAGGTGCCATGCGGTGGTGCTTTCGGATTATGCCAAGGGAGTGCTGGCGCCTGCGCTGTGCCAGGCCGTGATCGCCGAAGCGCGCAAGCTGGGCGTTCCAGTGCTAGTGGATCCCAAAACGGCGGACTTCACCCGCTATAAGGGCGCGACGACGATTTGTCCTAATTTGCAGGAGCTTGCAGTTGCTTCGCGAGAGCCCTCGTCGGATCTGGATGCGATGCTGGCCGCTGGCGAACGGATGGTGGGCGAGTTTGACCTGGAGTATCTGACGGCTACCTTGAGTGAAAAGGGCATTGCGGTGATTCGTCCCGGGAACCGGTTTTTGGCCCCGGCTGTGGCGCGGCAGGTATTTGATGTTTCAGGCGCGGGCGATACGGTAATCGCAGTGCTGGCGCTTTGTCTGGCTTCAGGATTGGCGATTGAGCCTGCGGTGCAACTGGCAAACATTGCTGCGGGGATTGTCGTGGGCAAGGTGGGCACGGTTCCGGTCGAGAAGCATGAACTGCTGGCGGCGCTTGCTCCCGACATTGCGCTTCATGCAGAGGATAAGGTGCTGACGCGCGGCGAACTGGTGCGGCGCGTGGCTACGTGGCGTGCTACGGGCGAGCAGGTTGTGTTTACCAACGGCTGCTTCGACCTATTGCATGTGGGCCATATTGCAGTGCTGGAACAGTCGCGGCGGCTGGGTGATCGGCTGATTGTGGCGATTAACAGCGATGCTTCGGTTTCCGCGCTGAAGGGTCCGAGCAGGCCGGTGGTGGATGAGCAGTCGCGTGCTCGCGTGCTGGCGGCCCTGGCGGCGGTGGATGCGGTGGTGATCTTTGGCGAGGCCACACCGCTGGAGCTGATTGTGGCTTCGCGGCCGGATGTGATTGTGAAGGGCGGAGATTACAACGAAGACACTGTTGTTGGCGCTAAAGAAGTGAAGTCGTGGGGCGGAAAGGTAGCGATTGTGCCGATTGTGGAGGGACACTCGACCACGCGGTTGATTGAGCGGTCCATGGCGGGGAAATAAGTTTGCGAGTTAGCTGTATTTGTGAATGGATACATGTGGTGATTTATTTAAAGATTGTCCAGCCAACGTTGCAGGCTTTCGGCGAAATGCGGGTCAGCGGAAAAGGGCGATTGAAGCCAGACTGACTCCTTCTGCACCTTTACGGCTCGGTAGGCGTCTTCACAGGTCTGTGAGGCTGCACTCTTTTGATTTGGATCGTTCCCAGCGAATAGCCAGAGCGATGGGACTCGAAGCCGGTTTGTCGAGGCGACGAGGTCGTAACGGTCCTGAACAAGCCAACGGGCGGGTACCAGTCTACTTCTCGGATCATTGAAAACTGGACCCAGTGCGTTCTGTAGAGGCTGTTCGAGGATGACTCCGGCCAATTCGTTGTGGTTTGCGGCTAATTCGGCGGCGAGGTTGGCGCCTAAACCGCTTCCGTAGACGATGATGCTTTTGGCAGGAATGCTGCGGGTGACTGTAAGCCAGGTCAGGCCCCATTCGGCGTCTTGGCGCAACTGCTTCTCATTCGAACGCGCTGGCTGGCTTTGGCCGTATCCGCGGTAATCGATGGCGAAGACGGCGAGACCTTGCTGGTGAAGAGCGGTGAGTGATTCGAGGGTGTTGCTGAGGTTTCCGTCAGCGCCGTGGAGGTAGAGGACCGTACGGCTGGCGTTTGGGTCGGGCAGCCACCAGCCGGTGAGTTGCGTTGTGCCGGTTTCGGTGGCGGCGAAGTGGATTGGTTCGTAGGTGAGACCTACGCTTGCCGGGGTGCGTGTAATCGTGGGGTTGGGGTGGTAGAGGAGCTGCCAATTACCTTGCCAGTAGAGCAGGCAGAGGGTGAGCCAGGCGCAGCCCAGGGCTGCGAGAAATGCGATGGCGCCAGCTTTGAGGAGCCAGCGCGGGGAGACATTGGGGAAGGCTGCGGTGGGCTGGCGCAGGTCGGCGGCGGCTTTTTCAAACGCAGATGGCGCTTTTGGAGAGTGTTCGCGAGTTGGTTTTGGGATGGGCATCTTCGAATGGCCGGCTGATTTGATGGTAACTGGCCTGGCTTCCCTTAAACTGATTGCCGGGAGTGGTTGAGAATGGCTGATTTGGTTCGAATCTGTTCGGAGAGAGAGTTGCCGGCCGAAGGGGAAGTCTGCGAGATGGCTGGCGGGCGGTTGTGCGTGGCGCGGGTCGGTGGAGAGATTGCCGTGCTGGACAACGATTGCCCGCATAGCGGCGGTCCGCTGGGGCAAGGGATGGTGGAGAACGGGCGGGTGGTTTGTCCGTACCACGGGTGGGCTTTTGATGTGAAGACGGGTGCGGCACTGCACGCTCCAGGAGAAAAAGTGAGGGTTTTTGAGGCGGTGGTGAAGGATGGGGAGTTGCTGGTGAGGCCGCCGGATTATTCGGCTTAGGGTTGTTTATGGGGTGATTCGTCATGGATGGTTTGGTACGGGTCTGTCTGAGAAAGAAGCTGCCGAAAGAGGGTGAAGTTCGGGAGATGCGCGCTGGAAGACGAAAGTTCTGCGTCGCTCGCCTGGATGGAGAGATTGCGGTGGTGGATGGGCTTTGTCCCCATAAGGATTTGCCGCTGAGCGAGGGATATATAGAGAAGGGCCGAGTGGTTTGTCCGTGGCATGGATGGACGTTTGACCTGAAGACCGGCGAGCAGCATAAAGGCAAGGCGCGGGTGCGGGTGTTTCCCGCAGCGATTGTGGATGGGGAATTGCTGGTTACGATTTCGCAGCGTTCATGATTGCGGCATGGCAGCTGAATTTGCCGATTGAGCGCTTTATACGATGCGCCGCAGGCCGGGCAAGCGGATTGTTGGGTCGGAAATGAGCGGGCTAAACGATTCGACGGATCCCTGGAATGCGAACGAAGGGGTCGGCAGCCAGCCAAGTAAGAGCGCAGCCGAGTGTGCCGATGACGCCGAACTTGAGCATCGCGGGAGCTTGCCAGTTGTGGGCAAGAACGCTGACGCCGACCAGCACGGGGGCGTGAAGGATATACGCGGCATAGGCTCTGCGTCCCAGCCACGTCCATGACGCGGAGGGGTGGTTGAAGCGGGATCGGAAGAAGACGAGCAAACCGGAGATGAGGCCCCAGGCGAGCACCGGTTCCCAAAAATCCAGGAGGACGACGGGCCAGCTGAAGGCTCCGAGAGTGGCGGTTTTTCCGTCGGCGAGGCCGGAGAGCAGGAAGCCGATGGGCAGGATGGGCCAGGCGATGCAGGCTGCGATGACCCAGGGGCGAGCCTGCTGCCAGGTGAGTTGGGAAAGCCAATTGGAGCGCCATGCGACTACTCCCAAGGCGAAGAGGAAGATGTAGGAGGAAAAGTCGCCAATCCACAGACCGAGAAAGCGTGCCTCCAAGGGAAACCAAGATCTAAGGACGAGCGCACCCAGACCTACGCCGAATGCGCTGATGAGCCACGCGCGCGGGGATGGTATGGGTAAGGAGGCCCTCTTAGGGGCAGGAGCGGATCGCGTCCAGTGGGCCGCGACGCTGCGCCAGAGGCAATAAGCTACGCAGAAGATGAGCAGGGCCTCGGCAAACCAGAGTGGCCCGTTGATAAAGCTTCCCTTTCTCAACAGAAAGATGAGTGTTCCCCTCATGCCGTGGCCCTGGGCTTTGGCTGCCAGGGTTGCGGTGAGTGGCCCCAGAAAGAATCCGAATACGAGGAGAGGAATGGCGAGTCGCAGGAAGCGATCGAGTAGGAAACGGGCGGGGCCTTTGCGGTTCAGCGAGCCTGGGGTGAAATAGCCGCTGAGCAGAAAGAAAAAGCCCATGAGGTAGGCCTGACTGGTGGCAATGAAGAGAGTGAACAGGATACTAGTCGGGCGAGCAGAAGGCGCAATTTCCCGGTAGAACCATTTGCCGTTGCCTCCGTAAGTCATTGCGGCATGGCAATAGATGACCAGAACGGTCATTGCAGTGCGAAGCCGGTCTATATAGAGTTCGCGCTGAGGCATGCTGGGATGGTGGTCAAGGCCGGGCAGACGTATCCCCGGTGCAGCCGTTTTCTCCTTTGAAATAGGGTAGCCGATCCGACTATTAACAACACTTTAGATGAAATGCAACCCATTTCTGCGGCTTTCGTTCAGGGAAAGCCGCAGATGACAACTCCAATAGTGCACGGAAGTACTGTGAGCGTCTTAGTAGTGGACGATGGCGGCGAAGGAGTCTGGTTTGAGGCTGGCACCGCCGACGAGTGCGCCGTCGATCTCTTCTTGGCTCAGCAGGGAGGAGGCGTTTTCGGGTTTTACGCTGCCGCCGTAGAGGATGCGGATGGCTCTGGCCACGCTCGAGTCAAGGATGTTGGCCACTTCCGCGCGGATGATCATGTGGGCTTCGATGGCCATCTCTGGGGTCGCTGTCTTGCCTGTTCCGATGGCCCAAACCGGTTCGTAGGCTATAACGATAGGCTCTGCCGAGCCGGCTGAAATGCCTGCGAATGCATGCTTGAGCTGATTGAGGAGCACTCGGCCTGTGTGCCCGGCTTCGCGCTCGTGCAGGTGCTCTCCAATGCAGACGACCGGGACGATGCCGTGCTTGAGGGCAGTGTGGAGCTTCTTGTTGACGACTTCGTCGGTTTCGTTGAAGTACTGGCGGCGTTCGGAGTGGCCGATTAGCGTGTGCGTCGCGCCTACTGCTTTGAGCATGGCGGCGGAGGTTTCGCCGGTGAATGCGCCTTCTTCTGCGAAGTGCATGTTTTGCAGGCCTGCGGCTACGTTGGATCCTGCGACGCCTGCGACTACGGTGGCCAGCGAGGTTACGGATGGAAAGAGGGCGATTTCATCGCGCGTGTGGCCAGCGACCAAGGGCAGAAAAGCTTCTACGAAGGCCTGGGACTCGGAGGGAGTTTTGAACATCTTCCAGTTGGCGGCGATCAGGGGTTTACGAGACATGTTTTGTGGGTTTCCTCACGCTCATTTTAGATGATGAGGTTCGGAGCCATGCTGCCGGTTCAAGAGGTGAGTTCTTCGGCAGGGTAGTAGTCGAATGCTCCGGGGCCATGCGGCTCCGTTTCTGTTGTTGCTGGCAGATGCGGCGCGCATTCGAGGAAGAGATACTTGTCGATTTCCTTGAAGGAGAATTTGTCGAGTTTGTGAAAGCTGCGGAAGTCGGTCATGATCTTCAGAAATTTGGCGTAGTTCCAAAGGTCGGGGTGCAGGAAGGAGGAAAAGTTGCTTTGATTTTGCAGTGCCCACAGGTGATGGTCTACGTGGGAATCATAGATAGGGTAGGCAAGGGGGTTGTGCCAACTCGCGTATTTGCTGGCGAATGAGAAGAAGTTGAAAGGCCTGCGCTTGACGACGATCTTCGAGATCTTATCGACAATTTCGGGCGAACCGGCGGCCAGCGCTTCGTCGATTTCCTCATGGTGCGTGTGAATGTGCGAGGCGACTGTCACAACGTCGAAGATCATAGCGCGGTAGAGAGAGTTCACTGCGACTACCTTGAGCAGGACGTGGCGAGGATCGCTGTTGCCTGGATATTGGCGGAACAGTTCTGTCAGGGCCTGCTCGGCTAATTCGTTTTCCTGGTCGAATTGCTCGCAGGCGGCTTTGACTCGGTCCGGGGTTGGAGTTTGGAGTGATGCGTTCATTGCGATGATCCTTTGCGCGGTCCTGGTGGTGTGCAAGACGTAGGACGGTGCCCATATCTCAAAATCGAGATGTGAGCTCTCAGCGGGGCTTTCGCGACACGGCGCAATTCTACACCCAGGCTAGGAACAGCGTGGTGTTTTGTAGCTCGATGGGTTGTACGCGAAAGGCATTTTCTGTCTTCGGCGGCGAAGAAAAGTGGAAGAAAGGGAGGGGGTATGCCAAAATCCGGTCAAGCTACAGAATCTAAATGGTTTGAATGGAGTTTTGTGCGCGTTTAGCTGGGGTTTAGGCGCACTTATGTGCATTCGTGCGCATCGTGATTTCTCCCCCCATGAGGCGCATTTGTTTCTATTATGCCTGAGTTGAGGGTATTTGCCTGCAACTTAGTTTTGTCCAGTTATTGTTCATTGGAGTTGAGGATCAGGCAGTCAAAAAGAGCTTCTGCTTCAGCCAGGCTGGGAGTGGTTTTGGGCTATAGCGTTGGGGACTGTCGAGATGGAACAGTGGGCGGATACAAATCGCGACGGTAATTAGTCCGATTAGGCTGAAAGCGACGACTCGCGGTAAGTTGCCTGCGGATGCACGGGCGAGTGTTGCAAAGAGTGTTAGATCGACTACCGCGCTGGCCAGAGCGCCTACAAGGAGCACCGATTGTAGGAGTAGCAGCGGCTTAAGGCCGAAGGACCGAGCAAGAAATGGTGGTCCATATTCCAGAACGGCGCGGCAAATTATGGCGAAGGTCAAAGCGAGCCCGATGAAGAAGACGGTAGCGAGGAGTTCCAAAATCCAAAAGATCGATGTTGGAATTGGGCCGTTGTTTCTGACGATGAACACATGGTGAATCGTGATCCAGATTTGGTCGGCGAGAAAAAAGAAAATCGGCGATAGCACAAGGGATGCGGCTGGAGCGGTAATTGAGAACCGCCTAAGTTTCGGAACAGCAACGCAGATGGTGAATGTGATCGCGGCGACGATCAGCATTCCGGCGAGCAGCAACGCGAGGAAGAAGGGCGCAAACATGGTTATCTGTGGCCTAATTCTACTCGCTGGCTGGCAGGTTCACGGCTTGATTCACTAATTGCAACAAGGCCTTTGACCGGATTAGCGGGTTCGTTCTCCTCCATCTGCTGAGGGTGTGGGGATAAAACAGCCGAGGGGCCGAAGAGCCCCTCGGAAAGTGCGGGTTTTTATGGGTCGTCTGATGCCAAGGCTGAAGCCTTGGCTTACCTAAAGCCGTGAGATCGGGACAAGGCGATTTACTTGTCGGTAAGGGCTTCTACGCCGGGGAGTTTTTTGCCTTCGAGGAACTCTAAGCTGGCGCCGCCGCCGGTGCTGATGTGGGTGATTTTGTCGGCTACGCAGGCTTGGTTGATGGCGCTTACTGAGTCGCCGCCGCCGATGATGCTGATGGCCGCTGTGTTTTCGGCTACGGCGTTTGCTATTGCGTTGGTGCCTACGGCGAAGGCTGGGAACTCGAAGACGCCAGCCGGGCCGTTCCAGAGGATGGTTTTGGCTTCGGCTACTACATCGGTAATCAAGGCGATGGTCTTGGGACCGATGTCGAGGCCTTGCCAGTCGGCAGGGAAGTTTTTGGAGCTGTCCCAGGGCTGGGTTTTTGCGTCGGGGGCGAAGCTGTCGGCGAGGATGTTGTCTACAGGGAGCAGAAGCTTGACGCCATTCTTTTTGGCTTTGTCTATGGCTTCTTTGGCGATCTCGATCTTGTCTTCTTCAACGAGGGATTTGCCGGTGGTTACGCCGAGAGCGCGCTGGAAGGTGTAGGCCATGCCGCCTACGATGACGAGCGTGTCTACCTTGTCCAGAAGGTTGTCGATTACGTCGATTTTGCCGGAGATTTTGCTGCCGCCGATGATGGCTACGAAAGGCTTTTCGGGGGATTCGAGGGCTTTGCCGAGGTAGGTCAGTTCCTTTTCCATGAGCAGGCCGGCGGCGGCTGGTTTCAGGAAGTGCGTGATGCCTTCGGTGGAGGCGTGGGCGCGGTGGGCGGATCCGAAGGCGTCGTTGACGTAGATTTCGGCGAGCGAGGCGAGGGAACTGCTGAACTGCTTGTCGTTGGCTTCTTCCTGGGGGTGGAAACGGAGGTTTTCGAGTAGCAAAACCTGGCCGGATTCGAGTTTGGAGGCTAGTTCACTGGCGATTTCGCCTACGCAGTCGGGGGAGAAGCCTACGTTGACGTTGAGGCTGACTTCCTGGTCGAGGAGCTCTCGAAGGCGGTCTACTACGGGGCGCAGTGAGAATTTGGGGTTGGGCTTGCCTTTGGGGCGGCCTAGGTGCGAAGCGAGGATGACTTTGGCGTGATGGCGGATGGCGTATTCGATGGTGGGGAGGGTGGCGCGAATGCGGGTGTCGTCGGTGATCGCGGTGCCGTCTTCGGTGAGGGGAACGTTGAAGTCCACGCGGATGAAGACATGCTTGTTGTTCAGGGATAGATCGCGGATGGAGAGCTTGGGCATGGGTTCACTGACCTTCTGCGCTGGAGACGACTGCATCGAATTCGATTTCCACGCGCCATTTGGGGTTTAGGAGTTGGGCTACGACGACCATGGTGGCCGCGGGACGAATGTGAGCGAAGATTTCGCCGTGAACGCGGCCTACTGCTTCCCAGTCCTCGACGTGGGTGAGGTAGATGCGAGTGCGGACTACATCGTTGAAGGATGCACCTGCGCGTTCCAGGACCTCTTTGGCGATCTTGAGGATCTGGCGGGTCTGGGTTGCTGCGTCGGCCTCGTCTGCGCCTACGGGGCCGGTGCCGGAGATGTGGATCGAGTTGCCAATGCGGACGGCTCGGGAGAAGCCGATGATGGGTTCGTAGGGGGATGTGCCGGGGAGATTTTGGCGGGTCATGTGGCTGGTTCCGTCTGCTGGTGGAGAGCATTCCCTCGGGGGCTGAAGCCCCGTCCGGTGAGTCAGTTTGATGTACGGGCTGAAGCCCGAACCCTTCATCACATATCGGGCTTTGGCGGTATCCCACCCTTGCCGCAAAATGCGCGTCAAGGATGGGGCACCCACTTTTGTTATCTGGTTGAGGAAGGCAAAAGCAGATCCTTCGCTGCGCTCAGGATGACAATTCTCCTGCTTAGAGGCCCTTCTTCACTAGGAAGCCGATCAGGTCTACTACGCGGTTGGAATAGCCCCACTCGTTGTCGTACCAGCTTAGGACTTTTACGCTGTTGCCGACTACTTTGGTGAGCGGCGCGTCGACGATGGAGGAGAGCTTGTTGCCCTTGAAGTCGGAGCTGACGAGCTCGTGCTCTTCGTAGCCCAAAATTCCCTTAAGCGCGCCTTCGCTGGCGGCCTTGAGGGCTGCGTTGATTTCCTTGACGCTGGTGGGCTTTTCGCTGATGAAGGTGAGGTCGACGATGGAGACGTTGGGGGTTGGAACGCGCATGGAGAAGCCGTCCAGCTTGCCGTCCGTCTCGGGAAGGACCAGCTTGAGGGCCTTGGCGGCGCCGGTGGAGCTGGGGATCATGTTGATCGCGGCAGCGCGGGCGCGGCGCAGGTCCTTGTGGGGGAAGTCGAGGATGACCTGGTCGTTGGTGTAGCTGTGGATGGTGGTCATGATGCCGCTGACGATGCCGACGCTTTCGAGAAGCACCTTGACTACGGGCGCGAGGCAGTTGGTGGTGCAGCTGGCGTTGGAGATCACGTTGTGCTTGGAGGCATCGTACTTGTTGTCATTGACGCCGAGGACCAGGGTGATGTCTTCGTTGGTGGCAGGGGCGGAGATGATGACTTTCTTGACGGTCGTGCCGAGGTGAGCCTTGGCCTTGGTGGCGTCGGTGAAGTGGCCGGTGGACTCTACGACGATTTCTGCGCCTGTCGAGGCCCAGTCAAGCTTGGCGGGATCGCGCTCGGCGAAGACCTTGAATGTCTTGCCGTCTACGGTGATGGAATCCTCGCCAGAGCTGATCTCGTTGTTGAGATTGCCTAGGATGGAGTCGTGCTTGAGCAGGTGAGCGAGAATAGCAGGACTGGTGAGGTCGTTGACGGCTACGAAATCAATTTCGGGATTGCCCAGAGCTGCGCGGAAAACGTTACGGCCGATGCGGCCGAAGCCGTTTATGCCAACCTTTACTGCCATGATTAGAGTCTCCTTGAGGTGCTGTTAGGTACGCTGTTTCGTTCGGAAAACCGGGTCTGGAACGTGTTGGCTTAAGTTTCCACCGCGCGCATATTGGTTCCCTATTGAACTTTGGGCAGAGGCTTTCACCAAACTCACCAGACTAACACTGTTGTCAACAGGTTCCAAAGGAATCGCTTTAGTAATTTTCCGGTTTGAAGCAGAATCGGGAGTAAGGGTTGGGATGGGAGTAACCAGATATGCACGAATGTGGGTGCAGTTTGTGAGTATGATATTGCTGGGTGTGATAATCGGAAACAGAGGCGGATACAGCCTAATAGCATGAGAAGACGTTCAAAGCGAGAGCCTAACAACACCGAGTCGACCGGCAAGATCGGTCATGAGTTGCCAACGAACCAGCCGCGTCCGCTGGTGCCTAACTATCCGGAGGATTTGCCGAGGCCGGTGCAGACGCCGCGCGAGGCTGCGCCTGCGGCTCCAGTGAGACGCGAGTTCAGGGAAGAATCGAAGCCGGTCGCCAAGCCGCATGCGCATCGTCATGCGCCGGCTGCGCCTGCGTATGCTTCGGAGAGTCCGGAGACGGGGCGTCTGGAGGTGGAGACACAGCCGGATATGCCTTCGCTGCCTCCGCAGGAGAATCTGGCGGCGGGACGGACGGCGCAGGATCCGAAAGGCTTTGTGGTCTTAACGATCGGGCTGCCGGGGTCAGGAAAAACGACGTGGTTCAAGCGGCGCGGGGTGCAGCCGCTTTCAAGCGATATGCTGCGGACGATTCTGTTCGATGACATTACGGAGCAGCGATATCAGGGGCTCGTGTTTTCTACGCTGCGGTCGTTGCTGAGGGCGCGGCTGATTGCGCGGATGCCGTGGAATTATGTGGACGCTACGAATCTTTCTCCGCATGAGAGGCGGCAGTGGATCAAGATGGCGGCCAGCTTTGGGTATGAGGTGCAGGCGGTGTTCTTTGATGTTCCGCTGGAGGTTTGTCTGGAGCGGAACAGCAAGCGGGATCGGCCGGTGAGCGAGGACGTGATGCAGAAGATGGCGGAACGGCTGAAGCCGCCGGCGTTTGATGAGGGGTTCAGCAAGATTACTGTGGTGCGGGTTAAGGCTTCTAGTTAGTGTGAGTGTGAAGTGTGAGTGTGAGCATTTGAGAGGATCGGAATGAGTAACGCTCCTGCGCCGAGTGTTTCTGTTGAGCCGTGGATGAGTGGGACGCATGGTGAGGTTCCGGCGGTGGGTCGGGCTGTGCTTCATGCTTTGGATCTGGCATTGGATGATGTGGCTAAATGGACTGCTGGGCTTTCGGATGCTGAGGTTCATTCGCATCCTCTGGGCTTGCCTTCGGTGGCGTTTCATTTGCGGCACATTGCGCGCAGTGTGGATCGGCTGCTGAACTATGCTGAGGGAAATCAGCTTACGGCGGAGCAGTTGGCGCTGCTCAAATCTGAACAGGTTGGAGATGAGACTTTGGCGGCGCTGCTGGCGGAGGTTGAGGTTTCGTTTTCGAATGCCGCTGAGCGGGTAGGGGTGCTGGCTACGGCGGATTTCGAGACGTTTCGCGGGGTGGGGCGGAAGCAGTTGCCGACAAGCATTGGCGGAGCGCTGATTCATGTGGCGGATCATACGCAGCGGCATGTCGGACAGGTGGTGACTACGGCTAAGGTGCTGGTGGCACTGCGGTAACACTTCTGCAGGTGATTCATAGAAATATTTACAACGGATTCATAAACCGTTTCCGAAAATTGAGTTGGAAGACGCTTTATTTGTTGGGACCGGCATCCAACTTGAGAAGATATATTTGCTCAAGGAGATGCTTATGAAGCCTCGTGGATTCAGCAAGCCACTTTACGTTCTTCCTTTTGACCATCGCGGTTCATTTCAGACGAAAATGTTTGGCTGGAAAGGCGAGCTTACGCCGGAGCAGACGGCGGAGATTGCTGCTTCAAAGCACTTGATCTATGAAGGCTTTCAGAAGGCAATCGCGGATGGCGTGGACAAGGACAAGGCCGCCATTCTGGTGGATGAGCAGTTTGGCGCCGCGATTTTGCGCGATGCCGCGGAGCAGGGCTATCACTTTGCCATGGCGGCGGAGAAGAGTGGCCAGGATGAGTTCGATTTTGAGTATGGCGAGGATTTTGCGAAGCATATAGAGGAGTTTCATCCGACGTTCAGCAAGGTCCTGGTGCGGTATAACCCTGAGGGGTATCGGGAACTGAATCGAGAGCAGGCTGTTCGGCTGAAACGGCTGTCGGATTATTTGCAGCAAGCGGGCGGCAGCTTGTTTATGTTCGAGCTGCTGGTGCCGGCGGAGAGGCAGCAGCTTGAAAAGGTGGATGGGGATAAGAAGCGGTACGACCTGGAATTGCGTCCTGGGCTGATGGCGCGGGCAATTGAGGAGTTGCAGGAGGCTGGGGTTGAGGCGGATGTCTGGAAGATTGAGGGTCTCGATCGCAAAGAGGACTGCGAGACGATTGTGAAGACGGCGCGCCAGGGTGGGCGGGATAACGTCAGCTGCATCATTCTAGGCCGGGGCGAGGATGATGCGAAGGTGCGGGAGTGGCTGTCTACCGCGGCGGCGGTAAAGGGGTTTATTGGATTTGCTGTGGGGCGCACGGTCTTCTGGGATCCGCTGGTGAATTGGCGGGCTGGGAAGAGCACGCGGGATGAGGCTATTGCTGAGATGGCGAAGCGGTATCGGGAGTTTGCGGAGTTGTTTGAGGGCGCCAGGGGCGGGAAGAGTGCGTAGCCAGTGATTCCCACGAAGACGCCCGGCAGGTTGCCGGGCTAGTTCTCGACCGTGAGCGACTCGACGATGTGGCCCATTTTCTCTTGTTTGGTTTTCAGGTATTTTTCGAAGGATTCCTGGGGAACTACTTCGGCGGAGATGCGCTCTGCTACTGTTATGCCGCCGGTTTCGAGGGCGGCTACTTTTTCTGGGTTGTTGGTGATTAGGCGGACGGCTGAGACGCCGAGCAGCTTGAGGACTTCGGCGGGGAGCTCGAATTCGCGGCAGTCGGCGGCGTAGCCAAGCTCTTCGTTTGCTTCTACGGTGTCGCGGCCGTGGTCCTGGAGCTCGTAGGCGCGTAGCTTGGCCATCAGGCCTATGCCGCGGCCTTCCTGTTGCTCGTACAGGAGGATGCCTGCGCCTTCCTGGGCAATCTTGCTAAGCGCCAGTTCGAGTTGCAGGCGACAGTCGCATCGCAGGGAGCCGAAGACGTCGCCCGTGAGGCATTGGGAGTGAATGCGGACCAGAGGCGGGGCGGAGTGGATATCGCCCATGACAAGGGCTACCAGGCCTTCGATTCGTTTGCCGTGCTGGGCTGATTCTTCGCAGCAGGGGCGCGGGGCAGGCAGATGGCCTTCAAAGCCGAGGATTCTGAAGTGACCCCAGCGTGTGGGGAAATCTGCGTCGGCTACTTTTACGACTCGTTCAAAGGGCATAGGCTATTTTACGGCTTCGGCGGAGTTGGACGTTTGGTGAGACAACCCACCACGAGTTGCTCTCCGCTTGATTAGATGATTGAGCGGCCTGCGCGATACATTGAATGCGTGGTAGATCACAAGCTCATTCTGATTACACTGCTGGTGAAGCTGGGGGTTGCGGCCTCAGTTTCGAGTGCGTTGGCGCGGTCACGGGTGTTTCAGCGGCTGCTGTTTGCCGAGCGCCGCAACGCTCGGCAGACAATGGGCTTGCTGGCGTTTTTTCTGGTGCCGCTGACTTTGGGTGTCTGGGTTCGGCTCTTGGTTCCTAACTTTTACGCGGCAGATATTTCGTTTGAGACGGTGACGCTGCTGGGGTTGATGCTGGGGCCGGGTTGGGCGATGCTGAGCGCGCTGGTGATGGCGGCGCCAGCGGTGATTCACCATGAATATCTGGCTGCGCCATTCCTGGTGGCGGTGGGATTGATCTCTGGAATCTTTGGCGCATGGGTGGAAAAGGAAGAGATCTGGTCGTTTACGCCGTTTGTGGATTTGAGTATCTACCGATGGGTGCGACGGAATCTGCGGCAACCGAAATTTGACCGCCAGATTGCCCTGTTGATGTTGATTACGGGCATGGAGGTGGTGCGGGACTGGCTGGCTGGGCGCTATCCGCATCGGCTGTTCGCGCTCTATACCGATGCATGGTGGCTGCGGGTACTAGTGTGGCTGTGCGCGCCGATGGTGGTGGGCATCTGCCTGAAGATGTGGAATGCGCTGAGCATCGAGCTCAAGCTGGAGGAGCAGAAGCGGCTGGTGCTTGAGGCGCGTTTGGATGCGCTGCAACGGCAGATCAATCCGCATTTTTTGTTCAATACGCTGAATTCGATTGCTTCGCTGGTGCGTTTTCGGCCCGATCTGGCGCGAGAGATGATCGTGAAGCTGGCGAACCTGCTGCGGGCGCTGCTCAAGGATCATGGGACGTATGTGCTGCTGCGCGAGGAGTTAAGCTTTACGGACGATTATCTGGACATTGAGGTAGTGCGATTTGGCACTGAAAAGCTGCGAGTGGTGAAGGAACTGGAAGAGAAGACGCTGGATATGCTGGTTCCGAGCATCCTGTTGCAGCCGCTGATTGAGAACAGCATCAAGCATGGACTGGAGCCGCGCATCCAGGGCGGGACGATCACTTTGCGAAGCCGGCTGCAGGGGGAAAGCCTGGTGGTGGAAGTGGAGGACGATGGAGTGGGCATCGTCATGAAGCCACCGTCGGGCCTGCGGCGGGATGGGGCGGGGATCGGAATGAAGAACGTGCAGGAGCGGCTTGAGGTGCTGTACGGCAACCGCGCGCGGTTTACCGTGGTTTCGCGGCCGGGGCGCGGGACGCTGGTTTCGATCGAGTTT
>Ga0302325_10009854_pt1 | contig 20790 bp, 18 predicted proteins | sample Palsa_T0_2_FD_201948 | JGI IMG/M metagenome (GOLD analysis project Ga0302325, IMG submission 201948) | Peat permafrost microbial communities from Stordalen Mire near Abisko, Sweden - Palsa_T0_2 | ecosystem: Environmental > Terrestrial > Soil > Palsa > Peat permafrost | place: Sweden: Abisko...
CGACGGCCTGGAGATCGAGGCGCCCGGCTACGTTCTGGACGAGATCGACGAGGAGCTCGACGCTGTCGACGAGGACGACGACTTCGAGCTCGATCTGAGCACCGGGGCGCCCCTCATGACCGACTCCCTGCAGCTCTTCCTCAATGAGGCCGGGCGCTACCCGCTGCTGACCGCGGCGGAGGAGGTCGAGCTCGCCAAGCGGATCGAGCGCGGCGACATGGCGGCCAAGGAGCGCATGATCACCTCGAACCTCCGTCTGGTCGTCTCGATCGCCCGTCGCTACCAGACCCAGGGCATCACGCTGGGTGACCTGATCCAGGAGGGCGTCATCGGGCTGATCCGTGCGACCGAGAAGTTCGACTGGCGGAAGGGCTTCAAGTTCTCGACCTACGCGACCTGGTGGATCCGCCAGGCGGTCCAGCGCGGCGTGGCCAACAAGGCCCGGACGATCCGCATCCCCGTTCACGTCGTCGAGCGCGAGCAGAAGGTGGCGCGCACCGAGCGCGAGCTTTCCGCGAGGCTCGGCCACGTCCCGAGCGACGACGAGATCGCCAAGCACGCCAAGCTGCCGCTCGCACAGGTGCGCGAGGTCCGCGAGGCGGCCCGTGCGGTCGCGTCCACCGACGCGCCGATCGGCACCGACGGCGACACGAGCTTCGGTGAACTGTTTGCCGCCTCCGGTCCCACGACCGAGGACGAGGTCGATGCGACGATCCGCGGTGACGCCGTGCGTCGCGCGGTCGCCAAGCTGCCGGAACGCCAGCGCGACGTGATCCTGCTCCGCTTCGGACTCGTCGGGGACGGCCCGAACTCGCTCGAGCAGATCGGCAAGCAGCTCGGTATTACGCGCGAACGTGTCCGCCAGATCGAGGCCGACGCCCTGCGTCGGCTCGCTGCGGACGAAGCGATCGCCGACGCCGCATAGGCCAGCGGACGCGAACCTGCCGGGCGCCGGAGCCTGCGCGTCTGGCTCCGCCTCCCGGGCCGACCGTGACGTGTCGCTGCGCGCCAGCTGCGACTCGACGTCGCCTGGCCACGACGTCGCCTCGCCACGCAGTCAGCGTCGGGCTGCTGCCTGGGTAACCGGCTCGGTGAACGGGCGGGGCGGCGGGTTCGAGTCGACGAGGACGGCGGCCACGAGCAGCACGGCGATCCCGATCAGGCTCTCCCCGGCGATACTCGCCCCGAGGCGGCTGAGGAAGCCGTCACTCGCCGCGTCGAGCCTTGGCCGCACGACGAAGTGGTGGACACCACCCCAGGCGACCGCGGTCGCGACGAGTGCGACCTTGACGAGCAGCACCTCACCGTAGCCGGTTGTCCAGAGGTCGTGCAGGTGCGGTACGCGGACGAGCGCGAGGTAGATCCCGGCCGCGAGGACCAGCGTGACGAGCAGGGTTGCAAGTCGCGAGAAGCGGACGAAGACCGTCCGACGGAGGTTTGGCGCGGTCGGCCAGACCGCGATCACGAGCGCACAAAGTCCGCCGATCCAGAGCGACGCCGCCGAGATGTGGACCCAGTCGGCGAGCTCGGTCGTCCACGACGAGCCCGGATCGACGCCGTCATGCCCCGAGACCGAGAGCCCGGAGAGCAGACCGACAGACAGCGCGAGTGCGGGAAGAAGGATGATCTCACGTTCAAGCAGCCAGGCAAGGTAGGTCAGCGCCGCCACGAATGCAAAGCCCAGCGTCATCCAGATGAAGGCGATCCCGAAGCGTGTACCCTGGGCGATCGGCGTGAGGTCGCCGTAGAAGTACTTGCCGAAGGGCAGCTGGAGCACGTCCTCGCAGCGCAGGCAGAAGGCGAGGATTCCGACGTCGATCGAGCCGATCACGCCTATCGCGGCGAGCAGGTAGAGGCGTCGCTCGAGCGGTGAGGGGAGTTGGAGGCCGCGCAGGCAGATCAACCTGAACCCGAGCGAGCCGATCAGGAGCGCGAAGGAGAGGAAGTACAGCCAGCGAACGACGTGCTCGGTTCGCGTCGGCCCGCTCGCACCGTAGGCCTGGGTGGGCGGGAGCGCGCGGACTCCCACCCCGAATGTCCAGACGCCTGAGACGACGTGGCCGTCGGCGGAGAGCACGTGCCAGCGCACCGTGTAGTCGCCCCGCGGCAGCCTGCGCAGCGGAGCGCTCACGTCGAGCCCGTGGGCGATCGCCTGTCCCGCGAAGGTGCGTCCGGCGACGTTGTAGACCTGGACGACCGGGAACTTCGTGAACTGGTCGAAGGAGAGCGTCACTTCTCGCGGCGCGACCTTGAGCTCCTGCTGGAAGCCGGGAGTCTCGCGCTCGAGCGTTGCGTGCGCCCAGGCCACCGCCGGAATCGCCAGCGCGAGTATCCCGAACCCGACGACGAGCCGCTTCATCGGTGGGGTGGCCCTGCGAGCGGCGAGAGGTGCCCGAAGATCGGCGCGATGTCGCGGTCGCAGTAGAGCATCGCCGCCAGCGCGAGCACCGAGACGGCGAACCCCGAGCGGCCGAGAGACGAGCGCGGCCGGAAGATGAGCGCGAGCGGGAAGAGGGACGCGCCGATCAGCGTCCAGCCCATCAGGTGGTGGAGGAAGGCAGCCCGCGCGAAGAACCACGGATTCTGCTCGTGGACGAGGAAGGCGACCCCGGAGACCGCGATCCCGACCGGTGCGGCGAGCTTCCACCAGCGGCTCGAGAGCTTCCCCTTGGCGAGCCCGAGCTCGGCGCCGCCCATGACCATCAAGGCCTGGGCCCAGCTGCCGTGCGCGAGCATGTGGATCGCCGAGTTCGTGAAGAAAGTCATGACCGGCCACATGAGCACGCCGAGCCCGAAGGCGATCCCTGGCCAGAGATAGACGCGCCAGGGCCGCATCCGCCAGACCTTCTCCCCGACGATCGCCTCGGCGACCATGATCAGCCCGAGGACGAGCAAGCCCGTCCCAAACAGCCAATGGACGACCTCAGCTCTCGGTTGCACGATCGACCTCGAGGTCAGCCAGAAGCGGACGGGCGATCACCCGTCCGAAGAAGATCCCCGCCGCGGCAACGAGCAGCGGCGGCTCGACGACGAGCCACCAGAAGCCCTGGTGATGCGGATGGAGCAGCGTGATCCGGTAGGGCTGGACAAGCGCCCAGACCACACCCGCCACGACGGTAAGCGGGCCGAGCAGTGAAACGGCGCGGGCGCGTACACCTCGGCGAACGATGACCGCGACCGGCCGTGCGTTGAGTTGGGTTTCCACCTCTCTCCTTCGAGACGTCGATTGACAGCAACGACGGCCCGCGGAGTCAGGCGACGCCGCGGGTCAGGCCCGAAGCGGAGGAGGACGCGACTCGAAGGAGAGACCGAAGAGGTGACGCGGTGCGCGCCGGTCGCTCGGCCGCCGGCGCCGTAGCGGCTCGCCGCTCGCGCGGACTGCCCGCCACGCGCGGGCGAAGGTCGCGGCGGCGTACTGCTCGACGTCGCTCACCCAGTCCCTGACGATGCCCCAGGCGAGCGCGAGCACGACGGCGAGCACGGCGAAGACGAGCAGGGCGTAGGTGTGAAGCCAGGGTGCGAAGAGCGGCCAGCGGCCCTGCGAGAGCCTGTTGGCGTCGCTCTGGACGAGGAACCAGAGCGACGTCGCCGAGAAGGAAACGAGCCAGAGCTTCGGTGAGAGGCTCGGTCGGAGCCTCGGCGCGCGGGCGCTCTTTGCCCCGACGCTGAGGAGGAGCCGCTCACCCGCAGCTGCAGTTGCGTGCGCCCGCACGAGACGCCAGGCGACCGCTGCGAGCGCCAGTGCGGCGACGGTGCGGACTCCGGCGAGCAGGAACGGATAGGCCGGGGTCTGCGGCCCGGTGATCGGGATGACGTGGAAGGCGCGGTCGAGACGCAGGACGATGCTGCGACCCGTGAGCTCGGTCACGAGTGTGAGCAGCGCAACCCGCATTACGCGGATCAGCCACCGGTACCGGTGCATGGGCTCGATCATACCCACGCCCCGACCCAACCTGCCCCCGCAGATGAGCCAGGCGGGCGGCGGCCTCGTCTTCCCCCCGCCCCGGCTCGAGCTCATGAACGTCCGCGGGCAAACGCCGCGATCGCCGTCGCCCGGCATCCCTCGGCCTGAGGGCGGGGCCGGGAGGCGCCGGGTGAGCATCGGGCCCCAGTGGGCCCCAGCAGCTCGGAGACTCGATCATCGGTGACGTCCGGTCGCCCGCGAAGGTCTCGTGGCGTCGGATCGAGAGCCGCCGAGCGACGGCCGGGGCGAGCCAGGCGCTCGGCTACCTTTACGCGGTCTTCGTCGGCGCGCGGAGAGGAGGGACTGCTCGTGCCGAGGTTCGTCTGCCTGCTCAGGGGGGTCAACGTCGGCGGGAAGAACAAGATCGCGATGGTCGAGCTCCGCGCGCTCGTCAAATCGCTCGGCTGTCGCGATGTCCGTACCTTCATCCAGAGTGGAAACGTCGTCTTCTCGACAGACAAGACCGTCATCGCCGATGATCTCCAGGACGCGGTCGAGGCCCGCTTCGGGCTCGAAACGGTGGTTGTCCTGCGCTCGGCGGCCGAGCTCGAGCAGGTCGTGCACGACAATCCGTTTCCGGAGGCTGAGCGTGCACGAATCCACGTCGGGTTCATGCCCGTTTGGCCTTCCCCCGAGGCCGCGGCCGCTCTCGACCACGCGCGCTTCCTGCCCGAGGAGTTCATCGTCAGCGGCAGGGAGCTCTACCTCTACCTTCCCGCTGGCATTGCCCGGACCCGGCTGCCCGGCTACCTCGACCGCATGCTCAAGACGCCGGCGACGCTGCGGAACTGGAACACGGTGACGAAGCTTCTCGGCCTCCTGACGGACTGAAGCGCCTCGAGGTGTCGGTTCGCCGTGGAGAGCGGAGGCCGCGTGTGTCCCACGCGCCGACCGTAGGTGCGCGCCGCTCGAGTGTGGGCGGCACAGGGGAGGATGGCGAACGCTACGCTGGAGCGACGTTGAGTCTCCCGATCTCGCCGAGGGTGTGCTGGCGGGTTGCGCTCGCCGCGGCGCTCTTTGGCGTCTGCGTCCCGGTTGCGACGGCGATTCCGGGACTTCCGCAGTCGGCGACCGCCTCGCTCTCCTCCGCGCGCGTCGGCGCCCGACCCGTGGCGCTCACCATCGAGCTCGACTACGACATGCAGTGCGGGTATCCGGGTCCGGGTCCGGTCGTGATCGAGCTCCCCGCAACCGAGCACGTGCCCGCCGCGCTCACCCGCTCGCAGGTGCTGCTCGACGGGCATCCGGCGGTTTCGGTCGCGATCTCCGGGCATCGGGTCGAGGTCGGGCTCGCCTCTCAGCCGCGGATCATCTGCGACGAGATCGGACCCGGTCGGCTGACGATCCTCTTCTCGAGCGCAGCCGGGCTCGGGAACCCCTCCCGTCCGGGGAGCTACACCATCGCCGTGACGAGAGCGACCACCGCGCTCTCGGCCCGGTTCACGATCCTCGCCGCCTGAGGCCCGCCCGGCCTTCCCGGAGCGCCATCCGGCCCGTGTCGATGTCCCTGACCTCGCGCCGCCGCCAGGTGGCAGGACCGGCCACGCTCGGGACGGCGAGGACCTCCGCCCTTCCGACGGTCTAGGCGGCCTGGGTGAGGGGACTCGAGTCGTAGAGACGCAGTTGATCGGCGAGCTGGGCGCGAACGCCGCTCAGGATCTGCGAAACACGCGACTCGCTGACGCCGAGCAGCTGGCCTATCACTCCGCCAGGAAGCTCGTGCACGTGGACCAGCGAGAGCACGTCCCGCTCGCGCTCGGAGAGCCCGGCGATCGTTCTCGTCACGATCCTCATTCGCTCCCGGGTCAGGAGGCAGAACTCGGGATCGCAGTCCCGCAAGGGCGCCCTGATCGTGTCGATCACCTCGACCGAGGTCGGCTCGTCGGCGGTACGGGTCAGCAGGTTCAGTGATGTGACATCGGCGCGATCGATCTCCAGGAGGGCGCCGCGCAGCTCCTCGACCGAGAAGGAGAGTGACGCCGCGAGCTGTGCCTCGGTCGGCGAGGTGCCCTCGCGCGCGGACAGGCTCTCGCGCTCACGTTCGATCCTCCGCGCCGTGCGGCGCACCGAGCGCGACGCCCAGTCCTGGCGGCGGAGTTCGTCGATCACGGCCCCGGCAATGCGTGTCCACGCGTACTGCTCGAACGTGGCGCCCTTTGACGGGTCGAAGCGGTCGATCGCCTCGATGAGGGCCACGAGCCCGTGTGATACGAGGTCGTCGGGCTCGCAGTGGGACGGGAGCTCGCGCGCTTTGCGCAATGCGAGATATCGAACCATCGGCGCGTAGGCGAGCACGAGCCTGTCGCGCGCGTTCCTATCTTTCTCTGATCTCCACTCCCGCCACAGAGCTTCGGCCTGCCGCGGCGTGAGACGCTGGGCGGTGCTGATCGTTCTCATCGGAAGTTGGACCTCCGCAGATCGGACGGGGGGAACTACACCCGTATCGGACACCGCCCGAGCCCCGCTTATCCCCCGGCAGGGGTAATCGCACCCGCGCTTCGGACCGCCCTGTCGGGGTGGCGCCGCGGGCGCCCGCTGCTCGGTGGACTCTCCCGGGGACGACCCGTTTGTCGGGCACGACGGCGCCCGCCGTCATCGTCGCTCCTCCGCGAGCCGGTCCTCGTGCCGGTGGTCAAGATCACCGCCATCGGCCTCGTTGGTCGGGGTTTGGCGAGGGTGCGCGAAGCCCGGGCAAGCCGGCGATCCTGCGCCGAGCCCTCGCCGCGCTCCCCCGCCAGGCCGAGCGGCTCGCGGGAACGCGATCACGGTCTCGGCACGGATTTTCCACCGTCGCGGGAACGAGCTTCTCAGCCACCGGGTCGCGTTCGGCATTCCTCGGAGAGGACGTGCGGATCGCGGTTGTGCCTCGCTCCCCGGTAACCCCGCGCGCAGTGGGCCCGGCGTGCCGGTGCACTCGGAGCCGAGACGGTGCCGACTCGCCGGCGGCTGCGAGCCGTCCTGATCGAGCCGGGCCCGTCCTCCGCAGCATGTCGGACTACAGGTTCGCCACGACGTGCCGATACAGGGAGGGATGAGCGTCGACTACCGCCTCCTCCCCCGTTTCGAAGCGAGCCGCAAACGTTACGAGGCCGCGCGGCGGGTTCTTCCCGCGCATTGGCGGAACGATCCGCGGCCCGAAGCTCAGATCATCAACGACCACTGGGTCGGCGTGATCGCCGCCGCCGCTGCGGCACAGCAGGACCGGGCCGTCCGCGGCCGCCCCGCCGCTTCGACGGTGTTTCTCGTCGACGACAGCTCGTAGCCGGTCCTCCTCGGCGCCTCGTCGTTCGAGCCTGCGTTCGACTCGGCGCCGCGACCGGGACGCCTCGACGCTTTCTCCGGCGACGGAGTGACCTCGCCGCTCTGCCGCACCTTCTTCCGGCCCCCGCCTTTCGCGCGACGTGCCTTCCTGCCCGCAGGTCCGTCGCTCGCCGGGCACCCGCTCGCCCACGCGGGGCTAGCATGGTCGGGTGTTCGAGCGTTTCGCGGGCCGAAGCCAGCGCGCATCCGTCTCGGCGCCGAGCGAGCAGCACGCGAGGATGAAACTACTCCCGTGAGCAGGCATGAGCGAGAAGCAGACCGAACCCCCCGCTACGACCTGATCGGAGCTGGCTACGCCGTGACCAGACGGGAGGATCCCCGCATCGCGGCAGTGGTCTGGGATGCGCTCGGAGACGCGTCCTCGGTCGCGAACATCGGCGCCGGGACCGGCAGCTATGAGCCGCGCGACCGCGACCTGATCGCGGTCGATCCCTCCCAGGTCATGCTCGCCCAGCGTCCGACGGGCGCCGCTCCGGCAACCCGCGGGTTCGCCGAACAGATCCCCCTCGAGGACGCGAGCGTGGACGCCGCGATGGCGGTGTTCACCGATCAGCACTGGGATGACTGTGTTCAGGGTCTCGCCGAGATGCAGCGCATCGCGCGCCGCCGCGTCGTCGCGTTGACCATCAACCACGAGATCGGCGACCGATTCTGGCTCATCCGCGACTATCTCACCCGCTACAGACCCTTGCGCTCCGTCAGCGGAGGGCTCTGGGAGCTGGGGCTCGAAGGAGGCGCCGACGTCCGCGCCGTGCCCGTTCCCTGGGATTGTGTGGACGGGTTCTTCCGCGCGTTCTGGCGTCGCCCGCGGGCCTACCTCGACCCTCGCGTCCGGGCCGGGATCAGCGTCTTCCGCCGACTCGACCCTGCCTACGTGGAGGAGTCAATGCAGTGGCTTGCGAGTGACCTCGCGAGCGGTCTTTGGCGCGAGCGTCACGACGATCTGCTCGATGTCGACGAGCTCGATCTCGGGATACGGCTGATCGTCTGGACGAAGTGACGCGTCCGTGCCGAGCGAGCCGTTCCGAGCGACCCGACGCCGATAGGCGGTCGTCGCAAAGGGCGATCTCTGGCGCAGCCGGACCAGCTCGAGGGCGCCGCCCGGTTCACGCGGCGTCCCGCCCCGAGAGGCACGCCCGCGAGGTGTCCCCGCGAGTCGAGTCGTCCGCCGCGCCAGGTCGGTCGGCGCTCCGCGCGCAGGCTCTCGCGAAGACCCTCCGCATCCAGATCCGCCGCGTAGACGGGGAGTGCCGGGCTGATGGCTCCACAACTCCTCGAGGCTGCCTGCGTCCACCGGGTCGGAATCGAGCTCGTCCACGAGCCGCATCACGACCGCCTTCGCGGCCGCGTCTCACCCGCCACGGGCAGCGATCCGGCCCGCCATTCCCGGAGGCTTGCCTCCCTCGGGCAGATCCTGCGCCCTGATCGTGCTGAAGGCCACGATCACGGGCCGCCCGAGCTCGCTCGCCACCCAGCGACTCTCACTCATCACCGACTCGATCGGCTCGATGCGACCGTCGCGCCGGGGGTAGTCGTGTCCGGTATCCATGATCGCGGCGCCCTCGGCGGCGCTGTCGAGCACGCCCGCCCGAGGCAACGGGACGCTTCGCTCGGGGATCGACACCACGGCGACGGCCGCGCCGAGGGCTGCCTCTCTGAGTCCTCGGGGGACCCCGGGAGCTCGTCGTCTCCGGGCTTCCTCACAGGAGAGGCTCCGTCCGCCCGTGCTATTCCCGCGCAGCGTGGCGAGCGATCTCGATCCCCGGCGGGCGAACGTTTCGCCGACCGGGGCGCGCGGAATCCCGCCGCGGGCGAGCTACCCTGGTCAGCAGCCAGAAACACGAGAACACGAGCAACAGAAGACACAGGAAGGGAGCAGCAAGCGTGGGATTCATCGATTACCTCATCAGCCTTGTGATCGTGGGGCTCTGCATCGGCGGCGTGGGACGGCTCATCGTGCCCGGGCGTAACCCCATCGGCTTCTGGGGGACACTGGGCGTTGGCCTGGCCGGCTCGATCCTCGGCGCAATCGTCGGTGCGCTGTTCGGCCTCGGAGTGCTCTCGATCGTCCCGGAGCTAGCGATCGCCGCCGGACTCGTATACGCGAGCGGGCGGAGCGGTGGAAGAGGGCAGCTGATGCCCTAGTGCCGCATATCGCGGGCGTCTTCGGCGAGGGCGTCGACGGAGAAGCCCGCGCGCTCGACGAGAGGGCGAGTCGCTCGCGGAGCGCTCCCTGCCCGCCTGCCCGGAGCGCTCGCTCGAGCCGTCCGCTCCACGCTGAATGTCGCGGCGCGCTCACGGGAGGGGGTGGCGCCTCCGTCTCATGGTGGTTCAGCGACGACCTCGGGGTGCTGCTCGAGGGGCCGCAGCGCCGGGTAGAGCATCCGGTAGCGCGCGTAGCCGCGCTCGTAGCGGTCGACCCAGGCGGGGACGGGGTCGATGTGGTCGCGCACGCGGACGCAGCGTGCGACCGCCTCCTCGATGTCGGCGAACAGGCCCGCCCGCACGCCCGCGAGGAGAGCAGCGCCGAAAGCTGATCCCTCCTCCGACTCGGTGCGCTCGAGCCGGAGAGCGAGAGCCGAGGCGACGATCTGCAGCCACAGCGCGCTCCGTGCGCCCCCACCGGAGACTCGGCCGACCGTGGCGCGGACCCCGAGTCCGCGCAGCAGTTCGAGCGAGTCGCGCAGCCCGAAGGCGACGCCCTCCATCGTCGCTCGCACGAGGGCGCCGCGGTCGTGCCGGAGCGAGAGTCCGGTGAACGCTCCGCGGGCGTCGGGGTCGGCGTGGGGCGTGCGCTCCCCGGCCAGATAGGGCGCGAACTGCAGCCCCTCCACGCCAGGCGGCCAGACGCCCGCCTCGGCCTCGAACGCGTCGTGTTCGCCGCCGACCACTGTCCGCAGCCAGCCAAGCGCCCCAGCTGCGCTCAACATCACTCCCATCGCGTGCCAGCTCCCCGGCACGGCATGGCAGAAGACGTGGACGCGTGCCTGCTCATCCGGGGCGTAGGCGGGCAACACCGCGAAGACGACGCCCGAGGTTCCGAGGACGACCGAGACGCATCCGGGACCCACGACCCCGCCGCCGACCGCGGCCGCGGCCTGGTCGCCGGCGCTTCCCGCGACGGTCGACTCCGAGACGGGGGGCAGCCAGTCGAGCGGGATCTCGAGCGCATCGCAGACCTCGGTCGACCAGCGCCGCTGCGCGACGTCGAACAGGAGCGTCCCCGAGGCATCGGCGGCGTCGGTCGCGCTCTCGCCGGTCAGACGCAGCCGGACATAGTCCTTCGGCAGCAGCACCTGGTGGATGCGGCCGTAGGTCTCGGGTTCATGCTCTCTGAGCCAGAGCAGTTTGGGTGCCGTGAAGCCCGGAAGGGCGCGGTTACCGGTGAGTTCGATTAACCGCTCGAGCCCGACTCGCGCCTCGATCTCGCGGCACTGCGGCCCGGTTCGCTGATCGTTCCACAGGATCGCCGGGCGTAGCACGCGATCGTTGGCACCGAGCACCACGAGCCCGTGCATCTGGCCCGAGAGCCCGATCTCGCCCTCGGGGAGTCGTGCGAGGCACGCCTGCGCGGCGCGCCACCAGTCCTCCGGCTCTTGCTCGGCCCACCCCGGTCGCGGCGTCGAGAGCGGGTAGCCCTCGCTTGCGGTGGCGAGCAGCTCCCCCTCGCTCGAGATCGCCACGCCCTTGACGCCGCTCGTGCCGACGTCAAGCCCGATCAACCTCACGAGCCCAGCGCCGCGTACACGAGCTCGTAGGCCGCCACGGCGTCCTTTCGTTGCTGCGCCTCGCGCAGCGCAGGGCCGTCGAGCCTCGCGGCCACCCCGTCGATGAACCGCCACTGGAGTATCGATCTCCTGACCGCTCCGACGGCGTCCTCCGTGTAGGGGTAGAGGTCGAAGCCGAGCCGCTCCCCTTTTGCTCCGTAGCCCGCGCGCCGCAGCTCAACCGCGAGCTCGATCGTCTCCATGAACGCCGTCGCCCCAACCATGTTGTCGTCGTCGAAGCTGCCCCAGCCGGAGTTCGCGTGCTGGTGGCCGAGCAGACCCTCGGCGCCGAGCAGGGCTGCGTACTCCGCGAGGTTCTCGCCGTTCATGATCAGGTGCTGCCAGTCCATGTTCACGCTGATGTTGTCGATGCCCTGGGCGCGGAGCTTGTGGATGACATGCAGCGTCATCCCGAGATTGCGCATGAGGATCTTCATCGCCGGCTCGGAGTTCTTGTGCTCGAGGAAGATCGTCACGCCGCGGTCGCGGGCGTACTGCGCCGAGGCGCCGACTCCGTCGATGAATCGTGCCCATGATTCGCGGTAGGGCGTCTGGAAGGGATAGTTGTAGCCCTCTATCCCGGGCCAGATGATCATCCGCGCCCCGACCTTGGCCGCCAGGTCGATCGCCTCGCGGGTGAGCCGCAGCGCCTCGCCGCGCGTCGCGTCGTCGGGTGAGCAGAAGCCGCCCCTCCCGAACCGCGCATCGAGGTGCAGGCCGCTTGCGATGCAGTAGATGCCGTGGCCCTCGAGCGCCTCGCGGACGTCGTCCAGGTTTCCGTCGGAGAGCTCCTGCGGGTAGTGGAACTCGTAGTCGTCCACGAGCCCACCGAGGCCCTGGACCGCCGTCCGCACCTTCTCGGCCGTCGAGGCCGCCGTCAGCTCGGGCTTGTATCCGCCCGCGTTGAAACGCGTCGCCATGTTCCCGAACGCCCAGATGCCGAGGCTCGTCTTCATCAGGTTCCGCCCTCTCCCGCCACGAGCCGGTGTCGCCGCTGCCCGCTGTCGAGTGCGATAGTACGCCCGCCGGCCGCCAGACTCGAGGCCGGAACGCGCGTGCTGCGCGAGAAGCCGCTTTCGCGGCGCCCCGACGAGGCCGGGCTCGCCTTCGACGCCACTCTCGCTCGCCGGCCGCTTGTTGAGCGAGGCGTTCATGTACGCCCGCCACCCCCAGACCGCGCGCCTCGTCCGGCTCGTCGAGGAGGGCGCGATCGGAGAGCTCAGGCTCGTTCGGGTCTCGTTCAGCTGCCCGCCCGACGCCGAGGGCGATGTCCGCCTGCGCCGCGAGCTCGATGGTGGCGCGCTCGTCGACGTCGAGTGCGACTCCGTCGGCGCCTCGCGGCTGCTCGCCGGGGCCGCCGGGAGCGCGTGGGCAAGGCGTGGCTCGGCCCGTGTGGTCGCGGCGCTCGAGCGCTGGGCGAGAGACGGGCGTCGTTCTCTCGCTCTGAGTGTCGATCCGCGTGCGCGGCAGCAGCGGATCGTGACGTCCGGTGGGCGTGGCGCGCCTCAGGCGAAGCGTTCGGCGGGCATCCGCCAGATTGTCCAGAACGTCGCCACGAGGAAGAGCAGGCCGCCACTCCAGACGCACATGTCGGCGAGGTTGAAGTGCAGGATTCCTCCGGCGAGGTGAATCCCGACCGGGTTTGGAACCGCGCGCCAGAGCGCGAGCGAGAGAACGTTCGAGGTCACTCCGCCGACGACCAGGGACACGCCCGGGAGGCACAGCGGGGGAAGCAGAAGGACTCCGGTCAGCGCGACCGCCCCGACGAGAAGCGTCGCGAGCGGCCGCAGCAACGACGAGGGTGCGTCCAACCCGAATGCGGCGTGCCCCGCCGCGATTGAAGCGGCCTTCCAGGCAATGTCTGTTGTGCTTACGACGGCGCTGACGGCGGCGACCAGCGGGAGCCTCCGCCAGTGCGCTCGGCGCGACCAGGAGTGAAGACCCGGCTGCGCGTGGGCGACCATCGTTCGACTATCGGCGGGGCGGGCCTCCACCATGAGCGGTTTGTGCGCTTCGTTCGACGGAGTCGGAGCGCGGAGGCCTCGGCGCATCGCGGCGCGAGGCTACCAAGAGAGCGGAGCCGCCGCGGAGCGGGGCCGGGGCTGACCAGCGGGAGATCGCGGCTCGGACCATGCCCCCAGGCGGTGGAGCGGCGTCTCGACCAGCGCTCTCGCCGGAGGCGATCGAGTCGGTGGTCTTCCCGCCGAGGAGTTCGCGGAGCGGGCTCCACTCGCCCACTCCTCGAGCCGTTTCTCGTCGGCACGGGCGGCGCGGCGCCGGCTTGACCGCGACGCTCGGTTCCCTGCGCTCTCCGTCGCTGCGAGCGACCCTCAGACGGACGATCGCGAGTACGCTCAGCCGAGGTGTTGCACTACGATTTGATCAACGAGGCGGGTGAGCGTCTGGCGCCTCACGGGCACAACCGACGGCTCAGAAAAGGGGATCTCCTGTTTCCGGCGAGGCCCGGTCACCGAAACGTGCTCGTGCTCCGGGTGCTCGCGCCGCTTCGCGTTCGCACCGCGGGGCAGTTGCTCGTCCGAGACGTGATGGACCCGACGTGAAGACGTGATGGACTCGCAGGAATCCGGGCCCGAGGCCGCGGCTTCGCGCGCCGGTGAGGCAAGGGTCAGACGACCCGTTGGGGAAGTTCGTCTGTGAGCTCGTTCTCGACCCTCTCGATCCATTCGGCATCACGTTGCTGGCCGGTGGCCTGAGCGAGGGCGTCGGCGAGCCGGCGGCGAGTGTAGTCACCGGGCGAGACCCGCCAGAGGCGGCGCAAGGTGTCGAATTCGACCGTCAGCTCAGAGCCGGCTGGCGTGCGAATCCGCCAGGTCGGACGGTAGGGATCGGTACGGTCAACGATTTCACCGAGGCTAGCCCAACACGGTCATGAGCCGCCCCTTGAGTGGCCCGCGCTGTTCGCCACTCCAGCCATCCGCGATGGCAGCGCTCTCTCCCCGAGTCGGCGTGGGCGCGGGGACCGTCGCCGAGGGGGCGAAGTGTACGGGAGGACGCCAGGATCTCTCGGGTGCCGGTCTCCCGGAGTGTGGCTGCCACGGGCTCGCGGCCGCGAGGTCGTGACGCGCGGCCCGGCGCGTGGCCGGGGTGGTGTCGATCGCCGTCCGGGAGCGGAAGCGTCCCGTCACGGCGCGAACCATCTCGGTCGCCGCCCGCCGACCGGCCGGATGCGCTCCGGGGCTCCCGCGGCTCGACGCGGAGGTCCGCGCAGTCGCGCGGGTGCTTCCCGGTCGGTCGTCTCCCGTTCCACGGGGGGCGCCGCCACTTGGTCTGGGTGGGCGGGGGCTGGGTCGGCGCCCGAACGAAGGAGGTTCCGGGCCCGGGTGGGCGCTTCAGGCGGCGAGGGCGACGACCGAGGCGCCTTCACGGACGGCCAGCTTGTCGAGCAGCGGTAGGAGCTCCTTGGCTGGCAGCGGCCGTGAGCACTCGTATCCCTGTATGAGCTCGCAGCCGCCGGCGGCAAGCTGCCGCCACGTCACCTCGTCCTCGACGCCTTCGGCCACGACGCGCTTTCCGAGCTGGCGTGCAAGTTGGATCGTGGCGTTCACAATGGCCGCGTCCGCGACGTTCGAGGTCATGTCGACCACGAAGGAGCGGTCGATCTTGACCTCGCCGATCGGGAGGCTCTTCAGGTGGCCGAGTGACGAGAAACCGGTCCCGAAATCGTCGAGCGACAGAAAGACACCGAGCTCGTCAAGGCGCACGAGAACGTCCCGAATACGTTCGAGATCGGAGAAGACCGAGCCCTCGGTGACCTCGATTACGAGCGCGCCGGGAGGCAGTTGGTGGCGTTCGAGCGCGGCGGCCACCTGGACCGGGAGCTCGACGTCGAGAAGGTCGGCGACGGCGATATTGACGGCGACGTGGAGGTCGAGGCCCGCTGCGCGCCACTGTTTGCACTGCTCGAGCGCGAGGTTCATGACGTGGCGCGTCAGCGAGCGGATGAGCCCCGTGGTCTCCGCGAGCGGGACGAACACGTCGGGAAGGATCAGCCCGTGGGTCGGGTGCCGCCAGCGCGCGAGCGCCTCGAGACCGACGATCTCCCGGGTCGCGGCGTTCGACTTGGGCTGGAAGTACAGCTCGATCTCCGTGCCGAGCAGGGCCCGCTCGAGCTCCGCCGCGAGGGTGAGACGGTCGCGTGAGTGCAGGTCACGTTCGGGCGTGTAGAGCTCGCTCCGGGATCGCCCCTTCTTTGCCTGGTACATCGCGACATCTGCGCGGCGCAGGAGCTCGTCGGCGGTGTCGGCGTGCGCCGGGAAGAGAGCGATCCCGACGCTCGCATCGACGCGGAGCAGAAGATCCTGCACCATGAACGGCTCCATCAGCGCAGCGCGGATCCGCTCGGCCACCCCGAGGGCGAGCGCCTTGTCCGCCGGGGTATCGAGCACGATCCCGAACTCGTCCCCCCCGAGCCGCGCCAGGGTATCGACGGGTCGGAGCGCGCCTGCCAATCGCGGGCCGATCTTGCGCAGCAGCGTGTCGCCGCTGTGGTGGCCGAGTGTGTCGTTCAACTCCTTGAAGTGGTCGAGGTCAAGGATGAGAACGGCCATGCCGTCGCTCGAGGTGGCGCCGCGGGCGATCGCCTCCTCGAGACGCTCGTGGAAGAGGCGTCGGTTCGGCAGGTCGGTGAGATCGTCGGTGACCGCCTGACGGCGCGTCTCGTTGAACGTGCTCACATCCCGAAAGGCAAGCCCGGTACGGAGAAGCGCCGCGAGGACCGTGAGGAGCGCGAGCGCGAACGGCAGCGTGCCGAGATGTTCGAAGTGGTCGTATCCGAGCACCCCGACCGCGGCGAGGGCGAACGCACCGGGCAGAACCAGCGTCGAGAGCCCGTCGGTACGCGGCACCTGCGAGCGCTCGAGCGGCTGCCATGCGGCGAGCGCGAGCATCGCCACCGCGGTCATGTAGAAGATGTTCGCAACGCTGCTGGAGGTGGCCAGGCCCGCCGCGACCTGTCTCAGATAGATCGAGTCGGCGACCGTCAGGGCGAGAAAACCCCCGCCGAGAAGCGCCCAACCCCGATCGAGCCGCCAGCCTCGAAGGGCCAGCACGCCGACGACGAGCGCTGCCAGTAGCAGGTCAGCGATCGGGTAGGCGAGGTTCGTCGCTACCGCGGCGACGCTTCCTGTCGAGGATCGCAACACGGGCCCGAAGACGACCGCGGCGCCGACGGCGGCGATTGCCAGACCCGCGACGATCCCATCGAGCCACACGCCGGCCGGGATACCGCGCCACTGGCGGCGTGCCAGCAGTGCGATGCCGACGTAGCTCAACGGATAGAGCGACAACCAGAGGGCGTCGCAGATCGACGGAATCGGCGGAGCGGCAACGTGCTCGAGCCAGAATGCCCAGACGAGATTGCCGGCGCCGTAGAGGGAGACGCCGAGCGCGATCAGCGTCCAGGCGCTGCGAGACTGTCCGATTTGTACGGCGCGGAGGATCACAGCCGCGGCGACCAGGACGTACACGGCCGAGGTCGCCCAGTCGCGGATCGGCGCGTCGAGACCGCTCCCCCCGACACCGACCAGCAGATGGACCGTGGAGAACGCGATGATCGCGACGATCGACGTGACCGCCGCGTAGAGGGCGTGACGCTGACGTGCCGGGAGGGCTCCGGCGAGAACGAGCATCCTTGAGCATCGGCACGAATACCCGGGAACAGGAGCGCCGTTTCGTATTCTCGCGCACGCGGGCTCGCGGCAACGCGCGCACGCCTCGCTTGGGGCAGCGGGCGTCCCCGCCTCGGGCGCCCTCCACGCGCGCGGCGAGCGCGCTGAGGAACGAGCTCAGGCGCCCTGAGGTCTCGGGGTCAGCCTCCCCGGACGAGGCCGCCTGCCCGGCCGGCGCGCGGAGCCTTTCGGGTCCATCGTCCGTCACACCGTCCCTGATCCGTGCCCGTGGCGAGGTACAGCGCCCGAGGCGGGGAAGGGCGTGCGAGAGTGGCGATGTGTGGGCGGTGCTGCTCATCGGCTGCGCGGTCGCGGCAGCCCTGTTCGCCGCCATGGCCGCGCGTCTGCCGAGCTTCGTCTCAACGGTGCTTGTTGCCTACCTCGCCTACGTTGCGAACATCGGGCTCGTCACGCTTGCGCTGTCTCCACTGCGCGAGGTGACCCGTGGCGGACTCGCGGTCGCCGAGCTGGTCGCGCTCGCCATCGCCGTGCTGGGCTGGTGGGTGCGAGGTCGCCCGACGCTCCCACTCGCCGCGGCGCGTCCCGCGGCCGGCGAGATCATCTCCGACCCTCTCTGCGCACTCTTTCTCGTTGCCGTCGTGCTGCTGCTCGCCTACGAGCTCCTCCTCGGGATCACTGTTCCCGCCAACAACTGGGATTCGCTCACCTACCACCTGGCCCGGGCCGCGGCGTGGGCCGAGCACGGCGGCATCTACTGGATCCCGAACGCGCCGACCGGACGCATGAACGAGTTCCAGCCGTTCGCCGAGCAGCAGATCCTGTTCCTTCTGGTCGCCGCGGGCGGCGAGGCGCTCGTCGCCCTGCCCCAATATCTCGCGGAGCTCGCAATCCTTCTCGCCGTCTACGGCGCCTCACGCCGGCTCGGATTCGAGGTGCGCGCGGCCGCCTGCGGTGCCTTTCTGGTCGCCTCGTTCTCGCTGGTCGCGCTCGAGTCGACGACGCCTCAGAACGACCTGGTCGCGGCCTCGTTCCCGGCCGTTGCGGCCTGCCTGCTCCTGGGTCGCGGCCGTCTCGAGCCGATGCTCGCTGGCGTGGCCGCTGGACTGGCGCTCGGGGTGAAGCTCACGACCGCCCTGGTTCTGCCCGTTCTCGTCTGGCTCGCGCTCGTGCGCGGGCGTCGAAGCCTGGCGCTCGCGCTCGTCGGCGTCGCGCTCGGCTTCGCCGCGATCGGGATGTGGGGCTACGTCCTCAACGACATCCATAGCGGAGATCTGCTCGGATCCGGCACTGGAGCCATGGAAAACAGGGCGCCCCCCTCCTACCCGGGAAGCGTCGCGAATGCCTTCTACCTCATGTACTCCTCGATGGACCTCTCGGTCCTCTCAAACCACCTGATCGACATCCTCGCCGTCGCCGGCCTCGCGAGCGCCTCGGCCGCCGGTGGGTGGGCGGTCCGGCGCGCGCGCCCCCGCCGGGCGCTCGCCGACGCCGTGGCGGTCGCAACTCCCTTCCTCTCCCCGCTGCTCGTGATCGGAGCCGGGGGCACGCTTGCGTTCATCGCTCGCCGCTGGGGCTTTCCGATCCGTGGCCCGGGGGGAGTCGTCGGCGGACTCACACGCGTCGCGAACGAGGATGACTCGGCCTTCGGGCCCCTCGGCATCGTCGCGCTGCTCGCGGCGATCGCGTCCACCATCTGGGCCGTCGCGACCCGTCGGGCGGACACGCGACAGCTGGCGCTCTCGTTCGCGCTTCCCGGGTTTCTGGTTCTCATCTCGCTCCAGGTGAGCTGGAATCTGTTCCTCATGCGCTTCTTCCTCGTGCCCGTCGTGCTCGCTGCGCCTCTCCTCGCGCGCCTGTTCCGAGGCCGCGCGACGACCGCTGCCTACCTCGTGGTCGCAGCGATCACGGTCGGGCTGACGATCATCCACGACCAGACCAAGCCGCTCGAAGGCGCCTTCGGTCGGCCCTGGCACCTGACCCCCGTAGAGGCGATCGATGTCGCCCAGGACCCTGCGACCGCCACGGCTCTGGCGGCGTACGACCGGCTCGTGCCGGAGCACGCGTGTGTCGGCGCGGTGCTCGGATCCGAGGAGCCGTCCTACCTTCTGTTCGGGCCGAATCTCCGGCATCACGTGGTGTATCTCTCGGTGAATGACGCGGTGCTGCCGGCCCTCCGAGACGGTCTTTTCTACATCGTCATCAGCACCGGCCCCGACAGGTGGGTCGCGGGCGACTTCAAGTCCAGGGGCTGGCGGATCCGACCTCTCGGGCGGTACTGGCTCCTCGCTTCCGAACCGCACGCCCGGGCCGGCATCTGCGCCGATTGAGGGGATCGATCCCTCGGAGGCCTCCGCCGCACTGCGGGTTCGCTCCGGCGACTCGCAGGTGACCCGCGCCGGTCGGTAGCCGAACGACGAGGCACGACGGTCGATCATTTCATCAACACCGCTATTGGCAACCAGAGGCGCCTCGCGCCGGGAGTGAATGCCTCGCGCTAGCCTCGCGCATGCTCACCATCGGAGGTAGGAGCGCCCCGGAGAGCGAGCCAGATGCTTTCCTGGCATAGGGTGTCGTCGTGCGCGCCTACCTGTACGACGCGAGCGGGGTCGACCGCGAACATCGTTTGGACGCTCTCTCGGTCGGCGGTCTCGGTGACGGCCAGCTTCTGTGGGTCGATGTCGACGCGACGGCAACCGATGAGCTCGACGCGGCTGCCGAGGCGCTTGGTCTCGATGAAGAGACGGTTTCCGCGCTCTCGGCTGGTTCCCGTGTGCCCGCTCTCTTCGTTCATCAGGACTATTTCCATGTGGCGGTGACCGAGGTCCAGCCGAGCTCGATCGGGTACAGAGCGGTCCTGCTCGACTGTGTCGCAGGGCATAACTGGGTGCTGACCAGCCACCACGAGCAGCCGGAGTTCCCGAAGAGCTTTGATGAGCGATTCCGAGGCGAAAGCAACGTCGGTCGGTTCGCGAGCGCGGACTTCGTTTCGGCGTTGCTGAACGAACAACTTCTGACCTACGATCAGCAGCTCGACCCGATAACGAACGAGATCGACCACATAGAACAGCTTGTCCTTCGTGATCGAATCGACGAGACCAGGTTGCTCCGCCAACTCGTTATGCTCAACCAGCGAATTACGCGACTTCGTCGTCTCCTCTCACCTCATCTCGCGATCTATGAAAGGCTCGCTCAACCGAACCTTTCGCAGCTCCTCCCCGAGGCATCTCCAGAGGGATCATTCCGAGCTCTTGTCAACCGGCTCGAACGGACGCTCGACAACTTTGACGCGACTCGGCAGATGGCGACGGGTTCGCTCGATCTCTACACGACACTTGTGGCCCACGGCACAAACAAGGTCATCAAGCTCCTCACCGTCGTCTCGGTCACGCTCCTGCCGGCAACCTTCCTCACCGGCCTGCTCGGGACGGATGCACTGCCTCACAGCCTGAGAACCACGACGGCGTTCTGGGTGACCGTCGGGCTGATGCTTCTGCTCGTGACCACGACGCTCACAGTCGCCCACCGGCGAGACTGGATCTGAGCCGGCCCCGACCACGCTGACCCTGTGTCCGCTCGTGGCTTGGTGAGCAGCGGTCCGCCAGGAAGGGGGCCTCGGCGTCGGGGCTTCGACGTCGGGGCTCCAACGACGGCGCTTCGACGGCGGCGCCTCGACGGCGGCGCGGCGGGGCGGTCGACGCTCGCACGATAAGCTGGGTCGCGAGCTTGACGTGCAACGCTTCGAGCTGTCGGTTGTCGAGTAGGCGGGTGAGCAGGCTGACCCCCATGCGACCCATTTCCGCGAGAGGTTGGCGCAGTGTGGTGAGAGCAGGCGTCACGAGCACCGCCTCGGCGGTGTCATCGAAGCCGACGATCGAGAGATCCCGCGGGACGCGCAGGTTGAGGGCGAACGCCCTCTGCATCGCGCCGATCGCCAGCTGATCGTTGAACGCGAAGATCGCGGTCGGCGGCGCAGTCGACGACGAGCCCGTCCGGCCCGCGGCCCTGGACGCCAGGATGGGGTGGCTGCTCGTCGAGCAGGACGAGAGGCCGACGGCCCGCCCCTCGAGGCGGCTGCACGTTCGCTGGAAGC
>Ga0302325_10009855_pt1 | contig 20789 bp, 16 predicted proteins | sample Palsa_T0_2_FD_201948 | JGI IMG/M metagenome (GOLD analysis project Ga0302325, IMG submission 201948) | Peat permafrost microbial communities from Stordalen Mire near Abisko, Sweden - Palsa_T0_2 | ecosystem: Environmental > Terrestrial > Soil > Palsa > Peat permafrost | place: Sweden: Abisko...
TTTCTCCCAGGTATGGAGCATAGGCGGAGTTAGGCTCCTCCTTGATCTGCAGGAAAAGCGGATCGTCGCTGCCGTTGCCTTCCATGTAGACGATGTAATCACGCAACCCAACGCTGCCCGTGCCCACCACCCGGAAGGCGACGTCGAGTGGGCGATACAGATCGAAGAAGTGCTGGCGCTCAGGCGCCAGAGTTTCGCGGTACTGGCTGAGCGAATCGAGAACGAGGCGCGCTTTCGCAGGCTTCAGCCGGAACTGCAGAGGTTTGTGTTCGACGAAGATGCGGTGAGCCGGTGGCGCGTTCTTTCCCCCTTTGGCGGGCGCCATGGGCAGTTCGGTAAGGTGCGCCTGGTTGTTCAGAGGCGTCGCCCGTTCGGCCTGGCGCAACACCTGCGAAACCGGTCCGACACGTTGTAGCCGATGTACCTGAAAGCGGGCCACGTCCATAACCGGCATGCGTGCGAACGCATGCATCGATCGGCGATAACTCCGCAGCAAAATTGCCGCCGCCTCATCACACATCGCGCTTTTGCTACCGGCCTCGCGGCCGGCTAGGATGAAGCTGGTAGCCAAACGCTTCACATCCCACTCAAAGGGGCCCCGGATCGTTTCGTCGAAGTCATTGATGTCAAAGACCAGCCGCCCGTCGGGAGCGGCGAAGGCGCCTAGGTTGCGTACGTGCGCGTCTCCGCATAGCTGAGTAAAGATGCCGGTATGGGGCAGCACCGCCAGGTCGGCGGCCATCACCGGAACGGCGCCGCGAAAGAACCCGAACGGAGAAGCCGACATCCGCTCCCACTTGATGCTGAGCAGCGCCGGCACCCGCCCCACAGCGGAAGCGGCCAATGCGTCGGTGGGATCAGTCTGCCGGTCGGACGCACGCCATCGCTTCTGCTCCTGGCGGCGTACCTCCTTGCGCCGGGATTGTCCGAAGGCGCGCCGATCCGGCGGAGGCAGCGCGTGATTAAGGGCCATTCTTTATTCCTGGGTTGGTGGATTCTAACAGGTGTTCCAACTCCACATAGACCGCATTGGTCCAGCCGAAACCAATCACATTTTGATAGCCGGCGATCAATTCAACATTCGACGATCCGGTCTCGACGTTATATTTTTCATGGATCGTCCCCTCCTTCTCGAAACTGGTGCGGACAGTATGAGTGAACTGTTCCGCAATCTGGCGCGCATCGTTGATGTAGCCATTCGTCCACAGGCCGTCGGCTGCCAACCAATTCAGCGGAGCCCATCCAAAGGGTAAATCCCACTGCAGACCGCTCACGTAGGTGCTGCTGGCCAAGCCGCCAGGTCGATCGAGCAAGGCAAAATTCTTGTCAACCGCCGCGGCTTGTTCCTTCGTTGCCAGGCCCGCCCAAAGCGGATAGAAAATCGTCGCATACACGTAGGTGGACTGCTGCCCAGTGGTGAAGTCGTAATCGAAAAACATTCCTTTGCTGGGGTTCCACAGGTATTTGTTGATCGCCTGGCGGCGCACGTCGGCCATTTTCTTCCACTGGTCGCGTTGCGCCCCCTGGCCGGCCATGTCGGCAAAGCTCGCCAGGTCCAGTTCGTAGCGGTAGAGCAGGCTGTTCAGGCCAACGGCAGCGTAATGGTGGGTCGAACCGCTGAAGGGGCTGAAGCGGAAGGAAATATCGAAACCAGACTCGCGCACCGCGCGGTCGCCCTTGTAGAAGTCGCGGCTAAGGCGATAGTCGTGGGCCCACGCGAGGCCGCAGACCACGGAATGGGTCGGATCGCAACTGGTTTTCGTGAGCGCCGCTTGCTCCGCCCTCGAAGGGAATTGCGGCGCCGCGATCAGGTAGCTGGTGTGGACCTCAGGGTGAGCGACCAGCCACTCGATGACGTCGATGTAGTAGCTGCTGTGGTCGGCGATATCGGGCACCGGACCCTCGCCGATATCGATATACCGTGCCAGGCCCGTGTTCCCGGCCCGGTGGATGCTACTCAGCCAGAAATCGTGATCGCGTCGGGCGTAGAGATAGGCGCGTGCCAACCACTGCTTTTGCCGCGCAACATTCGCTGGCGACCGATCGCGCGCACACTCTGCATCGAAAACCGCGCGAATCATCGAGCTCAAAAAGGGGGGCTGAGAGCGCGTGAGGAAGTAAGTGCGGTTGGCGTTGAGGACTGCTCCATAGTTCTCAATCTCGTAGAAGAAGTTCTCGACCATGCCCCGAGCCAGATCCACCCGGCCGTCGCTTAGCAGGCCTAAAATGATGAAGTAGCTGTCCCAGCCGAACATCTCGTTGAACCGCCCTCCCGGCACGACGTAGCGGTTCGGCAGGTACAGCAATCCGGGCTGCGGAATTTCCGATTCCTTCACGTCGCCCAGGTGCACGATGCGATGGGGCAGATGGGCAATCTGGATCTTGCATTGCGACCGCAGCCGCAGCAACTCGGGTGGTGTGGGCGCTCCGAAGGGAAGGTAAAGCACCGGTGGAGCGGTGACCTTGGGGTCAACCAGGGAGGCGCACTCAGACATGGAGCGGGAAAGACTATCCCATCCCTGGTGGATATAGGCATCAATAGTCAGCGAAGACGAAGGGAGCGCCTGGGCCCAAGTCCGTTGACCAACGAACTGCAGCAGTAACAGGACAAAAATCCGAACGGTCCGCACAAGCTTTTCTCCTCCGGTGCGATGTTACATGCCGCTTCACAAGAAAGGCGAGGTTGTGACGGGTCAAAGACACAGGGCACTGTTTTGGGTGGGGATTTGCGCCCTGGTGCTTGCCGTGGCAGCGGCGGGGTCCTTCGAAATCCTTCTCTCCCGGGCGGCACCAATCCTGCGCGCCCGCTTGCTGCAAAGCCTTTCCACCCGTTTCCACAGCCGCGTGGAAATGGGAGCCTTTGACGTTTCTCTCCTGCGCGGTTTTGAGGTCTCGGGCAAAGACCTCGCTATCTACCCCTACAACATCGACTCCTCCACGCCGACGTTCTCGGTGCGGCGCTTCGCATTTCGCACCGGCTATCGCAGCCTGGTGCGTTCACCCATGCACATCAGTCACGTTGAGATAGAGGGGCTGCGCATCAATCTGCCGCCAAAAAGCCAGCGCAAAGCGCTACCCCGGCTGAACAGCGGCCAGGGTAAAGGCAGCAACGTAAGTATCTTTGTCGGCGAGATGGACTGCACCGACACCGTGCTCTCGCTGGGCACAGACAAGCCGGGCAAGCTCCCGCAAAGGTTTGTCATCCAGAGCCTTGTCTTGCGTACCATCGGCGCCGGCCAGCCGCTGGATTTTACCGCCGTCTTGACCAATCCCAAGCCGGTGGGCCAGATCGAGAGCCATGGCTACTTCGGCCCCTGGAACGCAGCTCAGCCGGGAGCGACCGCGGTGGGCGGCACCTACTCCTTTCACGATGCTGACCTGGGTACCATTAAGGGCATCGGCGGGATCCTCTCCTCCCAGGGTCAATACCAGGGCACTCTGGACAGGATCGTGGTCGATGGCAAGACCGACACCCCGGACTTTCAAGTCAAGATCAGCGGCCACAAGGTCCCGTTGCATACCGAGTTCCACGCCATTGTGGACGGCACCGATGGAAACACCTACCTGCAGCCCGTCAGGGCGCAGTTTCTCCATTCTTTTCTGACCGCGCGAGGATACGTCGTGCGCGACCAGGGAGAGCCGGGACGCCATGTCTATCTCGATGTAGCGATGGACCAGGCCCGGATTGAAGACCTGCTACGGCTGGCCGTGCGCACCGATCCGCCCGTAATGGACGGCCAAGTCAAGCTGCAAACCAAGCTGGATCTGCCGCCCGGACCGCAGGACGTCGCCCACCGCCTGCGCCTGCAAGGTGACTTTGTCATTGTCAATGGCCGCTTCAGCAGTGACAAAATCCAGACTCGGATTGACGAACTCAGCTTGAGGAGCCAGGGCCAGGTGGAGCTGGCCACCCAGGAGGCCAGGGACGGCAAGATTCAATTAGTGCGCTCCCAGATGCGGGGTGACTTCAACCTCGCGGATGCGGGCCTGAATTTATCGAATGTGCTTTACGACATTCCGGGCGCAAGCATCAAGCTCGCCGGCGTCTATAGCCTGGATGGCGCAAAATTCAACTTCACCGGAACGGCCGACATGCAAGCCACCGTCTCGCGGATGGTCGGCGGCTGGAAGGGGATGCTGCTGATGCCGCTCGATCGCGTCTTCCAAAAGAACGGCGCAGGCACGGAGATTCCCTTCAAGATCGATGGCACGCGATCGGATCCTCACTTCGGTCTCGACTTCGATCGCCTTAAAAAGAAATGAGCTGAAGCCTACGGGCTCCAATGTCTGCGTGAGGCTTTGCAGGCTGCGGAAAACTCAGTCTTGTATCAGGGCACGACTTTAGTCGGGCCGTAAATGACTGAAAGAGAATTGGGCTTTAGCCCCTGAGGGCAATGTTTTCTCGCTGGATGCCCCATTCAAGCCTTCCTTTGGCTTGAGTGGGATAATGGCTGTCGATGTGCCACTACCCGTCCGCCACGCCCGCACAAGGAATTTCAAAAAATTCCGCAGAAGGATACGGGGTTCCCCCGTCCCTGCGAGACTAAGTTCGTACGCGGAGTTCTCACCCAGACTCTCCGGCCCGTACATACTGCTGGTGAAAAACGACGGGCTTTGCAGGCTGCGGAAAACTCAGTCTTGTATCAGGGCACGACTTTAGTCGGGCCGTAAATGACTGAAAGAGAATTGGGCTTTAGCCCCTGAGGGCAATGTTTTTTCCTCGAGCGGAGCGAGCACTCCCCCTACTTGCCATGCTTGGCAAGCACCTCATCATAGGTGCTGTAAACACCCTCGAAGACCGAATCCCACGAAGCTGACAGCGCATAGGCCCGCGCCGCCACCCGCATCCGCGCATGAAGCTCCGGATTCAGAATCAGCGCGGCGACCGCAGCAGAAAATCCGTCGTCTGTGGCAATCGAACCTGTCTCTCCATCCTTCACGATGTACCGTGGCCCGCCATCGGGTGTGACGATCGCCGGAACCCCGGACGCCAATGCCTCCAGCACGACATTGCCGAAAGTATCGGTGTGGGAAGGAAACACGAAGAGGTCCATGTTGGCGTAAGCGCGGGCGAGCTCCACGCCGCGAAGCACGCCGCTGAAGTCCGCATTCGGCAGATGTTGCCGCAGCCAGCTCTCTTCTTTGCCGTGCCCAATGATGAGAAAGCGAAAATTGCTGATGCCGCGCTCCATCAGCTCAGTTCGGATGCGCGCCAGTAAAAATACATTCTTCTCAATTGACAGGCGGCCGCAAAACCCAAGCACAAAGGGTTCCCCGGTCCCGCTGCGGTCTCGATATTCCGGCGAGAAGGCGATGGTATCGACGCCGCGAGGCATCAGCGCGCAGTGGCGGCCGGTAGACTGCTCCAGCAGGCGGCACAAGTCGACATTGGGAGCAAAGAGAGCCTCCGCCATTCGGTAAAACCGGGCGCAAGCCAGCAGCGCGGCGTCTTCAATTTTCTTTTCCGCGGCTGCTTGTTGGTTGCGCGGGAGCATGCCCAGAAACCAGGCCGATCGCTGCGCAGCATATTCGTGCAGGTTCGTATGCCAGGCCGCGACCAGCGGAACCTTCAGATTCCTCGCCAACCACACGCCCAGAATGCCCGGCTCGCTCGGCCCGGTGATGTGGACAATCTCCGGGCGAAATGCACGCACACGTTCTTCCAGGAATTTCTTGTGGCGCAGGAATGCGGGATCGAAGGTAAGATCTTTTTCCAACCGAAAAGAAACCGCGCTGCCGCGAGGTATGTCCAGCGTGGTCAGTTCGCCCAGCTGTTGCTCGCGTATCGCACTATCCCTCTTGCCCGGGTGCAAACAAAAGAAAGGTAGATTTCTTCGTTGCGCGAAGGCTTCGAAGTGGCGGCTGGTGTGGGCCACGCCGTTGATCTCGTAAAATGTATCGGGAAAGTACGCCACCCTGGGGGCCGCCGAGCGCATAGGCAGAGTGTATCCGTGCGCGGGCGCAGCGAGAAGACTTGGCCGGTCGTCAATCGGGTCTAAAATGCTTCCTGCTCGCCCAGCGCAAACTGCAGCTCGTGCGGCTCATCCCAGGCAAACCGCAAACTATTGCTGACTGGGTTGCTCCCCAGCATGCGCACAGATTGGATGATCATGCGCATATAAGCCGGCGCTTGCCCGTCAGGCCAAAGCTGGCTGATCGGGCGATCGACCCCGTGCACATCCGGGTGATAGACCCGCTCATCCCAACGCCGCGATCCTTCGGGGAAGTCAGGGTAATCGCGAATGGCGTCCAGCGTGGAGCGCATGATGCGATGCTTCCACGGCTCCGCGTATTGCGGCATAAAGAGCACGTGGCTGCGGTTCTCGCGCCGAATCTCGTAGACGAACTCGTTGAAGCTGGTCGCCTGCGTCAGGTTGACGTTGGCGTTCGGCTCCAGGCCATGCCGGTCGCCCCCCGAGATCAGCAGTTTGTTCCAACGAGCGGCCAGCCGCTTCACCAGCCGATTCTCTTCCCAGTTGCGCAGGCCGTTCAGTTCCACCGCGTGGATGAAATGGCTGTTCTGGGTGAGGAACTCGTGCAATCGCAGTTGATGCAACTCCTGGCCGACCTTGTACAGATCCCAGTGCGGGTGATTGAACACGATGAGTACGTTGGGAAGGTCGTGTAGAGCGCAAAGCATCTCCGTCAACCGCGCATCGCAGGGGTTTGCGGTGAATTCTTCAAATCGCCGCATCCACTCGGCGCCGGACGCGCTGGGCAGATTATGGATGCCAAGGTGGAAGGCTTGATCCTTGCCGAAAGGCGTCGTCCACTCCACCGAAACCGGGATGTGGCGCGCACTGGCCACGGTGCGCAGCAGCATTGGCGCCTGGATATCATCGTGATCGGTGATCGATACCAGCGGTTGCACCTGGAGCCGCTCCGCAATCTGACGGCTCTCCAGATCGAAAGCCAATCTGGGAGTGAGCGGCGGCGTCCAATAACTCGCCGCATAGTTCACCTGCAGGCGATGGTTCTGCCGGCAACGCTTTTCCTCCCGCGCGATAATCCCCTTGAAGATGCGGTGCTCGTTGGCCAGTTTGACGATGAAGTCGAGCGTCTCTTTGGAGCGATTGGTATGACTGTGAAGCGAGACACCAGAGGCGAAGCCCTTTGCTGCGTGATCGTTGTTCCAGAGATACGAGATACGCGATCCTGTCATCTCTTCCTCCATCCGTCTTACCTACGTTGGAGCAACCGCACCTTGGCCCTTGCTGCCACACAGTAACTGTGTGATCGCTCTCATGTGCCCAGTATGTAGTGCAATCCATGAACGGCGAGTTACTGGGAAGCGAATTGATGTCGAATTTTGGCTGGAACCAGCCTGGATAACCCGTTTTCCTACAACGAAAGGTGACTGGATTTCTATCGTGTGCCGGTAATGTCGGGATTGAGCAGGGGCTCCTCTTCCGCATTTGTTGGCGCCTGGCGGCGCGCTTCAGGTTCCAGATGATACCGGGTTAGCTCTGCTTTAAGGATTTCAAAGGCCTCTTCGGGGGTATCCGCCATATGAAAGAGCGCGCGATCCTGCGCGGAAATTGCCCCCTTATCGACCAGCACATCCAGGTTGAGAATGCTGTTCCAGTACGCCGAGCCGTAAACCACGATGCTGATCTTCTTGGCCAGCTTTTCCGTCTGCACCAAGGTCAGCACTTCGAACATCTCGTCTAACGTGCCGAAGCCGCCGGGAAAGACAACCAGGGCTTTTGCCAGGTACGCAAACCAGTACTTGCGCATGAAGAAATAGTGGAATTCGAAATTGAGCGCTGGCGTGATGTAGGGATTGGGCGCCTGCTCGAAAGGCAGCCGGATGTTGAGTCCAATAGACTTGCCGCCAGCCTCATAGGCGCCGCGGTTGGCTGCTTCCATGATCCCGGGCCCGCCTCCCGAGGTGACGACGAAACGGTGACGCCGCCCCTTGAGCGTCTGCGTCCATTTGGTCACCATGGAGGCGAGTCGCCGGGCGTCTTCGTAATAGCGGGCCATCTCCACTCCGGCCTCGGCGCGGCGGCGGCGCAGCTCGGTCGCTGTTCCCTGGGCAATCTCCTCGTCGGTTGCCGGTTGCTCTTCGCTCGGCGCTGGAGTGGCGGACCCGGGTTTGTCCAGCAGTTCAAGCTCCTGGCTGGCGTGCTCGTGGGCCCGGAAGCGTGCTGACCCGAAGAACACGATAGTGTCCTGAATGCGCTCGCGGCGGAAACGCGCCAGCGGCTCGGAGTATTCCGAGATAATCCGCACCAGCCGGCCGTCGGGGCTGTTCACAAAGGCAGGGTTCTGGTAGGAGAGGGGAGCGCGAGTGAGGTCGGGTGGTTTGCCGCTTTTATGCTTCATGCTCTCAAGAGGTGGATGCGCGGAAGTGCACGGCTTCCATCACCGCGATCCACAGGTTCAGCAGGCCGAGGCCCGAGATCATTCCGCGCACTGCTCCGTACATCAGAAACGTGGCTACGCGCGGGAAGTGGTTGATAAGTTGATTGTCTGCCCACAGCGGCGCGTACCAGGGAAGCACGAGCACAATGATTCCGATGTAGATGCGGATGACAACATAAAGACACAGCTCCACGCGGCGAAGCCAGAGAGGAACCCGGGAGGGTCTTTGAGGCGCGCGTTGCCGTTCTTGCACGGTCGAGCCGTTTTGGGGACTGGACGAAAACAGGTTCGACTGTTGCGGCATTTTCTCTTAGGCCAGGGTCAAACGCGGGGCACCCCAGGGTGGTCTATGGCAACAGTAACACAGCGGCCCAGGCCGGATTCCGAACTAGATCTAAGGCGGGAGACCCAAGTCTGCGGTATGCGCGAGCACCCGCTAGTCACCGCTTTTGGCGCTGGATGTGCCACTTCCAGTTCGTCGTGCCGGCCCAAGAGAAATACAAAATCCCCGTAGCAGGGTACGGCTTTACAGGCTGGGAAAAAACTCTGTTTTGTATCAGGGCCCGACTTTAGTCGGGCCGTAAATGATTGAGAATACGTCGCGCATTAGCCCCTGAGGCGCTTCGGGAAGTTTACGCGGTGCGCATCTGGACCGAGTTGCCCGCCTCTGCCGCGGCCGCTGCCAGGATCCGATGGTGAATGGTAAACAGGGCAAGTTCGAGGCGGTCGGAAACCCCTGTCTTGTCATATACGCTGCGTAGATAGTTCTTGATCACCTGTTCGGTCGTCCCCAGCCGCAACGCAATCTCTTTATTCTTACAACCCTGCACGATCAGGGCGACGATCTTCATCTCTTTCGGGGTGAGCCGGTCGCGAACGCGGGCTCCCACAGAATCCTCTTCCTCGGAACCAATGGCCTCAGCCGGTCGCTGAATCGAAGAAAAGCCCTTGATTACGCGGTGCACGCACTCAACCAACGCTTGGCCGGTGGTGTTGCGATAGACCACTCCGCGGATGTCGTGTGCCGTGAAAATCTGGGCCGGCTCGCCGTTCTCCGCAATCACCACCGCGCGGCTCCCAGCGGCCTTCACATGCGACATCAGATCCTGATATTCGGGCCTCAGCGCAGAAGCAAACAAAACGATCGAGGAGCGGTACGCATCGACGGAGAGCATGAGGCGTTCCAGGTCCGCACATTGTGCAGCTACGCGGAAGTCCTCTTCGCTCGCCAGGACCTTTGCGATGCCGGCGCGAAAGATTGCTTGGTTGTCAGCCAGGATAATTTTATTCATCGTGCTGCCTTGTGCCTCGTGTCGCTTCGATTCGCAATCTTCTTGCCTTACTAACCCCGCCGCAGCGTATGCGACGCGAACTGCTGGCAGTATTCGGCGGCCGCATGATCACGCTATCGGCCACCGGCCATTCTTCGTTCTCAAGCTGTCCAGTTTTGCTACACCATCAGTACGTTTCGCTTCGCTATCGGCGCCCAGAGTATTCGTTGCTGGTGATCTCAAGCGTAGCGGCTTGGGCAGGAAATGAAACCCCACGAAAGTGGCAGGGGAGCGCTCTCAAGTTGCTGTCGTGACTGGATTTGGGTGTAGCAAAAACGGTGCGAACGAGACGAACTGATGCGCATTCAATACACTAGAGAAGCATGGGCAAGCCAGTCATCCTCGCCGTAGACGACGATGTGAGCGTCCTGGAGATGGTGGTCCAGGATCTGCGCCGCCAATATGGTGCGAACTATCGCATCCAGCGCGCGGCGTCGGGCCAAGCGGCACTCGACACCTGTGATCAACTAAAAAAGCGCGGAGATACCGTCGCCTTATTTGTTTCTGACCAGCGCATGCCCGGAATGTCCGGGGTGGAGTTCCTCGGCAAGGCGATGGAATATTACCCCGACGCCAAGCGTGCTCTCCTCACCGCCTACGCCGATACCGAGGCGGCCATCCAGGCCATCAACACGGCCAAGATCAACTACTACCTGACCAAGCCCTGGGATCCGCCCGAAGAGCGCCTCTATCCGGTGCTCAATGACCTGCTGGAAACCTGGAAGGAGGGCTACAAGCCGCCCTTCGAAGGCGTGCGCGTGGTGGGGCCGCGTTACACCCTGCGCGACCACCAGGTACGGGACTTTCTTTCCCGCAACCAGGTCCCCTACGTCTGGCTCGATCCAGAGCAGAATGCCGAGGCGGTGGAACTGCTCACCCGTTTCAAGTTGGATGACCACAAGCTGCCGGTGGTCCTTTTTGGGGATGGCACCTCCCTGGTTCAGCCCGGCCAAATGGAGCTGGCCGCTAAGATTGGCCTGCGCACCCAGGCGACCAAGGAGTTCTACGACCTAGTCATCGTCGGTGCGGGCTTGGCCGGGTTGGCTGCGGCAGTGTACGGGGCGTCGGAAGGGCTGCGGACCTTGGTGATCGAAGATGAAGCGCCGGGAGGACAGGCAGGCTCCAGTTCCAGGATCGAGAACTACCTCGGCTTTCCCGAAGGAGTGAGAGGCGAAGACCTGGCCCGGCGGGCGCTGATCCAGGCCACACGTTTCGGGTCGGAATTGCTGACCCAGAAGGCGACCGGCATCCGCACCGAAAACAATTACAACATCGTGCAATTGGCCGATGGCCGGGAGGTATCCTGCCACGCTTGCCTGATCGCTGTGGGCGTCTATTACCGCCGCTTGACCACTCCAGGAGTGGAGCGACTGACCGGGGCGGGGGTCTATTATGGGGCCGCGATGACCGAAGCCCAGGCTTGCAAAGACGAGAATGTCTTCATTGTCGGGGGGGCAAACTCGGCCGGCCAGGCGGCTATGTACTTCTCCAAGTACGCAAAAAAGGTAACCATGCTGGTAAGGGCCGACTCGCTCCAAAACAGCATGTCGAAATATTTAATCGATCAGATCGCCGCTACATCGAATATAGAGGTTAAAACGCGATGTCAGGTGGTGGAAGCGTTGGGTGAGGCCCGATTATCCTGTTTGCGCTTATGTGGGCCCGAAAACGAGGAAACCGTGCCGGCAAGTGGTTTGTTCATCTTCATCGGGGCGGCGCCCAACACGGATTGGCTTCCGGACACCATCATGCGCGACGCTAATGGCTTTTTGCTCTCTGGTTCTGACGTGAAAGTGGACGGGAAAATGCCTAAGAGCTGGAACTTGCCCAGAGACCCGTTCTTGCTAGAGACCAGTGTTCCAGGAGTTTTTGTGGCCGGCGATGTGCGCCACGGATCGATCAAACGGGTGGCGTCCGCAGTCGGCGAGGGGTCGATTTCCGTGCAGTTTATTCACAAGCACCTGGCGGCCTTCTAAATCAATGACAGATGTTCAGCAAACTTCGAAAGTAGAGCAGGTCGAGGCAGCCAGCCTCGCAACCCAGTTGCAGAAGGTGCCGGTTTTCGCCGGTGTCTCGCTGCAAGAGCTTCGATGCCTTGACTCGGTCGAGTTGATTCATGCCGAAGTCGGCGCTGACATTCTGGACATTACCCGTACCCGTCGCGGCTTCTGGATTCTGCTTGAGGGCGAGCTTCGCCTGCAGAAGCGTCAGAGCGATGGAGAACTCACCCTCATCGGCCAACTGAGCGCGGGTGAGATCTTCGGTGAAATCCCCTTGCTCATGGGTAAGGACAACGAAGCGGTGGTCACCGTGCTCAAGCCCAGCACCGTCGTCTACCTGCGGGAAGAGCTCTTTTGGAACCTGATGTTTGCCTGCCCCCAGGTGCGTATTGGCGTTTTGGGGAACGTGGCGCGCAGGCTGCAGGTCTATCAGTCCCAGGAGCTGCACCGTGAGAAATTGATCTCGCTGGGTACGATGGCTGCCGGCCTGATGCACGAGTTAAACAACCCGGGAGCCGCTGCCCGGCGCGCTGCCTCGCAAATGCGAGAAAACCTGGGCCGCCTGCAACAGATCAGCCTGCGCATGTGCGCTAACGATGAAACCATGACCAAAGGTCAGACCGAGTGCCTGCGCGTTTTGCAGGAGCAGGCGTTGAAGCCCCAAAAGCCCTCGGCCATGAGTTCCATGGACCAGGCAGACGCCGAGGAAGAGTTGGCCTCGTGGCTGGAGGAACACGGCATTGAAAATTCCTGGAAACTAGCAGCGACCCTCTCCGGCATCGGCTTCGACTCGCAGACCCTGGAATGCGCCCAGCACGAGTTCCCCGGCAACTCTTTATCCGATCCACTTAACTGGATAGAAGCGCTCATCTCCAGCGTCCAACTGGTGGGAACGATTGAAGAGAGTGTCTCTCGCGTGACCGACCTGGTCGGAGCGGTGAAGAAGTACGCCTATGAAGACAAGCCGCAGCGTCATCAACTCGATGTCCACGACAGCATTCAAAGCACTCTTGTCATTCTGGGCCACAAGTTTCGCCAAAAAGAGCTGACCGTGCAGAAGCTCCTTGCCCCCAGCCTGCCGCCCCTTTCCACTTGCGGCATCGGTCTGAGCCAGGTGTGGACCAATCTGCTCGATAACGCCATCGACGCCTCTCCGCAAAAGGGCGTCGTGACCATACGCACCTGGGTCGAGGGCGACCGAGTGGGCATCACCATTGCCGATGAGGGTCCGGGCGTCCCCGAGGAAAATAAGAAGCTGATCTTTGAGCCCTTCTTTACTACCAAGCCCACGGGGCAGGGCACCGGATTAGGCCTCGACATTGTTCGCCATATCGTGGTGGACAAGTTCGGCGGAGAAATCCTGCTGAACTCCGTACCCGGAAAAACCGAATTCACCGTCAAGCTCCCCGTTGTTTCCTGATCTTCCCGCCCGCAATCCCGGATTTCCTGCTTCGATGCACTGGACAGAGCAGCGTGTGCGCCTTTCCGTGAAGAAAGACGCATAAAGTTCGTCAACGCCACCAACCTCGACAGAAATCCGGGGAACGCCAACCCCGATCCCACAAAAAAGATGCCGGCAACCTTCCCCGCAGAGCTGCGTTTTGTCTAGCAGCAGTAACTGGGAGCGAGCGATGAATGGAACGGCTAAGAATTGGCGAATTGCGGTTGCGTGCATGTTAATGGGCGGGAGCGCTGCGATCGCGTCGGCGCAGTATGAAGCGCCTCCGCGAGATCCCGGCTACAGCGCCTTCTACCACGACTCGGAAGACGCGCCCAACTATGCCGCCCATTGGGGCTACCACGATGGATTTGCCGACGGCGCCCATGACCGGGAAACCGGCCATAGCTTTCGCCCTACTCACGACGGTGCTTACAAGCATGCGCCGGAGTACGGCCACCCGCCGATCGGACGCGACGAGTACAAGAACATCTACCGTGAAGCCTACGTCCACGGTTACGAGAAGGGTTACGGCCGCTAGTTTTATTCGGTGTCGTTCTCGCTCTTCAAGCGGCCGCCGTTCGCCCACAGCATCATCGCGACAAACGCGATGAGTGCGCCGCCGATCACAGTACAAACTTCAAGCATGGTTTCCTCCATGGACCATGTCATTCTAAATCTTTTGCTTCTTCCTCTGCTCGAAGAGCTTGGCGTCGATCAGAAAGCGAAACCAGAATGTCTGCAGGGTCCAGAAGATGAACCCCTCCCATCCATCGAGGAAGCCAAGGCGAAGAAAATAGCGGTAGAAAAAAAGCGCATAAGGACGAAGGAACAGTGGAGCGCCATTGTAGAGGCCGCGCAGAAAGCGTTTGCGCTCCACCGGGTTCCCCCAGAAGCGAGGCTGGATGCGCACTCCATCGATCGCCTGCGTTTGCTCCATCACCTCCGCATCTGACCAGCGGTTATGCCTGGCTGTCCATTCTGAGAGCGACATGTGGATATCATCAATCATGTAGCCCTGGAGCCGGCCTGCCGAACCCTGCGTCAGGTAGAAGTGCTGATCGTACTTGCGTTCCTCGCAGCGCCCCGCGCCGTTGCGGAAGAGTCGCAAATGCCAGGTGGGCGACATGCCTCCGTGCCGGATCTGCCGTCCCAGAAACTGCACCAGCCGGGGAATCAAAAAGCCAGACTCAGCAGAGTTTTCGGGCAACGCCTGGACCGAAGCAATCAGTTCTGGCGTGAGCCGCTCGTCCGCGTCCAGGTGCAACTGCCACGGGTATCGCAGTGGCAGTTGGTCGATCGCCCAGTTCCTCTGCGCGCCATAGCTTTCGAACGTATGCTGGACGACCTGGGCTCCGTGCTGCCGGCTGAGCTCTACCGTCTCATCTGTGCTGAAGGAGTCCACCACGTGCAGGTCGTCGGAAATCTGCTGTGCCTGAGCAAGCGTTGTCCCTAACGTGTCGACAGAGTTATACGCAAGAATGACGACGGATGGCTTCATGCTCTCCGGATACGAACAGGACGGGTGCCCCACGTTCGCACGAGCGTACGTGGGCCGAAAAAGACGGGGCAAAGCCCCACGATAGTTTTTACTATATCGACCAGCAAATCTCTTCTTCTATCAACGAACGTCCTGCACGCACCGAAATCCCACAGCAGCCGAGCGGTCCAGGCTTGGCGCCATGAGCAGATACTTTCCATGCTCCGATAACCGGTAGGCTTGCGGAAAATACCACCGCGACCCCTGCGGTTGATAATGGCTGCCCCCTCTCAGTATGGCGGCACAAGTGTGCGCGTCGCAGTATTCATCCGTCCATTGCCATACGTTGCCCACCAGGTCCATCACCCCGAAAGGGCTACCGCCGGCAGGGTAAGCGTCGGAGTCCCTAGGAGGATCCATCTGCCGGCCGGTACTGGCCACCGGAACCACCGCCGGATTCCAGCTGTCGCCCCAAGGATACGTCCGGTTGTCCAGGCCTTGCGCCGCGTATTGCCACTCCCACTCGTGGGGCAGGCGTTTGCCCGCCCACTTCGCATAAGCGCGTGCATCTTCAATGGAAACCCACGTGACCGGTTTCTTGTCCCAGCCCGCGGGATACGAACCATCCTTCCAATCCCGCAGGAAGTTATGGTCATCCGCCGGATGATACGAAGTAGCCGTCATAAATTCCTTGAACTCCGCATTGCTCACCGGATAGCGGTCGATGCGGAACTGCGCAATATGCATTTGCTGCGTATGGTAGCGTCGCGCCGATGACTCCCAGGGATATTGAACATCCACGCCTTCGTCATTGCGGCCTTCAATCTCGATGCCGGCTACGCGAAAGACATAGTCGGCCGCAGGGATCAGAATCATACTGGCCGGCATCGTTGCTGAGCTTGGCGCCGCAGCTGTGGGCACCATCGTTTGCGGGAGTGTCTGCCAGCTCGCGGAATAACTGCCCAGCGGCTTCCCCTGCCGCATTTGTTGCAGCAGATCGAGCATTGGCTTGGACAGGGGAGCGTCGGTTTCAAGAATCGCGCCGAAGCCATCCGCCTCTATGGGAAAAGAAAGTGCGGCCGAAGACCCCTCCGCAGTCAGCTCCACTCCATGCCACAAGTCATAAAAGTGCGCGCCGGGCATAGCCGCGGTGACTAGTTGCCGCCCGGAAACGGGGTAATGGTTTCGGTTGACCAGGGTCCACGCAATTGCGTGCTCAGCCGGCCACTTGCTGGCGAAGACTCCAAATTGCTCGGTGCGGCTATAAGGCTCCCACTCCGGGCTATTCAGCTGCTTCCCGAGGGCGCGATCGATGGCAGCGCAACGCCGCAGCGCTTCGCCGTCTCGGGGCACAATCCCATTCCAAAGGCCCCAGACATTTTCCCAGGAAACATAGCCGATTCCGTTGAAGAAGGCTTGCTGCAGATCATCGGTGCGATCATGCACTTCGCGGTGGACTACATTCACCATATGCCGGGTTTCCAGCCACTTGTCGCGGCTTACCGGAGGCAGAAATTCATCCTTCCAATCCTCTCCCCAGCTCATGTTGTCGTAGATCACCATCTCGTCGCTGATGGGTCCCTCTTCCGGTTCCAGCGCCAGGGGATGGCCGGTCTGGTCCGACGCCGTACGAAACCCACGGGTAAGTCCGAACATCGTGTCGCCATTGATGCCGTCAGCGCCGACCGTCGCCAGTTCCTGCGCAATCGCCACCTGGTCGGTGATGCCCTCGTCCCGCGTTCCCTGGTCCCACATCATCACCGGGAATAACACCCGCACGCCGCGCTGATGAAAGCGATCGATCATTGCCCGCAGGCCCGGAACGCCGCCGGGAAGATCGCGAAAAAAATCGAACTGGTTACGATTGTCGATGCCCAGGTTGGGGTAGGTATGCCACAGCAGCACGCTATCGATTCCCCCATAGCGGGCGTCGACATCGTCCAGATAGCGATCCACGGTGTATTTGCGCTCGACCGGATCGTAGAAAAAGCGATCGTGCATCATCATTTGCGGCTGGATGAAGCTGGTCTGCGTCCACAGCAGTTCCGGCCGATCGTATTGGCTTGCATCGTAGCCCATGCGCAAGCGATCTTCGCTGCGCCAATGCTGGATATCCGCCAGCCACGCCGCTATCTCGACCGGCGTGCATAGCCTTGCTCGGGCGGTATCCTCGTCGGGGATAAAGTGGCATCGTGGCCCGGGAATCTGTTGGCTCTCTTCGGCTCTTGGTACTACATTGCTATCCTGCGCGTGCAGGATGATCAGGGACAGGCAAAGCTGGCCAAGCAGCAACCAGCGGCGGCAAAAGCTCATGCGGTCTGAGCTCCCAGCATCTCGCTGGTGATGCGCCGTACGCCGGCTTCATGGAAGACATGGTTAGTGGCAGCGACGGAGTCTCTTATGTCGATAGCCCTGCAGGCATCCTCCACCACAAAGGTCTCGAATCCGGCTTGCATGCTGTCGATGGCTGAGTGGCGCACGCAGTAGTCATAGGCCAGGCCTGCGAGAAAGATGCGTCCCAGTCCGCGTTCGCGCAGATAGCCGGTAAGCCCGGTACGGGTGATGCGATCATTCTCCCGGAATGCTGAATAGGAGTCGATGTCGCTGCGAAAGCCTTTGCGCAGAATCAGCTCCGCATGATCGGGATGCAGATGCGGGTGGAAGGCAGCACCCATGCTTCCTTGCACGCAATGGTCCGGCCACAGCATCTGTTCGCCGTGCGCCGTCGCAATGGTTTCAAACGCAGCTCGCCCCGGATGATTCGACGCGAAAGAATGATGATCCTGTGGATGCCAGTCCTGGGTCATGATCACATGGCGAAACAGCCCAGCCATCCGATGGATCTCGGGCACCACGTCCTGGCCCCCCGGCACCGCGAGGGCGCCCCCATCGCAGAAGTCATTCTGCACATCGATCACCAGCAACACATCGCGGTCAACCAGCTCTATGCCCATTCTTCACCCACACCTGCCCTGCGGCTTTTTCAGCCACTATCAGATTACATATGGAAGCGCCGCCCTACCCCTTGTCAAATAGCGTGTTCCCGTGTTGCAGCGACAATCTCCTCGCTCGAGTAGTCGAGACTTCGCAGAATCTCAACCCGATGCTCTCCCAGCAACGGTGGAGGCAGCCGGTACAACACCGGCGTTGACGAAAGCCGCACTGGGTTAGCGATACTGCGCACCACATCGAGAGTCGGATGCTTGATCTCCACAATCAATCCTCGCGCCAGCGCCTGCGGATCGTTGACAGCTTCGCCCACCGTCTGGATAGCGGACGCCGGGATATCCTCCGCGCTCAGCCGCCTAAGCCACTCGCTCGCCGGGGCCTTCTCGAAGATCGCGGATAACGCCGGAATCAGTCCCATGCGATGTTCCGTGCGCAAGGCATTGCTGCGAAAGCGTGGGTCAGCCCCCAACGTCTCCGTCGCATCGATGACGCGTAGAAATCGAAGCCACAGCGCATCGGTGCCGACGGCAGCGACAAAATGGCGGCCGTCTCCGCCGCGAAAGACCTGGTAGGGAACGATGCTGGGATGCGCATTTCCCCAGCGCTGTGGAGATTCGCCGGCATTCAGGTAGTTGCTCCCCGCATTGACGAGCAATGTCAGCTGGGAATCGAAGAGCGCCATGTCCAGCGCCTGTCCGGCGCCAGTTTTTTCCCGCGCCAGTAAGGCGGCGAGAATGCCCAACGCGGAGTAGAGACCGCAGGCCATATCCGCGATCGCGATGGGATAGCGAACCGGCTCCCCTTCCGGCTCGCCCGTAAAGCTCATGATCCCAGCCTGGGCTTGCGCGATGATGTCGTAACCCGGCAATCCCGACTTAGGGCCTGAGTGTCCATAGCCCGAGATGGCGCAGTACACCAGCCGCGGATAACGCGCGCAAATCGTCTCCGCATCGAAGCCGCGCCGTTCCAGAGAAGCCCGGTTACGCTGGTTGATAAGGAACACATCTGCCGTAGCCAACAGGCGGTGTAGTATCGCAGCCCCCAGCGGCTGATCGTAGTCGAGCGAGAGTGAACGCTTATTGCGATTGGTCGCTAGAAAATAGGCGGACTCACTGCCCACGAACGGAGGTCCCCAGCTGCGCGACTGGTCCCCGGTCTGCCTGCGCTCGACCTTGATGACGTCGGCGCCGAAGTCGCCGAGCATCATAGCGCAGTAAGGTCCTGCGAGGGCCTCGGTAAGTTCAACCACGCGGATGGAATCGAGAACGGGCATTAGAATCCCGGCGGCCGCTCGTCCACCACGCCGAAGCTGCGTTCCAGCGCCAAACCCGCGCTCCCTAACCTGCCCTCATCAAAGAGCCGGCCGATGAGCGTGATCCCATGCGGTACCCGCCGGGGCGGGGAGAACTTCGCCGGTGGATTCGCCGGGTTGGGAGCCCAGTCGCTGCGCTCCTCCGAAACCTCAATGAACCCTGCGCGCAGGGTGAGCGAAGGATGGCCCGTGGCATTGGTGATGGTGAGCATCTCGTCGCGCAGGGAGGGAACCAGAAGCAGATCCACCTGGGAGAAGACGCGGCCCATCTCATTGGCCACCTTTCGTCGGAAGCGATCGGTCTGCACGAAATCCACCGCGGAAAGGAAGCGTGCCTGGCGAAACGAATTAGGCCACGCGTCGGGTACCTGCATTTTGAGCTGATCGACACCGTGCGTGAGCGTCAACTCCTCGAACGCGGCGGCCGCCTCAGCGAAGAGGATCAGCTGCAGCGAATCATACGGCCAGTCGGGGATCGTCACCTCAACCGGAACCATGCCCAGCTTCTTCACTGCCTCGAGCGCCGCGCGATCGACGTCCGTCGCCGGGGCCTCTTTCATCCATTGGGTAAAGTAGCCTACGCGCAAACCCTCCACCTTCGCGGCCGCGTCGTAGTCTAACTTGCTGGGCACACTCGAAACGTCGCCCGCATCCGGTCCCGAGATCGCCTGCAGCACCAGCATGGAGTCTTCGACGCTGCGCGTCATCGGGCCCAGCTTATCGAGCGACCAGCAGAGCGTCATGGCGCCGGTGCGGGGAACCCGTCCGAAGGTCGGACGCAGGCCGGTAATTCCGCAGCGCATGCTGGGGCCTATGATGCTGCCGCCCGTCTCGCTGCCGATGGCAAAGCCCACCAATCCTGCCGCTGTGGCGGCGCCCGGCCCTGCGCTTGAGCCGGACGACCCTTCCGCCGGCAACCACGGATTCTTTGTCTGGCCGCCAAACCAGACATCGTTCAGCGCCAATGCGCCCATGCTCAGCTTGGCGACCAGCACCGCGCCTGCCTGTTGTAAACGCTTGACCACGGTTGCATCTTCTGTGGGCACGCGGTGCTCAAAGGGCTCAGCCCCGTAGGTGGTAGGAATGCCGGCGGTATCGAGCAGATCTTTCGCTCCCCACGGAACGCCGTGCAACGGCCCGCGGTAGTGCCCGGCGGCGATCTCCTGGTCTGCTTGTTTGGCCTGGGCCATCGCCAGCTCGCGTGTGGGCGTGATCACGCAAAGCAGCGTGGGATTGAACCGCTCTATGCGCTCGAGATAAATCTTGCTAAGCCGTTCCGAGGTAAGCTTGCGCGTTTCGATCCATCGTGAAAGCCGGGTTACGGGGGCGAAGGCAATGTCCTCGTCATTGGCGGGTAGCGGACCGGGATCAGTTCTACTACGCAGAAACAGGTTGCGCTCCGGGCCCGACGCCTGTCGCAGCATCGCTTCGCAGTGAGACCAGGGTGCCAACTCTGGTTCCAGCGCGACTTTGCGTGGCCCAGTGCGCCGCTCGTAGAGCGGAGCCATGCCGCTGCGCCAGCTTTCAGCTGCCTGTTTGCGCTCGCCCTCACTCAACTCCACCTGCACCAGCTTCTCTGCTTCGGCAAAAGTCACGGCCGAAACCTCAGGCCCAACTGCCGGCGCCGTCGCGAACGTGGGAGGCGCTCCAGGGGGCAGCGGGGCGGCCTTTGGCTCCTGCTTGCAGGAGGTGACGGCTACTCCCAGCAAGCTGAGCGAGCTGTCAGCTAGAAACTGTCTGCGCGATTTGGACATGGAGCCTCTGCTGCGCATTCTAACTTGCCCTAAACCTCTCTCCTGACCACTTCTTTGCGAAGGGCTTTGCTTTGTATCCGTCAAAGCAGGCTGCGGAAAAACCTCATTCTTCTGAAGGTACGTCCGCCATGAAATCGTTTATTCGTTCTTGATGACCA
>Ga0302325_10009860_pt1 | contig 20784 bp, 17 predicted proteins | sample Palsa_T0_2_FD_201948 | JGI IMG/M metagenome (GOLD analysis project Ga0302325, IMG submission 201948) | Peat permafrost microbial communities from Stordalen Mire near Abisko, Sweden - Palsa_T0_2 | ecosystem: Environmental > Terrestrial > Soil > Palsa > Peat permafrost | place: Sweden: Abisko...
GCGGCGCCAGGCCCGCGCAGTGAGCGGTGCATAATGAAAGCCGACGCAAAAAAGTCCGCCGACAAAAAGATCCCGGTGCGCCTTACGCACCCCGAGCGCGTGTTGTTCAGCGACCCGCCCATCACCAAGCAGAAGCTGGCGGATTTCTATCGCGGCATCGCAGATTTCATCCTGCCCGGGCTGGTAAATCGGCCGCTGATGCTGTTGCGCTGCCCGCAGGGCGCCAGCGGTGAATGCTTCTTTCAGAAGCACGTCAATCGCGCCCTGCCCGCCCAGCTGCGGGAGGTGAATGACCGCAAGGACCGGCAGCGCTGGATCTACCTCGACGGTCTTGAGGGCTTGCTCGCGCTGGTGCAGATGAATTGCCTGGAGTTTCACGTGTGGGGCGCCACGGTCGAGCAACTGGAGCGGCCCGACCGCCTGGTGATCGATCTGGATCCAGGGGATGAGGTGCCCTGGACGCGCGTTATCGGCGCAGCCCTGGAGGTGCGCGAGCGCCTCGCGCGGCTGGGGCTCGAGTCCTTCGTGCGCACCTCGGGCAGCAAGGGGTTGCACGTCGTGATTCCCGTGCAACCGGTGAGCGATTGGGACAGCGCGAGAAGCTTCGCACGCTCACTGGCCGAGGCCATGGCACAGGAGCACCCCGATCGCTACCTCGCCGCGGCCGCCAAGGGGCAGCGCCGGGGCCGCATTTTTCTCGACTACCCGCGCAATGCACGCGGTGCCACTGCAGTGTGCTCCTATTCGCTGCGCAACCGTGCCGGCGCACCGATCGCTACCCCGCTGTCATGGGACGAACTGCCGCGGGTGCGCGCCCCCACCCAGTTCGGTTTCGCCAACATGCGCAGGCGGCTGCAGCGGCTAACCGTCGACCCATGGGCCGGGATCGAGCGCGTGCGCCAGAAGCTGCCGCGATTGCCCTGAACGTCTGCAACTTCCGGCGAGCCCCTCGCGCACGGCGCAGTCCGGGTCGTGCCGCACGGGGCGAGCGGTTGCTCGCCAGACACCCTGCCCGTCGCCAGCCACGGGGCTGGCTACAATCGCGCCGTGACCCTGCTTGCCACACTCGTCGCCACCTCACAGCGCGTCGGCGCAACGGCCGCCCGCGGCACGAAGATCCGCGAGCTGGCATCGTTTCTCGGTGCGCTGCAGCCCGATGAGATCGCCGTTGCCACGCAATACCTCGCCGGAGAGCTCCCGCAGGGACGCATCGGCATCGGCTACGCGAGCCTGCAGCGGGCGGCGGGCAGTCCCGCGGCTGAAGGCACGCTGAGGCTTCTCGAGGTGGACGAGCGGCTCGCCGGGCTCGCCCTCGAACGTGGCACAGGCTCCGCGGGACGCCGCGCGCAGCTGCTTCGCGAGCTGTTCGGGCGCGCAACCGCCGCCGAACAGGAGTTCCTGTTGCAGCTGCTGGTCGGTGAGCTGCGCCAGGGCGCGCTGGCCGGGATCATGGTGGAGGCCATTGCCGCGGCAGCGCGGCTGCCCGCAGCCCAGGTGCGTCGTGCAGCCATGTATGCGAGCGGACTCGGGAGCGTGGCGCAGGCCGCGTTGCTTGAAGGCGCGCAGGCTTTGGAGGCTTTCCAGCTCAGGCTGTTCGCACCGGTTGCGCCGATGCTGGCGCAAACGGCCGGCGACGTGGCCGAAGCCCTCAGGGAGCTTCACGGCGAGGTGGCCTTCGAGTGGAAGATGGACGGCGCCCGCATCCAGGCGCACAAGCGCGCCGAGGAAGTGCGCCTGTACACGCGCGGGCTGAATGAGGTGACGAACGCGGTGCCGGAGATCGTGGAGTTGGTACGTGCCCTGCCCGCCACCACCCTCATACTCGATGGCGAGGCTATTGCAGTGGATGCCTCCGGACGGCCGCATCCTTTCCAGATCACCATGCGCCGCTTCGGCCGGCGGCTCGAGGTGGCGGCCGCGCGCGCCGACCTGCCGATCCGCGCGTTCTTCTTCGACTGCCTGCGGCTCGAGCAGCAGAGCATCGCCGACCGTCCGATGCGCGAGCGCTATGCGGCACTGACGCAAGCGGTGCCGCAGTCCGCGCAGATCCCACGCCTGGTCACCGCCTCGGAAGCTCAGGCACGCGCATTCTACGAAGCCGCGCTCGCGGCCGGTCACGAGGGCGTGATGGCCAAGTCCCTCGATGCGCCGTACGAGGCGGGCAATCGCGGCGCAGCGTGGCTCAAGATCAAGCGCACCCACACCCTCGACCTGCTGGTGCTGGCCGCCGAATGGGGCCATGGCCGGCGCACCGGCAAGCTCTCGAACCTGCATCTGGGCGCGCTCGATGCGCCGAGTGGTGAGTACGTCATGCTCGGCAAGACGTTCAAGGGCCTCACGGACGCCATGCTCGAGTGGCAGACCGCGGAACTGCTGGCGCGCGAGGTGCGCCGCGATCAGGGGACGGTGTACGTGCGACCGGAGCTGGTTGTCGAGGTCGCTTTCAGCGATCTGCAGGCGAGCACTCGTTATCCGGGCGGCCTGGCGTTAAGGCTCGCGCGGGTGAAGCGTTACCGGGACGACAAACGGGCCGCGGACGCCGACACCATGGAGTCGGTGCGCAGGATCTACGCGGCGCAGGCGGGCAGCTCCCCGGGCCGGTAGCCACGCGCGGTGCTTTGAGGTATTCATGAGCCGTGGACATCTCAGAGCTCAGCGCCGAGGAGTGCGATGTCGCCGTGATCGGCGGCGGACCGGCCGGCAGCACCGCTGCGGCACTGCTGGCGCGCCGCGGCTACCGCGTCATCGCCCTGGAGAAAGCGCGCCACCCGCGCTTTCATATCGGCGAATCGCTGCTGCCGATGAACCTGCCGGTGTTCGAGCGCCTCGGCGTGGCGGAGAAAGTGCGCGCGCTGGGTGTGTTCAAGGCCGGCGCGGATTTCGAAGCGGACAACGAGCGCGGCTACAACACCTACGCGTTTTCGCGTGCCCTGGGCTCGAGCCCGCCGCATTCCTACCAGGTGTGGCGACAGGACTTCGACGCCATGCTGTTTCAGCACGCGCGTGCGTGCGGCGCGGACACGCGCGAGGGCCACGAGGTTAAGGGCCACGAGCAGCACGCACCGCGCGACACCCTGCTCGAGGTGCGTACCGAGGAGGGCGGCAGTTACCGCATCCGGGCACGCTATGTGGTCGATGCCAGCGGCCGCGACACCTTCCTGGCAGCAAAGAGAAAGCTACGGCGCAAGAATCCCCAGCACCAGAGCGCGGCGATCTTCGGTCATTTCCGCGCCGCGGTGGCACGCCCAGGCGAGGACGCGGGCAACATCAGCATCTACGGCTTCCAGCACGGCTGGATGTGGATGATCCCGCTGCCCGAAGGGGTCATGAGCGTGGGCGCGGTGTGCTGGCCGGATTACCTCAAGCAGCGCAAGGGCCGCACGGTCGATTTCCTGCTCGAGACGCTCAGGCAGAGCCCGGCGCTGTGGCGGCGCCTCGAGCACGCCGAACTGATCGGCAAGGAGGTGCGCGTCACCGGCAACTATTCCTACGACGCGAAGTGCATGGGCGGTCGTGGTTGGATCATGGTCGGGGACGCGTTCGCATTCCTCGACCCGGTGTTTTCCTCCGGCGTATACCTGGCGATGTGTGGCGCCGAGCAGGCGGCCGATGTCGTCGACGGCGCGCTGCGCGCACCTGGCAGCGAGCGGGCACTGCAGCGGCGGCTCGAACGGCGTATGCGCATGGGCATGGAGCGGCTGGGATTCTTTATCTACCGCTTCAACGGACCGGTGATGCGGCAGATGTTCCGCTCACCGCGCAACATCTGGCAGCTCGAGCAGGGCGTGATCTCGATGCTCGCGGGCGACCTGTTCGATACGCGCGCGGTGCTCTGGCGCCTGCGCATCTTCAAGCTGATCTACACGATCCGTAACCTGCTGCACTGGCGCGGTGCACACGCCGCGTACCATTACCGCATGGCGCAGGCGCGCGCGTACTTTACCGGCGGCACCACGCCACTGGACAAGCTCTGAAGGCGCGCGCCGCGCACGCTGCCAGCGGGTAAACCCATGTACAAGGTGAGCGGCGGCTGCCATTGCGGCAACCTACTCGTGGAGGCGCAGCTGACGCGCAACCCCGAGAGCTATAACCCACGAGCGTGCGACTGCGACTTCTGCCGCAAGCACGGCGCCGCATACGTGTCCGACCCGCAGGGGTCGTTGAGTATCGTAATCCGGGACGAGCAGCGGGCCACACGGTATCGCCAGGGAAGCGGCACGGCCGAGCTGCTGCTCTGCCGGGATTGCGGCGTAGTGGTCGGCGCGCTCTACCAGGGCGAGGAAGGACTCCACGGCGTGGTGAATTTGCAGGCAATCGAGGCCGGCACCCGTTTTGGCGCGCCACAGCCGGTCTCACCACGGATGCTGAGTGCGCCCGAGAAGGTGCGCCGGTGGCGGGAGATCTGGTTTCCCAACGTCAGTGTCAGGAGTTAAGCTTGCGCACCGTGCATTCGCCGGGGAGGGGAAAATGAAAATGAAGCGAACGCTAGCTCTACTCACACTCGCAGCGTGCGCCGCCGGCACCGCTGTGGCGGATCCGCCCAAGACTTTGCGGGTCGTGGAAACGGTCCAGGTCAAAGCACCCGTCGACACGGTATGGGCGACCGTGAAGGACTTTGACAGCTTGAACAAGTGGCATCCCGGTTTCTCGGCCGATGAGTTGGTCTCCGGGGCCAACGGCAAGGTCGGGTCGGTCAGAAAGCTGACCATCAAGGACGGGCCGTCTTTCACCGAGCGGCTGACCGCATTCGATGATGCCAAGCACAGCTATCACTACCGCATCATCGAATCTCCGCTGCCCATCACCGACTACGCGTCGGTGATTTCCGTGCGGCCAGGACACGGCGGCATGACGGAAGTCATCTGGAGCGGAACCTTCAAGCGCAAGAACACCTCCGACAGTCCCCCGGACGCTGAGAGCGATGCCGGCGTGACCAAGCTCATAAAGGGCGTGTACCGCGGCGGTCTGGACAACCTGAAGAAAACGCTCGGCGGCGGCTGAGGGCTGCGAACACCGGGGCGCCTCTCGCCTATTTGCGTCAGTGCCTGGTTGCCGGGCCGAGCGCAAACAACTGCAGAACCTGCACGGAAATCTCAGCGCAGGTAAGAGGCGCCGTTCACATCCAGCACCGCCCCCGTCATGCTCGCGGGCGCGTCCAGAGCGCAATAGGCAACCACCTGCGCGACCTCCTCCGGAAGCGCGACGCGGCCCAGAGGTTGATCGGCCAGCACGGCCTTATCGGCGATCGCGCCGGCGACCCTGGCCGTTGACACCCAGCCAGGCGCGACGGCGAAGACATACACCCCGTTGCCCGCCAGCGCCTTGGCGAGGGACTGGCTGAGCGCATTCAGGCCCGCCTTGCTCGCCGCGTAAGCCGGCGCCCTGGGTTCGCCGCGAAACGCGCCGCGGGAGGAGATGTTGACGATCCTGCCTGCGCCCCGCTCTGCCATGGCGCGCGCGGCGAGATAGGACAGGTGGGCGGGACCTGTCAGGTTGACCGCGAGCGTGCGCTGCCACGCCGCGCTCCAGTGGGCGTAATCGGTCGAGAGCGGCGGGTGATCGGGAAAGATGCCCGCGTTGTTCACGACGGCATCGATGCGCTGCTGCCCTGAGGCCCTCTGCCAGAGCTGCTCCACGGACACCGGATCGCTCAGGTCGGCCTGCAGGATCGTGTGGCCCTCTCCCGTGAGGCTGCTGCGGGTCGCCTCTGCTGCGGCGCGGTCGGAGCGGTAGTGCAAAGCCACCGTAACACCGCGCAGCGCCAGTGTCCTGCAGATCGCGGCGCCGATTCCGCCCGAAGCCCCCGTCACAAGTATGTTCGGCACATTTAACTCCGTTGCCGTCGTCGCGCTAACCGTTCTGTCCCCGAGCCCCCGTGCCAGCGACAATCCTAGCCGGCGCGGCACGCTTCAACGCAGGTGGCGCGCGAACAGCGAGTCGGCCATGACCCACGCGGTACCGGTCAGCGCGAGATTCATCGCGTTCATGACCCAGTTGAGATGGCTGTACGGCTGAGCGAGCAGCAGCGGCGCGTGAATCAACACGCCGAAGAGCGCAAACATGATGGTGAGGAGGATTGCCGCGAGGCGGGCCTGAATGCCGATGAGAATCGCAGCCCCCGCAGCGATATGCGCAACACCGGTGGCCAGTGCCCAGAACGTCTGACTGGGCGGCAGCCACTCGGGCACCATCTCCGCGGTATCGTGCAGATAAAAGAAATGCGCCAGGCCGAATATGATGAGGCAGCCCCCGAAGGCCCACTGTCCGAGACGCAGCCAGGTATTCGCCTGCGCCGTGGAGCCCGCGCTCAGTGCGCAGGCCATGAGTCCGCCGGCCGTGAGCGCGAGCTGCTCGGCAAGGCCGCTCCAGGCGCCGAACACCTGCGGATGAGCGAGCACCCGCGGCACGTGCAGCAACAGGACCACCAGGCCGAACAGGCCGCACAAGGCGCCAGCACCCGCAGCCGCCGTCCGGCGCCAGTTGGTGGCGAGCCCGCCTACGGTCAGCGCGGCGGCAAACACGTACGCGAGCACCGTGCGCCCCGGGATCGAATGCGGCACCGGTTGCCACACCAGTGCGAAGTCACCCCATGCCAGCCCGACGAGCCCGAGCGCAAGGGCGCCCAGAGCATAGATGCGTGTACCGAGGCTGATCATTGGTTCTCTCCGGCACGCGGCTTAGCACCGGTCGGCGACGATACTTCCACTGACACGGCGCCGTCCAACCGACTAGACTGGCGAACCCCGATCCGGTGAACAACGATATGAATCGATCCTATCTCAGGCCGTACCTGACACTCATCTTCGCACTGACATCATCGAGCCTGCTCGCGGCGAGCTCCGATACGCCCAAGGCGCCCGATGGGAAACAGCAGACCGAGCCGGAAAAGCCCGACGGGCACCGCTTCGAGCCCTTCAGACCCGAATCAGTGACCAGCACCGGCAGCGTCACGATCGGCGGGCACGCGATCGCGTACCAAGCGATCGCCGGCACGCTCATTGTTCATCCCAAAGGATGGGACGACGTGCCGCGCGACCCAGCCGCCGACAAGGCGGCCCCCGGGCCCGGGGACGAGGGAGCCGAGCCCAAAAATCCCACAGCCGAGGCGTCGATGTTCTACGTCGCCTACTTCAAAACCGGCGCAGGGGCGCGGCCGGTGACCTTCTTCTACAATGGCGGACCCGGATCGGCCACTTTGTGGCTGCACATGGGAGCCTTCGGCCCGCGCCGCATCGTCACCGCCACCGACGCACACACACCGGCCGCTCCGTACTCACTGATCAACAACGTCTCGAGTCTTCTGGACGCCACCGACATGGTGTTTATCGACGCTCCGGGAACGGGCTTCAGCCGGATTGCCGGTAAGGATAAGGAGAAGGCGTTCTACGGCGTGGACGCCGATGCCTACGCGTTCAGCGAGTTCATCTCGAAGTTCCTGTCGAAGTACGCGCGCTGGAATTCGCCCAAGTACCTGTTCGGAGAAAGCTACGGAACGCCGCGCTCGGCGGTGGTGGTGAACCAGCTCGAGGCGGATCGCTCGATCGACCTTAACGGCGTCATTCTGCTCTCGCAGATACTCAGTTTCGATCTGAGCCCCGACCGACCGACCGGCAATCCGGGCATCGACCTGCCCTACCAGACCTCACTGCCGACGTACGCAGCCACCGCCTGGTATCACCACAAGCTCCCCGCCGAGCACCCGAGCCTCGAGGCACTGCTGAGCGAGGTGGAGCAGTTCGCGATGGGCGACTATGCGCGCGCGCTCGCCGCCGGATCGGACCTCGCAGCCACCGAGCGTGCCGCGATCGCCGAGAAGCTGCATCAATACACCGGCCTGCCGGTGGATTACATCCTCCGGGCCGACCTGCGCATCGACGGCGGGGAGTTTCGCCAGAACCTGCAGGGCGAGGACAGCATGACCACCGGACGGCTCGACACGCGCTTCTCCGGTCCCGACATCGACCCCCTTGCCCAGCGCGCCGACTACGATCCGCAGGCCACAGCGCTTGGCTCCGCCTATGTCTCCGCGTTCAACGAGTACGCGCGCCAGGAGTTACACTACGGCGCCGACCACGCCTTCAAGCCGAGCATCCGCACCTTCCGCACCTGGAACTTCGCGCATCAGCAGCCGGGGCAGTCCGACGAACCGGTCTCCCCGCGCCAGGGTACGAATGTCATGCCCGATCTGGCAAACGCCATGAAGCTCAACCCCAATCTCAAGATCCAGCTAAACGCCGGTTACTTCGATCTGGCCACGCCCTTCTATCAGGGCGTCTACGAGATGCGCCACCTGCCGATCCCACAGAAGTTGCAGACCAACATCGAGTACCGCTTCTACGAATCCGGACACATGGTGTACGCCAAGGATGCCTCACTTCACCAGCTGCACGACAACGTCGCGGATTTCATTCGCCGTACCGGCAACACAGGCAGCTGAGTTATGCGCAGCGCCTGGCGAATCGCGGGCTGGATTGCACTTGCGCTGGTTGCGGTGCTGGGCTACGCGGGCTACCGGATCGCGTGGGGCAAACCCTTCACGCTGAATGAGCTCGCGAATCGCCAGGCCCTGGAATTCCTGATCAGCAATCCGGAGCTGTTCACGCAGATCGGAATCGCGGACGGCACGATATTCGATCACCACTCGGGCAAGTTGGCGCCTTCGAGCCTGAAGAAGCGCGACGAGGACTATGCGCAGGCCGCCGCCTTCCTCAAGGAGGTGCGCTGGTTCGATCGCGACAAGCTCGGCCGCCAGGATCAGATCACCTACGACATCCTGCTCGACCAGTACCAGACTGTGCTGGCGTTCCAGCGCTTCGATTGGCTCAGCTCCGAAGGGTTGTACCCGATCAGCCCCATGTTTGGCCTCGAGGTCCAGCTGCCGAGCTTCATGGAGACCTCGCACGTCATCAAGAACGACAAGACCGCGCGTAACTACGTCTTGCGTCTGCAGGCCATGGGTACGAAGCTCGACGGCGCGACCCAGCAGATGCAGTGGCAGGCGACGCGCGGGGTGGTGCTGCCGGGGGCGCTGCTCGATCGTTCGCTCACTGTGATCCACGATACCGTCGCAGCCACGCCCGCGCAGAACGCACTCGTCACGACGTTCGTGACCCGCATGGCGGACCTCAAGACGCTGGACGCCGCGCGCAAACAGGAACTGACGCAGCGGGCCGTGGATGCGGTGCGCACGGTCGTCTACCCCGCATACGCCCGCATGAGCAAGGCGCTCGTGGACTTGAAGCCCCAGGCCGCGACCCAGGCGGCCGGGGTCGGCCGGCTGCCCGACGGCGCCGCTTACTACGCCGAATCGCTGAAGCAGATGACGACCACGGATTATTCGCCCGAGCAGGTGCATGAGCTCGGGCTCGCGGAGGTCGCGCGCATCAGCAAGCAGATGGACGCGCTGCTGGCGGCGCAGGGGCTCACACAGGGCAGCGTCGCGAGGCGCATGGACGGGCTGCGCAAGGATCCGCGCTTTCTCCTGCCCAACGACGATGCCGGCCGTAAACAGATGCTCGCACGCTACCAACAGCTGCTCGATGAGGTCAGCGCGCGCATGAGCGAATACTTCCGCTCGGTGCCAGCAACACGCCTGACCGTCGAGCGCGTACCGCCGGGCCAGGAGAAGGGCAGCGCTGGTGCCTACTACCAGCAGGCAGCGATGGACGGCTCGCGGCCGGGAGAATTCTTCGCCAACCTGAGAGATCTCACCGAGACTCCCACCTGGGCGATGAAGACCCTCGCCTATCACGAAGGCATTCCGGGGCATCACTTCCAGATCTCAACCGCGCTCGGGCTCAAGGACCTGCCGCTCATCCGCCAGCAGACGCTGTATACGGCCTACGCGGAGGGCTGGGCGCTGTATGCGGAGCAGTTCGCCGCCGAGATCGGCATGTACAAGGACGACCCGTGGGGCGATCTCGGACGGCTGCAGGCCGAACTGATGCGCGCCGCGCGACTGGTCGTCGACACGGGAATTCACGCCAAGGGCTGGAGCCGTGAGCAGGCGATCGACTACATGGTCAGCGCGACCGGCATGGCCGAGGCCGAAGTGACCTCCGAGGTCGAGCGTTACATGGCGCTGCCAGGGCAGGCCTGCGCCTACAAGGTCGGTGAACTTAAGATCCTCGAGCTGCGGGAGAAGGCCAGGGCTGCGCTGGGGGCAAAATTCAATCTCAAGGACTTTCACGCCGTGGTGCTCGAGAACGGCGGTGTGCCGCTGACGATTCTTGAGCAACTGGTCGACGAGTGGATCGCTCGGACACGCGCCAGCTAGCACCCGATTCCGGCCGCACGCGCAGCCGGATCATGCTTGCCGCGCTGCTGCTCGGAGCCCTTGCCGGGGCAGATGCGCAGCCGCCCGCGCAGGCCGGCGGCGAGCCGCGCACCCAGATCGAGGCGGCAGTGGCAGCCGCGGGCTCCCCGCCACGCGGGTCTGCCCCGGATCACGGCGCCGCGCAGGCATTGCGCGCGGCGTATTCCGGCGCTGGCGCTGCAGCGCTCTGGAGTCGGGACGGTCGTCCGACCTCACAGGCCCAGCTCGTGCTGCGCGAACTGCAGCGCGCCGCCAGCTACGGCCTCGAGGTGCAGGATTACGCACCCGAGCGCATCGCCGCGCTGTCGCCGGCACCCCCGACCGTGACAGCCGACGCGGCGCATCTGGCGCAGTTCGACGTGAAGCTCTCGCTCGCCGCGCTGCGCTTCATGAGCGACCTGCACTATGGCCGCGTGGACCCGGCCGCGGCTGGCTTCAAGCTCTCGGCCACCCACCAGCCGCTGGATCTGGCCGCGAGCCTCATCGCTCTCGCGCGTAGCGCCGATGTCAGCGCGACGATCGCATCCTTCGAGCCTCCGTTTCATCATTACGCGATCCTGAAAGACGCGCTGGCACGCTATCTGAGCCTGGCAGCGCATCCGCAGCTGACGCATCTGCCGGCACCGCCCGCCGGACTCAAGACCGGCGGCAGCTACGCTGGCGCGGCGGCGCTGCGCAGCCTGCTCTTGGCGCTCGGTGATCTGCCCCCCGCCTCGGGCGCGCCTGCAGCGCCGGCGGTGTTCGATGCGGACTTGAGCTCGGGCGTGCGCACCTTCCAGCTGCGTCACGGGCTGACCCCCGACGGAGTGCTCGGCAAGGCCACCTTCGCGGCACTCACCACGCCGCTCGCGCAGCGGGTGCGCCAGATCGAGCTCACGCTCGAGCGCTGGCGGTGGCTGCCGCCGTTTCAGACTCCGCCGATCATCGTCAACATCCCGCAGTTCCGCCTGTTTGCCTTTCGCACGACCGAGGATCGGGTCGCCGACATCCTGCAGATGGACGTGATCGTCGGACGTGTATTCCCGCAGATGCAGACCCCGGTATTCGAAGCGGACATGCGCTATCTAGTCTTCCGGCCGTACTGGGATGTGCCCTACAGCATCACCAACAAAGAGCTGCTGCCCAAGATCCGCGCCAACCCCGCCTACCTTGCGACCCAGCACCTGGAGATCGTGCGCGGCCAACAGGACTCCTCACCGACGGTGGCGCCGACTCCGGAGAACCTCGAAGCCCTGGCGAAAGGTGCACTGCGCCTGCGTCAGCTGCCGGGGGAGGACAATGCGCTCGGCCTGGTCAAGTTCATCTTTCCGAACAGCTACAACGTCTACCTGCACTCGACCCCGGCGCATCAGCTCTTCCAGGAGTCACGCCGCGCGTTCAGTCACGGCTGTATCCGGGTGAGCGACCCCGTGGCGCTCGCCGAGCACGTGCTCAAGGGTGCCCCGGGCGACTGGACCCGAGAGAAGATCGAGGCAACGATGCACGAGGGCTCGAGCCCGGTGCGCGTCAACCTCGCGCAGCCGATCAACGTGCTGATTCTGTACGGGACGGCGCTCGCGACCGAGGCCGGGCCGACGATGTTCTTCGACGATATCTACGGCTACGACAAGAGGCTCGAGCGGCAGTTGGGCCTTGCGCCGCTGCACTGAACCCAGAGCATTACCAGAAGCGCACCCGCCCGTTGTCCAGGTGCACAAAATCCGAGCGCGGATAGAATCCGACGCCCCCGCGTTGCATTCCCAGAGCAAGCTCGTGCAGCCGCGCGGTAGGAAACCCCGCCAGTCGCACGTCGATGGCACGGCCCTGCATATGCAGGCTGTGCTCGGCTACGCCGTCGGAGTGCCGGCGCAGAGCGGCGTTGGTCGCGGGCGCACGATAGCCGCAGATGACCTCATAGGGCGCATCGCGATCGGCGAGCGTACGCAGATCGGCGAGGATATCGAGCACGCCCGGGTCGATGGGGTGAACCTCCCCGGTACGGAAGTCCCGCAGCAGGTAATTGATGCGCTCGAGCTCGGAGGGAAGATATCTCCCGCTCTGAAAATACACCGTCGAAAGACGCTCACCCGTGTGCGTGTGTACGAAGGACAATGCGCGCTGCTCGACCGCGCGCGCCGCGGCTGAACCCAACGGCAGCAGTACACTCGCCGCCGCCGTGACGCGACACAGGAACAGCCGTCGACCTGGATGAAATCTCATGCTCGCGCGGCTCCGAATCTTCCGGCGAAGATGATACTAGCAACCCTCCGGGCGCACCTGTCGCAGGTCACAGACGCGGCGCTTCAGCCGTGGCTGAGCAGACACGGCTCGCGGGCTAGCTCAGGATATGTCGCGGCGCGCCCTTCATACGGTGCGCACGAGAATCGCTGAGCGCGGACGGGGCATTGCGTTCGATCACTCGGAACAGCGCAGCCACGTTCCCCGCGGATCGGCGACCCAGGCAGCCGCCTCCGCGAGCTCGCCACGCTCGCCATAACGATTGACCACGATCACCGGCGCTCCGCGTTCGCGCGACAGCGGGAGCGACATCTCGCAGGTAAACAGAAAGGTCTCGAAACTGCTGGCCCAGCAAGCCCAGACACGTCCTTCCTGGGTCGCGCGCACGACGATGACCTGCAACGGGGCCGGCAGGGCGCTCGGATCACGAATCGGGTAACTACCCTTCGGCAGCAGGTTGCGGCTGGACACCAACGCCTGCAGCAGCTTCTCCACCTCAGCGGGCGGCTGTAAGGCACGTAATCGGCGCGTGTCCATGTTGTGCAATCCGGTGCCGGCGGGTGAAGGCCGCTGCATGGCAATCCTATCCAATCAGTACTGTGGCGAACCCCCGATGCGTCTCAGTCTCGACCAAAGTGCATCGCAGCTTCTTCCCTAAGTATTCTTAAGTCGCGGTCGCAGGCCGCGCCAGGCGAGGAAAGCACACGTGAGCGACTCCAAAGACTACCCTTTGGGCTACACGCTGGAAGAGGCGCGGCGACTCGCGGACCAGGGGGCACTGCTTCAGGATCTCACGGAGGAAGCGTTGCGGCGCGCGGGGCTGCAACACGGTATGCGGGTGCTGGATCTCGGCAGCGGCGTAGGCGACGTGGCGCTGCTCGCCGCGCGGATCGTCGGCGCCGAGGGCGCTGTTGTCGGCATCGAGCGCGCGGCATCGTCGGTCGAGACGGCGCGACGTCGTGCCGGATCCCTCGGTGTCGCGAACATTCGCTTCGAGCAAGGCGATCTGTTGGCGTACGAGCCGACAGCCACGTTCGATGCGCTGATCGGACGCTTCGTGCTGCTCTATCTTCCCGATCCGACGGCGACGCTACGACGCCTGTCACGACACCTGCGACCCGGTGGCATCGTCGCTTTCCAGGAATACGACATGCCCCAGTTCGCGGCAGCCCCGCCGTCCGCCTTGTTCACGCAAGTCAGGCGGTGGATTCTGGAGGCGTTCAGCGCCGCGGGCGCTGAGCTGGAGATGGGAACGAAGCTGTACGCGACGTTTCTGCGCGCCGGCTTGCCCCATCCGCACATGATCGCAGCCGCACCTGTCGGGTGCGGGCCGGATTCGCCCGCTTACGAATACGTGGCCCGAGTGCTGCGCAGTCTGCTGCCGCTGGTCGAGCGAGCGGCAATTGCCAGCCTTGCGCAGATCGACATCGACACCCTGGCCGAGCGGCTGCGCGCCGATGCGGTCGCCGGCGAACGCGTGGTCTTTCTGCCGCGGCTCGTAAGCGCGTGGACGAGGAGCGCGCAGGTGCCCTGATTCACGGTCTCAGCCGGGGATCTCAATCGATCCGCAGCGCTCCTCGATGAGCTTGTTGGGCGCCGTCCGGCCGGCACCCCTCTGGCAGAAGCCCCGCCCAGTCATTCCTTGCGCCAGCCCGTAGGCGTGGGCGTGCCGCAGCGCTTGCGGCTAAGTTGTGCTGTGCAGGTATATTCCGTGGCAGCGTTTGAGCCTGTGGGAGAATATTCGTTTGCCCAGATTCTGGAGGCGAGCATTGAGCATCCCGACCGAGCCGATTGGAAGCATTCCCCGTCCGCTATCCCTGATCCAGGCAATCAATGCCGTGGGCGATGGCACGGACCCGAGCTTGGAGGCCCTTTACGACGCGGCGACGCGGGATACCATCGAGCAATTCGAGGCCACCGGTTCGCCTGTGATCACGGATGGCGAGCAGAGGAAGTACCAGAATTTCTGGACCTACAGCGTCCACGGACTGAAGAACACGAGTCCCGATGGATTCAAAATCCCGTTCGCGGCCGGCCACACACGGCGCATGCTGCGTCTGACGGCCGAGCCATTTCGCTATAAACGTTACGCGGATCAGTACCTCGATCTTGCGCTTCGGTATGCCCACGTTCCATTGAAGCAGGCGGTCATTTCGCCCTCGGCGCTGAGCCTGATGTATCCGGCGGAGGGAATCCCCGACTATTCGCGCGACCAGTTCATCGAAGACCTGATACGCGAGCACGAAACCGAAGTTCGTCGCTGTTTGCAGAAAGGTGCGTACAAGGTGCAGATCGACTTTACCGAGGGACGCTTTGCCCTCAAGGTCGATCCCTCGGGCAACCTCCTGAGCGCTTTCATCGACCTGAACAATCTCGCGCTGTCGCGGTTTTCCGCGACGGACCGACAGCGCATCGGTGTGCATACCTGTCCTGGAGGCGACCGGGATTCCACCCACAGCGCGGATGTCGATTACGCCGACCTGCTGCCGCACCTGTTCGAGCTCAACGTCGGGAATCTGTACATCGCACTGGCGGGAGAGGCGGATCGACCGCAGGTGCTCAAGTCGATCGAGCAGCACCTAAGGCCGGATCAGAAGGTCTTCCTGGGCGTGGTCGCGCCGATCGATCCTCATCTCGAAACACCGCAAGAAGTTCGTGACCGAGTGCTTGAGGCTGCGCAGTACGTTCCCATCGAGCAACTCGGTACGACGGACGACTGCGGGTTTTCTCCGTTTTGTGATGACACCTCTACCACACGTGAGAAAGCGTTCGCCAAAATTCGCGCCCGAGTCCTTGGCACGGCGCTCGCTGCCGAAGCGTTGGGCGTACGCTGATGGATTCGGATGAGGTGGAAGAGGAGGGGTTGCGCGCTGCTGCCCTGAAGAATGCCGAGAGCATCCGCGTCGCGCGCCAACGCGCCGAGCGCGAGCTCCTTGCCGCGAAGGAAGCTCTGGAACGCAAGACAGAGGAACTGCAACAACAGCGCGCATGGTTCGAAGTCACACTCTCGAGCATAGGCGATGCCGTCATCACGACCGACGTTCAAGGTAACGTCACGTACCTGAACCCGGTCGCCCAATCAGTCACGGGATGGAGCTCGGCGCAAGCCAGAGGCGAGCCACTGGAGCGGGTGTTCCGCATCGTCAATGAGGAGACCCGGCAGACAGTCGATAATCCCGTGCGCAAAGTCCTGGAGACAGGGAAGATCGTCGGCCTGGCGAATCACACAGCGCTGATCGACCAGAGTGGCCGCATCATTCCCATCGAAGACAGCGCCGCACCCATTCGGGATGCTCACGGAAAAATCGCCGGCGCCATCATTGTATTCCATGACGTGAGTGATCGGCGTCGGGCCGAAGAGGCGCTGCGTGCGAGTGACGAGCGCCTGCGAGCGACTTTCAACCAGGCGGCTGTTGGCATCGTCGTCGCTGACCTGAATGGTCAATTTCTGGAGGTGAACGAGAGATTTTGCGACACCGTTGGGTACTCACCCGATGAGTTGCACCGATTGACCCTTTCGCAACTCACCCACCCCGAGGACCTCTGCGAAACGCAGGCACAGACCCGAGCCTTGCTGGCCGGTGAGATTCCGCACAGCGTCTTCGAGAAGCGCTATGTACGCAAGGACGGTGCCACCCTCTGGGGTCGTACGACCCTCACCCTCCTGAGGGAACCAAGCCATGCGGCCCGCCGCTTCATCGGCATCGTCGAGGACATCAGCGATCGCAAGGAGACCGAACAAGCTCTGCATGATGTGCGCGCACAGGCGCAGGAGATTCGCAGCGGCTTGGCCGCCATCGTGGAGTCTTCCGATGATGCGATCATCAGCAAGACGCTCGAAGGCGTGATCACCACCTGGAACCAGGGCGCCGTGCGCCTCTTCGGTTACACCGCGGAGGAAGTCATCGGTAGGCCGGTCACGCTGCTGATGCCGCCCAGTCAGGTTAACGAAGAACCGGCGATTCTTGAGAAGCTCAGGCGCGGCGAGCGCATCGATCACTACGAAACGGTGCGCATCAGAAAGGACGGTACTGTACTGGACGTGTCCCTGACGGTCTCTCCCGTTAAGGATCCCGGGGGCACTATCGTCGGCGCCTCGAAGATCGCCCGGGATATCACGCAACGCAAGCGCATGGAAGCCGCGTTACGGGCCGAGATCGCCGTTCGCGAGCGCGCCGAGGCTGCGCTGCGCGACGCGGACCGGCGCAAGGACGAGTTTCTTGCGACGCTCGCCCATGAATTGCGCAATCCACTCGCGCCCATCCGCCAGGCGGCGCTGATTTTCAAGGCCTCGACGGCGACCGAGGCGCAGAAGCGCTGGAGTAGCGACGTAATCAGCCGACAGGTGCAGCACATGGCATTGCTGCTCGATGACCTGCTGGATATCTCGCGCATCACGCGCGGGACACTGTCACTGCGCATGGAAATGGTCGACCTGGCCGAAGTCGTTCATGCCGCGATCGAGGCGGCACGTCCCGCTATCGATGCAAAACGCCATGTCTTCTCGATCGAGGTACCTCCCGAACCGGTGCATTTTGTCGCTGACCCGCTGCGCCTGGCGCAGGTGCTTTCAAACCTGCTGACGAATGCCGCCAAGTACACCGATCCGGGAGGAAAGCTCCGACTGCGCGCCTCGAGTGCGGCTGAGACAATTACGATCAGCGTTGTGGATACCGGGATCGGACTTCCTTCGGATGCGATCACGAGCATCTTTGCGATGTTCTCGCAGGTTGCCTCAAGCCGAGATCGCTCCGAAGGGGGCCTTGGAATCGGACTCGCGCTCACCAAGGGCCTCGTGGAGCTTCATGGGGGTGAGATCGAGGCGAGAAGTGCGGGCATAGGACAGGGTAGCGAATTCATCGTGCGGTTGCCGCTGCGAACGCCCAGCGTGCCTGAGCCGAAACAAACGATGCATTCAAGCTCTACGCGGCTGGTGAGTCGCAGAGTGCTCGTTGCCGATGACAATCGGGATGGGGCGGAAAGTCTCGCCATGTTTCTGCGGATGAACGGCCATGAGGTCACCGTCGTGCACAATGGGAAAGAGGCGCTGGCCGCCGTTTCCGCCGTACAGCCGGAAGTCGTTCTGCTGGATATCGGTATGCCGGACTTGAACGGCTACGAAGTCGCTCGCCAGGTGCGCCAGTGCTCCCTTCAGCGCGCCGTGACACTTATCGCGGTCACGGGATGGGGACAGGACCACGACAAGGCCCAAGCGCACGCAGCAGGCTTCAATTATCACTTCACCAAGCCGATTGAGGCTGATCGGCTTTGTGAGCTGCTTTGCTCAGAACGCCTCCGGACCTGAGATGCCGTCCCCACGGCGATCGAAAGACCCACAAGAAGTCCTCTCTGCGGCGCGCCAGAAGCTCGCAGGACGGAAAGCGAACTCCCCGCCAGGTGAGTCGCCTCATCGGCCAGTTCCTCGAGAACGGGGATCAGCCGAGGGGTAACTGGTGCGGTCGCACCAGCAAATGCCAATCCTGATGCTCTTCGAGAATCAGCGCCATGGCCGCCTGGATGGAGACCCTGACGGCACCGACTTCCCCGGCCGCGTAGCCGGCTGCATCGAGCGTGGCGCGTATACGCTCGATCGCCCCGTACAGCTGGGAAACCAGGCGCCGGGAAGTGTTGTCCAGCCGGTAAGCCTCAGATTGCGCGAGTGCGCCGTGCAGGGAGGCGCCGAGCGCGGGGAAAAAAGTCGTGATCAACGAAAGCCAGATGGTGTGTATTGCGAGGTGCAGCAGCGCGCCGAGTGCGGTCAGGCCGAACAGCCAGCTGTTGACTATATGGACGCGATGCAGCAGTGCGTGCTGTCGGGTCGCGACGCCATGATGATAGTGCCGCTGTTGTTCGAGGATCTCGATGGTCCAGCGGGCGTAGCTTGCAATGAATTCCGGATCGGACCAGGCGTTCGCCAGAAGCTTGCGCGCCAAAGGCTCGGTGCGCTCGCAAAGGCGCGCGACGTCGTCGGCGGTGCGCACATGCTGCCCCGGATCGAATATCCGCAGGTACCAGTTGGCCTCGGTTTGGGAATCCGTGAAATCAAGCAGCGGCGCGACCACCGGCAGGTACCACGAGAGCTCCGCGGTGGTGCGCGCGCGTAACCACTGCTCCTGCCAGCGACTGCGGTGACCGCGCCAATAGATGGCACTCACCGTGCCGATGACGAGCACCTCGCCGGCGGCCCAGAGCGCCGCGTAGGAATGCAGCCGATGCCCCGGACTATCCCAGCCGAGTGCCAGCGGCAGGACGGCAAACAGCACGGCAACCGCGCTCAGAAGATAAATGGCCCAGAAGCCGCTGCGATAGCGGTGTCCGTAGTGCAGCGCCCGCTTATCGAAGGCATCGTGAGCGGCAGTGACCGCCTCGATGATGGGCATCAGTTGCGGCGGCGGCCGTGGCGTCGGGGCGGGGGCGAGCTTCTCAAGGTGCGCGCCGATCAGGAGCAGCCGCTGAATTGCCTGGTGCAGAGCCAATGCAGTCAGTCAACGAGTTCGTACGTGGTGGCGAAAATCGACGGCGAGACGATCCCCAGGCTTCCGTCGCCGTAGTCGACCAGCCAGTCACCGGCACGGCCGCTCAGGCGCGAGAGGCCATCGGCCAGCAGAACCTCAAAAGCCTCGCCCATGCGCACAGCCAGGATGCGCTTCGGAACACTCACGTAACGGCCTGGCTCGCCGGCAACGGTCGGTGGCACCGGCTGATATTTCTCGGCGAAGCGCGCACGCGACACCCGCCAGTGCTCCCCTGCGATGCCGGTGATGATCGCATCGCCCGGGTGTGCGTGCACCACGCCTTCGCTGGTCTTGACCGTGCATGGCACCTCGGTGAAGCGCACCTCGATCTCGCGCACCAGCTTGCGCGCAGAGACGCGACGCGGATCGGCCACGACCATACTCGAGAAGCCCGGAGTCGCACTCGAGCGATACAGGGGCACCGAGCCTGAGCTCACTCGATGCTCCGCACCGTCCGCGAAGCGCCGTTCTCAGCGAGCCGTCCTTGCTGTGCCGTCTGGATCCGCATGCGCCACTGCCGCACGTCGTACACGCTGTGCAGCTCAGGAGCGAGGCCTGCCAACAGCAGGGCTGCCTCGCGCAACAGCGCTGGGCTACGTCTTGGGTCGCTGAGCGCCTGGGCATACAGTGCGGACGCAAGCTCGAGCGGCTGCCAGCGATCACCGCGATTGCGCGCCGCAAGCTCCCGCTGGAATCTCACCACTGGTGCGATCGTTTGCGCGGCCTCCTCGAGGCGCCCCTGGCGCGCGATTGCCATGGCGATCCAGGTCGATAGCTCGCCCTTATCGCGTCGATCCCCGATGGACTCACCGCTGGATGCGCTGCGTGCCTCGAGCGCCTTGCGCTCGCTGTGCTCGGCGGCCGCAAAGTCCTTGAGCTGGTACTCCGCCCGACCCAGGAAGTGCTGTCCCAGCCACAAACTGATGTTCTTCTGAAACTCCTGTCCAGCGCCATGCGGCGTGGCCGCCTGCAGTTGAGTGATCGCATCCGCGGCGATGCGCCGCGCGGCGTTCATGTCATCGTTTTCAAAAGCCACCGCGGCTTCGCAGATTCTTCCAATCGCATCGGCGATGGCGACCGCCATGCTCCCCGGCCCCTCGCTTTGACGAAGCTTCGCCAGATACGGTGCCGCAGCGGCGAGCGTAGCCGAGGCCGCGGCGGTATCCCCGAGTTCTGCGTTGCGATAGGCGGTCCCGCAGGCGGTGTAGGCGAGCGTCATGAAGAAGGTGGGGCCACCGACGGTGGCACGCGCAATGTCCTCCACCTGTTGGCGGTAGTGGGGCATCGCCTCGTGCAGGCGGCCGGCCTGCCAGAGCATGTCGCCGATGTCGCCACGGGCGACAGCGAGGTTGTTGATGCTCGTGACATTGTTTGGATCGAGCTTCAGGAGTGTCAGCGAGACCTGTTCCTCGCGCAGACCGGTGCGCAATCCCTCGAGCGGATCGAGCTCATCATTGGCGGCCCGCGAGAGACCGCCGAGAATCACCTGCTGCGCGTGCAGCGCCAGGCGATACCCCGGGCGGCGCTCGAGCACCTGGTCGGCGACTGCGACCGAGTCTGCGCCGGCCTGCTTGCCGGCGGGGATCTGACCCATTGAGAAAAGCCCCGAGACCAGCCAACCGCCCGCTTCGGCATAGTAGGCGCCCATGGAAAGATCGGACAGATCGCGTCCCCCCAGATCGCTCGCGATGCGCTGTGCCTCGCGCTCCGCGCGCACGGCCTCTGCATAGTGACTCG